>Ga0157362_1000095_pt1 | contig 24680 bp, 28 predicted proteins | sample AttlaeALBM3_FD_111480 | JGI IMG/M metagenome (GOLD analysis project Ga0157362, IMG submission 111480) | Fungus gardens microbial communities from leaf cutter ant in Ribeirão Preto, State of São Paulo, Brazil - Atta laevigata ALBM3 | ecosystem: Host-associated > Fungi > Mycelium > Unclassified ... | reverse complement strand
TGCTTCCGGGGCGCGGGCTATCACCGCATTCGCCTGCAGGTCGGGCTGCCGGGTTTCACCGCGAGGCAGAAGGTCGCGGCGCATCGGCACTGGCGTGCGATGGCCGAGCTGTTCTGGACCGAGAACGGGGACATCACCGATTTCCCGGCCGACTTCGACGCGATGGTGGCGTTCCTCGACGAGTGGGAGTCGCGGCACACCGAGTGGACCCTCGACGGCTCGATGTGCACCCGGGCGATCATCGAGCAGTTCGCCGCCCGGTGGTTCCCGCGGCCGCTGCGTTTCGTCGGCCGCGCGATGTTGTGCTCGTTCTACGGCGAACCGATCCGCCGCGTCCACCGCATCGAGGCCCCCAACCGGGCGGTCGTCGCGCTGATGCATGCCGGCCTGCGTTGCTACGTCACCGCGAAGGAGCGGTTGCTGCCCGACCCGCGGGTGTCCACTCCCGACCGGCACCGGCGCAAGGGCCGCGGCAGCGCGTCGGGCGTCGCCACGCGGGAACTCGACGCGGCAATCTGAGACCCGGGCCGCACCGGAATGCCTTCCGTCCACGAGCAACAGGTGGTGGAGTTCTTCGCCCGCTGGGGCCGGTCCTTCGACGAGCTCTGCGGGTCATTCGAGGACCTGCTCGCCGAGGACTGCGTCTGGGATCAACGACCCATCCCGGCGCTCACCGGACCGCAAGCCGCCATCCGATTCCTGAAGATCTCCAGACGCGCCATCGGACTCGAAACCATTGACGTCGAGATCGTCCGCATCGCGAGCATGCACAACGTGGTGCACGTCGAACGAATCGACCGGTTGCGCCGCGCTGACGGCAGCCTCATCGCCAAAGCCCCCGTCGCCGGCGTTCTCACCTTCGCCGAGGGCCGGGTCACCCATTGGCGCGAGTACTTCGACTCGGCCGAGTTCGTGGCTCAGGCGCTCGTCACAAGCACTCGCCACCTCGCGTTCCGCCTCGTGGGCAGGGGGGCGCGGAGGGGGAGCTGATCGCGGAGCGGAGGGCCTGCCCGGCCGCAATCCCCCGAGCCTTTCGGAACGTTCCCCGACCCGGCTGCGGGAAGGGATGGCGTTGTTAACCTTCGCCGTGCACAATCCGTTCACCCGCCCGACCCCCGCGGGACCACCGCCGGTGGATCGGAGTTGGCGTGGCACTCGTGTTCGTGCTCGGCGGCGGCGGTGCCATCGGTGCCTATCAGGCCGGTGCGCTTCTCGCGCTGGCCGAGGCCGGCCTCGTCCCCGACGCCGTTGTCGCCTGCAGCGCCGGTGCCCTCAACGGTGCGTTCTACGCCGCGGACCCGTCCGCGGACCGAGCCCGCGCGCTGGTGTCCTTCTGGCAGGCCCCCGAGCCCCGAGCCGTGCTGGCCCCGTCCCTGGCCTCGCGCTTCCGCGGCCTGCCCGCCCTCCTGCGTCACGGTCAGGCACTGCTGGACCCGCGTCCCCTGCGGTCGATGCTGTCGTGCCGGCTTGACGCCCACGACCTGGGCGAGCTGGCCGTGCCGCTCACGGTCACCACCACCTGTCTCGACTGCGGCTCCGCGGTGCACCACAGCAAGGGGCCGCTGCTGGAGACCCTGATGGCCTCCTGCGCGCTGCCCGGCCTGCTCCCGCCCGTCGAACTGGCCGGCGGGCACATGCACATCGACGGCGGAGTCGTGTGCGGCGTGCCGCTTCAGCCGGCCCTCGACCTGGCCGGCCCGGACGACACGGTGCTGGTCCTCGACGCGGGCCTGGCACCGGTCACTGGGGTGCCGGGCCGATGCGCCGCCGAGGGAGGGCCGGGGGCCTGCGGTCTGCCCGTCCACCACCACCTGCCCTACACGGCTCCGGCCGAACGTTCCCGAAGCCAGCTGCTCGACGTCGTGCTGCGGGCGTTCACCGTTGCCCGCGGCGTCGCCAACCGCGGCGCCGTGCAGACTGCCCTCGCCGACCCGCGCATCCGGGTCCTGCCCCACCTGGCCGACGCCTGGGCCGCCGGGCTGCTGCACACGCTGCCCGCCGGGCCACGCGACTTCGCCCGCACCGGCGACATGGTGAACGCCGGTCAGGTCGCCACCCGAACCTGGCTGTCCGGACCCGGTGCATCCGCGAGCACGCCAAGCAGCACGTGGACCGCGTCGACCTGAGCCGGAGCACCCGCTCCGGATGGCGAGTCACCCGGAGGACCAGTCCTCGGTCAGTGCGGCGGGCCCATCGGCGGTATGACCTCGAGTTGCTGAAGCATCCGCAGCACGTCCTTGTTCGACCACTTCTCGACCAGCTTGCCGTCGAGGACGCGGTGGATGACCGTGGCGGTCATCTCCATCTCGTTGCCGGTACGGGGGATGCCCGGCAGGTCGGCCTCGTGCCTGCCGTAGCAGGTCAGGCGGGTAACCACCTTGTCCCCCTCACCGATCTGGTCCTCGATCACGTGCTGTCCGGGAGTGGCCTCCCAGAACAAGCGCATCGACGCCTTCACGCCCTCCCGACCGGGCGGCATCGGGAACGGCGGCGGGCTGTGGTCCAGGTAGTCCTCAGCCACCACCTCGTCGATCACCTCCATGTTGCCCTTGTCGATCTCGGAGTAGAAACGACGGACCAGCGCCTTGTTCTCCTCCACGCCCATGTCCCAGCTCCCTGCCTCGAAGACCGATGACCCACCGACGGCACAACCAGTCTGCCCGCCCGGCGGGCGCCGACCCGGGATGGGTGGCTGCGTGCCTGCTCAGAGCAGTTCGGGCGCGAGCGCGGCCAGCGTGGGTAGCGGGTCCTCCGCCCCGACCACCTGGACGGCAAGGTGTGAGGCGCCCGCGTCCAGGTGCGCCCGCAGCTGCTTCGCTGCGCTCGACGCGTCCCCCTGCGCGACCAGGGCGTCCACCAGCGCGTCACTGCCCGGCTTGGCCAGGTCCGCCTCGGTGAAGCCGAGCCGGCGCAGGTTGGCCAAGTAGTTGGACAGGCCCAGGTACAAGTGGATCGTGTTCCGGCCCGCCGTGCGGGTGGCTGCCCGGTTTCCCAGCGCGACCTTGTGCTCGACCGCGAGCAACGCGTCCGGGCCGACCACCTCCCGAGCCGGGCCCGTGTAGGCCGCCGGGACCAGGTAGGGGTGGGCGCCGGCGGAGCGCTCGGCGGCCAGCTTGAGCACCCGGGGGCCGAGGGCGGCGAGCACACGCCGCTGCGTGGGCACGCCGCGCTCGTCCAGCAGGTCCAGGTAGTCCACGAGCGCCTGGTAGGGGGTGCGGAACTCGGTGTCGAACTCGCGATGGCCGACGCCGATGCCGAGCACGAACCGGCCGGGGTGGGCCGCCTCGATGCGGTGGTAGGAGTCGGCGACGGCACGCGCGTCGGCGGTCCAGATGTTCACGATGCCGGTTGCCACGGCCAGCCGCTCGGTGGCGCCGAGCACCCGCTCCACGATGGTCAGGTCCTGCTCCGGGGACCCGCCGATCCAGAGTGCGCGGTAGCCGAGTTGCTCGACCCCCACGGCGTGCTGCTCGGTCAGCCCGAACTTCCCCAGGAATACCCCGACCGTGCCCAGGTCGACGCGCGGTGCGGTTTCGCTCATCAGTGATCCCTTCACAGTGGTGTGGTATCGGTCGTCGGTGAGATCGCGGTCAGTACCCCGTTCCCCGGGGTGAACCAGAAACCCGGCCAATAGATGCCCGAGGCCCCGCCGGATACCCCGGACGGGGCCTCGCGACCTCGGCCTGATGATGCGTCAGTGGGCCATCACCAGTTCGGCAGCGGCGGTCTGCGCGGCCGGCCCCGGGACGCCCGGCTTCAGCACGGCCGCGACGAGCGCGGCACCGAAGGCGAGGATCGCGGCGGCCGACCAGAAGGTGGTCGCGTACGAGTGCACCGCGGCGGCCTCGAGCAGGGCCGGCGTCGGCGCACCCCTGCCGGCCAGGTAGCCCGAGGCGGCGTTGCCTGCGATCGTGCCGAGCAGCGCGATGCCGATCGAACCGCCGACCTGCTGGACGGTGTTGACCATCGCCGACGCGACCCCGGCGTCGTGGGACTCGACCCCGGACACCGCGGTCTGCATCGCGGTGGCGAACACCACGCCGATGCCGAGGCCCATCACGATCAGGCCGGGCAGCACGTGCGTCGCGTAGCCGCTGTGCACGCCGATCCGGGCGAGAAGCAACATGCCGGCCGCCGCGACCACCATGCCCGAGGGGATCAGGGTCCAGGCACCGACCCTGCGCAGCAGGACCTGCGCGGTGACCTGCGCCGCTGCGATCAGGGCGGCGACCATCGGCAGGAACGCGACGCCGGTGCGGATCGCGGAGTAGCCCATCGTCTGCTGCAGGTAGTAGGTCAGGAACAGGAACACCGCGAACATCCCGGTGCCGACCACCAGCATCGCCAGGTATGAGCCGGCGCGGTCGCGGTCCAGCACGACGCGCAGCGGCAGCAGCGGGTGCGCCACCTTGGTCTGCGTCCAGGCGAACGCCACGAGCAGCCCCGCGGAGAGGGCGAGGGAGCCCAGCGTGACGAGGTCGGCCCAGCCGGCGGTCTCGGCGTGCGATATGCCGTAGACCAGGCTGAACAAACCGGACGAGGCGGTCAGCGTGCCCCACAGGTCCAGGCGGACCGAACCGCTGCGGGCGATCCTCGGCAACAACGCAGTGGCGCCGCTCAGCGCGACCGCGGCGAAACCGACGTTGATGTAGAGCGCCCAGCGCCACGACACGTAGGTGGTCAGCGCTCCACCCAGGAGCAGGCCGATCGCGCCGCCGGTACCGGCCAGCGCACCGAAGATGCCGAACGCCCTGGCGCGCTCGCGCGGGTCGGTGAACGTCGTGGTCAGCAGGCCCAACGCGGCCGGGGCCAGCAGGGCGGCGAAGATGCCCTGCGCCGCTCGGGCGCCGGCCAGCGCCGCGAAGTTCGTGGCCGCGCCACCGAGCGCGGAGGCGCCCGCGAACCCCACCAGGCCGATCATGAAGGTGGTGCGCCGACCGAGCAGGTCACCCAGCCGGCCGCCCAGCAGCAGGAGGCTGCCGAAACTCAGGGCGTAGGCGGTGACCACCCACTGGCGATCGCTGTTCGAGAAACCCAGCGCACGCTGCGCCGACGGCAGCGCAACGTTCATGATCGTGGCGTCGAGGACGACCATCAGCTGGGCCACCCCCAGGATCGCGAGCACGAGCCAACGGCGCGAAGCCGTCGGCTCGGCGTCCGCCGCGGAGCGGGGCTGGGGAATCGTCTGGCTCATATCGGGCTCCTTCAAGCGGAGGAACATCCTCCGGTTCAACGGGACACTAGCAGATAAGTGGAGGCAGCGCCTCCGTATTCCTGGTAGGGTGGGAATCGTGCGAACGGATGACAAACCGCTCAGGGCGGACGCCGCGCGCAACCGGGAACGGATCCTGGCCTCCGCCGGCGAGGTCTTTGCCGCCCGCGGCCTGGACGCCTCGCTCGACGAGATCGCCGCGCACGCGGGTCTCGGGGTGGGTACGGTCTACCGCCGCTTCGCCAACCGGGAGGAGCTCGTCGAGGCCCTGTTCCAGGAGCGACTGGACCAGGTGGCGACGCTGGCCTCGGGCGCCCTGGACGAGCCCGACTCCTGGGTCGCGCTGAGGGTGCTGTTCGAGGCGCTGGGTGGGCTGATCGCGGCAGACCAAGGCCTGTTCGAGGCAATGATCTGCCGCCCGGAGAGCCGGGGCCGGGCGGCGGTACGGGAGCGGATGCTGCCGATCGTCGGCGAGATCTTCAGGCGGGCACAGGCCGATGGACACCTGCGGGCCGACGTCGCCCCGACCGATTTCCCGATGCTGCTGCGGATGCTCGCGGCCGTTGCCGAGTTCACCCGCGAGGTGCGCCCGCAGTTGTGGCGGCGCTACCTCACCATCTTCCTCGACGGCCTTCGAGCCGACCGCACCGAGCTCGCCGCGCTTACCGAGGCGCCGATCGACCCCATCGAGGTGGATGCCGTTCGATCCTGTTGGGGTTCACACCATCGCTGAGCGTGACGGCCTGTTCGTGGTCAGGACGGATGACGTCCTTTATGGCCCGGCCGAGCACCTGACCGTGGCGGCGCGGCTGTCCGCTACCGAGCCACGAGGGCCTGGCTGACCTCCCACAGCCGGGCCGCGGCCGCCGGGTCCCTGGCGTAGTCGGCGATGCCGCCGAACATCCCGGGCAGGTGCGGTTCCGCGACGGCGCAATCCTCGAAGTACTCCCCGCCGATCCCCTCCACCAGCGGGGAGGCCGCCAGCAGGACCTGCGTGGCCGCGCCCTGGGCAATGGTCTTGCGCCGGTACGGCGCGTTCATCGCGTTCCGCAGTCGCTGCAGCGTCTCCTCGTCGACGTGCCGTTGGAGGGCAGTGGCGATCGACCCGGGCATCAGCGAGTTGACCCGGATGCCGTCGGCCGCCCAGCGCCGGTCCGCCTCGGCCGCGAACAGGATGTTGGCGGTCTTGGACTGCCCGTACGCGATGAACGGGTCGTACGCGCGCCGGTTGAAGTGCAGGTCGTCGAAGTCCACGTTGCCGCGCACGTGCCCCAGCGAGCTGACCACCACGACCCGGGCGGAACCCGCCTCGGCCAACGCCGGGTGCAGCCCGGTGGTGAGCGTGAAGTGACCGAGGTGGTTGGTCGCGAACTGCAGCTCCCAGCCCTCCGGCGTGCGGGTCAACGGGCAGGCCATGACACCGGCGTTGTCGACGAGGATGTGCAGCGGGCCGGTCCAGCCGGCGACGAAGGCTCGGACCGAGGCCTGATCGGCCAGGTCGAGCGGCGCCGGGCGCACCTTGGCGCCGGTGCTTGCCGAGATGAGCTCGACGGCGCGTTCGCCGGCGGCCGGGTCGCGCACCGGGATCGTCACCTCGGCACCGGCGGCCGCGAGCACCCGCGCGGTCTCCAAACCGATGCCCGACGCACCCCCGGTCACGATCGCCCGACGACCCGTCAGGTCCACGCCGGCGATGACCTCCTCGGCCGTCGACTCGTACCCGAACCCGAACTCCTTGCGCTCGGACATGAAGTCCCCCTCAGTGTGGTCTCCAGTAACCGGAGGACCCTCCGGTTACTGGAGACTCTAATCGGAGGACCCTCCGGTTAGCAAGTCCGAAGCACGGGCCGAGCCGCCGGGAATCCCGACCCACTACCGCCGGACCGGGCCCGCGCGAAATGACGCTCCGTCAGTCGGAATCGCGGCCGGGTTACACAGCCAGTTCGTCGGCGCCCTCGCCGGCGGTGCTCTCGACCAGGAATTCACGCAGCAGGTCGATCGCCGCGAGGATCTTCCCAGTGCTCAGGGAGTAGTACACCACCGTGCCCCGTCGCGACGTGCTCACGACGTTGCGTTCCCGCAGGATCGCCAGGTGTTGGCTGGTGTTGGGCTGGGACATCTGCAGGTCCTCGGCGATCTCACCGACCGATCGGGGCCCTTCCCGCAGCGCCTCAATGATCAGCAGTCGCTTCGGGTCGGCGAGTGCCTTGCAGACGCGTTCGTACAGGTCGTAGATCTCCTGCGCGTCCACGCGAGCCATGTACACACCCTCTCCTGTCGGCGCTCTCAGCCGCTTCGACCGCCCTGGTCGACGACGACGGCGAGCTGACCCTGACCGATGACGACCTTATACGTTTCCAAACCGCTGTCCGCCGGTCCGCGCAGGCGTTCGCCGGTGGACACGTCGAACTGGCTGCCGTGACGGGGGCACGTGAGCACGACCCCCTCGAGCGGCCCGTCCGAAACCCGGGCGCCGGCGTGAGGGCACCGATCCGCGACGACATGCACGGCCGAGTCCACACAGAACACGGCCACCGGACCCGTTGGGCCGTCCTCGACCCGCGCCACCAGTCCGAGCCGACCGGCCAGATCCGATTCCGGCAGCACCGGATGCAATCGGAGGCCGACGGTTGGCTGCTCGAGCGCCGCCCGCATACGGGCCACCAGGGCGCCGCGGTTGGCGACCAGGTCGCACCCGGCCCGTTGTGCGGCCAACCACCGTTCGGGGTCGGGCGCGCTGACATGTCCGGCCAGCAGCGCCGCAGGCCATCGGGCCCGGGCCGACCGGACCTGATCCAGAGCGTCAACGGGGTCCAGATCGATCACCACGACCTCGACCGCGTCTGCACTCGCCGGGTCCACCCAACTCAAGCCGATCTGCTCGGCCAGCCGCGCCAGCCGCCGACCCACGATCTCGTCCCGGCTGAGCAGGACGGCGGTGCGGGAGGTCGCTGGTCCGGACATGGCGCTTCAGATGAACAGCGTGATGTCGGCATCCGCGGCGATGTTCAGGAAGCTCGCGGCGCCCATGCTGGTCCCTATCCCGTCAATCATGTCCTCCCGCGACAGGCCGTAGAGATCCATGGTCATCTGGCAGGGATAGACGCGGACGCCCAGGTCCATGGCCATCGACAGCAGCTCGGTCGGGCTGGCCACCTTGTAGTCCCTCGCCAACTTCTTAATCATCCAGGTGCCCATGCCACCGAAGTTGATCTTGCCGAGCTTGAGATGATCGCTGCCGCCCCGGTCGACGATCGACTCGCCCTTCTGCATCCAGTTCTTGCCCGTGAACCGCTTGTTGTTGCGTTGCAACACGCGCAGCCCCCAGAACGTGCAGAAGATGTCGACCTCCATCCCGGAGGCGGCACCGGTCGTGCCGAGGATCAGGACCGGCCAGACCCGGTCCAGGTCGTTGCTCCAACACACGATCGCCATCCGTTTGGTGTCATCGGTGACGTCGCCCGGTCCACCCATCGCGATATTGCTCATCGTCGCTGCCTCCCGTTCTCGACTCAGATCTGCCCGATCAACCCCCCGTTCGTCGCCCTCCTAGTCCTCGCACCGATAGCAGCGCAACTCGTTGCTGTCGATGAATTCCCTGTAGAACGTGAATGCTGAGGTGCCGTCAGCCAGCAGTGCGAGTTCGGCCTCGAGATTGTCCGGACGGATCCGAGCCATCCACCCGGCCCCGTAGGGATCCCGATTTGCCACAGCGATGTCGGCCTCGAACGCCTCCCGGTTGACCGCGGTCAACACCCCGCTCAGCGCCGACGGGAACGGACCGACCCATTTGGCGCTCTCGACCACGGCGATCGTGCCCCCGCGGGACAGCCTGCGCCCGATGCGTTTCCAGGTCACCGCGACCATGCGGCCACCCATGGTCTGGGCCACGTCGGTCATCCCGAGCACCGCCTCGTCTCCGTCGAGTCGGACCCAGACGTGCAGGTCGAGGGCGTAGTGCAGGTCCGCCGGGACCACGCAACCGGCCCACGTCGCCTCGGACACCCTCTCGGCCATCGGCTCACTCCTCGCACGCGATTCCCTCGGCCTCCAGGAATCGTTCGTAGGCGCCGACCCCCGCTGCACCGGTGGCCAAGTTCGCGCTCTCCGCCGTCCAGTCGACCGGTCGGATGCGGGCCACCCAGCCGGCGCCGTAGGGATCCCGGTTGATCGCGCCCGGGTCGGTGGCCAATGCCTGGTTGATCTCGGCGATCTCACCGGCGACGGGGGTGGGCACCGGACCGACCCACTTGCCACTCTCCACGGTGGCCACGCTCTGTTCGACCCGCAGCGCCTTGCCGACCTTCTTCGGCGTGACCGCGATGATGCCCTTGGCCAGGTGTTGCGCGACGTCGGTCAACCCAATCTCGATCAGCTCCCCGACCGGACGAGCCCACACATGCCTCTCGACCAGGTAATACAGGTCGTCCGGGATCAGACAACTCCGCACGAGCGGCACCGGTCCTCCTCTCCGACGTTCATTCCGCGTGCTCGGCCAGGACGTGGTTGAGCAACATGTCGAAAGCCACCAATCGGATCACGTCCCCGAACTCCTCGACGAAGGCCGCGTCGCCCTTCTTCATCGGCTTGCGGTAGCAGGACCCGCACGCCGGACACTCGACCACGTAGAGCACGCGATCCGCCTGCTCCTCGATCCGGACCCGATCGCCGTGACTGTCCCTCAGATGCGCGTGCAGTTCGCCGATCTCGCCCTCGGCAGCGCAGTACATGCACCTCACGGCCCATCACCGCACTCCACAACGCGCTCCACCAGGTTCAGCACGGCCCAACCCGCCGGGGTCAACCGGACCCCGTCGGTCTGGGTCGCGCGCTCCAACAGGCCGACCTGGATGAGATCCGCGACGGCCTCCCACAACGGGACCGGCCCCAACCCGCTCAACCTGGCGAGTTCCGTGCGCGTGGCCGCCCCGCCTCCCGCGCCGGCCAACAGCGCGTAACCGCTGGGGTGGACCGCGGCGCGGAACATCCCCAGTACCATCACGCGCCGGTCGTGGCGGCTCGGCACCGGGTCGTCCCACAGCGCATCGTCACCGTCCGGCGTCAGGTCCTCGAGCCTGCGCACCGCGGCGACGACCGCCCGGGCCCGGTTCGTGCAGGCGTCCGCGAGAGCCTGGACGTCGACGGGGTCGGTCCGCGCGCCGCAGTGCTCGTCGGTTCGCTCGCCGCGCTCGCTCATGCCGGAGCTCCGGCGGGTTCCGCGACCGGCTGCGCGGGTCGGCGCAGGGCCAAGTCCACCAGGCGAACGATGTCCAGGACGGTCAGCGTGGCGTCGTGGCCGGTGGTCTTGGCCGCATCGGAGTACATGGTCATGTCCTTGGGACAGGACACGACGAAGTGGCTGACATCAAGGGTCGCCGCCTCCTTGATCCGGTTGGCGGCCGGCCGCTCGGACAGCCTGCTGTCATCCATCCAGATCCGACCGCCGCCGGCGCCGCAGCAAAATGTGTTGTCCCGGTTGCGGGGCATCTCGACCAGCTCGCAGCCGAGGGCGGCCAGGACCCGGCGGGGCGCCTCGGTGACCCGGTTGTAGCGGCCGAGGTAGCACGGGTCGTGGTAGGTGACCTTCAGGTTGAGGGGGTCCACCGAGAGGGCACCGGTCTCGAGCAGGTGCGCGAGCAGCTCTGTGTAGTGCCAGACCTTGTGGATGGCACCCCTGGTCGGGTACTCGTTGCGCAACGCGTTGAGGGTGTGCGGGTCAGTGGTGAAGATCTCCTCGAACTGCGCGTTGGCCAGCACCTCGACATTGTGTTCGACCAGCAGCTCGAACAAGCCCTCCTCGCCGACCCGGCGGACGTCGTTGCCGGAGTTCCACTCATCCTCGTAGAGGATCCCGAAGTCCACCCCGGCCCGGATCAGCAGCCCGGCCAGCAGCCGGGAGTTCTCGGCGAGGCGGTCGTCGTAGGAGGCGTAGTCCCCGACGTACCAGAGGTATTTCACCGGCTCCGTGCGAGCGTCCTTGATCTTGAAGTCGAGAGCCTTGGTCCACCTCGCGCGCATCCGAGCGGACTTGCCGAACGAGTTGCCCTGCCCGGCGAGGTTCTGCAACGCGGTCTGCAGTGTGGGGTCCATGTTGCCGGACTCGACCAGGGAGCGGCGCAACTGCACGATCGTGCCGACATGCTCGATGCCGACCGGACAGGTCTCCACGCAGGCCATGCACGTGGTGCACGACCACAACGTCTCGGCCGGGATGACACCGCCGGCCAGCGGCGTGCCCTCGGCCGGCGCGGTGGGACCACTGGGGCCGGGTCGGGTCTCCCGGTCCAGCACCGCCAGCCCCCCGGAACTCACGTCCACCCACTGGCGCAGGTCCAGGATCAGGTCCCGGGGCGACAGCGGGGCTCCGCCGGTGCGGGCCGGGCAGACCTCGTGGCAGCGGCCGCACTTTGTACAGGCGTCGAGGTCGAGCAGTTCCTTCCAGGTGAAATCGGCGATCGATACGTAGCCGGCGTGGGTGGGGTCGGGCTGTGGATCCGGTAGCCGGAGGGTGGCCGTGCGGTCGTGGGCGAGCAGGTTCACCCCGTCGGCCAGCATGTGCATTGCCTTGGAGTAGGGGATGTAGGCCACGAACGCCAGCGCGAGGACCGCGTGCACCCACCAGGTCACGTGGTGCGCGTGGCGCGCCACCGAGGCAGACATGCCCAGACCCGAGGAGATCTTGCCGATCAGCCAGCCGACCCAGGACCAACCCTCGAAGCCGGGGAATCGCGCACCCCGGATTCGGAAGCCCTCCTCGAGCAGACCGGTCGCCAGGATCGTGAACAGGCCACCGGCGAACAACCAGTCGCCGATGACGAACTGCCGACGGCTGTAGCCCTGCTCCGGGTGTTGGGCCCGGCGATAGTCCAAACGGAAGGGTTTGCGCATCCCCCGTCGGACCATCAGATATCCCAACCCGATTACGGCGCCGATCGCGAAGCTGTTCAGCACGACCTTGTAGATCTTGTAGAACCAGTCGTGAAAGAAGCTGACCTCGTGGCCCACGGTGTGCTTGCTGATGTTGCGCAGCAGGTCGAAGTCGATCGTGAGAATGACCGTGCCGGCGAACAGCGCCAGGAAGCCCCAGAAGACCCCGAAGTGGGCGATGCCGACCGCTCTGGCCCGGCGGCCGATGGTCACGTTGGTCGCGACCACGCCGACCGACCCACGGTCGGCGCGCGTGCGCACGCCGCGGGTGGGGCGAGAAAGCAGGGCCTCCCGGATGTGCCGGCCACGGCCGGCCGGCCGCCCGCGGCGGTACTTGGCGACCCGTCGCCACACGCCGTAGCCGAAGATGAGCGTCGTGGCCGCCGCGAGCACGTAGAAGATCAACTCGCCGACCCGCGGGATACCGTCGAAGATCGGACGCGTGACGTGCGAGCCGGCCACGACCAACTCCTTAGCCCTCCAACTTCTCGACCAGCGCCGGCACCAGGTCGAACAGATCGATGGTGGTGCCGTAGTGGGCGACGTCGAAGATCGGCGCGGCGGCGTCGGTGTTGCAGGCGATGATCAGTTCGGCCTCGCGCATGCCCTCCAGGTGCTCGGGTGCGCCGGAGATGCCGAAGGACAGGTATGCCTTCGGCTTGACCTTCAATCCGGACTTGCCGACCTGGCGGGACTTCGGCATCCAGCCGGCGTCGATGACCGGCCGGGAGGCGGACAGCGGGGCGCCGAGGGCATCTGCGAGTTCCTGCACGGTCTCCAGGTCGTCCTTGGAACCGACGCCCCGGCCGACGGAGACCAATAGGTCAGCGGCGGTGATGTCGACGTCGCCACCGGTGGGTTCGATGATCTGACGTAGCGTCACCCGAGTGGTGTCCAACTCGGCCGGCGGCGTCAGGGTGACAACCTCGACGCCATCGGTTCCCTGGCCGGCCGCGGCCGGGAACGACCCGGCGGCCACGGTTGCGATCGCGCGCGGCGCGTCGATCACCACCTCGGCGAGGATCTTCCCGCCGAGGATCTGACAGGTCGCGACGACGGCATCGCCGTCTGCGGAGAGCTCGATCACGTAGGCGGCCTGTGGGGCATCCCAGAGCACCGACAGGGCACTGCCCAGATCCAGGCCCACGGTGTCGTTGGACAGCAGGAGCAGACGGGGTGCGCGTTCGGCCAACACGCGGCGCAGCGCGACCTCGTAGGCCTCGGGCACGTAGTCGCTCAGGGCCGGGTGGTCGATGTTGACGACCACGTCCGCCGCGCCCAGGGTGCCCGCCGGATCCGCGGTGCCGAACAGGGCGACCTCGACCCGACCGCCCCAGGCGGCCGCCAGCTCCCGGGCCTTGCCGATCAGTTCGTAGGTCGTGTCGGTGAGATCCTTGCCGACCCGACCGGCCAGCACCATGACGTTGCCCATGCTCATTTCACCAGTCCCCGGCCGCGCAGCAGGTCGACGATCCGCTCGGCGACCTCCTCGGGGGACCCGCCGAGCATCTGGGCGTGCGAACTGGACTCGGGCGCGTACATCCGCCGTACCGTCAGTCCGTGTCCGTTGCCGGTGTCGGCTGCCGCTTCGGTCAGCCCGCCGGCCTGCATGCTCTGGCGGATCTTGGTGATCGGCGCGTAGCGGGGACTCTGCCGGGCGGCCTGCAGACCGATCACCGCCGGCAGCTTGACGTCAAGCTCGGCCGCCCGGCCGCCGCTGAACTCCTGACGGACCGTCACGCAATCCCCTGCCCCCTCGACGGAGACCACTACGGAGACGTGCGGTTGGCCGAGGTGGGCGGCCAGCGCGGCGGGCAGCTGGCCGTCCAGGTCGTCGGGCGCCTGCACCCCAGTGATGACCAGGTCGGCCGGGTTGGCCCTCAGGTAGCCGGCGAACGCGGCCGCGCGGACGTGGGTGTCACCGCCGCGGGCACCGGTGAGCTTGACGCCGGAGTCCGCCCCCTTGGCGATCGCGGTGTACAACGCCTGTTCGATGTCCGGATCGTCGGCCAGCCCGACCGCTACGACCTCGGCGCCGCCCGCCTCCTTGAGCAGCAGGGCCTCCTCCAACGCCTGGTCGTCCCACTCGTTGAGGACGAACTTCAGGTACTCCCGGTCGATGTCGGTGCCGTCGGTGGAGATCTCGATCTCCTCGACCAGGTCGGGTACCGCTTTCATCGGTACGACGATGCGCATCAGGACTCCTTGCGGTGCGCGGACGGGGCGGGCAGCGGCGTGCCGAGGGCCAGCTGCGTGCGGACCTCGGCGAGATCCGCCTCGGTGGGTGCGAACGGGAAATCGCGGAACGGTTCGCTGGGTCGGTAGGAGCCGTACGGCCGGGTGCAGCCCGGCTCCCCGTGCGTCCCCGGGCAGCCGTTGGTCATGAACGCCACGCCGCCGGCGATCGCGGCCTCGACGGTGCGCCGGTCCCCGCCCACGTCGATCAGGTCGCCGTGGTCATCGAGTAGGAAATCCTCGCGGCCGTAGCCCTCGGTCTCGATCAGGTGGCGGGCCAGTTGCACCCGTCGCCACCGGGCGATCGACGACTTGGGGTGATCGGCCATGCGGGAGTCCGGCTCGGGGTTGAAGCAGAACAAGTAGGAGAAGATCTCCCGGTCCCGCAGTCGCACGAAGATGTCCAGCAGGTCGACGTCGCGTTCGCCGAGGCCGACGAGGGTGTGCACGTTGACCTTCCACGGCCCGAAGATCTCCCGGGCGGCCTCGACGATCGACCAGTACTGGTCCCACTTCAGGCCACCGGCAGGCACGTCGGTCCGGATGGAACGGAACAGATCCTCGGTCACCGCGTCCAACCCGATGCCGATCATGTCGACGCCCAGGCGCTTGAACTCGGCCAATCGCTGGGGGTTGAGCGTCGGCGGGGCGACCAGAATCGACAACGGGGCGGAGATCCGCTCCACGATGCGCGCGCTGATGTCGCAGGTGTCGCGGTAGGCATGGCCGTGGGTGACCATCGAGATGCACAGCCGGGTGAGGACGTCGTGACGACGGACCATCCGGTCGACCAGCTCGTCGGTGTTGACCAGCGGCCACTCGACCCGGATGAATGACTTGTCGTGATAGGTACCCGGCCGGGTACGAGCCAGACCGCAGTAGCCGCAGTCGGACAGACAGCCCTCGTCGTAGTTGAGCAGCAGGTTGATCCCGCCGAAGTCGAACTCGCGGCTGAATCGCCCGGAGCGAAACCGCAACACGTAGGCGCTGGCCATGGAGATCCGCACCCAGTCCGGACTGATCCGGCCGGCGCCCGCGCGGGGCTGCGGGTGGGTCAACACGGGCAACTGACGGACAGTCACTTCGTGCTCCATCGTGCGGTTCCGGCGGTGGACCCGGCGTCGGCCGGGTCGGGGAAGTAGCAGGAACCCCGGGGACGGACCGGGGTGACCGTCTCGCGATCGATCGCCCGAGATGCCGCGGTGAGCACGGCCGTCACGATCGCGTCGTCGCGCTCCCAGCCCGGGTCGGAGGCATCCTGCCCGCGCACGTGAGCCACTACCTCGCCCACCGTACGGGCGTCCAGACGTCGCCAGCGCAACGCCGCCTCCAGTCGGCGCAGGCCGGGGGGGACGGTGGTGAAGTCGCCGGTGAACAGCACGCTCGTGGCCAGCGATTGTTGCGCGGCAACGTAGACCCGCACGAGACCGTCGCCGGACCGGAAGGCGGCGCTGCCCGTGCCGGCCGGGGCGGCTGCGGTCTCGTGCAGCCATTCGGGGTTCGCGTACCGACTGCGGACCAGCTCAGCGCAGCGCAACGTCTCCTCGTCGGTGGGCAGACCTTCGCGGAGCCGGATCCCGTGCCGTCGCGCGAGACCTGCCGCCACCACCTCACGGACCGAGTCGGTGCTCACCGGGTGGCCGAGTTCGGCGCGCACGGTCGTGATCCGTTCCCGCACCGCGCTCCTGGCCGCGCCGCCGAGCTTGGCCGCCGGGATGGTCAAGGCCTGGAGCATGAGGTCCACGTCCAGGTCAACGAGCACGCTGGCGTGGAAGAGCAGCGCCCCCTGCTCGTCGCGGTACAGGCCGAGGCCGGCGACCTTGCGGCCGGAGACCAGCAGGTCGTTCTTGCCGCCGAACACCGCCGCCAGGCCGAGAAATCCCAGGCCGTCGACGATTCCCGCGCCCAGTTCCTCCAACAGCAGCCGGGGCGCGGTCGCCGGTGACGGGATCACCAGCGCGACCCCGAGTTGGTCCGGGCCCATGATGATCGCCCCACCGCCGGTGGGGCGGCGACTGACCGACAACCCGGCCCGCGCGCAGCCGGGAAGGTCTATCTCCGCGGCCAGCGTCTGGTAGCGACCGACCAGGGCCGCGCCGGCGTAGGTGTACAGCCGCAGAGTTGGCCCGGGACCGGTCGCCCCGCGCCGCACCCCGTGCATGAGCGCCTCGTCCAGGGCCAGCCCGGCCGCGGCCCGGGCGCCGTCGTCCACGAGATACCGCCAGCTGCGCTCGCTCATGCGCCCGCCTCGCTTCGCTCGCCGCGCGCATGAGGCACGATCGCGCAGTGCTTGCCGATTCGCTCGCTGCGCTCGCTCATGTGCCAACCGCCACCTCGGTGTACCCCTGCTCGCCCGCCCCGGTCCAGGTCAGCGAACAGCAATACTCGAACTGACGGACCGTCACGCCACGGGAGCGGGCATAGGCGATGATTCCGTCGGCCGGATAGGCGATGCCGTTGAGGCCGAGGTCCACCGCCGCGGTGTCCATCTCCACCTTCGCCCGCCCCATCGGGCGGGCGCAGCCGAGGTTGACCGGGATCTCCGGCGCGGCCGTGCGGGCCTGCGCGAAGAACGCGATGACCTCGTCGGTCGGCGGCGGTGGCAGGTGGGCCATCGCGGTACCCACCAGCGGAACCAGCACGACCAGGATCAGGGTGCTCGGGTTGGCATCGAGCACCATTTCCAGCGCTCGTTGCTCGCCGAGGAACCGGCCGTAGTGCAGGCCCAGGATGATGTGCGGGATGATCCGCAGGTTGTGCGCGGCGAGCAGCTGCAGCGATCGCGCGAAATCGGCGGTTGTCAGGTCGAGGTGGTAGACCTCGCGGATGGTCTCGTCGGCGCCGATCACGTCGAGCATCACCCCGTCGACCTCGGCCGCGGCCAGATGCTCGGCAAGTCGTGGGGTCACCACCCCGGAGTGCACGATCACCTTCAGGCCCAGTTCCTCGCGGATGCGCCCGACGTGGCGCAGGTGCGGGGTGAGCGGGACATCGCCGTTGCGGGTAGACCCCCCGGACACCAGCAGACCTTCGCTGCCCCGGGCCGCCAGGCGGACCGCGGTGTCCCACAGGGTCTCCCCGTCGTGGATGCGGGCCATGCCGTCGAGCACCTTGGTGGCGCAGTGGTCGCAGGACAGCGCGCACGCCGATCCGGTGACCGACACGGGCAGGAAGCGCCGCGGGTTCGTCGGGGTCCACTCCGGCGTGCTCCATTGCTTGAGGCCGGGAGCGTAGAAGTCCATCACGCCGGCGAAATTGCGCCGACGGATATCGAACCCGGTGACGGGAGCAACGGTGGTCACTCGGCGACCAACCCGTTGCGCCGGTGCTCGGCCACGGTCTCGGCGAACCACGCGCGCGCCTTCTCACCGGTCAACAGATCCTCGACCTCCGACGGGGAAGGCGCAGTGATCTCCACCAGCCACCCGGCGTCGTAGGGGCTGCGCAGCACCAAATCGGGGTCGTCGGCCACCACGCGGTTGGCCACCCGAAGCAAACCGGAGATCGGAGCGATGAGCGGGCCGACGAACTTCGCCGCCTCGAGGCTGCCGAAGGCCTCGCCCCGGTGCACCACGGTGCCGATGTTGTCGACGACGAGTTGGGCCAGCGCCCCGTAGGCATCCGCGGACAGCGCGTTGATGCCGACCCGGTACACACCCTCGCCGAGGGCCAACACCCACATCCCGGTCTCCGGGTCGTAGGCCCGGTCGTCCCTGAAGGCGAAACCGTCGATCAGTCCGCCGGGCGCGGTCGTGGTCATGCCGCAGCCACCTCCGTGTCGGCCCGTTCCATGGCTGCTTCCAGCGCAGCGCAGGCCCGGTCCCTCAGACGACTCCGCGCCGCGGACACCGCAGTCCCGACCAGGTCCTCGACTCTGGGCCCGGCCGCGGCGACCACGTGTCCGTCGGCTACGCCGACGAGAACGTCGTTGCCCGCCTCGTGCCATGCGTGTACCCACACGCCCGCGCGGATCTTCACCGTCCGCACGACGGGACCCGGTCGGGTGTGGCCGGTCACGAAGTCGGGGTCGGACAGCCTGGCGTCGTAATACAGGCAGGCCGCCGACTCGGCCTCGGTCAGCTCACCCGGAACCGCCGCGCTGCCCAACGCCTCGGCGTACGCCCGGACCATGGCCCGCTGCCAGGCGTCCACCGGCACGGGGGTCGGGGCAACATGACGCCGCATCAGATCCAGGACGAGCGCACGCACCGCCGGGTCCAGAGCCAGCATGCGCGCGGCACGGTCGTACCTGAAGCCGAGCAGCAGGTTGCCCACGATCACCAACCCCTCCCCGATCTGACCGGCGCCGTGGCCGCACACCTTCACCCCGGAGAGACTGAGTTCGCCGAAGCGGTCGACCTCGACCGGAACACCGAGGGAGTGCAGCGCCCGCGCCGCCGGATCCAACAGCGTGCGCAAGATCGCGGCCCGGGAACCACGCACCGCCCGGGCCGGCAGGGTCAGCTGGAAGAAGACCTGGTCGGCGTCGAGGTAAACCGGCCCGCCGCCGGCCATCCGGCGGTAGATCGGAAGTCCCTGTTCCGCGCACCACTCGGTGTCCACCTCCGTCAGATCGCGGTGGAAACCCAGACAGACATGGGGATCTCGAGGGCGGACGAAACAGAGCGTGGGGGGATCTCCCGGCCGGGCGCAGGCCGCCACCGCATGCCAAACGCTCTGGCTGCGCAGCCCCGTGGTGTTGCCGAGATCGACCACGCGCATGGTTCAGACCGTCCTCGGGGACCCGATCGCGGTGTCGAGCATCTCGGCGATGTCGAGCACCTGCAGGTGGTCGTTGCCGGTGGACTTCGCCGCGTCGGAAAAGCGGGACACCTCGTAGGGGCAGCACACGGCGAGGATCTCCGCGCCGGACTCGGCGGCCTCGCGTACCCGGCGCTCGGAGAGACGCTCCTCGATCTTCCCGGCGTTGAACCCGTCCAGCCACATGCCGCCACCGCCACCGCCGCAGCAGTAGCCGTTGGCCTTGCAGCGAGCCATCTCCACCAGTTCGACCCCGGGGATCGCCTGGAGCAGGGCGCGGGGGGCGTCGTATTCGCCGTTGTGCCGGCCGAGGTAGCACGGGTCGTGGAAGGTCACCTTGGCCTCGATCGGGGTGATGAAGGTGAGCTTGTCGACCAGCGGCGCCAGCAACTGGGTGTAGTGCAACGCGGTGTAGCTGTGGCCGCGCTTCGGGTACTCCTTCACCAACGCGTTGAAGCCGTGCGGGTCGGGGGTCACGATCCGGTTGAAGGTGTACTTGGCCAAGGTTGCGGTGACGTCCTCCATCAGCGACTCGAAAAGGCCGCGTTCGCCCGCCAGTCGCTGGGAGTCGCCGAGGGTCTTCTCCTCCGCGCCGAGAATCGCGAAGTCCACCCCGAGCGCGGTCAGCACCCGGGCGAAGGCCCCGGCGGCCTGCATGCCCCGGGGGTGGTAGCTCCAGTAATCCTCGACGTAGAACAGCACGTCGACCGGGGCGGGGTCCTTCGGCAGTTCCCGGACCGGCACCCCGGCGTCCTTGGTCCACGCTCCCCGGCGGCGCGGGTTGGCCCCCAGCGCGTTGCCCTGCCGGAAGGTCGCCTCGAACACGGTCTGCAGTTCGGCCGGGACGTTGCCGCGGCTGATCGCCTCCTCCCGCAGGGCGGGCATCGTCTCGACCATGTTCACCTCCTTGGGGCAGACCCGAAGGCAGTTGGCGCAGGTGGTGCACATCCACAGTTCGTCCGCCGCGAGCAGGTCGCCCCCGGTCTGCACCAGGCGATGCAGCTTCATGGGGCCGTACTCCCCCACGACGTCGACCGGGCAGACCGGTATGCACTTGCCGCAGCCGTAGCACCACTCCAGGGATTCGGCGCCGGGAATCGCGCTGATCACGTCGAAGCCGTCGGGCCCGATCTCGGTGAGCACCCTGGACTCGAACATGCGGTTCCACCTGCCGGAGAGCTCGACCGTGCGGCCGCTGATCGTCGAGGCGACCTCGACGAGGTCGAACTCGACGGCGGTGGGGGGAACCTTGCGGCCTCCTACGGGCATGGTCAGCCCTTCCTGACGGGTGAACGGTGGACGCCGAGCAGGCGGCGGACGAGCTGCGGCAGCGGCGGTAGGAGGTTGGTGAACTCTTGAGTCATCCGCATCCGCAGCACCGTTTGCATGTAGACCCCGTAGACCGCGGCGAGAAAGACATCGACGCCGAACTCGGCCTCCCCGCGCCCGCGATGGTCGAAGGTGGTAAACCCGGCGGCGTGACCGGTCTCGGCCACGAACGCCAGTGCCCGACCCACCCGCAGATAGGTCAGCCCGGCGGTTTCGCCGTGCAGGTCGATCTCGTCCATCGTGACCAGGCGCAGGGCACCGGTCTCGTTGTTCGGATCCCACATCCAGCGCGTCCACAACCAGTACCGAGCGGGCTCGAGGAAGTGGAGCAGCTCTCCGGGCAGATCCGCGGCGATCTCGGGCAGTGAACAGAGCAGACCGGTGAAGGCGTCGTAGCGAGCCGCCAGCCCGTCGTTGGAGTGGATCAAGTCGGCGACGGCAACGGCGAAGCGACGCGGCTCGACGACCGCCAGCACCTCCTCGACGCGTCGTCGGGCGACGAACACCCATCCCAGCAGTTCCCGCACCGCGTCGGTGTCCATCGCGGAGGGATCCGGCCCGACCGCCAGGCGCATCGCCGCCGACTTCGCGGTCACTTCGCCGCCGATCCGGGCCAGTTCCTCACGGGTCGTCAGTTCGAGCACCTGGCCGAGGAACTCCGCCGCGGTCGGGGTGTCGACGACCTGACTCCCCATCACGACGATGCGCCTGCCCTGGCGTCGCGGCGTACGAAGGCAACCGCCTTCATTGCGGCGTTCGCCGCCGAGGAGACGGTGTCCTCAAGATCGGCGGGGCCCAGGGCCGCACCGCAGGCGTAGATGCCGTCCCGGCTGGTCGATACGGGGTCCAACGGGGCGCCGCCGGCCTCGATGAACCCGAACCGGTTCGGTCGGATCCTCAACAACCGGGTCACCTCACGGGTGCCCGCCGACGGTTCCATGCCAACCGAGAGGACGACCATGTCCATCGGGAGTTCCATCGGCCGGCCCATCGTGGTGTCCTCGCCGCGCACCACGAGCTGGTCGCCCTTCGGCAGGACCTCGGTGATCACGCCCTTGACGTACTGGACCCGATGCTTCTCCTGGGCGACCCAGTAGATCTCGTTCTCCCAATACCCGTACATGCGCATGTCGATATAGAAGATGTAGACCTTGCAGTCCGGCAGCAACTGACGAACCTCGATGGCCTCCTTGGACGCGACCCCGCAGCAGACCTTCGAGCAGTACTCGTTGCCGATGTGCCGATCCCGGCTGCCGACGCACTGAACGAAACACAGGCGTTTGGGCGGTTCACCATTGGACGGCCGTCGCACGTCGTGCACCTTGAGCATGGCCTCGAGGTCCTGCAGCGCGATGACGTCGTCGAATTCGTAGTAGCCATACATTTGGGTCTCACGGCCCGGGTCGAAGTGTTGGAACCCGGTGGCGACCACGATCGCTCCGCACTCGATCTCCTCGCGCCCGCTCGGGCCCTCGACGGTGAGGCGGAACTCGCCGGGTTCGCCATCGCACTCGACGGGTCGGGTGGACAGCCGCACGTCGGCCAAGCGGTGGGAGGTCACGGCCTCGGCCATCCGGTTGAGCAGCGGTTCGGCCGGTTCCCCGTGCGGGGTCAGTCCGGCGTAGTTCTCCCGGATCGGAGTGCCGCCGAGCACCTCGGACTGTTCGAGGAGGATCACGGGGGTGCCGCACTCGGCGATCCCGTGGGCAGCTCGGAGCCCGCCCGGGCCTCCTCCGATCACGACGACGGTGTCAGACATGCCTACCTCGGGGTGTGACAAGCCGACCGAACGGCCTGCGTTTTCGGTGGGGTGGCGTTGCTGTGGGTGAGGGCTTTCGATCGACGCCTAGTCCATGTCCTCCCATTCCAAGTACTTCTTCTCACCGCGTTCCAGACGTGCGAGCTCAGCCTGGAACTCCGCCCAGGCCGCCTCGTGGTCGATGTCGAGTTTCTCCAGCAACGGCTTGTAATTGGCGGAGTGCCAGTGCAGCTGGCACACCTTGTACGGGTGAGCGCCCATCGCCAGCGCGGCGAACTGAGCCTCACTCAGCACGGCGATTTCGACATTGCGATCGTGCGCCCGGGCCGCGAACTGACTCTTGTCAAGGGTGGTGACACAGCCGGTGTCGTGGGTGAGCACGACGTCGGGATCGGCTTCCTCCTTCATCCGCTCGATCTTGCGCAGGGTGGCGAAGGAGCGGGTGAAGTCACGCTGGACCAGGATGTGCCGGAAGCCGAAACCACAGCAGTCGAACCACGTCGAGTAGTTGCGCACCTCGGCGCCCAACGCCTCGGCCAGGCCGGTCACTACCGCGGTCCGCTGGCCCCCGTAGACGTCCGGGTCGTAGATCGCGTCACCCTCGACCAGCTTGTAGTAGTGGCAGGCCGGGTGGACGGTGACCGCGATGTTCGACATGTCGCGCACCTGGTGGGCGGCGATCTCCTGGCGCAGCGCGTAGAACCACTCCGAGTAGTGGAGGATCTCCTCCGGCAGAACCAGGTCCTTGCCCAGCTTCGCCATAACCTGGCGCACCTGCGCCCGCAGCTCCGGGTGCGCGATCAGCTCGTGCCGGACCTCCTTGTAGTGCCCGTACGAGGTTCCGCAGTGGATCAGCGGGAAATACCCGGTCTCGTTCGCGGCGGCGAAGTTGCGCACCGCGACCGCGGCCTGGGCGGCGGCGTTGGACGTCGCGCTGGCGTAGTAGTTCCACGCCGTGCAGGAGGTCTGGTCCTTGGGGTCGTTGTAGTCGTAGCCCAGCTTGCGCATCACCCAGAAGATCGAGGTGGAGTAGCCGGGGATGTGCCCGCACTGCCCGCAGGATTTGTGGTGCCACAGATGCGCCTTCTGGATGCGCTTTCCCCGGCCGTACCGGGTGGGGACCTCGACGGTCTCCCCCGTCATCCGTTGGATGGTGATCTCCCCGGCATCGCCGAGCGCCTCGAGCTCCTCGCGGAAGTCGTGATAGCGGTCGGGGTCGGCGGTGAAACTCGCCTTCTTCGAGCGCAGCGCCTCGATCGGAATGGATGTCATACCTCGATCCCCTCGTCCTCGAGGCGCTCCTCCATGATCTCCTGCAGGATCGAGTGCAAACTGCGGTCGATCTCGCCGATCATGTCCAGGGCACCGGTGTTGAGCCAGATCAGGTACAGCTCGACCAGGGTCCGCTCGGCGACCTCCCACCCGGTCGAGGTGGTGTGCAGGGTCTCCGCGGGCAGCGCGCGCCGCCACAGATCGAGGTTGTCCGAGACGTCACCGGTCTCCGGGCCCCAGTCCGGGAAGGCGTCCCGCTGCAGCATGTCCGGGGATACCTGAGTACCCGTCGACATGATCTTGTAGATGATCCGCGAGTAACCGCCGAGGGCCTCCTTGGCCGAAGCCAGGCCGTTGTTCAGCGCGACCTCGCGCATGATCGTGATGATGCCGCCGGGGTTGTTGCCCCGCGGGCAGCGCAGACAGGAGAAACACTGGGAGCACTCCCAGATGTCCTCCTGCATCTGTTGGTAGATCAGCTCCACGTCCTCGCGGGCCGCGGCCTGCGCGATCCGGCGGGGGGAGAAGTCGTAGAACTTCGCCGACGGGCAGACCGCCACGCAGATGCCGCACTCGTAGCAGCCGTAGAGAAAGTCGTCGTAGCGAATGTCGGCCTTGACCTCGGCGAACAGCCGTTCCTTCTCCTCCAGGGGGACGTCGGCGTAGCCGGCGACGTTCGGCCGCTTGTAGATCGCCGACGGCGCCGCCGCATCCATCAGAAGCTCACGACCGCGTCGGCCTCGACGGCCAGGTCGTTGAACGCCGCCCCGCCGATCATCTCCACCCCGTCGATGAGCATGTCCAGGCTCAGGTCGTTGAGGTCCAGCGACGGTTGACAGACGAGCAGGCGGACCCCGAGTCCAGTGGCCTGGGAGATGAAATAGCTCAGCGGTTGGCCCTTGTCGCCCTTGGGGCCGATCTTGTCCACGACGTCGCGCTGGAGCAGCGTGGCGCCATACATCGTGAAGTAGATCATCACCTCGGCCTCCATCGCCGCGGCGGAGGCGGCTAGGAAGAACGGGGTGGCGCAGCGGGCCGGGTCGTCCACCCCGTGCGTTTGGACGTAGAGGATTTTGGACTCGCCCTCACCGGTCCACATCGAATCACTTCGCCTTGCGGATGAGCACTCGGAAGACCTGGTCGATCTTCTCGAGCGAGACCAGTTCGTTGCCGGTTCGTTTGGTC
>Ga0157362_1000094_pt1 | contig 24681 bp, 24 predicted proteins | sample AttlaeALBM3_FD_111480 | JGI IMG/M metagenome (GOLD analysis project Ga0157362, IMG submission 111480) | Fungus gardens microbial communities from leaf cutter ant in Ribeirão Preto, State of São Paulo, Brazil - Atta laevigata ALBM3 | ecosystem: Host-associated > Fungi > Mycelium > Unclassified ... | reverse complement strand
TCTGTTGTCCGTGGACAGCAGATGGGGCTTTCGGTGGATAATTCGGTCGGGCGATGATATTGGCAATGATCAAGAGGCCCAAGACCATAAATGCCATGATTCTGAAGAAATACAGAGCTTGTTCATAAACATGGGTGATACACCATACCTTACGCTCCATGCAAAACCCAGACTGCTGTTTATCAAGTGGTTCAACATGATTGGAAAGATAACACCACCAAGAGAAGAGCCTACAATAGGTGTTCATGAACCACGTCCTGTCGGTGGAATGAATCATGCTTGACCTGCATATACAAGACCCATGATAAGTATCCGACGTCGCCTGAAGTATTGAGATGGTAGTGAGACAGCTGGAACGATGACGAGGCCCATCCCGATGCCCATTCCAGTCGCCTGAGATAGGAAGACTTGATAGTAGTGCTGTGGCTGTGCAAGAGACAGCATGAATAGCCTAAGCTCGTAGTGTTGGCAGCAATCGGCAGTCATGGGTTGAAAAAGCGCACGAAAAGACGTAAAGCAGGCTCTCCAACATCATTGTAGCCCTGTAATGGCCAGCATCATGAAGTCTTCCAGCAGGGGATCCCACTGCAAAATCCAGAAAAAGCTGAGTGGAGCCAATCCAACTGATGGTCGACGGGGTGTAGTCATTCAGAAAGGAACGCTAGATCGTAGTGAGCAAGTGTCGTCTCCACGAGCCAAAAAAATTACAGTGTAAAAGTCCTGGAACACACCAAACGACAACACGGCCCCGAAAGTTGAGAACATTGCAAGTGCGCTAAGGCCACGTCAGTGACAACGTGAGAGCGAGTAGGAGACCACCAACACGCCGAGCACTGTTAGCCATCCGTCCAAACCCCCTTCAGGCATGCTTGCTGCCACAGTTTGGGGTGTCATTTCTTTGTTTTCAAGGCCATGGGTTGTGATGTTCTCTGTGTCAGACATTAGAAACTGAGCACTGCACTGTGTGAGAAGGAGTTGAGTACAAAAATAAAGTACTTGCTGACAAATAATCAATTCCTTACATAATTATCATTAGGTTGCTCCTTGCACCATCATTACAAGGTTTTCACATCGCTTCTTTTACTCTTACCACCAACACCGTTGGTAGCGCCTGAGTTTAGTCTAGTGAGAAAACATACACACATTAGTTCTTTGTAGTCTACCCAATAGCATGAATACCAATCAAACCACTGTTAGACCAGAAGACGACGCCTACAACATACAATGTGGCCGCTCAACATCTCACGCTAGCGCTAAAGAACCTCGCAGTGCATCCCCTTCCCCCATGGATGACTCCTCCCCCCCTCGGAAATAGAATATGCCGAACGTGTCGCCGCCAACTCCAACATGGACATAGAAATCACCTACACTCCTCCTCCTTTGGTTAATGACACCACAAATTTCACATTTTCCCTCCCCCCGTCTAACCCATGCGCATCCCTCGAGGAGGCGCTTAACTCGGTTCCTTCCGGCAGACTCGATATCTCCACGGAACCATCCCCACCATCGGTCATTCCATATAGCGCTAATGTCCCAGCCGACCCCAGCTTATGGGATGGCAAATTTGCGGCGGCATCCTTATTTGGCACGAACGAATTTCTCGCCAGCGACATTAATAACATCACCTGCTCTCTTCAACGCATGGCACGCTTCTTACGTCAACGAAAACTAGAAGGTCGCAACGCCAACAACATCAGACAACTAGACCCCTTCGGCGAATCTGCTTGGGACTTTGTATCGGCCATATTCGAATCAGGATGGGATGCATTAACAACTTCTAACAAATCGTCTATTAGGAGTAATATCTCGAAAGAATTTAGCAAGAGCCAACACGGCATTCAAATCAAAAAAGTCCTCCCCCGATCCCCCCTCGCCCTTCCAAGAAAATCTTGGAGAAAGCAAAAATATTCCAACGAAACTTTATGGCTAAAGACAACTCTACCGTGTCATATGCTCAAGCTGTGTCATCGGCTTCAAATGTTCTAAAAATTAAGGAAGCCTTCCCTGCCCTCCCGAATAAGAAGATCCTAGAAATTCACAACGCAGCCTTCCATCAACCCACAAATAAAACCAAGAAAGTCCAACACACCACCAAAGGACCCTCCAGAAAGCAAGCCATTATTCCAGTTCCCTCTGACCTAGCTGAGAACATCATGGGTGACGCTAGCACCCATATCTTTCAAATCAACTCAATTTTAAAAAACATTAAATCTACGATGCATACCGAGTTCATTCGTCCTTGCTCCGGCGGTATTTCAATTATTACTAACAACGTCCCTAACCCTAGCGACCTTTCTACGATTGAAAAATACTTCAAATCGATCGAAGTCTTCAATAGCAACGACATTCTGAGCCCAAGGCTCCCCCAATCGAAATCTTATCTAAAGATTACTGGTCTCCCCTATCTACGAGCTGATGGCAATAAGATCACCAGCGAGAATGTCATCGACTTCATGAAACATATCGACCTTTTCGAAGAAATCTCTCTAGCCACCAAACCTCGAGTTATAAAGGCCTCCCCGAAATCAGACATGGCCATCATATGGTTTGATATATGGGACACCCAAAACGGTTCCAAAGCAAAACTATTAATCAATCACTCTTTCAATCTAGGCAGACATATTGCCACTGTCAGAGTGACCAACATGAACCCAGGCATCCCCCAATGCCACAATTGTTGGAAATGGGGCCATTCAACTTACTCTTGTAGAGCTCATGGATCTCGATGTCAAAAGTGTAGTGGTCCACATAAACTTGAACATCACAGGGACTTAGTGTGGTGCTGCAAAGCTAACCCCAAACTCAATCCCCCTCGTCTTGAAACTGCTCAAGGCCTGTCTTGCCCTCACTCCTTCAAATGCATTAATTGCAAAGGTGACCACATGGCCGATGATTACAAATGTTCTTTCTGGAGAAACCACTTCAACAGAGACTGGCACTCAAAAAAAGCCCAGGAAGCTTGGGAAACCAGAGCCAATTCAATTCGCCTAGCCGTAGGTGGTAGGAAATTATGATTAAAGAAACACTAAAAATCTTTTCACAGAATGTTAGAAAAAACAAAACCCTAACTAACATTATCTTAGAAAACAATAAAAACATCATGGATATTATACTTATTCAAGAACCACCCAAGTCTTTCATCTGACACATTCCAAGTCACATTAATCCCCTAGGAGACCCTATATATGGTACTCCTGATCACCCTGAATGGTCTCTTTTCATTCGACAAGATCTGGTGCAGGAAAACTATGCTAGAGTGGCCACCTATGTCAACAAAAAGCTCTCGAAAATGAGATTTACCCTTTGACTTGACATTATCAACTACCGGGACATTAACATCTTAGCCTTCCACACTGACCAAGGCACAAACTTCATTATTAACGTTTATTCTGATAGCAATCAAAATGCTCTCTATTTCCTTAATTGAAACATCATCAACTTGGACAATACCGTGGTTATGACAGGTGATTTCAATATAAGAGACAATGACTGGAATCCAGACTACCCTCATCACTCTGTTCATACTGACAATCTAGTCACTCTAGCTGAAAGCTTAGGTCTTGAACTTTCCCCCCCTATCAATCCTGGACCAACTAGATTTGCAGATAATCCACATGACTCTAATTCTGTGATAGATCTTGTTTTTATCAATCCCAATAACTCAGGATTTGGTCAACATACTCTATATCCCAATCTACACAAGCCTTCAGATTATGTCCTCCTTATTATTGAAGTAGGTATTGAAGATGCTAATATAGATAATGTCATCTGGTCCATTTGCAAAGATAGCAAAGAAGAAGAAAACTTTATCACGGCAATAACCAACAACATTCTTACTCTCAACACTGTAGATATCATGTCTAGTGAAGCTCTAGAAACAGTAGTCCAATACCTAGCCAGCATCTTTGATGACGCCTGGTTGTTATATTCCGGAAATATAATAATTATGTAATTTATTTCTCCTAACAATTCTCCTAAAATTAATAATAGTAGGATAGCATAGTAGACTACTCTCCTCCTATTCCACACTTACTATAAGTACTGAGTAGTTACAGTGTAATTCCTCAGTCTGTAAATTAACATCATCTGGTCCTAATCTCCTCTTGTCCACTCCGACTCCTTCACTCAACTCCTTAGGACTTCTGTCTTGGCGACTTCCCTTACTCCAAAATACGTGACCAACCTCACAACCGGAGACTGGGGCGCAACACATAAGTTGAAGCCAAGGTCGTTCAATAAGTCGCTCTCTACCCCAATGTCCTTGCCCCATCGCTGGAGCCTTATTTCTATCATTGCTAAGTACATTCCTCTCCGACATTGTACATTACTCCGGCACGGAGCGTAGTTTCTATCTACTATCCTTCACTTCTGTTCCTCCGGATTCCGTCCTTGACACTGGTACTCTCATGTCAAGAGGAAGCATATCACTAAACATTCCAAAGAATGGTGGACTCAAGCCTGTACAGAAAGTTTGAACAGGTATTGCACTTCAGGGAGCATCCAACACTGGAAAGAATTCAAGTCAAACGTCCGTATAGCAAAGAGAAAATTCTTTGATGATAAGATATACAAAATCACCTCCTCAAACAAAAGACCTTGGGATCTCATGAATTGAGTAAAGAAGAAGTCCTTGCCAACCATCAAATCCATCTCATACAAAGATCAACCCTATAGCGCTCCATTCATTGTACAACTCTACAGAAAACAGGCCTATCAATGCATTCTTCTTTAATAAACAACTCCAAGCTGACCAAATCCAATAACCCCCTTTTTCCAAACAAGAGTTTAAAGATGCTATAGCTAAGTACTTGGCCTCATCAACCCCTGGTCCAGATCACATATCTTGGAGACACCTAAAATCACTGATTACTAGTGATAGATATTTAATAAAAATCGTGCAAATTACTAACACTTGTATCAATTTAGAATATTGGCTGTCTCACTTCAAGTTCTCCAACACAGTGGTTATCCCCAAACCAAACAAGGATTTTTACAACTCCCCTAAGTCCTTTTTCCCCATTGTACTGCTTAACACCACTGGCAAACTTATTGAAAAAGTTATCAGCAACCATCTCCAATTCCACTTGTCTGCTAACAGCTTTCTTGACTCACATCAGTTTGGCAGCATCCAACAACACTCCACGACAGATGCAGGAATATATCTCACTCACCTCATTAGGGTGGGGTGGCTCAAACAATGTCATACAAGTGTCATAGCATTCAACATCACTCAATTCTTTCCATCTCTAAACCACCATTTCCTTTCTCTATGCCTAAAAAAAGCGGGTCTTAACTCTAATGTTATACAATTCTTCAACAGTTACCACTCAAACCGCTCAACCTCTTACTTATGGAACAATTTTTTTTCTCCTCCATTTGACGTCAATGTTGGTATAGGCCAAGGTTCTGCACTGTCCCCCATTTTATCTGCTTTATATTTAGCCCCAATCATAAAATCATTCAAAAAAAGAATTAAAAATCTCAATAGTGAAATTCCAACAGATATTCTTTCTTTTGTTGACGATAGTCTTTTAATTTCTCAGAAGAAGAGTTATTCACATTCTAATTCCTTCTTATTATGTAGTTACAATATCATATCAAAACTTCTCATCGACGCTGGCCTTGTCATAGAGCATAGCAAAACTGAACTCTTTCATTTCACAAGAGCTCGACACCCTCCCAATCCCTCCATTGACCTAACATCTGTAAGAGGTCCTATCATCTCCCCCAAACCTATCTGGTAATACCTGGGTTTCTTCTTCAACCATAAACTCAACTTCTATTACCACACTCATTTTTACACTACAAAGTGCCTTTCTACCCTCAATGCCATGAAGATGTTAGGGAACTTATCAAGAGGCCTTTTCTCCATTCAAAAACAACTTTTATACAGATTGTGTATTCTACCTATCACATTGTATGGCTTCAATCTTTGGTTCCTTAAAGGAGCTCCAATTGTAATAAATATCAACAAACTCAAGAAAATGCAGTGAAGAGCAGCCCTTTGGATCACTGGTGCTTTTCGAATCTCTCCATCTGAAGGCATTGAGGCCATTACAGGTCTTATCCCCATCACACTGCACTTACGCAAACTTAATGGCAAACATCACCTTTGATATGATTCTATCCCTCCATCGTATGCCATTAACTCATTACTAGATTCACAGCACACAAAAAACCACTCTCCACACAGAGTTGCCACCTCCAATCTCACTACCAAATAATGGGCAAATCTCAAGAGCCCCATCAAGGACGTCAATGAAAGACTCAATAGTATTAGAAACTACTTCAATCCATTTCATCCTTTTTTCTCTCCTGGGTCAAGGGTAGTTGATTATTTCTCTAGTAGAATTAGTTTCTATTCTCCCTCTTCTTCATCTGATGAAGATCTCTTCCACCACCTTCAAAACCTTGATTGTGCCTTCAAAACCTCACAAGTATCATCCAGCAACATTACCATCATTGCAGATAGAAGTGTCAAGAAATCACACGTTGCCACTGTCATTGCCCACATTTGGTTCAACAATTCCATTACTCAATGTTTGCAAGTCAACTCCATAAACATAACCTCAATTGAAGCTGAGCTCATGGCCATTTGCTTGGGCTTAATACCCACCATGGAAAAGGACAATGTCCATAACATCACTGTAATCACTGATTCCATTGTTGTAGCAAAGAAAATCTTCGAATCAAAAATTGACCCTCTCCAGAACATGTTCATTCCGGTCACCTCTGCAGTCAATTCTTTTTTTAGAAAGGATGGTAGAAATAAGATCTGGTTCTGGTTTTGTTCCAGCAAAGCAAAATGGCCCAAACACCAACTCATTGACAACCAAGTTAAAGTCAATAACTGCATCCTTATCTTCCCCAGCAAAGAATCGCACTTATTTAGCAAAAAGAAAGAGTGCAATTGCATCCTTCGTGAATGGCAAGAATCCTTTGTAAACAACCCCAAGAAAGGTCAATACTTCCTTGAATTTGAAGATGAAGATCAAAAAGTCATAAAACCTACATATGCCAAAGGCAGCTCATGGCTTCTATTTATAGGATTCACTAATTCCCTGTGTGCTTGTTTCACTCGCATGATCACTGGCCATGCCCCCATTGGAGAATATACTTTCCTCATCTCCCCACCAGTTGCGTATGTGGCAAAGTTGAAGTTCAAACTCGAGAACACATAGTTATGGAATGTGATCTATATGACCTGTTCACACAACCATGCAATATCGTCATCAACAGCTTTGTGCACTTCCTTGTGAACAACCCAAGTGCTTTCAGTTTTGACAACAGATGAGATCCCATTGCAGTGCGACTCCTTTGAGTAAAAGCACAGCATTTGTCATCTTATTTCATACTTTTCCTACTTTTTATCATTTTTATCATTTCATATCTCCTCTATGTATTTAAGTACATACTGTGTACTTACCACAGACTGCCTCCATGTCCCGTGTAATAAATTGTTGATTAAAAAAAAAAAATTACAAGATTTTCACAGTCTCTCAATAGAAGCATCAGCTTCTCTTCCTTTAACCACCATCATTTCCTCTCTTCTGGCTGTAATGGCTGTTGGGGGGACTACTATACTACCAAACCTCTTACACTAATATTGTCATCATTCACCTTCTAACATTTATTTTTGTCTATCCTTTGAGGCAGCACCTTTTTCTATCTTATGCTAGATGCATGAGCATTATACCATGTGTTCAGCACCTTTGACCTAGTGAAAACTTGTCAAGTTCTGAGCCTCTTGGTTCACAGGAAGAAACTTCAAGTAGTTACTTTTGCAAATGGGGTAGACTAGGAGGAGAATACTAAGCTCTGGGTATTCTATAAAGCCCTTGGTCTCTGGCCCTTTTTCCTATAGGTTGTCCTGAAGTTACATATTAAAACAACTAATAGTTAATAGCCACTTGAGGGTACCTAGCTCTTTGTGACCTACAAGGAAGATGTAAAACTTTAGCCAAGATGACTTAAATCCACTCCAAGTCTAAGTTGACAAGGAGAAATCAGTAGAGTTCCCATTTGATTTTCTATACTATATATATAACTACTATTGTGGCTATGCACTTGACCTCCCACAATCCTCATGTTACCTGTCATGTGACTACCCTGTCACACATTTGTGACCATGACATGACTCCTTTCCCATACTTTACCTTCATAGCAGTGATTCAACTAAATAAAAGAAAAGAAAATAGAAAATAAAAATAGAAAATAACTTAGCTGTTTTGCCAAGTCATGATAGAAGAGTCTTAGTACTTACTCATAGATAAGATGTCTTGCTTCTCACTTATACCTTGTTAGAGATGCAATCCTAGGTAAGCCAACCAGGTATCATATTCTGGAAATATGATAATTATGTAATTTATTTCTCCTAACAATTCTCCTAAAATTAATAATAGTAGGATAGCATAGTAGACTACTCTCCTCCTATTCCGCACTTACTATAAGTACTGAGTAGTTACAGTGTAATTTCTCAGTTTGTAAATTAACGTCATCTGGTCCTAATCTCGTATTGTCCACTCCAACTCCTTCGCTCGACTCCTTAGGATCTCTGTCTTGACGGCTTCTATCACTCCCAAATATGTGACCAACCTCACGACCGGAGACCAGGGCGCAACACATAAGTTGAAGCTAAGGTCATTCAATAAGTTATTCTCCGCCCTGATGTCCTTGTCTCTCTGCTGGAGCCTTCTTTCTAATATCACTAAGTATATTCCTCTATGATGTAGTACATTACTCTGGAACGGAGTGTAGTTTCTATCTATCATTCTATACCTCCGTCCTCCGGAATTCCATCCTTGACACCAGGAGAGACTGGGATAGCATGAACTATCCTCAGCCCCTTCACATAAAGCTTTGGCTTGTAGTAGAAGTCACCAGTATTTTCCTAAAAGGAGGTCTAACTAAAGTACTAAAAGATGGTGTCTAATTTTGCATGTGATGTAGGAGGACTAATTTGATCAGGGTATGGAATATGGAGTAGAAGTAGAGCTGGTATGTGTAAGGGAACACTTCCATTTCTACCCCTGAACGGCATGACAACACTCTGGAGCTATCTTAGCCTGTTTAACTAGTAATACTTAAATACACTAGTTTAGCTCTGATCCCGCTAACCCTGACACTAAGGGATGTATATAATGTAAAAGATCCCTCTAGGAGCCTCATCCTAATCTCTGAGGATTCTCCTAGAGGTGAGTTGTATTATAACTACTAACTGTAATATTAACTGAGAATTCTCTTGGAGTCTTGTGCCCCAGTTGCCCTTACAGTAGATTAGGATCCTTGAAACAGAGCCTTGGACTATCCCAGTGGACAGCCACCCAATAGGTTGCCCTTCTCTATCATACCCAGTCCTCCAGAAATTCCACTCTCCAGATGTTGTTGTCTCCGGACACCCCCAAGGCATAGCCAACACCTTAGAGTACCTACAACACCATCTCTACGAGCTAACAGAGAGAAAAAATGTCTCCAAGAACAACATTAATACCACACTTGCAGCCTTGACCGCGTGGCTACAACAACTTACATAGCTAGTGGCTAATTCCCCCTTTCTGCATACCAAACACACCTCCCCTGCTTGTACCATCTCCTCTGGTGTCTCCGCTCCCTGCTCTGACAATAAGACAGATATGTCCCAAGCTCTCCTGTTCTCTGGACTTGAGTGGAGAATGTCACAACAGCCATGCATTTTTGAACTCCTGCTCTCTCTACATTTGCTTGGCCCCAGAGCAGTTCCACAACGAACAAGAGAAAATCCTCTGGGCCCTCACATTCTTCAAAAGTAGTCGTACTACCAAGTGGTTTGAAAACGTGTTCTGTTAGGAAACGGACACCAGCATTTTCCCTATCCAAACCTGGGGGGACTTTGAACAACAGTTCTGGGTCTACTTCTTCCCTGTTAACATGGAAGCAGATATGATCAATACTCTGGAAGGAGCCTCCTACCACCAAGGAAGTCAGATAGTGGACAATTATCTGGACAACTTCTAGGCCCTGGTCTCCGATATAGGTTACATGGACCCCCAGACACTAGTGGTGAAGTTTTGACAAAGTCTTAGACTAGGCATTCAGAACCAGATCGCCACCATACTATATGGATAACCTACTGATACCGACCCTGATGCATGGTATAGAGCAGCACGGAGGATTGACCAGGCACGACTCGCTAATAAGGCCTTCCAGTCTATATCGTGCTTGACCCCTTCTGCATCACCTAAAACCATCTCTGCTTGACCCCCACCTTTGTCTGTGGCAAGACTGCCCCCTGTTCCACCCCTTCAGGTCATTCCAAAACCTCTGCCACCTGCTCCGTCTATAGGAGTCCCCATGGACGTCAACACAACTAGAAAAACAAAGTCCTTGCCTCCGCAAGAGTATTACCAATGCGGAGATGCAAACTATGTAGTCTGAAACTGCCTCCATTATATGAACGTCTGCTAACTCATCTCGGAACAGTGGGAGGAGTTAATTAAAGATTTGTTGGCATTGAAAGATGCAGTTCCATTAGAGAAGTCTGGTTCCCCAGAAAAGGAGGATTTTGTGTAACATGGCCAGCAAAAAGTACGCCCCAGTTGCCAGTAAATAAGTTCACTGTATTGACTATAGAGGATCCTAATACAATTGACAGTGAACTAGTAGATGCACTGCCCTCTAACCCCCTAGTCGTTGCTCCGCTCCACAGACCCAAGTGGGAGAAGAGGCTGCCCAAGCTCTTCTCAATTAGCACCTTGGACATGCGAGGGACTTCCTTACTCCTGCCGGTAGAAATTGGAACCACGGACACAAGCAAACTCCACTCCGTCAAAGCCCTCCTGGACTGTGGAATGACTGGAAGCTTCATTGACAGAGATTTCGTCCGTTCAAAGGGAATGAACACTCAGACCCTCTCACATAACATCTCAGTCTTCAATGTTAATGGTTCCCCTAATGAGGCAAAACAGATTTCTGAGATCATAGACATAGTTTTTTACTACAAAACTCACTCCAAAAGGATGCTTTTGGCCGTCTCTGGACTTGGGAAGCAAAGTCTAATCCTAGGCTACGACTGGCTCAAAGACCACAATCCCAAGATTGACTGGGAAAAGAGAGAAGTCAAAATGACCTATTGTCCACTTTGGTGTAAAGGAGGATGTACCCAATGAAAGGAACAGACCCACCAGAAGAGGACTGAACTCTGAGTCCACCGATTGTGTTGTGACAGACCCACACCCCTACTCCAAGAAGAGCTGAAGCTTAAAGAAATGCTCCCACAAATGTACTACCTGGATTGGGAGCTCAGAGACTAACTGTTTCTTATGTGCCTCTTCCTGGAGCTCACTCAGGCCGACCTCCGAGCTACAGCTATGACCTCTCAGTGCCTTGCGGAAGAAGCCAGGCACAGTAAAAAGACATAGGCCGCTACCACTTTGCTGCCCGCCTACATTACGGAATTCCAGTCTGTGTTTGCTAGGGAGGACTTTGACATACTGCCAGAGTACTGCAAATGGGATCTCACTATCAAACTGATCCCTAGAGCAGAGCCTAAGTTGTCGAAGGTCTACTTCTTATCCCTGTTGGAACAGACTGAGTTGGACGCCTTCCTGGAGGAAAACCTGCATACCGGACAGATTTGATCTTCCAAATCCCTCATAGCAGCCCCTGTGTTCTTCATTAAAAAGAAAGATAGCTTGCTCTGGCTAGTCCAAGACTATCGTGTACTAAACGCTGTAACTATTAAAAACAGATACCCTCTCCCCTGTAAGAGGACTACTCTAGTATTGCTTAGATTACCTGGTAGGGTTCATATCATCTAGCGTTCCCACTGATCCACGTACATCCGCAGTACCTTGTACCCTTCCCTCTGGTTCGGGTCTCCATCATAGATACTAGATAACCATATCTGGCGACGTAGTTATTATTGTCTGGTGCATGTGACTATAGCGACTGGTGCACAGACCAGCTAGTCTAGTATATATAGCTAGTGATGTACGGTAGAATACCTTACCTCAACAATAGTTGAAGCTTCTGGGCTATACACTGCTTCTACTTAAGACAACTCCCTTACTATAAGTTTGAGTACATTCTGGTGCAGACTCTAACTGTGCCCTTACATCCCCCTCATCTCCCAACTCATCTCCTAACTTTGCGGAGCCAAGTACTTCACAAAGCTTGACATTCAATGGGGTTTCAATAATGTATGTATCAAGCCCAGAGACAAATGGAAGGCAGCCTTCTGCACCAACTGCAGCCTCTTTGAACCTCTTGTGATGTTCTTTGGAATGACCAACAGTCCCGCCACCTTCCAAACTATGATGAACAACATCTTCAGGACCCTCATAGCCAAAGGGATCGTGGTAGTATACTTGGACGACATTCTGATCTTTACAGAGACAGAGAAAGAACATGAACAAGCAGTCCAGAGAGTCTTGGAAGTACTGGTGAAACACAAGTTATTCCTCCGCCCAGAGAAGTGTGAGTTCTATTGGAAGCAGATTGAGTACCTCAAACTGGTCATCTCAGAGAACAAGGTTGAGATAGACCCTGTTAAAGTTGCCAGAGTCCACGATTGGTCCATTCTGGAGAACTGGACTGATGTGCAGGCTTTCATAGGCTTCATTAACTTCTACCATCGCTTCATCCGGGATTTCTCAACCATTGCCAGACCCCTCTTTGATCTCATGCATTCTGACAAAACCTAGAACTGGGATACCAAAGAACAGAAAGCCTTTGAACGTCTCAAGATAGCAGTGACCACTGCTCTGGTCTTGGTGTCACCTCAGGACTCAGAACCCTTCTACATCAAGGTGGACAGTTCAGACTTTGCCTCTAGAGCCATCCTCTCTCAGCAGCTACCCAGAGAGGAGAAATGGCATCTGGTGGCCTTCTACAGCAAACGCCTGTCTCTGGTGGAACAGAACTATGAGATCCATGACAAGAAAATGCTCACTATTATCCGCGCACTTGAAGAGTAGAGGTATTTCCTGGAAGGAGCCCGATACCTGGTGGAGATCTAGACAGACTACAAGAACTTGGAGTACTTCATGACAGCTAAGAAACTCAACCATCGCCAGGCTCGCTGGTCTCTGTACTTGGCCTGCTTCAATTTCAAGTTGATCCACCACCCCGGACATTGTATGGGAAAGCCAAACACGTTATTACAGAGACCGGACCATAGCAATAGAGTCTCCAACAACAAAGACGTGGTCCTGTTATGACCAGAGCTCTTGGCAATCTGAGCCCTTGAAGGAGTTCAGCTAGAAGAACCAGAGAAAGACATCCTTAGGGAAATTTGTCAAGGGAACCAGAAGGGAGACCAGAAAGAACCAGTGGTAAAGGCAGCAAAGGAACTCCGGCAGGCATCAAGTAAGACGGTCCGCTCCGCAGAGTGGTTGGAAGATAAAAAACTACTCTGTTTCAGAGGCAAGATCTATGTTCCCCAAAATCCAGACTTACAGAGGCAAGTGGTCTTGCTGTATCATGATATAAAGGTTGCTGGATACCCTAGACACTGGAAAACACTGGAGTTAGTCTCTAGAGACTACTGGTGGCCTCAAATGTCTAGGTACATCAGACAGTATGTTAGCACCTGTAACCTCTGCATTAGGACAAAACCAATAAGGCAGGCTCCAGTAGGTGAATTGTACCCTCTCTAGATCCTGGACTTGCAATAGGATATACTTAGTATGGACTTTGTTATAGAACTCTCCTTCTCCTCCAGTCACAATGCAGTAATGACAGTAGTGGACTTAGTGTCAAAACGAGCACACTTTATTCTGACACACACAACAGTGACAGCGGAAGGAGCAGCCAGGCTTTTCCTGCATTAAGTCTGGAAGCTCCATGACCTTCCAAAGTGCATAATCTCAGACTGCAGATCTCAGTTCATAGCTCATTTCACCAAAGAACTCTACTGCCTGCTAGGAATAAAGTTGGCGTCTTCCATGGTCTGGCATCCTCAAACCGATGGACAGATGGAGCATGCCAATCAAGAGTTAGATCAGTACCTCCAGCTCTTTGTGAACAAATAGCAAGATAACTGGTATGATCTCTTACCCTTGGCGGAGTTCTAGCACAATAACCATGTCCACTCCACCACCCAACAGCCTCCGTTTCTGCTCAACACCAGAAGACTTTCTCGCATGGGATTCAAACCCTAACAGAACCCTTCTGGTCTAGAGACAGTCAATGAACTCACGGAAAGGATGAAGACGGTGATTGAAGAAGCAAAGTCTGTGATCCGCAAGGCACAGGACAACATGAAAAGGTACTACAACCAATAAAGAACTCTGTATCACAAACTTCATTTGGTCATATCTCCACCAATTCTTCAACGATTCCCACGATCCCAAAACCAGCTTAAAGCCCTTAAGAAAACCTTTTAATCAATACCAGTCACGTCTCAAAGCAATCAATAATGGCCGAGATATTAGGCAAATCAACTAGTAACCACCATGGTACTATTTATTAAATCACCAATATCTCGGAAACTGCCAAAATCTAAGCTTCGGTTCTAGACTCAGCAGAAGCCCTCTTCATACCTCTCAGAATGAGCCTAGAACGACCTCAAGGCAATTAATATTAGTGGAGATATGAAGGCCTCAATATTTGCACATAGACTTTATTAATTACCCATAGATAGTCATCAGTTCTTTTCTTTTAACAAAGAACAGCCTCCATATGGTTAAGTTATCACTATTTTTAGCACAAAGGCACTACTATATATAGAACAATAGATAGTAGCATGTGATGATCTGTCCTAGTACACAGACTATCACTTTTATGTATATAAAGACTCATAGTCTGAGGATTAGACCTCAGACTTAACAACATCTTTTGTCACTTGTCTAACTTTGCTTATAAGCTCTTGAATCTATATTCAGTTCATCACAAAACAAGTAAGTGACCTTTTGTGATACTCTGGCTCCAATGTTCAAACCCGGTGACAAGATCTTCCTTGACGTATCAGATATCCAAACTACACACCCCTCACAGAAACTCTCGCATCAACAACTCGGTCCCTTTGTAGTGGAACAGCAGATTGGACCTATGGCCTATTGCTTAAGGCTGCCATATTGGATAAAGCAACTCCATCTGGTGTTCAATGTAGTGAAGCTCACCCCAGCCCCAGATGATCTGATTGCAGGCCAGAAAACAGAAGATTACCCACCACCCATAGTTATCAATGGAGAAGCAGAGTGAGAAGTAAAGGAAATACTCGACAGTCATTGGCACCGGAGAAGATTCCAGTATCTCATCAAGTGGAAAGGATATAGCTGCAAGCACAATTCCTAGGAGTTCGCCTCCAAAGTCTCTGCACTAGAACTCACAGTGGAGTTCCATTGCAAACACCCAGGAGCTCTGAGACATATCTGATGCATGGAGTTCGACAATATCTTTTACTCCAAGTCCATTGCTCTGAGACGTAGCAATCTTAAAGGGGAGTGAATGTAAGAGGACACCTTTATTTCTACCCCTAAACGGCATGACAACACTCTGGAGCTATCTTAGCCTGTTTAACTAGTAATACTTAAACACACTAGTTTAGCTCTGATCCCACTAACCCTGACACTAAAAGATGTATATAATATAAAAGATCCCTCCAAGAGCCTCATCCTAATCTCTGAGGATTCTCCTGGAGGTAAGTTGTATTATAACTACTAACTGTAATATTAACTAAGGATTCTCCTAGAGTCTTGTGCCCCAGTCGCCCTTATAGCATGGTAAGTACATGTATTAGAAGCTAGGTTACTTTCTTTTTTCTATAATTAGTTATTTCATTTTTTTGGTACCTGCTCTTTTTTGCCTCATGTTTAGAGTGTAGGAGGTATATTTACAATATACATCACAGGGGTATAGTTCCTTGACCTGTTTTTAGCTACTATGGTCTGCTTACGTACTCTGTATTATAAAAATATTATATCACAAAAGGTCACTTACTAATTTGTGATTGAGGATTTGATACTTGAGAAGTTCAAAAAATACAAAGTTTAGATAGTGACAAAAGATGTTGTTAAGTCTGAGGTCTAATCCTTAGATAGAGAGTCTTTATATACAAAAAAGTAACAGTTTGTGCACTAAAACAAATCATCACATACTACTACCTATTGTTCTATATATGGTAGTGCTTTTGTACTTGAAATAGCAATAACTTAACCATATAGAGGCTGTCCTTTGTTCTAAGAAAAGACAGATGATTATCTATGAGTAATTGATTAAGTCCATGTGCAAATATTGAGAACTTCATATCTCCACTGATATTTATTGCCCTGAGGTTGTTTTAGACTCATTCTGAGTATCATAAAAAGGGCTTCTTTGATACCTAAAAGCAAAGTATCAATCATGACAGTTTCTGAGATATCAGCAATTTAGAAAATAGTACTATGGTGGTTACCAACTTATTTGCCCGATATCTCAGCTGATATTAATTGCCTTGAGACGTGACTGGTATTGATCAAAAGATATTTTTAAGGGCTTTTTAGTGCCATTAATATTGTGAGAATCTCAAAGAATTGATGGAGATATGGCTAAATGAAGTTTGTGATACTACTATTTCTATTTCTCTTGTTTCTGTAAAGAACTAGGGGGTTGTGTCCATTCTAAATAAGAACCTAGGGGGCTATAAGGATATCTTTGTTTCTGTAGAAGGACAGAAGATTTACTGAGGGCTCAGAGTGGGTTTCTGTCAAGGACCTATTTTTGAAGTAAACTGGACCCCAGGCATAAAAAAGAAGGTCTGTCTCTCAGAATGATGAGAGAAGGCTAGCTTGTGTATTACAGTTAGTCCTAAAAGACTTTATATTTGTGTAAACATTTCTAAAAAATCCTTGCAGGTGGCTAGAACCACTCTAAGACCTCTATTCCTTCTTTATGAGCCAGTGAGAGAGACTGGACATAACATTGACTCTATCCTCTCAAGACAAGACCTATTATTGATAATAAAAGGATACTTTTCAGAATAGTGTAGTGTAGTTTCTACCTACACACTTTATCTACTAAACTAGGAATATTGTACTCACTTTTGCTCCCAAGCTATGCCTGCTATCAGAAACACTAAGAAAACTCTTGTTGAATTTCTTTTACTAAACCAGGAGAGTACAAAAGACAAGTCCTTGCTAAAGAGAATTGGAATAAATCCTACTTTATCTATAGAACTCTATAACAAACTCATTGAAGCTGACCTCTACTAGTATAAAGTAGACAACTTCTACTTTGTACCCTACCTATCAAGGATAGAACAGATGAAGGATGGAGATAAGGAGTAATAAACTCTGGAACAATATACTGTACTACTTCAGAGAATAGATAGTACTTAGTGATGATAGAGAAACCAAAAGAAGGTTCTGGCAAACAGAAAAAGACATTGGAGTAAAGTACAACTTTGATGAATGACCTTGGCTTCAATTTATGTGTTGCACCCCGGTCTCTGGTTGTGAGGTTGGTTGCTTATTTTGGAGTGGAGGGAAGTCATCAGAAAAGAGGTCCTAAGGAAGTAAAATAAGAACCAGAGTGGACAGAAATAGGATTAGAACCAAATAACATTAATTTACAAACTGAGAAAATACACTGTAACTACTTAGTACTTATAGGAAGTCCAGAATAGGAGGATAGTAGTCTACTATGCTATTCTACTAATTATAATTTCAAGAGAATTATTAGGAGATAAATTACATAATTGTCAGATTTCTGGAATATAATAGTATCCCCTCTTTAAGGCTGAGCTCTCAAAGCTTCTATGCATAAGCAATTCAAATATCACCTGATTTTGGCCTTAAAAAACCTCTTTTTCAAACTTTCAATTCTATAACACCATGTCCTTCATTTCCACTTCAACTGCCAACTTTTCTGATTCCGACAATGAGTAATATGAGGCTGAACTAGCCAGAGGACATGCTGAGATGGAGGCCCTGCTTTGACAGCAGGAAAAAAAGGAACAGCTTGAGCACCAAGCCTGAAGAGAGGCAAAAATAGCAGAATGGAAAAGATTAGAGGAAGAGATGCAGAGAAAAGAGAAGGAATGCCAGAGAGATTTGGCCTATTGTCTTGAGGTGGACCGCATCACTACCATTGAAAAGCAATATTATAAGAACTGGTCCAAGACATTCTTGCCCCCTTCAAATCCTCCTTCCAACAAAGAAATAAACCTCATTGACCTTCTACCTCTGACTAAGAGGCAGTGTGTTCAATATCTGCCCAAAGAAGCTCTAGAGGCCCGTCAATAGTATGAGGAGTTAGCAAAAGAAATGGGAGTGGTAGTTATTGGTGGAGGAAGTCCTTGCGAGAGGTGCACAGACTTTGGAATCTTATGCATTTCTCAAAATTTACCATGAGTCTTTCATTTAATTTTTGTTACTTCACTAAGTTTTATAGTCACATGACTTCATGTGCTCCCTGCATCAAGGCTAAGGCTGCCTGTAAGCCTTTTGACACAGATAAAGCACACGCAAAGACCAGGGCAAAAGTGGTCTGGAGGTCGAATGTTATAACTTGGCAAAATAGCTAAGTCAATATTTATATTTCTTTTCTTTTAGATTATTACTAAGATGGAGCATGGAAAATATCATGTAACAGTCACAGAGTCACAAATGTGACATAGGTCACACTAGGTCATGTCACAAGTCACAGTCATAGCATGTGATGAGATAGTCATATAATGGGAATAATATAAGAACCATAGGAGAATGTTGCATAGCTATTATTGTTATGAATATCGAGTGGGACTATAACTATTATCAGCCATGGTCTGATAACAAGTGGTTAGTAGATGAGATGTTGGCAATGTTAGACGAGAACATAACAATGTAGTAATGCATCATGTGTCTGAGGACTCTCAAAGGACATTCAGACTCATGACATGGACAGGACTCTTTGGAGAAACCTTGGACCATTTCTCTTTCTATCTTTGGACTGTGCTAAATAGGACAACATCGGACTAACCCATTAATAGACACTTGACTCAACTTGTCACCTTCATAGCTTCTGTCACTGGACTGTCACTTAACTAGTCACTCTTAGTTACAAGTAGTGTTACTACATTGTAACGTAGTCACAACATCTAGTTAGGATAAATACAGACCAGAAAGAGAAGGGAACAGCAAGTTCTCTCTTTCTGTATTCCTTTTGTAAAATCCTACTCTGAGGAATCGGTACTCTTACTTGTCTTAAGACAATCTCAAGGGTGCTACTCAAAGTCTTGTTAACATCTCTCCTCCGATATAACTTTACTGTAAACCTTAACCAGATCCTCTATCAAGGAGTGTGAAGATATCAAGTGTTAAATATAAGCTTCAAGTTGAAACACATATTCAACTGTGAGGTTTAGAGTCTTAACAATCATAGTAAATTGTATAAGTAGTGTAGAAAATCAAATGGGAACTCTATTAAGTTCTCCTTGTCAACTCTGACTTAGAGTAGACTTAAGTTGTTGCAGCTAGAGTCTTATAAGGCAATCCACTATAACTAGGATGGTATCGAAACCAGAGGAGGAAGGGAGTTTTTCAATGAAATCCATAGAAATTGAATTCCACAGATGTTCCAGGATAGGAAGTTGTTAGAGGGATCCATATGGTCTGTGATACTGTAGTTTGGATCTCATACAGGTAATGCAAGACTTACAGAACTTTTGCATGTTGTCGTGAATGTTTGGCCAGGTATAATGTCTTCATATGAGTTCTAGTGTTTTATTTTGGCCCAGATGTCCCACTAGAACATAGTTGTGGTGATACTGGAGAAGTCAGAGGTGTAGGTTGGCATTATCCAGAACATACATTCTATTGTCGAGTCTGAGAAAACCTGCATTGTCTTTTGACCAATATCCTTCCAGATGGAGTAAATGGTCAGAGATGAAGGAGTCGGAGGGAAGTGCTGCCAGAATATTAGAGTGGAGTTGGTTTTGGTCCAATATCATGGCTGTGTGAAGTGTTGGAGTGATAAGAATGGTTGCTCAGAGAGATACTGTAATTTGCTCATGAGTAAAGACTGGACAGAAATTATAAGGGTTCACTGAAGCATAGCCATTATCTTCCCCTTTTGGGTAGATGTCCCATTGTCTAGTGAGTATGTCCAGTTTGGTGCCAAGACGTCCAGGACAGAAACGAATTACAAGGTTGAATTAGAAGAGGTATTCTGACCATCTTGCTTGTTGGTGTATTAGAATCTTGGTCATTGAGAAATACTCCAAGTTTTTGTGATCCATCACAATGTCAATTGGTGAAACAGACCCTTCTAAATAATGTTGCCAAATTTTGAAGGCTTCAAATATTACAAGTAATTCTTTGTTGTAGATCTCATAGTTGAGCTCTAGAGCAGAGAATGTCTGAGAGTGAAGGCTATAGGGTGGATTTCATTATCTTTAGTTATAATGAAAAGGATAGCAGCAAGAGCATAGTCTAAGGCATCAGTTTCCACAACAAGTTGTATGTCCAGAACCCAATGTGTAAGAATAGGAGCAGAGGTGAAGACTTGCTTCAGGGTATTAAATACTACTCTACATTTGTTGTCAAAATTCCACAGAGTGTTTTTTCTAGTAAGATGAGTAAGCGGAATGACTATGTCCAAATGATTGAAAATGAAACACCTGTAGAAGTTGGCAAATTCTAAAAAGGATTGGATATCCTTTATCTTCTTTGGTTCTGGCCACTCCTGAATGGTTTTTACTTTAGTGTCGGACATAGTCAGGCCAGATGGTGATAGAACATAGCCTAGATACTCCATGGAGTCTGAATAGAATTTGCATTTTTCTGCTTTTGTGTACAATTCTGATTTGCGAAGTCGTTTCAATACCTCTTTGACATGACTTTGGTATTGCGTTCTTATGCCGTACAACAGTTTAGGCAAAATAAGTGGCATTTTTCACTGTAATAACCAGAATAATTGGCTCGAGAAAAGAGTTCGACCTCCTAGAGATGTCATGACTTGGCAAAAATGGCTAAGTCAATATTTATATTTCTTTTCCTTCTTCTTTTCTTTTCTTTTTCAAATATTGTTTTTCCTTTTATTTTTATTTTATTTTATTTTATCATCAATGGATGTGTGGGAGGAAAGTGACTCATAGTGAAGTATAGGACAATAGGAAGGGTTAGGGTTACTCTTCATGTATAAATAGTGTACAGAATTTAGTGGAAACTCTATTGAGTTCTCTTTGTTAAACGCTAAACAAAGAGCAGTTGACTTAATTCTGGCACGGAGTTTGGCTCTCTGACAAGAGATGTTTCCTGGATGCCCAGTTATGGACTTGAGTATCATACTTGAGTAGTGGAGTAGTGGCTGTGACCACTGCTACATATACCTCATAGACGCTTGTCCAAACACCCCGTATTGGATTTCTAATGGATTTCCCTTCTAGAAGTGCTCTCAAGAGCAAGAATGGTCTTTGAAGCCCTAGTGCTACCAGAATAATGTCATACCTTGGCAGACAACAGCATTATTCATAGAAGAGTTACAATCAGATCTGGGCCATCATCATTTGATGACTAATTATACCAAGATCAAAAGAGTCAAGTCGATGCGGAGTCACACTGCAATGGCAGTAGAAGGAAACTGGAACCCAGTGTCACGCCGTACAAACATTTAGGCAAAATAAGTGACATTTTTCACCATAATAACCAGAATAACTGGCTCGAGAGAAGAGCTCGGGCCCCCCAGAGATGTTCGCTTAGATGCCCAGTCGTGGACTCGAGCATCTAGCTTGAGTAGCAGAGTAGTGGCTGTGACCACTACTACATACACCTCATAGATGCTTGCCCAGGCACCCCGTATCAGATTTCCAACAGATTTCCCTTCTAGAAGTGCTCTCGAGGACAGAGGCAAACTTAGACGGGTTAACACAACCCGAGTGATGTCATATTTCAGCGGCCAACAGCACTATTCATAGAAGAGTTACAATCAGGTCTAAGCCATCATTACTGATGGCTAATTATAGCAAAATCAAGAGAGCTGAGCCACTGCAGAGTTGCATCATAACGTCAGTGAAAGGAAATTGGAATCCAGAGGAGTGAGAAGGCATAGAAGAGGTAGAAAGAAGAACAGAGAAGCTGGGAAGAGAGACAGCAGGAAGACTAGATAAAGATAATGCGCTTAAGAGCAAGATGACTCAAGATCACCGTCTCTGTCTACAGCCTGGCAAGAGGCTCGAGACCCAACCATAGTCTGCGGAAGGATCTCTGGAGTAGGACTAGAAGAGTAGGGAGTAGTCACTCAGTGCTTGGGAGGAACGCCGTCTCATCACTGCAGCCTTGCTATGTTTGGGAATTTGGAGGTTTTTTTTGTCTCACTTTCTTTGTTGTCTCTTTGCTTTGTAATCTTAATAAAATACTCTAGGGCACAGAGGGGAGCTCAAGCATCATACCTCCATCGTCATCTCTCTCTATTGCTCTAGAGCTTAACAGCTATTTTTTGAGTGACTGAGTCTCTATCTTTTTGAGTGTTCTCTTTTACTTTCAAAAACCCACAAAACCTCTTCCTCAACAGGAATTCAAGCCCCAACAGACTTGGGCATTCGCTTATGCTAGGAGTTAATAGCTCACTATATGTTGAATGTAAGGGGACACCTCTATTCCTACCCCTAAATAACATAACAACACTCCGGAGCTACTTTAGCCTGTTTAACTAGTAATACTTAAACACACTAGTTTAGCTCCAATCCTGTGAACCCTGACACTGAGGGATGTATATAATGTAGAACTCCTCCAGGAGCCTTATTTTAATCTCTGAGGATTCTCCTGGAGGTGAGTTGTATCATAACCACTAAACTGTAATATTAACTGAGAATTCTCCTGGAGTCTTGTGCCCCAGTTGCCCTTACAGCAGATTAGGATCTTAATAATGGAGTCTTGAACTATCTCAGTGGACAGCCACCCAATAGGACGCCCTCCCCTGCTATACCCAACCCTCCAAGAAATCCGCTCTCCAGATGTCATTGCCTCCGGATACCTCCCAAGGTGTAGCTGATGCCTTGGGGTACCTGCAACACCATCTCTACAAGCTAACGGAGAGACAAAATATCTCTGAAAATAACATCAATACCACCCTGGCAGCCTTGACCACGCAGTTACAGCAGCTCACACAGCTAGTAGCTAACCCCCCTCCACCCATATTGAACACACCTCCTCTGTCTGTACCATCTCCCCCAGTGTCTCCCCCCCCCGCCCAGACTGCGAGACAAACGCATCCCAAACTCTCCTCTCCCCTGGACTTTGGTGAAGAATGTCACAATGGCCGTGCGTTCTTGAACTCCTGCTCCCTGTACATCCGTCTAGCCCTGGAGCAGTTCCACGATGAGGAGGAAAAGATCCTCTGGGCTCTCACATTCTTCAAAAGTGGTCGTGCTACCAAGTGGTCCGAAAACGTGTTTCGCCAGGAAGCAGACACTGGCGTCTTCCCTATCCAAACCTGGAGAGACTTTGAGCAGTAGTTCCGAGTCCACTTCTTCTCTGTTAACGTGGAAGCGAACGCAATCAATGCCCTGGAAGGCACCTCCTATCACCAAGGAGGCTGGACAGTGGACAACTACCTGGACAACTTCCAAGCCCTGGTCTCTAATGCAGGTTACATAGATCCCTGGACGCTAGTGGTGAAATTCTGATGAGGTCTCAGGATAGGGATCCAGAACTAAATCGCCACTATGCCATATGGACGACTAGCTGATACCGACCCCGATGCGTGGTACAGAGCAGCACGGAGGATTGACCAGGCGCGTCTCGCCAATGAGACCTTTCAGTCTGTGTCACGTTCCACTCCCTCTGCACCAACCAAAACCATCTCTGCCCGACCTCCACCTATGTCCGTTGATGGGGATCAAAGGGAATTTGATCTCAAAACAAGGGTGATAACAAATGGAAATCTAATAATCCCTGAGATGTTTCACAGTTGTGCACTAGACAAGTAGGCACTGAGGAGGTAGTCAAATAACAAAAGAGAGCTTGATAGTAGGGGGAACAGGTAGGGTACAATCCAAAAGAAACAGCAGAAATAATAATAATAGTATTTAAGAATCCACTCAAGTTAGATCTCACCATAATAGGATTTCTAAGACGTGCGTTTGTCTCGTGTCGTGACACTACTGCTCTTATCTAGTCTAGTAGTCTGGCTCACCGTCAATACAGCAGAACTACCTAGAACTCCTGTGACATCATGTGGGCTCTTCTTCAGCTGACTGTACAACTGAAAGCTGACTCTAATAACACGTAACAAGCTATTAACTCCTAGTGTAAGCGAATGCCCAAGTCCGTTGGGGCTCAAATTCCTATCGAGGGAGAGTTTGGGTGAGTTTTAGAAAATAAAGTAGAATGCTTGGAAAAACCAGAAACTCAGTCACTCAAAAATAGCTGTTAAGCTCTAGAGCAACAGAGAGGGATGGTGATGGGGGTATGATGCTTCAGTTCCCTTCTGTGCCCTAGAGTATTTTATTATGATTACAAAGCAAAGAGACAACAAAAAAAGTGAGACAAAGAAAACCTCTGAATTCCCAATTCTAGCAAGGTCGCAATGATGGTACGGCACCCCTCTGTAAGGGGACACCTCCATTTCCACCCCTGAATGGCATGACAACACTCTGGAGCTACTTTAGCCTGTTTACTAGTAACACTTAAACACACTAGTTTAGCTCCGATCCTGCTGACCCTGACACTAAGGGATGTATATAATGTAGAGTATCCCTCCAGGAGCCTCATCCTATTCTCTGAGGATTCTCCTGGAGGTGAGTTG
>Ga0157362_1000093_pt1 | contig 24843 bp, 23 predicted proteins | sample AttlaeALBM3_FD_111480 | JGI IMG/M metagenome (GOLD analysis project Ga0157362, IMG submission 111480) | Fungus gardens microbial communities from leaf cutter ant in Ribeirão Preto, State of São Paulo, Brazil - Atta laevigata ALBM3 | ecosystem: Host-associated > Fungi > Mycelium > Unclassified ... | reverse complement strand
GGCAGCAGCACCTCGACCTCGACGTCGGGACGCGGGATGACCGCTGCGATGGCGGCCAGCAGGCCATCGACGCCCGCGCCGGTCCGTGCCGAGACCACCACAGCGGTCGGCTCTCGGCGCACCAGGCGCTCGAGGACGTCCCGCGGCGCCGCGTCGGACTTGTTGACCACCACGATCTCCGGCACATCGCGGGCACCAATTTCACCGAGCACGGCCCGCACGGCCCACAACTGCGCCTCCGGCTCCGGATCGGACCCATCCACAACGTGCAGAATCAGATCCGCGCCGGCGATCTCCTCGAGCGTCGACCGAAACGCCTCGACCAGCTGATGCGGAAGGTGCCGGACGAATCCGACGGTGTCGGTGAGCGTGAACTCGCGTCCGTCCGGAGTAACTGCCCGCCGGACGGTGGGATCCAAGGTGGCGAACAGCGCGTTCTCCACCAGCACTCCGGCCCCGGTAAACCGGTTGAGCAGCGAGGACTTGCCGGCGTTCGTGTACCCGATGATGGCCACCGAGGCGATCGCGTGGCGGCGCCGTTCACCGCGTTGAGTGGCGCGCGATATGCCCATCGCCGCGATTTCCCGACGCAGCTTGGTCATCCGGGCACGCAGGCGCCGCCGATCGGTCTCGATCTTGGTCTCACCGGGACCGCGGGAGCCTATCCCGGCGCCACCGGCGACCCGGCCACCCGCCTGGCGGGACATCGACTGACCCCAACCCCGCAACCGCGGAAGCATGTACTGCAGCTGGGCGAGCTCAACCTGCGCCTTGCCCTCGCGAGACCGGGCGTGCTGGGCGAAGATGTCGAGGATCAGCGCGGTCCGATCGATGACCTTTACCTTGACGATCTTCTCCAACTGGACCAACTGACCGGGCGTCAGCTCACCATCGCAGATCAGGGTGTCCGCGCCGGTGGCCACGATGACCTCACGCAGTGCCCTGGCCTTGCCCGAGCCGACATACGTCGCCGGATCGGGCCGGTCGCGTCGCTGCACGAAGCCGTCCAACACGAACGCACCAGCCGTCTCCGCCAGCCGGCGCAGCTCGTGCAGGGAGTTGTCCGACTCCGCAGCCGTGCCGGCGGTCCAGACGCCGATCAGCACGACCCGCTCGAGGCGCAACCGGCGGTACTCGACCTCGGTGACGTCGGCGAGCTCCGTGGACAGGCCGGGGACGCGTCGCAGAGCATGTCGATCGGCGAGATCGAGTTGATCGCCGTCCGATTCCGGCCAGTCTGAGGGCGGGTCGGCCTCGAACGGCTGGTCCGGTTCGACGTCGAATGCACTGCTGCTCGTCATGCGCCCCCTGTCCCGACAACCTCTGGTTGAGCTTTAGCGTCGCACGTCGACGCGTCGGTGTCCGAACGGTTATTCCAACCCCACCGCCCGGTGGCCACCAGGATGGCCGGTCCGGTCAGCCACAACCGGCCGTGCCCGGACTCGCTGACCTCCAGCCGGCCGCCGGGTACGTCGACCAGGCAGCGCCCCGTCGGGACAAGGCCCAGCCGTGCGGCCGCGGCGACAGCCGCACACACCCCGGTGCCGCAGGAGCGGGTCTCGCCGGACCCCCGCTCGTGCACCCGCAACGCCAGGTGTCCCGGTCCGCGCCGGACCACGAATTCGACGTTGACCCCCTGCGGGAAGACCTCGGCCGGGTGCACCGCCGGCGCCCCGGCCAGATCACCGACCTCCGCCAAATCGTCGACGAAGACCACAGCGTGGGGGTTGGGCATCCGGACCGCGGTTGCGCGCCACGACCGCTCCCCGACGCGGACGGTCACCGGGGGCAGCTCCGGCAGTTCGGGTGGGCCCATGTCCACGCTGACCGGCCCGCTCGCGGGGCACTGCACAGTGCGCAGGCCCGCGCGGGTCGCGACCGGGAACTCCCCGGCGGGTTCGAGGCCGACCGCGACGAGGTAACGGGCGAAGACCCGGATGCCGTTGCCGCACATCTCCGCATACGAGCCGTCGGAGTTCCGATAATCCATGAACCAGCGGGCGCGGCCGACGAACGCCGCCGCCTCGGGTTCATGCGCAACCTCGACCACGCGCAGGATGCCATCGCCGCCCAACCCGGCCCGGCGGTCGCAGATTGCCATCACATCCGCAGCCGACAACGACAGCGAGCCCGTCGGGTCGGGGATCAGCACGAAGTCGTTCTCGGTGCCGTGGCCCTTGACGAAGGGCAGCCCGTGCGCGCTCATCACCACCAGGGTACGAAATTTCAGCTCGTCGCGGCGGCCGCCAGCGCCAGCGCCGCCGCCGGCAGGTCTCCTCGGCGTGCTTCGAGCCACTGAATCCGCCTGTCGCGGGCGAACCACCGTTGCTGGCGTCGGGCGAAACGCCGAGTCGCGCTGACGGTCGCCGCTCGTGCCTCGTCCTCGCTGCAGCGGCCATCGAGGAACTCCAGCACCTGGGCGTAGCCCAACGCCCGGGAGGCGGTCCGACCCCTGCGCAACCCTTCCCCCACCAGCCGCTCCACCTCGGCCACGAAGCCCGCGGCCCACATCGCCTCGACGCGCTCGCCGATCCGCCGATCCAGCTCCCCGCGGTCCAGACGCAGCCCTATTTGGAGGGCCGGGCGCACATAGCGCGGCTGCGGCAACACACCGGTGAACTGACGACCAGTCAGCTCAATGACCTCCAGCGCCCTGACGATTCGGCGGATGTTGCCCGGCAGGATGACCGCCGCCGCCGCCGGATCGCGGGCAGCAAGCCGGGCATGCAATTCCCCGGCCGGCAGGCGGGCGGCCTCGGCCTCCAGTCGCGACCGCAGGGCCGAGTCGGTGCCGGGGAACTCCAGCTGGTCGAGCGCGGCACGCACGTACAGCCCAGAACCACCCACCAGGACCGTCGCCCGTCCGTGCCGGGACAGGTCGTCGATGATGGAGCGGGCCAACTCCTGATACACGGCGACGCTGGCCTCCCGGGTAACCGGCCAAATGTCCAGCAGATGATGGATGACCCCGCCGCGCGCGGCCGGGGTCAGCTTCGCGGTGCCGATGTCCATGCCGCGGTAGAGCTGCATCGAGTCGGCGTTGACGACGTCGCCGGCCAACTCCCGCGCCAGCGTGATGGCCAGGGCGGACTTGCCCACGGCCGTGGGTCCGACCACGGCGACGATCGGGAGCCGGGAGCCGCCCGTGGTGGTACCGGTTGACCCGGAACTCAAGGTGCCCGCAGCCAGGAGGCCACGAAGTAGCCGACGCCATAGGGGGCGTCGTCGTGATGAAGCCTCGACGACCATCGACCACCGGCGGCACCGGCCGCCCCCGCGAGCACCTGCCACGCCGCCCGGCCCTGGGCCAGCAGGTCGTCGGCCTCGGCCGGATCGATGCCGACCAGCGCGGAGACATCGGCGGCGGCGAGCGCCGCGGCAACCGCGGCGTCGAACGGCTCCGCGCCCGGCCGGGCCGCGCCCGGCGGCGCCTTGCGGCGCACCCCGCTGCCGTCGCCCAGGATCAACAGGAGTGCCGGCGGGCCATCGCAAAGCCTTCGGCCCAACGCGAGGCACTCCTCGACGGAAGCGTCCGCCGAGATCGACCACAGCACCCGCTCCCCCGCCCAGCCGTTGCGATCGAGCAAATGGATCCCGACGGACAGCGACAGCGGCAACGACCCCGGCTCGCCGGGCGCACCGAAGGCCGCGGCGGCGCCGCCGCCGGCGACGTCGAACCGCCGGGTCCGGCCACCGGCGCCGACCACGATCACCCGCTCGATCGGGGCCGCCAGGCCGATCCCAAGCGCCTCGTCGCAGGCCGCGTCCAACGCGTCGAGTGCCCCGTTCGCCCCGGCCGACAGGCCCGGCAACAACAACGGCGGATGCGGGCAGACGACAACCGCCGCAATCGAGTTCGTCATCGGAGCGTGGCACGCAGGCGTTGGTGCCAGGCGATCGCGGCGGCGTCGGACAGCGAGGCAATCTGATCGATGACCACCCGACGGCGCGTCAGATCGTCGACGGCGTCGAGCCAATCGGCGCGGAAGGCGGGCTCCAGCAAGTCGGGTGCACCGGCGTCGAGCGCGTCGACCAGTTCGGCCAACAGCTCGCGCTCCCTGGCCTGCGCCCCGACCCGCAGCGGCGTGCGCATCACGTACCGCGTCGCCACCGCCTTCAACAGCGCCACCTCGACCACCGTCCCGCGGGGCACGATCAGATCCGCGGCGTACCGCGTAAACGACCCCGGCGCGTGCCCCGCGCGGGTGGCCAATTCCGCGGAACGACAGAACCGGCCGATCAGCTCGCTGGTCATGTTCTTCAACGCGGCCAAACCGCGCCGGGTCCGATCCGGCCGGGACGGCCAGAACGGCGCGGCCACCAATGCCCCGGCCGCGGCGTCGAGCTCCGCGGACTCGACGTCGGGCAGGTGGGACTCCCGCACCAGTTCGGTCAGCTCGGCCCGTTCCCGGGTGGCCCGGAACAGCCGCAGGTCGATCATCCCCGCATGGGTCCCGTCCTCGATGTCATGGACCGAGTAGGCCACGTCGTCGGCGAAATCCATGATCTGCGCCTCGAGGCAGCGAACCCCGTCGGGGCGGCCGTCGCGTATCCACCGGTAGACCGGGCCGTCGGAGGCGTATAGGCCAAATTTGCGCCCGTCGGAACCACGGGGCCACGGGTACTTGATCGTGGCGTCCAACGCCGCCCTGCTCAGGTTGAGCCCCGCACTGCGTCCGTCGGCCGTCAACGTCTTGCCCTCGAGTCGGGTCAGTACCCGCAGGGTCTGGGCATTGCCCTCGAAGCCGCCGCAGCCGGAGGCCGCGAGATCGAGGGCGTCCTCTCCGTTGTGCCCGAACGGGGGGTGTCCGAGGTCGTGGGCCAGGCAGGCCGTCTCCACCAGGTCCGGGTCGGTACCCAGCGCCCGGCCGAGTTCACGGCCGATCTGTCCGACCTCGAGCGAGTGGGTGAGCCGGTTGCGGGCGAAATCGTCGCTGGCGGGCGCGACCACCTGAGTCTTGGCGGCCAGTCGCCGGAACGCCGCCGCGTGCAGCACCCGGGCACGGTCGCGCTGGAACGCGGTTCGGCCGGCTCGTTTCGCCGGCTCCGCGACCCAGCGCTCGATGTCCGCCGGGCCGTAGCCCGCCGGCAAATCCCGCTTCTCCATCACCGGCAAACCTAACCAGCCCGGCACCGGGCCGGACGATCCGCGTGGATCAGCGGCTGTCGCTGCCCGCGGCACTGCCCGCGGCCCGGCCGGCCTCCAGCCGCGCCACCGGCACCCGGAACGGCGAGCAGGAGACGTAGTCGAGTCCGACCTCGGCGAAGAAGTGGATCGACTCCGGGTCACCGCCGTGCTCGCCGCACACCCCGAGTTTCAGCTCGGGCTTGGCGGCACGGCCCTCGGTCGAGGCGATCCGCACCAACCGTCCGACGCCGTCACGGTCCAGCGACTCGAACGGCGACACCCCGAAGATGCCCTTCTCGAGGTATTGGGTGAAGAAGCCGGCCTCGACGTCATCGCGCGAGAAGCCCCAGGTGGTCTGGGTCAAATCGTTGGTGCCGTAGGAGAAGAAGTCAGCCGCCTCGGCTATCTGACCCGCCGTCACCGCCGCCCGGGGCAACTCGATCATGGTACCGATCGGGATGTTCAGTTCCGTCGCGGATTCCGCCGCCACGTCAGCGATGACCGCCTCGGCCCCCTCCCGCATCAGCTCGAGCTCCTGCACGGCACCGACCAGGGGGATCATCACCTCGGGCAGTGGGTTGCCGCCGGCCCGGAGCCGTTCCGCGGCGGCTTGGGCGATCGCGCGGACCTGCATGTCGAACAGGCCGGGAATGACCACGCCGAGACGCACGCCGCGCAGACCCAGCATCGGGTTGGCCTCGTGCATCCGGCTGACCGCGGCCAGCAGTTCCCTGTCGTGACCGGGGTCCTCGCCCCTGGCCTCGGCGAGGGCGACCTTCACCGCCAGATCGGTCAGGTTGGGGAGGAACTCGTGCAGCGGCGGATCGATGAGCCGGACGGTCACCGGAAGGCCGTCCATCGCCTCGAAGATCTCCAGGAAGTCCTGCCGCTGCAACGGTTCCAGCGCGGCGAGCGCGGCCGTGCGGCCGGCCTCGTCGCCGGCCAGGATCAGCCGCTCCACCTGCGCGGCCCGGTCACCGAGGAACATGTGCTCGGTCCGGCACAACCCGATGCCCTGAGCCCCCATCCGGCGTGCCCGCGCGGAGTCCGCCGGGGTGTCGGCATTGGTGCGGACCTTGAGTTTGCGAGCGGCGTCGGCGTGCGTTATCAGCCGGTGGACCGCGCGCACGAGGTCGTCCGCCTGCGGCGACTCCGGGTCCAGCCGGCCCTCGAAGTACTCGACCACCGGCGAGGCCTGCACCGGGACCTCGCCGAGATAGACCGCGCCCGACGATCCGTCGATCGAGATCAGCTCGCCCTCGCCGATCACGACGCCACCGGGCGCGGTGATGGTCCTGGCCCGGGTGTCGACGACGAGTTCCTCTGCGCCGCACACGCATGTCTTGCCCATGCCTCGGGCGACCACAGCGGCGTGGCTGGTCTTGCCGCCGCGGCTGGTGAGGATGCCCCTGGCGGCGATCATTCCCTCGAGGTCGTCCGGGTTGGTCTCCCGCCGGACCAGGATCACCGCCTCGCCCCGGCCGGCCCACTCCACCGCGTCGGCCGAAGAGAACACGGCCCTGCCCACCGCGGCGCCGGGCGAGGCGTTCATGCCCTTGGTGATGCGCCGGGGGGAGGCGGAGGTGTCGAAACGCGGGAACATCAACTGGGTCAGCTGATCCCCCGTCACCCGCTGCAATGCCTCGTCGAGGTCGATCAGGCCCTGGTCGACCAGCTGCGTGGCGATCCGGAACGCGGCCGCGGCGGTCCGCTTGCCAACCCGGGTCTGCAGCATCCACAGCTTGCCGCGCTCGATCGTGAATTCGATGTCGCACAGGTCGCGGTAGTGGTTCTCCAGCCGGGCCATGATCGCCAGCAACTCGTCGAAGGACTTCTTGTCGAGGGACTCCAGTTCCTGCAGGGGCAACGTGTTGCGGATGCCCGCGACCACGTCCTCGCCCTGCGCGTTGGACAGATAGTCGCCGTACAACCCCTGGGCGCCGGTGCCGGGGTCGCGGGTGAACGCCACCCCGGTGCCGGAGTCCATGCCGAGATTGCCGAACACCATCGTGCAGATGTTGACGGCGGTGCCGAGATCCGCCGGAATGCGTTCCTGGCGCCGATAAAGCACCGCGCGCGGGGCGTTCCACGAGTCGAACACGGCGTGCACGGCCAGATCCAGCTGCTCGCGCGGGTCCTGCGGGAACTCACGGCCCGCGTGGGTACGGATGACGCCCTTGAACGTCTCGACGAGGGCACGCAAGTCGTCGGCATCCAGGTCCAGGTCGGAGTCGGTGCCCTTGGCGTGCTTGGCCGCGTCGATCGCGTCCTCGAAGTGCTCGCTGGAGATGCCCAGCACGGTCTTGCCGAACATCTGCAGCAGCCGGCGGTAGGAGTCCCACGCGAAGCGCTCGTTGCCCGCCTGCTTGGCCAGACCGACGACCGACTCGTCGTTCAGGCCAATGTTGAGGACGGTTTCCATCATTCCCGGCATCGAGAACTTCGCTCCCGACCGCACTGACACCAGCAGCGGGTCGTCGGACTGCCCGAGGGCCTTGCCCATCCTGGCCTCGAGCGCCCGCAGGTGCGCCGTGACCTGTTCGCGCAGCTCGGCCGGAGCCGCACCGGTGGTCAGGTACGCCTTGCAGGCCTCGGTCGTGATGACGAACCCCGGAGGCACCGGCAGGCCGAGGTTGGTCATCTCGGCCAGGTTGGCACCCTTGCCGCCCAACAGGTCCTTCTGATCGCGGTTGCCCTCGGTGAAGTCGTAGACGAACTTCGGCACTGCCGTGCTCCCCAATCAGTCGCCCCGCAGGTGTTCGCACACCTCTAACCGGTCGTCGCCGCCAGCTTCGACCCCGCGAATCGTTCCAGCGACTCCTTCTCGTAGCCGCGGCCGAGTCCGTTGTACATCACCGTCGGCCGGCCCAGGGTCGCGATCAGGCGATCGCGCAGTGGCCCGCACACATCGCGGTGCGTGCGGTAACCGGGGCCGTTCACGAACCATACCGATGCGTCGTACTGCATCCTCAGATACCGGGTGATCTGCAGCATCGTCGCCCGGGGGTTGAAGCTCGCCAAACGCGGCCCGTAATTGGTCCAGTCCACTACCGCGGGGTTGCGCTCACTGGGCAGCTCGAGTCGGCTGACGCCGACGACCCGCAGCCGGGGCTCGAGCGCGGGCGCGAGCTGGTCGGGGCAGTAGATCATCAGGTCGCCGTACCCGGCGTAGAGGTTCAGAACGTCGGCCACATGGCCCGCCTGGCTGTGCGGGGTTTTCGCGATCGTGGTGTCGGTGGCCAGCCCGAGCCCCACCAGCACTGCCAGCGCGCCGGCACCCGCAGCGCGCGGCATTCGCATGATGCCGTGCGCCAGCAGCAGAATCACCAACGGGACGATCACCGCGGTATAACGCGCGACGATCCCGCCGCCGCTGGTAAGGCAGGCCACCAGCGCGGTCAGCAACGTGCCCCCGACGATCGCCGCCACCACGGCGGTGACCATCCCCGGCCGCACGCCGAAGATCACCGATCCGTCCTCGTTGCGCCGCGCGAACAACGCCATCGTCAACAACGGGATGACAAAGATCGAGGCGCAGAGCCCGGCCGGGCCGAAGCCGCCGGACCAGTCGATGGGCAGCGCCACCAAGGTTCCGAAATCCGGACGCGCCGCCCAGGGGGCACCGGTGTGTGCCGACTGGTAGAGCATCGTCGGCAGCCAGGGCAGGAAGATCACCACACCGAGCACGCCCGACAGGCCCGCCCGGATTGCGAAGCGGCGCTCGGCCGGCCGGCACAGCGCCACGATCAGCACGGCTGCGCCGACGTTGACCAGCAGGAAGATCGCCCAGTAGTGGGTCAGCAGCAGGGAGGCGGTGAGCACGGAGACGGCGATCGCCGAGCCGAAGTCGCCCCGCCGACGCAGGCGCTCCATCGCGAGCATTCCCAGCAGCACTTCCAGCGCCACCAGGGAGTACATCCGCGCCTCACCCGCGTACCGCACGGCCCAGGGGTTGCTCGCGAACAACGCCACCGCGATCGCGGCCAGCTCCCGCGACCCGCCCAGCCGCCGGGCCACGAACCACAGCGCCGGCAGGCAGAGAATGGAGCACAGCATCGACAGCGACCGTGCCGCCCACACTCCGTCCCCGAACAGGTTCATCCAGCCGTGCAGCAGCAGGTAGTACAGCGGCGGCGCGCCATCGGTGCGGAGCGTGGCGTGCAGGTCCGAGAGCGGGACCTTGGCGATCGCCACCGTCTGTGCCTCGTCCAGCCACATCGGCGAGAACGACCACAGGCGCAGGCCAATCCCCAGACCGACCACGACGGCGAGCGCGAGCGCCGGCCGCACCCGCAACGGCCGGCGGGTCGCCCGACCGTCCGGCGAAATCTCGGGCCGGTCGCCGGCACGCGTGGGGACGGTCAGCAGGCTCAACGTGGTTACCGATTCGCCGGCGCGCCCGCGTGCCCGTTGCTCGACGGCGTCTTGGTGGTCGTCTCCGACAGCTGCGGCACCGCCCCGTTGGTGCCGCGGGCCGGAAGGATGGGCGCGGCGCGGCCGGTGCCGCCGGACGGCGACGAGGAGGCGTCGGTGCGCTTCTCCTCGTGGTACTCCTCCTCGACGTTCACCGCCCACAGATCGCGTGGGATCCCGCAGATGTTGTCCACCGCGTACATCGCGGTCACCATCGAGTGGTCCTGGTTGTTGTAGCGGTGCATGCCGTTGCGCCCGGTCGGCTGCACGTTGCCGGCCGCCGCGGCCAGCCACTCGCGGATGGTTTCCACCTTGCGGTCGTAGCCCTCGTCGTAGACCGGGTACGCCTTGGCCACCCGTACCACGTATCCCGCCTCGATCGCCTCCGGGTCGATCAGGCCCAGTTGCGCAAGTTCGGCACGGGCAAGCGCAATCAGCTCGTCGTCCGAGGCTGACCACGTTCCGTCACCCTCGTTGACGAAATACTCCAGCCCGAGGCAGGTGCGTCCGTCCTTGACCAGGTAGGGCGACCAGGAGCCGTAGTTCTGGATGCGGCCGACCTTGACACCGGGCGTATGGATGTAGATCCAGTTGTCCGGGAACCCCGCGGCCTCCGGAACCACCAGCGCCACCGTCACGAAATCCCGATAGCCCAGGCCGCTCGCCGCGTCGGCGACCTCGCCGGGAGCCTTGGGGTCCATGCTCAGCACCAAGTGCTGCAGCGGCATCGAGGAGATCACGTCGCTGCACGCGAGCACGGTGTCCACACCGTCGCGCGCGATCGTGACGGCGTGAACCCGATCGCCCTCACGGTGCAGCGCGACCACCGGAGAGTTCATCAGCACCCGGCCCCCGCCGGCGACCACCAGATCCCGGCAGCGTTCCCACATCATGCCCGGGCCGTACTTCGGGTACTGGAACCGGTCGATGAGCGTGGTGATATCGGTCTGGCCCTTGGGTTGCAGGATCGCGTTCTTGATTGCGCCGAACAGTGACAGGTTCTTAATCCGTTGCGCGGCCCAGTCCGCCTGGATGGCGGTGCCGGGGATGCCCCACAACTTCTCGGTGTAAGTCTTGAAGAAGATTCGGTACAGCCGCCAGCCGAACCGTGCGGCGACCCAGCCCTCGAAGTTGGACTGGTCGCGCGGCGGACGCACCCGGACCCACACGTAGGACAGCACGCAGCGGATCGCCTCGATCAGGCCGAGGCCTCGCAGCGCGTTGCCGGCCCGCAGCGGGTAGTCGAACAACTTGCCGCGATAGAGGATCCGACTCATCCGGGGCCGTTGCAGGAAGTCCTCGTCGGGCAGCACCTCGTGCCAGAACCGTTCCACCTCCGGCACCTTGGTGAAGAAACGGTGCCCACCGATGTCGAAGCGCCAGCCATCGCGCACCTCGGTTCGGCTGATGCCGCCCACCTGGTCGGAGGCCTCGCAGACGACGACCTGCCGGCCACGCGTCACCAGCTCGAGCGCGGCGGTGAGTCCGGCCGGCCCGGCCCCGATCACGACCACTGGGTCCTCAGACGGTGCCGCACCGTTTGCCGCAACTGCCACGCGCGCTCCTCCTGTCACCCGACACCGCGGAATGGTGGGGATTCTCTCGTGTTCTGCCCCGGATCCGCGAATCCTCCCATGACGATTCGGACACGTCGGCCGGGGCCGAGCAGCCTTCGCGTTTCAGCCGCCGGAGATCGCCGGCTCGCGCAGGGTCTCCGGGGTGACTTCACCGTCCCATGCGTCGGCCAACCATCCATCCGGCAGCGCCACTTGCCGGGCCGACCCGGTGCGCCCCCGCGGCGCACCCACCACCTCGGCCGGGAAGGGCTGGTCGACGTCGATGCGGCCGAGCAGCTCATCCAGTTGCGCCAGGCTCTCGACCAGGCCCAGCGCCCGGCGCAGCTCCGGGCCGACCGCGAAACCCTTCAGGTACCAGGCGATGTGCTTGCGGATCTCACACGCCGCCCACCGTTCCCCGCCGTCGGCGGCCATCAGCGCCGCGTGCCGACGGATCGTCGCCGTGATCGCGCCCAGCTCGGGATGGCCCGGGTCGGGACGGCCCTCGAAGCAGGCCGCGAGGTTCCCGAACAGCCACGGCCGGCCGAGGCAGCCGCGCCCGACCACCACCCCGTCGCAGCCGGTCTGGTGGATCATCGAGATCGCGTCCGCGGCCTCCCAAATATCACCGTTGCCGAGCACCGGCACGTCGATGGCGCTCGTCAGCGCGGCGATCGCGGAACGGTCGGCGGTTCCCGAGTAGTACGCAGCCGCCGTGCGGGCGTGCAGCGCGACCCAGGCCACGCCCTCGGCGGCGGCGATCCGGCCGGCGTCCAGATACGTGAGGTGCTCGGCGTCGATGCCCATCCGCATCTTGATCGTGACCGGTATCCGATCGTCGGCGCCGCCGACCGCGGCGGCCACCACTCGGGCGAACAGGGCCCGCTTGTACGGCAGAGCCGCCCCGCCACCCCGGCGGGTCACCTTCGGTACCGGACAGCCGAAGTTCAGATCCACGTGGTCGGCCAGATCCTCGGCCACGATCATGCGGACGGCCGCCCCGATGGTGTCCGGATCGGTGCCGTACAGCTGGAGGCTGCGCGGATGCTCCGCGGCGTCGAAGACGACCATCGCCAGCGTCGTGCGGTCGCGTTCGATCAGTCCGCGGGCGGTGACCATTTCATTGACGTAGAGGCCGTCGGGCGCATGTTCGCGGCACAGCCGGCGGAACGCACAGTTGGTGATCCCGGCCATCGGAGCGAGCACCACCGGCGGCCAGATCCGGTGGCCCCCGAGCTGCAATCCGGGTTGCCCGCCGAGCTCCGGTGCCGGGTTCAGCAACCCGCCAGGTGATCGGTCAGGTACCACTTCAGCCGGTCCAACGACACCCGTTCCTGCTTCATGGTGTCGCGCTCGCGGACGGTCGCGGTCTGATCCGCGGCCCCGATGAAGTCCAGCGTCACACAGAACGGGGTGCCGATCTCGTCCTGACGACGGTATCGGCGGCCGATCGCGCCGGCATCGTCGAACTCCACGTTCCAGTGCTGCCGCAATTCGTCGGCGATCCGCCGCGCCTGTGGGGACAGCTCCGGGTTGCGCGACAGCGGCAACACGGCGACCTTGACCGGCGCCAATCGCCGATCCAACCGCAGCACCGTCCGAGGCCGTGCCGTGCCATTCGCGTCGGCGGCGAAGTCCTCCGACATCGCCGCCAGGAGGAAGGCCAGCACGCATCGGCCCAACCCCGCGGTCGGGGAGATTACGTAGGGCACCCAGCGGATGCCGGTCTGTTGGTCGTAGCAGTTCAGCTCGACACCCGAGGCCCGGCTGTGCGCGAGCAGGTCGCGGTCGTTGCGATTGGCCAACGCCTCCAGTCGGCCCCACGGCTCCCCGGGTAGCCCGAACTTGAACTGAATGTCGATCACCCTGGCCATTCCGCCCCGCGGGTCCGCCGGCCGTTCGACGAGCCGCAGTTCCTGCTCGGGCAGACCAAGATCGAGGTACCAGCTCCGGCGTTCCTCGACCCAGTGCCGGTGCCAGTACGCGTCGGTGCCGGGCGGGACGAAGTAGGCGAGCGCCATCTGCTCGAACTCGATGGTGCGGAACAATGGGGTACCCGGCGCGACTCCGTTGCGGAACGACCTCCCCATTTGGGCTATGCCGAACGGAGGACGACGCCGTGCCGAGCGCATCACGTTGGCGAAGTTGATAAGAATCCCCTGGATCGGATCGGGTCGCAGGTAGTACAAGCTCTGGCGACCGTCCTGGCCGCCGAGGCTGGCCCTCACGGTCCCATCGAACAGTTGGGGCTCCGAGAATGCCCCCACCGAACCGCAGTGTGGGCAGCGCAGAGCCGCCAGCGCGGATCGACCACCGGCCGGGTGCCCTATCCGGACCCGCTGCCGGCACACCTGACATTGCATCAGTTGGGCCACCCGGTCCGGGGCACGGCTGGTGGGTTGCCAAACCTCGGGCGCCAAGATCACCGACGAATCGCAACCGACCACGTCGTCCCGAGCCTGCACGCACTGGCGCCACCAGCGCCGTTTGATGTTCTCCTTCAGCTCGACGCCGAGCGGGCCGAAGTCCCACGACGAGCCGAGCAGCATGACCTCGCCGACGGAGGTCTCCCCGGCGTGGTAGATCTCCGCCGATGGGTAGCCGAAGCCGCGCCGCTTGGCCAGCCGCACGATTTGCTCTATGCGGTCGGCAGACAACTGCACTACTCCGGGTCGGTGTCAGGGAGCAAGTGCAAACCTTAGCGGGCCAAAGTTGCATCCAAAACCCCCCGCAAGCTATCTGACGGGCAGTCAGTTGAAGGTTTGCATGATTGGGGCCGGAGCCGGCCCGGCCACCCCGCCCCTCAGGCCCGGACCACTACCTCGAACGTGGCCGGCAGGTTGGCGAATCGTGAGGTCAACGGCATGATCGCGACGCGGACCGCGCCGGCGGTCAGACCGCGGCGGCCACTGCCGACGTCGGCGAACTCGATCACCACGACCCAGCAGTCGGGGTCGTCGACCGCCCGCGCCAGGTGACCACCGATCCAACCCGGCCGTCCGGCGAGGGCCGCGAACGCGTCCCTGGCCTCCACCTCGAGCCGGGCCGGGTCCGATACGCCCTCCAGCCGCGCGACCAACAACATTCGGTCAGCGTGACAGCCCGGCGCCGGCGGGCCGGACGCCCCCCGTCGTGGAGTTCGGCACTCCGGCAGGATGGGCCCGTGGCATCCAAACCGAGACCGCGCCCGGGTCGAGGCGTCCGCGCCGGGCGCGGCACCCGGACTCCGATGGCGGGACCCGCCGGCCGCCCACCGCCGCACATCCGATCCGGGGTGCGGCCCGAGGACGTGGCGAATCCGGTGGCGGTGGCGGGCGCCCCCGCGCTCGCCCGGTTGTTGCACCTGCCCAGGTGGCTGCCGCCGTTGGTGGCGGCAGCGGTGCTGTTCACCGGCTTGGCCGCGGGCGGGGTGGTCGGGCTGGTGCTGTTGTTGGTGCTCGCGGCGGGATTGGCCTGGTTGCTGGCCGCGTTCTGGCCGATGACGCCGAACTCGGGTCGCGTGCTGCGAACGGCCGTCGTGCTGGTAGTGGTGCTCCTGGCGTTTGCGCGCGCCTCGTCCTGACCGACCTCAGGCGGGCCGGGCGGTCCAACCCCGCCGGTCGCGCCACACGCCGATCAGTCGGCAAACGACGTAGATGAGGAACGACAGCGTGGTGATGTAGGGGCTGATCGGCAACGAGCTGCCGATCGCCAACAGGATCCCACCCAGCGTGGCCGTCAACGCGAAGATCAGCGACAGGATCGTCACCATCGCCGGTGAGGCGCTGACGTGCATGGCGGCACCGGCCGGGGTGACCATGAGCGCGAGCACCAGCAGCGCGCCGATGATCTGCACCGCGCCGGCCACGGCCAGACCGAGCGCGAGCATGAACGCCACCGACAGCAACCGGGTGGGTACGCCACGGGCGGCGGCCACGTCGGGGTCGACGCTCGCGAACGTCAGCGGCCGCCACATCACGTGCAGCGCGACGGTGACCAGCGCGGCGATGCCGAGCAACCAGTTCAGCCGCGGGGTGTCCACTGCGACGATTTGGCCGGTGAGCAGCCCGAACTTGTTCCCCGCGCGTCCGCGATAGAGCGCGAGGAACAGCACGCCGAGACCGAGGCCGAACGGCATCAGTACACCAATCGCCGAATTGCGCTCCCTGGCCCGCTCGCCGAGCGCACCGAGCAGGAACGCGGCGACCAGGGAACCGCCCAGTGCGCCCGCGACCACGTCGGTCCCGGCCAACAACGCGCCGGAGGCACCCGCGAACGACAGCTCGCTGATTCCGTGCACGGCGAAGGGCAGCTCGCGCATCATCACGAACGGGCCGATCAGCCCGCCGATCAACGCCACCGCGGCGCCCGCGAGCAGGGAGTTGTGGACCAGCGACAGCAACCGGCCGTAATCGGAGAAGTTGAACACCCGATGCCAGAACGAACCACCACCGATTCCGCCCGCGGAGGTCCCCTGCGCCGCGATAAGCCGGGTCAGCACGGCGTGCCGTCGAAGTGGTCGCTGCCGGCCATGTGCGTGCCGAAGATCGCCACGCCGTGCTCATTGCGCAGCACCAACACGGGGCGATCGTGCAGCTCGGTGAGCGTGCCGGAGGTGAGAACTTCTTCCGGGGAGCCGATCCGGTGCCCCCCGGGGCCCAGGTACAGGACGCGGTCGAGGTAGGGCAGCACCGGGTTCACCTCATGGGTTACGAACACCACGGCCGCGCCAAGGCTGCGGCGCTGGGCGTCGATCAGCGCGGTGACTGATTGCTGGTACTCGGCATCCAGTGAGGCCAACGGCTCGTCGCAGAGCAACACAGCCGGTCGTCCGGCCAGGGCCTGAGCGACCCGAAGGCGTTGACGTTCCCCGCCGGACAGGAAGCGCAACGGCACATCGGCGTAGGGGGTGGCCCCGACCGCCGCCAGCAGCTCGTCGACGACACGACGGGTGGTCCGGGCGTGGCTGAACGCGCCCCACAGATGACCGTCGACGCCCAGGCGAACCAGATCGCGCGCCCGGACGTTGGCAGACGCGGGAGCGTGCTGCGGGACGAAACCGATGCGCCTGCTGCCCCGACGCGGCGCAGCGCCGGCGATCAGCACCCTCCCCGCGCTCAGCTGCTGTTGCCCGAGCAGCACGCGCAGCAGGCTCGACTTGCCCGAACCGTTCGGGCCCAGCACCGCCAGGAACTCCCCCGCGCGCACGGTCAGATCCAGACCGTCCCAGATCGTGCGCGCGCCGTAGCAGAGCCGGGCGGCCCGCAGGTCCACAGCCGCCACCTCGGCCTCGGGCTTCACCGGGCCGGCATACCCGATCAGCGCACCCGGGCCAACCACGGCCGCGGTGCTGCCGCCCGTCACTTCAGGCCGGCCTCGACCGCGGTGAGGTTGTGGTTCATCCAGGACAGGAAGTCACTTCCTCCGGGCAGGGTCTCGGTGACCGCAACGACCACGACACCCGACGCCGCGGCCGCGGCCCTCACCTGGTCGGTCCGCGCGTTGGCCGTCTGGGAGTTGTACAGCAACTCGCTGACCTGGTGATTCTTGACCAGATCGAGGACCTGTTGCAGGAACGCGGCCGGCACGTCGGTGGAGTCCTCGATGGCCTTGCTGAACTCCGGCGGCGTCATGTTCTTCAGGCCGCAGGCCTCGAGCAGGTAGAGGGGAACCGCCTCGGTGATCGCCACCGCGCCGCCGGAATGCGCGGCCTTGATCCCGTCCTCTCGCTTGCGCAAATCCGCCAGGCCCTGGTGCATGCCGTCGGCGTTGGCCTTGAAGTCGGCGGAGTCGGGCGCGTCCGCCTTCGTCAACGCCTCGGTGATCTTGTCCACCAGGGCATCCATGCCCGCGAAGTCGTACCAGACGTGGCGATTGGTCTCGCCACCGGGCGGCGCGACGTGACCGGAAATCTCGACCGCGTTGAGCACCTGGCGATCAGCCGCCTTGGTCGCCCCGAGCATCTTGTCCATGAAGTCGTCGTACCCGCCGCCGTTCTCGATCACCAGCTTGGCCCCGGCCAGCGCGAGCTGGTTGCGCGGGCTGGCCTCGTAGCTGTGCGGGTCGGCATTGGGGTCGTTGATGAACGAGACCACGCTGACGTGCCCGCCGCCGATGCGCGATACCAGGTCGCCGTACACGTTGGTGGAAGCGACCACCGACACCGTCGGGCTTGACGATGGGCTTCCCACGGGATCCCGGACCGCTGCCGTGGACCCGGTGGCCGAGGAGGACGCCGAGCAACCCGCCAGCACCAAGGCGCCGGCCAACAGCGACATGACATTCATTTTCATAAAGCAGACGGTACAACGCTCACGGCAAGCAAGCAACTGAACCGGTTCCGCGTGCGGGACGGGTGGGGGCGGGCCTCAGCCCGCCGACGGCTCGCAGGCGCGGGCGCCGTGTTCGGAAATGCCGTGGCCGGGCGGCTCGAACTGGAACGTCGAGTGCTCGACGTCGAAGTGCCCGGCCAGGCAGGCCTGCGCGGCCGAGAGCAGGCCGGGCAGGTCGCCGTGGAGGAAGCAATCGTCGTCCACCACCAGATGCGCTGTGACCACCCGCAGCTGCGAGGAGATCCGCGAAGCGTGCAGGTCGTGCACAGCCTGGACGTGGGGCAGGTCCAGCAGATGCGCCCGCAGGTCATCGAGGGCCACGTCCGGCGGCGTGGTCTCCAGCAACACATCGAGGGTCTCCCGCAGCAACCGCCAGGTGCGCGGCAGGATCAACACGGCGATGACCAACGAGGCCACCGGGTCGGCCCGGCGCCACCCGGTGCCCGCCAGGACGAGCGCCGCGATCAGGACCGCCCCGGCACCCAGCGCGTCGTTGACAACCTCCAGCAACGCCGCGCGGGCGTTGAGTCCACCGCCGGCTCGGGCTCGGGCCAGTACCGCGATCGAAACCGCGTTTCCGGCCAGCGCGATGCAGCCGAACACGATCATGGCGCCCGAGGCCACCCCGGGCGGATCGATCAGCCGGCGCAGCGCCTCCACCAGCACGACCACGCCGACGATCAGCAGGACCGCCGACTGCGCAGCCGCCGCGAGGATCTCGGCCCGTCGATAACCCCAGGTGCGGCTACTGGTGATTGGCCGTCCGGCCAACACCACCGCCGTCAGCCCCATCGCCAGCCCGGCCACGTCGGTGAGCATGTGCCCGGCGTCGGCGACCAGGGCCAGGGATCCGGACACCACCGCACCGGCCACCTCCGCGGCCAGGATCCCGGCGGAGATCGCCAACGCCGTGGCCAGCGCCCGCCGCGCCACGCCCTCGGAGCCGTGGCCGTGCCCATGGCCATGCCCCTCACCGTTGGCGCGGGCCCGCAACCGCGCCCGCCCGGCGCCGCGGTCGCAGCGCGGATGGCGCGGATCACCCGGCGGGGCTTGCGCGTGATCGTGCCCGCCGCGGTCCGTCTCATCCCCCGGGCCGTGCGGGTGTGCTGACCTGAAGCTCACCCCGCGGCCCGCTCTGGAACGGATACCAGCAGGCGTTCGGCGGCGGCCAGCAGCTCGGCAATCTCGGGTCGGACGAGCCGATACAACGAGGCCCTCCCGGCCGGGCGCGAGGCGATCAGGCCGCTGTCGGCAAGGCAGGCCAGGTGTGCCGAAACCGTCGACTGCGCCAGGCCCAGGGCACCCACCAGGTCGACGACCCGGCGCTCGCCGCGCGCCAGCTCGTGCACAATCATCAACCGCCGCGGATCCCCGAGGCTGCGGAACAGGGCCGCGGCCGGACGGGGGTCAATCTCGCAGCTGGGGTCGTGGGCTATCATCGCCATACATCGATGTTAGCGTCGACTGTCTATGCAACACCAGGCCGGCTCGAACGGGCGGACAGAGATCGTATGAAGATCGGGACCTCCGGACCCCAGCGGTCGACCCGCCAGCGAGCCGCCGTGGCGGCGGCCCTGGACGCGGTCTCGGATTTCCGCAGCGCGCAGGAGCTGCACGACCTGTTGCGGCAACGTGGGGAGAACGTCGGCCTGACCACCGTGTACCGCACCCTGCAGTCGTTGGCCGATTCCGGCGAGGTCGACGTGCTGCGCACCGCCGACGGCGAGTCGGTGTATCGGCGGTGCAGCGCCGGTCATCACCACCACCTGGTCTGCCGGGTGTGCGGGCGCGCCGTGGAGGTCGAGGGTCCGGCGGTGGAACGGTGGGCAGATCGGGTGGCCCTCGAGCACGGCTTCACCGACGTGTCGCACACGGTGGAGATCTTCGGGCGTTGTCCCGACTGCGCCGCGTCCTGACCGTGGCTGCGCGGGCCGGTAGCGTGCCCGACATGACGCAAACAGTTGAGGTGGACGAGGCTCGCGCCCGGTACGGGCGGATCGCCGAGGGGTTCGACCGGCGGGTGACCGCGCTGGGGCACGACGATTGGTCGGCGCGCACGCCGTGCACGGAATGGGACGTGCGCGCGCTGCTGACCCACGTGGTCGGCGTGCACCGGCGGGTCGGGTCGATGCTGGAGGGGGTCGAGCCGACCGAGGTCGGACCGGAGGAGGATTTGGTCGCCGCGTGGCGCACGGCTCGGGCCGTGGTTGAGACCGCGATGGCCGACCGCGAGGTGGCCACCAGGGTCGTGGACACTCGGTTCTTCGGCTCCATGCCGTTCGCCGCCGTGGTCGGTGGGTTGCTGTCCGCGGACACCCTGATTCACACCTGGGACCTGTCCCGGGCGACCGGGCAGGACGAGCGGCTGGACCCGGCCGCGGTGAGCGTCGCGTTCGGGATGCTGCGCGGGATCGGCGACGCGATACGCAGCCCGACCGGCTTCGGCCCGCCGCTCGAGCCGGCGGCGGACGCCGACGAACAGGCCCAGCTGCTGGCCTTCTGCGGCCGCACTGCCTGACCCGGCGTCAGATCGCTGCGGGCGGCGGTGAGCCCTCGACCGACAGCGCCCGATCCGTGCCGGTGACAATCACCTCCTGATGGGCGGCGGGCAGAATCGCGCGCTCGTCCACGGACACGTCAACCCGACCCGGGTCGAACGACACGTACCCCGCCAGGCGCGCCGATTCGGGCAGGGCCTCGGGGTACGACCAGGCGGCTGCCGGCCGGGAACAACGTCCGGCAACGACATCGAAATGGCGGGCGGTGCCCTTGTAGGGACAGAACGTCCGGTGCCGGGCCTCCCGAAGGGCCTCGGCGCGCACATCGGACGCCGGCAGGTACCAACGGGGCTCGAAACCGGTCTCGAACACCGCCAACGGTGCGCGGGTGTCGGCGACGATGACGCCGTCGAGCCGAACCGTCACATGCCGGCGGCTGGCACGAATGTCGACGCGGTGGTAGGGCTCGGCGGCGTGGCCGAGGATCGGTTCGTCCTCCTCGTAGAACGCGTCCATGGCGTCCCAGACGAACGCGATCAGGTCCCGCATCTCGGCGGCGTGCGGGGGCGGCGATGCATGGCTCCAGGCCACGTCCTCAAACCGGCGACCATCGATTTGCAGCGACCACCAGGACACCTCACCGAGCAGGACGTGATCCGTGCGGCCGATTCCCGGGCGCAACAGGCCCGCGTCGACGTCGGCCGCGGGGAAGTACGCGGTCGGATAACGATCGGTTTCGTGCAGCAGCATTACCGCGTCGCTTTCGGCCACCACGGCCCCGGCGAGCTCGACCCGCATGCGTCGGGAGAGCGGCTCGATGTAGAGAACCCGCCGCGGCAGCGGGTCCGGCAACAGGAAGTGCCCCGCGGGATGGACGCCGAACGGCCCTCGTTGCCACGCCAGTCCCATCGTCGGCCGATCAGCCCCGGAGGTGATCGCGCGCCGACTCGAGGCGCTCCCACGGGGCGGGCACCGCACACTCCTGCTCGTGCACCGCGGTCACCGCGAAGTCGATCAGCCGCTGGGCGCCCGGCCACGCGCCGAGCTCGTCGGAGTCCCAGACCGTGCGAGCGGTCCCACTCAGCTGCAACGCGGTGCCGGTGTCCCAGTCGAGGAACAGCAGGCCGGCGCGCGGATCGACGGCGAGATTGCCGAGAGTCTGGAACATGCGATTGCCGGGGTAGTCGGGAAACCTGAGGCTGCGGCCCTCGGGGTCAACCTCGACAAATCCCGGCGGGCCACCCCGGTGCGACGCGTCGGCGCCCCGTTCGGGGTGGTTGCTGCAGATGAAGAACGTGTCGGCGGCGCCGACCATCCCGCGCTGTCGGGCATCCAGGACGGTCCCGTCACGCCATCCGGCGGGCTCACGAGGACCGCCCCCGGTCGGCGCCTGACGTCGATGAATGTACTGGGGGCAGTTGCCGAAGGCCTCGTCGACCGTAACCGCAATCCCGGCCGCCGTCTGCTGCGCCCGGCCATTGACCCGGATCCGACGACGGGTGGCGGGGTCGAGGGCGAGCAGACCAACCGGAGTCGCCCCAGACGTGAGGGCCGACTGCAGCGGGTCGGCGGGTGCGAGTGGGGCCCGCAGCAGCAGGCGCCGCTCACCCTGGACGACCACGAAGCCCTCGGCACCCGCGAGCGGCGAGGCCCACACCCGACCGTCGGCATCGGTGCCCGCCACGACGAGTAGACGTTGCCGGGCGAGGAACTCGGCGTGATCGATTCGCAGGGCGGGAAGGATGACGGCGCCGACGGTGGCGGCCGCCTTCTCCACCCCGGCCCGGCGTTGCACGGCCAGCTCACCGTCATGGAACCTCGCCGACGCTCGTCCGGCGCGCATGGGCGGCCCCGTTCAGCCGTGACGTGTCTAACCTGTCAATTGAGATTAGACGGTGATAGGCTAACCTGTCAACGGCCCTTCACCAGTTAGGACGTTATGGGATGCCGCCCCAACCGGACCCTCGTCCACTGCTCGGAGAACCGCTGGCACTCGATCTGCTCAACACGGTGTCGCGTTCCGCCGCCCAGACCCGGGATCTGCTCGCGACCCCCGCCGGGGCCCGGAGCTGGCTCCGGGCGAACGGGCTGGCCGCAAACGACCTTCCGCGAACCACCGCGGCCCTCGTGGAGGCCCGGGAGGCGATCCGTGACCTGCTCTCGGCCGGCGACGCAGCGGCCCGCCGGAGAGTCAACGCAGTGCTCGAGCATGGACGAATTCGCCTGTCGATCGCTGCCGGCCCGGCCACTCGGGAGACCCTCGAGGTCGACGAACCGGCCTGGAGGCCCGCCGTGATGGCCGCGGCCGGCGTGCTCCGCATGCTCGACGCCGACCCGGACCGGATCCGTCGATGCGAGCATCCGGACTGCGTGCTCTGGTTTTTCGACGTCAGTCGCAACGGCACGCGGCGGTGGTGCTCGATGACCACCTGTGGCAATCGTGCAAAGGCGGCCCGCCACTACGCCAGAACGGGCACCGGCTAACGGATTCGACGGATGTGACGGCCGCTCAGCTCGGCACCGGATTTGGTGCCGCCCCGCCGTAACGACGATCGCGGGAGGCGTAGAGCTCGATCGCGTGCCAGAGGTGGCGGCGGTCGAAGTCCGGCCAGAGCGTGTCCAGGAAGACCAGTTCGGCGTAGGCGCTCTGCCAGAGCAGGAAGTTGGACGTGCGCTGCTCGCCGGAGCTGCGCACGAATAGGTCGACGTCCGGCAGATCCGGCTCGTCGAGGTAGCGGGCGAACGTCGCCTCGGAGATCTTGTCCGGCTTGAGCCTGCCGTCGGCCACGTCGGCGGCCAACGCGCGGGCGGCGTCGGCGATCTCGGCCCGACCGCCGTAGTTCACGCAGAACTGCAGCGTGATCTTGTCGTTGTGAACGGTTCGGCGCTCGGCGTCCTCCAGCTCGGCGATGACGCTTCGCCACAACCTCGGGCGTCGCCCTGCCCAGCGGACACGGACGCCCATCGCGTCGAGTTCGTCGCGGCGGCGGTGAATCACGTCCCGGTTGAAGCCCATCAGGAAACGGATCTCGTCCGGGGTGCGCTTCCAGTTCTCGGTGGAGAACGCGTAGGCGGATATGCACCGGACGCCGATCTCGATGCCGCCGCAGATCACGTCCAGCAGCGCCGCCTCGCCCGCCTGGTGCCCCGCGGTGCGGGGCAGCCCGCGCCGGGCGGCCCACCGTCCATTTCCGTCCATCACGATGGCGACATGACGGGGAATCAGATCGCGGGGGATCGCGGGCGGTCGGGCCCCGGATGGATGTGGCGGCGGGGGCTGATAGCGACGTGTTGTCATTCGGTGCATCCAGTGGCGCGACACGCCGACTGTGGGGATGGGCTCCCCAAACCTGGACCTTCCCGTTCGACGTGCCGCAGTGAGCGCAGGCCGCGCTCGAGGTGCCACTGGACATACGCGGCGACCAGGCCACCCGCTTCCCGACGGGCCCGCGGGTCGGCCGCCTCGGCGGTCTCCCAATCACCGGACAGCAGGGCGGAGAGCAGCGTTAGGGTGTCCGCCCCCGGCGCGGCCGCGGCGGCGGGTCGGCACGACGGGCAGGTGGCCCCGCCGCCGGGGATCGTGAAGAACCGGTGCGGCCCGGGCGCCCCGCACCCGGCGCAGGCGTCGAAGCTGGGTGCGTAACCCGCCTGCGCCAGCGAACGGATCAGGAACGCGTCGAGCACCAGCGCCGGGTCCCGTGCGGTCTGGGTCAACGCCCGCAACCCGCCCACGAGCAGCAGGTACTGCCGCAACGCCGGGTCGCCCTCGTTCTCGGTGAACCGCTCGGCGGCCTCGAGCATCGCCGTGGCGGTCGTCCACCGGGCGTAGTCGCGGGACAGCTGCCCGCCGAATGCGTCGAGCGTCACCACCTGCGTGGCAATGTCGAGGCTGCGTCCGTGCACGCACTGAATGTCGACGTGGTTGGCGGGCTCCAACCGGGCACCGAACCGTGAGCTGGTGCGGCGGATCCCCTTGGCCGCCAACCGGATTCGGCCGTGACGGCGCGTCAGCAGCGTGACGATCCGGTCGGCCTCCCCCAGCTTGTGCGTGCGCAGCACCACGGCGGTGTCGCGGTAGAGGCCCACGGCCTCATTGTTACCCCCCGCGTCCGGCCGCGGGCGCAGGCGCCCGGCCGCCGAGCTCGGCTACCGCGCCCGGGTCAAAGGGGACTGCGGCGCCGGAGCCAGGCGGCCCCGGCCACACCGAGCCCGATGAGCACCCCGCCCAAACAGAGCCCAACGGTGACCTGGGTTGCAGTCGGGTGGTGCTTCCTCGGTGCGCTCGCGGTGACGGCCACCGGCGTCGCGATGGGCGCGGCGAACGGCGGCTCGATTACCGGCGCGGCCGCCGCGGCCGCCGCGGCCGGGGTGGGCGTTCCAGTGGGTACAGGGGCGGCGGACGGACGCAGGGTGAGTCCCGGAGCCGGGTGAGCGCCCGCCGCGCCGGGGGTCCCCGGCTCGGTCCACGAAATCGCCTGACCATCGCTGAAGGTCTGGACGGTGTAGAACGCCAGACGGTCGACGTCGCCGGGCAGGGGTCCGATCCGCAGCGAGAACACGTCGAACTGCCCGGGGCCGATCGCTGCCGCGTCGCTCAACGCAGTCCACGTCACGGCGGTGACCTCCTCGCCCACCGCGGGGGCCCCGGTGGGCCCGGGCGTCGGCGCGGTCGGGGTGCGCACGAGAGTGGCGCTCCAGCCGTACTTGGTTGCGGCGGCCAGGGTGCCGAACGTTCGCCCGGCGGGCAGACGGACCTCGACCTTCGTGGTGGTGGCGTCCGCCCGGTCGGTGGAAACGGTGAAGTCGAGCTTGGCGATGGAGCCCGGCGCGGCCTCGTCCGGCGTCATCGTCACGTCTGCACGCGCGAGCGGCGCCAACGCCGGGCCGACCGCCAGGGCGCCGGCCAGGAGGGCAAGCGCCCGGTCCCATTGCTGCTT
>Ga0157362_1000092_pt1 | contig 25045 bp, 10 predicted proteins | sample AttlaeALBM3_FD_111480 | JGI IMG/M metagenome (GOLD analysis project Ga0157362, IMG submission 111480) | Fungus gardens microbial communities from leaf cutter ant in Ribeirão Preto, State of São Paulo, Brazil - Atta laevigata ALBM3 | ecosystem: Host-associated > Fungi > Mycelium > Unclassified ... | reverse complement strand
TACATGTACACAAATATACTTTTTAGTTATAAATACATTAAATTTAATGTAATGTCATGAAATTAATTAAATTCAAATTACATAACTTAAAAGTATATTATATGAAATATTTCATGAAATTTTTAACAAGCAGCGAAATGGAGATATTCACTTTCAAAGTTTCGAAATTTTTATTTTTAACACGTAAACTCCTATATCAAGTCTTGCTGAAGTAACGTTTTAATATTTTGCGACAAAAATAAAAAAAAGTTACAGATTTTTTTTTAAATGAATATATAATGTAGAATATTATAGAAATTTAAAAAAAAATGGAGAGGCCTAGCGGTGGCATTTCTGAATTAGAGTAGTTTAAGTTTGCAATTTGAAGTCTCCTCGTACGCCGAAGACAGAGACATGTTGCTGTCACATTTCAATTATCTTTAGTGCAGATTAGTTTCGTGCACACAGATAGGACATTTATGCATGTGTGCATACGTTCACCTTAAAAGTTTCTCTCTTCAGAAAGCACGCGCGGAGAGACATATTCATAGTTTGTGACGCGATTAATTTTCTAGTGTATTGTAGCTGGAAAAATATCTTAAAGATTGAAAATTGAATCATTCTTTTTCAACTGACTCAATTTTCTTCTTCATATTTTAGAGTAAAATTCCACTCTGCAGAATTTAGAGATATAGATCTGAAAATAATTTTGTTGGAACATCAAAATTATGTAAGAAATTATGTAGGAAATTTAAATATAACAAGACTGTAAAAAAAATTTAATATTAGCAATCAACTTAAGCGTCATATATAATTATTTTGATAAGTGAACAAGATATTATCTAGCTAAATTTTTAGATATTTCAACAAAACTTTTTTCCGTGTCCATGTCGGATTTCCTTTGTCTAGATCGATTCTCTATTCCAATCTTTCCTAACTGAGCTTTTTCTTTATAATTTTCTTTCTACTTTAACTCGCTTTGTGACTGAAAAGATAAATAATATATTTTCATAGCATACATGCTATTAAACTAAGGATTATAATCAAAAGAAAAATCTTGGAATAAAGAGAAGATTCTTTCTTGATATTACTCTCTCTAAATATTTTGGAATAGAAATTTTATTTTAAAGAGTGAAAATCGAACTCATCTTGAAAAAGAATGACTCAATCTTCAATCTTTAAGAGTAAGATTTGGTTTACAAAGTGAGATTCGCTCTGACGCTCATTTCCATTGTAGATTAATTTTTTAATCTTGTTCAACTAACTTTTTCTGATTCCAAGAACTAAAACTAAATAGAATTACATTGACAGAAATGTTCATAAAAGTTGTAGAGAGTAAAGGAAATCGCCAGTACGTGAATGTACGTACGTCAATTGTTCAATTTCCACTTCAAACAACGCGAAGGTCCGAATAATCGAACATGCATTGTCAAATCTTCGCACTGTTGTTAGAGGAAAAAGATGTGCAACGAAAAAGCGAACATGGAAGCGCAATGTTTATCATCAACACCGCTCTAAAATTTGTTAACGACTCATCGGACAATAAGCCTCTGCTTTCCGACATTTTATCTTGGGATAACATAAATAATAAAGTTATATAGAATTAAAGAATTTTTTTACTGATTAATATCGTTCGCCGAGTGTAAGCTATCTTAACGAGATATCTCGTCGATGCGAGTGTGCAAACGATTGTCTGGAAGAATTAATTTTATACCCAGAATACATATTCTCTAAATTCTTTGGAATGGCATCTCACTCTAAAGAGTGAAAATTGAGCCAATCTTGAAAAAAAATGGCTCAATTTATAAGAGATTTCTCTCTTTAGAATGAGATTCACTCCATAAGTTTTAGAGTAAAAAAACGCGTTTTTCTCTCTCTGTCTTTCTTTATTAGCACTTATTCCAAAACTTATTAAATAGCGATTCATTCCTTCATTTTCTCTTCTTCTCTCCGAGATTAGCGAGATCGTTCATCCCAGCTTTCAAAATATTATATTCTAAATCCAGGAGAGTAGTGAAATTACATAGTAAACAAACTGATGGTATTTGTCGTCATTTTGACGTCAAAATGACATTAAAGACATTTTAATGTCAAAATGACAACAAATAACATCCGCTTATTTGCTGACTAATTCACGTCATGATACATCTATTAAATACGTATACTAAATTGATATTCTTTCTCATCTTTTTCTTATTCTTGTTCAAATCGAATAATTCACTTCGTTTTCTATCATTCATTGCTCCTGAAGATTTTTACTTTTTTTTTCTTTTAAATATTTGTTTTGACATAAAGCTATAATGCATTATTTTTACTTCTTTTTATCATCGATTTTCCGATCATCTAACTCGTAATATACCTAATTGTTTTTTTCTCATTCTCTTCTTAATTATACTATATAGATTTCCATTTTCCAAGAGACGCAGTATTTTACCCTGTTACCTTGGAATTTATTTTTTTATTTTTTCTTTTAGTCGCAGTATAAGGAATACTTACTAAAAATTCCTTCATATATTCCATAGATTTGTCTGACAAATCACACGAGCTTCGGAAAAAGGAGAGGAGATATAGACAACAGAAAGTGGAAAAAATGTCACAACGTTCCTCCGCATTCTTTTTTCAGCTTAATGCAGTTTTTTTAACATTCTCATTTTAACGCTAGCATCGTAGAAGCGCATATCGTGCAGCTGGCACTTCTGACTTCTCATTTGCATTATTAAAACGAAAACCTCGAGAGAAGGAACGAAGCGACTGTCGTGAAAAGTGTTAGCAGAATACAACATCTCTTATGAAATCACGCAGAAAAAGAAAGGACAATGGAAATCTTTCTTGGGGGATTTAAAAGCTATTGATATACACTTGGCAGTGTTAAAGAATACTTATATGGCTTGACACGAACGGTCGCATTATCACCGGATAAAGGAACCAGCTAACTTCGAGCGACTTGCTCAAATACCTCGGAAGTGCGACATCTAAAGATGCAACATGAGGAACGACGGAAGAATACCGTTGTCGATAAAAAGGAAGATTTATGACAATCTCTCAGTCCTCGCAGACTGAAGTGTAGAAGCCAATGCTTCGATGCAATCGATCTTGACTCGTTTAGACTTCATTCATGTTATTGTAATAATTTTTCAATTGTATCTTGTTCTAAAAATATTAAATGGACATACATTTTGTAATTAATAAATAATGAACTTAAGAAATATATACATTTTTTCCTAATATTTTGCCTGAATTTATATGCATCCATAAGCTATTTTTTAATAAAGTTGAAAAATTTTTAGTTATAAAAAATCCTAATAGAAATGGAATCCTTGAGAAGTGTTAATTTTATAATTGGAAAAGCAGTTCTCATTACAAATTTGACTTAAAGTAACACACACTGCTAGCCAAAAATTCGAAACTACATATAAGATTCAAAAATATTCTTGTGAAATACAATTTAAAAATAGTGAAACTATTTAAAAATAGACATAATATTTAGCATATCATTATTAATTAAAAAAAAAATAGATTACGGTTATATAGAGCTTTTTTCCCCAAAACTAACAATAAACTATAAGCTATTTTAAAAGAGACGGAAAATTCTTTAAAAAATAAATAAATATATTATCTACATTACTTAAAAAATTGATTAAATAAATTAATTATATATTAAATATATATTAAGAAGGCTACCAAGTAGAAACAAAAATGTAAGTGCTAAGCAAATATAATAAGCGTTAAAACAAATTAAAACAAAAATAAATAAACATGAATATAAAACAAATGGCGTTTCAACTCCAATTGGGTCATTATCGATATATTAATGTTAGACGTATAAAAAACTTCCAATAAATTAATAATATAAATATATTTAAAATAGCAATGACTTATAACTAAAAATTACAATCTACGAAAATAAAAACTTTTGTAATTATACTGATTTCAGCTGGATGTACAAAAAGGTAATAAAATAACATTATGGTTATCGCAACGGTATTAAAAATATTGCTACTGTATCCAATGGATATCATCTTTGTAATTGTCTGCAAGATGGTACAGAGAAAACGCTATAGACATGTCGCAATATGTTAGTTAATATATTAAGTTCATATTTTTGAGAAAAATAGCTAATAAAACAGTAACCAAATGATTACCGTTTTGGATATCAAGGAAGCTCCATCACAATTTGTTGATTTATTTTATTGTTGTACATATATCGATATATTATTTGTATTTCGAGTTTTAAACCTTTTATTCCTACCAATATTTTTATATTCTGATTGATATCATTTTATTTAATATTGGAACTAATTTTAAGACTGACTGCTTTTTGAATCTTAAATTTTTAAATCGCTATTATATTTTTTCACATTCTGACTGATGTTATTAATACTTAGCATTGAAAATATTTTGAAGACTGTTTTATCTATTTTTTAGCTATTTTTCATCACACGTAACATGAACTTAATATTAATTAACTAACATATTGTGACATGTCTATAGTGAGTTTTCTCTGTATCATGTTGCAGACAATTACAAAGATAATCTCTATGAATACAACAGCAATATTTTTAATACCAATGCGATAATCATAATATGTTATTTTACTACCTTTTTATATCCAGCTGAAGTCAGTACAATTACAAAAATTTTTATTTTCGTAGTTTGTAATTTTTAATTATAGGCTGTTGCTATTTCAAATATGTTTATACTATTAATTTATTGAAAGTTTTTACACGTCTAACATTGATAATGACCCGATCGGAGTCGAAACGCCGTTTGTTTTATATTCATTTCTATTTATTTTTATTTCAATTTGTTTCAGCGCTTACTAATATACTTGCTTAGCACTTACATTTTTGTGTTTTCTTAGTTTGTAACCCTTCTTAATATATATTTAATTAATTTATTATCTGAACCATTTATGCGTTTTTTAATTAAATAAAGCTATTTCGACAAAATAAGTATGTATTTTTTAGTAGTCTTTTTATAAAAAATATTTTTATAGGACTTTAATTTTTTATGTTACTTTTTATTTTATTATAAAATAATAAATAAAATAATAAAAATGTTAAATTATAGTCCTTAAGTCTGATTTTCTTTCATGCAATAAAAAATTTTAACTAAAATCTCGGAAAAAAATGTTTCATGTATAATTATATATAATTATATAAAATTATATATAAAATGTGTCTAAATATATAACATTTTTTTCCCAAGATCTTAAGCTCTTAGGTTTTTTTTGTATAATGTAGATACAAGTATTAATTATTTGCCTCTGGCAATAAGAGTTTATATCATTAATAAAAAAAGGTCCAGTTTTGTGTCAATATTTTTTCAGAGAATCTCGTTGCTGAAACTAATGATGCTTTCCAGCAAGCGACACAGTGTGACACACATAATGATCATATCATCTTCGTTTAACATTAGTAAACAACAAGGATGTAATGATTCATTGTGTTACACTGTGTATCATCTATGTCTCTTGTTGGAAAGTATCCTAAATCTATAATATATAAATATACTCATGTCCGTTTCTATCAATGTAATTTAATTTTAATCTCGGTTCAATTAACTCTTTTTCAATTCCAAAGAGTTAGTTAAAAGATTAAATCAAAGAACAATGTATGATCTGTAGTATGGAATCAACTGGCGCGAAAAGAGAATGCGCGATTCAAACAAGCTTGCGAATGAATAAATAAATTTGCTTCAATATATGCGAATAGTGTCACAAATTCAAACGAGTCAAGAATTACTACATCGAAGAATATGTTTCTTTTCTTTTATCAAAAGAAAGTGGCTCACTGCATTCGTTCATGTTCATTTGTTTATCTTTGCTAGTTTAATTTGGATCGATCCATCTTTGCATCCATAGTCACACAGTTCAGATTCTACAAGTCTACTCGACAGACTTATCTCGGCGCTCACCAGTTTCGCAGTTTTCCCTCACTCTTTTCTGATACGCATACATATTTCCCATCTTTCTAAAAGGAAAGTAGAACGCTTTAACGTTACTCACACTCAGGCTTCAAATACACCGACTTGACCGTCTCAGAAATACAAAATGTCTTTATATATAGTCTTTCTGAGTCGCTCATAACATAATACATTTATCGAAATACGATCATTGATGAGCTTTAACAAGACAATATAGAGACTACAATCGAAGATCTAGTCAATAATGTATATAAAGTGGTCCACGAGAGTAGAGAGAAAGAGAGAATGAAAGAGAGAACACGCGAATAACTTTTAAATTCGAAGAAGTTGGATACAATTTGTACAATTTTAAGAGAAAAGTCCAGAGTTTTATTCGGGTGTTCCCGTTTCCGGTAGGACCTTTTCTCTGTTCTAGAAAGTTGAAGAATATGAAAGAAACGAGTATTCTCTCTTTGTCTTACAATTTTAGTAATCTTCATTTACCCATACCAACCAGCGCCTCGTCCATAAGTTCGTCGTCGGTGATGCAAGGTGACGCGGACGAATGGGGTGAGGGTGGAATCACTCGGGGACTCGGTGCCGGGCTCTTGACAATGTGCACACTAACGGACGGACTAGCAGCAGGCGGGAACGGAGCAGGAAGTGGCGGCGGAGGCGGCGGCGGTGGCGGTGTATTGCGACGCACCGTCGGCGCTGCCTGGATCATCGCCCGCTCCGGAATCGTCGTCAAATGGTGCTGCGTTAAAGACACTGGCAGACCATGGCTCCCCTTCGTCATAGAATCCTTGTTCGCCGCGGAGAAGTCCAATAGCATCTCCGCCGCAGCTGCCGCTGCCGCCACTTCCTGTTCACCACTACCATTACTGCCACCACCGCCGCCGCTATCGGACGTCATGACGGGATTACCGTCTGATGAAGTCGCGACGCTGGCTAGCGTCGAAAAAATCGACGATGATGAAGATGATGATGATGAAGAGGAAGATGATGATAACGATGCAGATGATGTCTGCTGCTGTTTCTTCTCCTCTACGGTGATCTTATTATATTTAGTTTGCAGAACTGTCTGGTCAGCAGGCTTGGTACTCAGATTTAGACTCTCGGCAACGATAGCGCCGCTCGACGCGGTTGAGGTGCTGGAGCTTGTCATAGTTCCATAGGACTTGGCGCCTGATGACGTCAACTGATCGGAAACGTTACTCTTGGAGAGAATTCCACCGACGTTTGTGTCATCGATCTTACCGAGAAATTGCTGACCAGTGGATGTTTGTCTCATTCCTAAATCTTTGCACGAGTCGCGGGATGGTTCATTATCCACCATCGGTTGGATGCACAGATTTGTAGGTACATCAGAATCAGTCGACTGTGGAGGCAGCATCAAACCGGTGTTCTCCCCAACGAGATTCAAAGACATCGCGCCGGCAGCGGATGTTGTGATCGACAGATTGTCTGGTTTATTTTGCGAATGGTCCCGTCTTGATTGATCGTCTGGCTGTGATGATTTGGATACTGATACAGTGATATTGGACAGACCAGCGATCTTGCTCTGTTCTTGTTTCAGACCATCGAGGGTCTGTTTAGTGGAATCGGGCAGTATCGACAACTTGTCCGATGACTTGTTCTTATCGGCATCAGCGACATTTGCACGAGCTGACAGTTTCGGTATCTGAAACTTAGTGTCTAGTTGCTTCATTAGGCCTTCCATCATTAGTTGAGGCGGCAAACTTGGCGGAAGGTTAGAGATAGACGCGTGCGCTGCTAGCAACTTGAACGCGCGCTCGCTTTCGCTCTCTTCGCGCAGAGCGGATGGGCTCGATTTTCTGGCATCACCGAGGCCTTTCGACGCAAATATTCCCTTGTCGCCAGATTTTGAGATTCTAGGTTTATCTCGACCACGGCTCAAATCAGTCACACCAGAACTCGTCTTCGGTGAACCGGAAGCTTTGGAGGATGAATTCTTTGATAAGGGATTTCCTCCAATGCCCCCTGTTGCAGATGCCGTGATACCCGTACCACTGCCAGTATTCGTCGCGCCTGAAGAAGAAATAGCGGATTTCATACCGGCGGCGGCCAACATCATCTTCGTGGGTAGCATTTTCTGTGTAGTCTGTAACGTTTGTGGCTTCTTTGATGCCGGTCCAGAATTTACACCAGGTTTGAGACCCGTATGTGTCTTTGGCGAACCATTGCTGCCAGTGATTACGTTACTGGATGATGATGATGATGATGAAGAAGCCATGGACGATAAAGAGCTCGAAGATGAAGTCGCCGTCATCGATGACGACAGCTTCAAGTTGGCGGCTTGCTTAGAATCTTTAGTACGAGTTTTGTTGATAGTAATCTTTATCCCATCTGAACTGTGCTTCACCATGTATTCGCCGGGATTCTTCGTATCTACGGACGCATTTTTGGTGACACAAGACTTTCCTCCTTCTCCAATAGTCTTTCCTCCACTCGACGACGATGAACCACTGCCGCCAATATTCTTCTCCTTCTGTCCAGCGCTACTCATTCCACCAGTACTGCTAAGGCCGGATCCACTGCCTTTCACGTTTCCTCCACCGTTTCCACAAGCATCCGTTTCGGTACAATGCTGAGCATTTTTCAATTTGTCGATCACAGCGTTGAGAGAACTTTTGCGGTTTCGTGCCTGCTGGGCTGCAATCGCAGATTTGCTTGCTGCATCGACCTGACCAGATGGTGGAGTACTTCCGCCAGAAGCTTGCAGAGAAGAGACTTGGGTGGCTTCGCTGCCGGGGGAAATCATCTCTAGCTGCTTCATTTTACCGCTGGAGGACTTGGTCTTAGGACTCTGATGGCCGCTACCTGAACCACCAGATGAACTGACGGATGACGTTCGTCTATCTTTATCTCCACGACCGGAGGAATCCTTGGAGGACGAAGAAGAAGACTTGACTTTGGATGGGGTCGTTGCTGAGTCAGAAGAGCTACTGCTGCTGCTCTTACTAGATGGCGAGTTTGCCGCTGATTTTAAGGCGGACATACTGGGTTTGCCACTACTTGCAGCCGAACTACCATGTTTTGGAGACGAAGTGTTGCCATGTTTCGGACTCGCACTAGCAGGAACCGGAACGGATACCGCTACGGACGGCACGTTGCCCACTGTATTAGGCACCGTAGACACCGATAGCGACATCGGTACCGACATAGGAACCACTGAAACGTTCGGTGCGTTGTGCTTCGGACTGCTGCCATAGACAGGCGAATGCTTTGGACTTTGAACTGGTTTACCACAAGTTGCTGCTGCCGATTGACTGGCCTTCAAGGTAGGACTGGACTTACCTACAAGTGTGGCGAGCGAACTTGAGTGAGTAGGTGAAGGACTGAATTTCCTTACAGCTGCGGGCGAAGTAGGCCGCGAAGATGAGCAGCTCAAACCAACACCAGCACTACCACCGCTCGGTGGTGATTGCTCGGTGCTAGGCTTGATACTCACTGACACTGGTTTCGAGAGTGGATCTTGCTGCTGTTTGCCACCCGATGGGACTTTGTCCGGTGGACCCATCGGACCGTCCTCTCGTTTACGTTTGCGCCGTTTCTCCAGTTTGCTTCCCCCACTCTTGGTATCCTCAGAACTGCTTTTGCTACTGCTACTGCTGCTTTTTCCGCCACCACTCTTCCGTTCGCTTCGCTGCCGATCTTCCGTTGCGCTTGTCAGACTGCCGGTTTTCGGAGACGGTGTTGGACCAGCGATCGGCGTGATGGTGATTGAGCTCGGTAGATTAGTCTGCGATGGCGATGAGGCGATAGGTATGATCTCGATGCCAGGTCTCCTTTCCAAACCCATACCAGTCAATACGGAGTTATAGTTGGTGGTGCTCGCTTGATCCAGATTACCGCACGAAATTGGAGTGATACTTACTGATGGTGGTACCGGCAGACCTTTGTTACTACTACTCGTTGTCGATGTCTCGTCAACGAATATGTTCGTTGGACTCGATTTCTTTTCCTCGCTACCACCATTACTTCGATTCTTCTTCGATTTGCGCGCCGATGAGGATTCGCGCATCTTTATCAATTCCTCTACTTCTTGTTGTGGTTGTTGCTGTTGTTGCTGCTCCGTGCTACTATGTTGCACTTCCATGATCTCACTGTCTTTCTCGGAATTGTCGAGATCGTAATCCGAGGCACTCTTATCGAGTATATCGGTAGTATCCAAATTTGAAAAATCCATACCACTTGTCAAACTAGTAGCTGAGGTAGGTGTAGACGTTCTAGTCTCTGCGAGATTCTCTCGACTCGTGGGCGTTCCCAACGGTGTGGAGTTTTCTGAACTTGAACTTTCCAGCAGGATTTCCGTCGCGGCGTTATTATCTCCGCCGTCGCTCTTTCGCTTGGGACTACGCCAAAGCCCGTCCGTACCAGTTTTCCTTTTGCGCGTCTTCTTGCCGCGCTCATTCGTGTTTGAATTACTAGTTAGGGAGTTTTTTGCTTGTCCAAGCAACGCACCAAGCTGTAACGGGTTCAACATAGAAGTAGAAGTGCTGTTCGTCCCAGTGGTACTCATTGTCATTGTCGTCGTATCGGATTGGCCGGAATACGACGGAAAACCGATACTATTTTCCGTTCCGGCATCTAAAAAAGACTGCTGCTGCTGTTGTTGCTGCTGCAATTCGCTGCGATTCGCTGACAACTGCTGTTGCTGCGTTTGTCTGCCTCCCATACACCCGTTGTTACCGTTATTCAAACCGGGCTCTTGCTTTATTTTCGTCTCGCCATTCGTAAAGTCCGGCATACCGGACGCGGTACCGGATGTGTTTTGTCCGGTCTGATCCTTACCACCGGATCCTAAATTGAGATTGTAGCTACCATTGTTGCTGCCACTACCGCTAGTCAAACTATTCATCACCGCGGGCAAAGAACGACCCTCCCAGATCTTTAATAGCATTCGCATAGTCAACGGGATGCTGAGGCAACGTTGCAGCACTCTACCGCTGAGATCCGACGTCTGTTCAACGTTCGTTGTCATACTCATGCCATACAACCGGCACTTAAGCATCGATATGTCTGTCAAGTCCAGTTCCGCGGTAGCCATTGTCTCTTCGTACGGATGTTCCACGCTCACGCTGATGTGTTGCCATGAAAGGGCGCTTACTTCAAGTATGGTAGTATGTTCTGGATCCTGGCGTGCCATGGGCCGCACGCAGCTCGCGATCAGACAATTAAACAGCGCCTGCTGCCGTAGATATACCAAGATCTGCGGCACATGTGCGGGATGCGTGAATGGGATACTACATACCAGTACACCCTCCATGTTCTTGTTTTCTGTCATGAAGTAACAGTGTTGTTGATCTGGTAAGGTCTGCAAGAGAAAGCAGTATGATGAATCAGATATAAAACCAGGATATTTCTATTATAATCTGTTACTTACCACATATAAGCCTCTGTTGTTTCGACAATCCAGCTGACCGTCGCTTGCATGCTGTATTATCAGACTGAGCAACGGATGTGGCGCGGAGATGTCGCCGCACTCGAGCTCCGTGACTTTCTGTATCCTCTTCACTAATTCCATGCAGATAGGCATCTTCTTGACGAGTTTCAGCACAAAGCAAGCTGGCAGCATGGAGGAATTTGTACTGGTCAGCGGAGCATATGAAGGAGTGCTGAAAGAAAAAGGTAATGATAAAGAGCAAATTCATTTTATTGAAACTCGGATAAATTCGAAATGTAAATAACATAAAGAAATAAAAATATAAAAGATAATAAAAAATTTCTTATAGCTATCATTAGTTTAATATTTAACTTAACTTCAACATAATATTGTTTAAATTGCAATGGAGATTTAATGCACAAAAAAATTAATTGCAAATTAAAAGTAAGTTTGACACCAAGTTTAATTAATACAATGACAGATAAAGAAATCAAATTTTTCTAGCTATTCTAAAGTTCTTTTGCTTCAATGCCAATATTTCATTCAACTTATTTTAATATAAGACAAAAAATCTTGATAAATATTAAGTTTTGATCAATTAATTTTTTTTTTGACTCACATGAATACAAAATGGGTTTCGCTAATTTTATAACAAGAAGGACAAAGGATAAAGAAACAATCAACTGTTAGACATACTTATAGTTATTCAACTGTTAGATATATTTATAGTTATTCAATTTTCAAACAACAAAGAGATAAAACTTGATCTTACCTCTTGCCCGTGGGACTTCGATTCACAGTTATGATACTAGAAGTAGGCAGCTTGTGACCCGTTGAACCTTCCATACAAACAGTCACGGAGTGTCCGATCTTTCTTTTAATGATAGTATCAGAATTCAGAGCGTCATAAGTTCGATTTTCTTCGTCGATTAAATCGTACGGCGAGACGAAATATGTCAATTTCATTGGGTGACCGCCTCGTCTTCTTTCCAGAATTCCTAAATAAAAGAACGTATAATTAAATACATAATAACCAAAGTGCACATAAATCTGCAAATTTATAGCACAAAAAATAAATAGTATAGAAGATAGATAAAATCATACTTTTATACGTAAAATACAAAAACTAGTATAAAATACAAAAACTAGTATTAAGTCGCTAACCGACGGGACTCTTGTGAACCAAATTAAACGGCTCTTTCATGAATGTCTGCAGCTGTGCCAGAATACCCAGGTCAGCCTCGAGGGACTGCAGGGCACTGAATGCCTTACATTTTACTTTCTTATCGGCATTCAGCTGGTAGATCGACGCCAGTCCTTCCAGTTGCGTGGTGAAATCGACGAAATCACCACGCGACAGAGCCGAGGCGAGTGCTTCGCAACTCTGAAACAACAATTTTCAAAATTAATAAAGACATTTAATAAGGAACATTTAATAATGTCGATAATTCTTACCTGTTGTTCACTTTTTCCCTCATGGTGGATTTTAACGTCTCTAACAAGACCTGATGGAGGCTCTAATAAGACCTCCAAAAAGAACATGTCGGAGGATATGAATATTTCCGTGCCTGGAGGACCAGACATCATGAACTTTAATCTGTATAATGAGATAATTGTTTATATTTAAGCTCAATTTATTTTATATTGTATAAGAATTACCAAACAATGAATGAATGGTCGCATTCAGCAAACTCAACTGTTACGATCTTTGAGCGCTCGCTACTATTGATGTCTCTTCTAGATCATCCAATAGCAGCGAACTGCTCATAGCGTTCACAGATTCGCTCCGCAACTGAATTTGCTGAACGCGACCAATGTTATTAATTCTTACCAGATGACAAATACTCACCCCAGCTGTCTTGCTAAACTCTCTAAACGCTCTACCATGGATTGGAAAGAAGTGACCTTGATAGAATGCTGCAGGGTGTCCAAACATTTCTGCAATTGATTCTTTTCTATGCTGTCAATCGCGAATCGCTTGTCCTGTATATCAAGAAGTTATATTCATATCTCAGCAAGCTTCAAAATGACAAAATAAGTAGAAATCACTCACTAGCATGGCCATGCGCATGTTTTTAGCAGTTTCCACCAAGGGTTTATATGTGGAAGACTTGGAACGCAATTTTTCCATCAGAAACTCCATTTGCCATTCCTTGCCCTTATCGGAGGCAGATCCTCCTCCGGGTGAAGGTTGCCCCACTGTGAAAAGTTTCTAATATACTGAAGATATTGAGACTAATACTTTTGTAAATATACTACATTACTATAAACTAATTCCTCTTACTGGTTCACATTTATAATTCCAAATATTGCAAACAATGATTTTCATTTAGAAAATAAAATCGAGGTTTTCTGTACGCACAAAAAATATTACCAGTAAACTAAATGCATTACTTTGATACAAATTAATTTCTTTTATATAAATGTACAGATAAATATTACAAATAAATATTACTGCATTTTATCATATTAATTAAAAATTTCAAAAAGTCCATCCACGAATAAAAAGAATTGAAATTATACAAAAATTGTATGCTGTAAACTAGTTTATAGAAACTGCACACTATTATTAGTAGGACATATCAATAATTTCAGAAATAAAAGGAAAATTATATAGATACAATTGTGAATACAAATTATATAAATACAATTATATGTGTAATTGCATAAATATAAATATAAATCAAATATAAATCACAAAAATATAAATCATATCAAGACAAATACATTGCAATGTAAATACGCTGCAATGTAAACGTCTTTAGAGGATATATCATTTTAAATCGAACATATGAATAATTCTGTCAATTAATTAATCATCCATTGATTCAATTTCACGGACTGCAAACAAGATTTAGAAGCCAAATCGCGGTCTCCTGTACATACAAAATATTAGTTGCTAAGTGCTATAAATTCACTGCTAAATACATTGCTAAATTACCAAGAATCCCTTCAGAAATAAAAGCGAAATACAAATACAATTGTGCACCAGTAAACACACACTGTAAACTGCTTTGCAGGACACAGCATTTTAAATAAAGGGTATTAATAATTCTGTCAATTAATTAATCTACCACAGACTGCCTAATTTCACGTGTTGTAAAACGATTTTCGAGCTTTAGGTAGCACTGAATCAAGTTCACGCCTCATGAAAAATCTCCCTCCGTACAAGAAATATTCCTCACCGTGGGGTTTCTGCCCGTTGGTCGCATCCATGTGCTTCGGTGGTTGGCACGGATGCGTCCGCGATGGTTCGCGGTGTTTTGTGCCTCCTTATACAGCACGCTATCGCAAAATCGCGATACTACGCGCGGCGGCCTGACCGGCCATGGCAAATTACAGAGTGGCCAGATGATAACGGGAAACACGATTCCGAATGCAGTCCTTCAGATAATATCAGGACGCCAGTCTCCGTAGATGTTCACCCCCTATATTCTGACACCACTTCTCTTGCGCTGTTGCTCGCAGTGCTCGCCAACAAATTCTTCCACCCAGCCTAACCTAATCAAACGTAATAATCCTAACCTCACCTTACCCTGCGTCGCGCGTATCACCAGGTAGCGTTACTTGCTTTGTTTTGTAATATTTAAAACTTAAAATGCTACAAGAAAAATGTTACTTGCTACTTGCAAAAAAATATACTTGCTCCATTTTGTTCTATTTTTTTTTATTTAATGCTACATCGCGTCGATCTTAAAAAGTTAACCACAAGTTAACTTTTTGTTCACTGAAACATATCTTACAACAGTATAGCATTACAGATATAATTACAATAATATCAATTGTCGTAACTCAAAATCGCATACAAATATAATAAAATTAGTAGGACAAACGAGCAATTATTATAATAATCAAAGATTAAAACTAATTTATCAAAAGGGATTAAATACATCAAGAAGGGATTAAATACATGCATGTGAACATTTCACTATCTATCAAATCTTCAGCCAAATTACAATAGAAAATAAGAGTTTGGAAACAAATTGATTATATGAAGTTTTTAATAATTAAAATGTTAAAGAGATGATATTAAAATATAAACAAAGATAAAAATCAATCATGAAGTCACGTCCATGATTCGACACATATTAATCATTTAATTAACATTAAAAAAAACCACTGAATATTCTTCTTTATACTATATCATTCTGGTCCATATTATAAACAGAAAAAGAGTAGAGGATTTAAAATTCAAGGATTTAAAATTCATGAAATAATAAAACATTTTTTAATTTAACAAACATTTTTCTATATTACACGATATACGAAATTATACATAAATTTTTTATCTCAAATTATTATTGCAAATTACAAGATAAACTCAAGTCAAGATAATTTCTTCGATGTACATAATCATTATAATGCATAATGATCGCAATATTATTATCAGAAATGCGTGGTTGCGAATCATTTATTACACAGAGTCTCTTTATTGTACATAGTAAAAATAATGTATAAAAATAATCTCGGTACGAGATGTAAAATAAGTCATTCTTTTATATACACTAATCGCAAAAGCGCAATACTAGATTTAAGTCATTATAGTTTTGTCTTGTAACAATCAGACAGTGCGTATCACACGCTTACATCGCGTTTATTTTATGTCAGTTATAAAAGTAAACGCGGCGCAGCTTAAAATCATGGATAAAAATTAAGATGTGTGCCTAATTAACGAGTGACATTATATATATTGCGATATTTGTACTGTGGTGTGTTTTTCTTAACCCTTTCCATCGTAAATTGTCCTCCTGATTTATTTGTGACCGGATACGGGTGCAACAAAAATGTAACATTTTCGTAAAAAGTATCCAATATCATGACGAACTAAGATTAATTTCCTAAGATTTTTAATAAACAAGAGAAAATCCTAAAACTTCTATAAAGAATTCCTATATAAATCATAAATGAATAAAAATACACTTGAGCAAGATAAAATTGAGCTGCCATACATTTCTTCATGAAAGACAACAGTGCCAAATATAAAAAAATTTTTCATTATAAATTTTTGATTCGATAAAAATTATTTCACGTTCAGTTGTAAAACGTGATCAAATTCTTTGTAATTCTTATAATACGTAATAAAATTCCCTGTATACATAATAAAAATAGATAAAATGAGTTTCGAATCGATTTTCAACTATAGAATACGAGTGAGAAAATCAAGAAGTGCATTTACTATAAATTTTTGGTGCTCGGGTGAAAGGAGATACGTTTATTCCAGAGTTTTGGAACCGGCGAGAGAACCTGTTCCAGAAATAAGTGCCTCTTCTCTTTCAGATTGAAACGCATGTTGCACAGTGATTTATCATTTTTCTCATCTCTTTCTATAGTCCAAGCGTGACTATCATTATTGTCTCTGTCATCATATATATTATTAATCCGTCTATTGTTATTCGACAAGCTCGGTGACAGATTCTCTTTATTTGGCGATTTTTTCGATATTGTGGGAAGAGTATTTCTCTTGAGAGTGTCGCTCTCCGCTTCGGCAGTCTTAGTGTCGATAGGCCTAGCTTGGCATAGATTTTCGCCGTTTTCCACAGATACCAAGGGACTCATTTCAACATAAAGATCGCTCTCATTCGTGTCGAAATCGTTCTTGCAATCCGCGAACGTGACCTGCCGCATAAGCTTGCTCGCCTTGTCCAGAATCGGTGAATCGGACAAGACAGCGTCTATCAGAGGCGTTTTCTTGATGGACTCTATAGCACAGCATCGGACGAATTCTCTGATCGCATCTATCTCGCGTTTTTCGACGTCTCGCGCGGTCAGGTCAATCGAATCAGTCGTCGTTGAGGCATTCCTGAGATCATTGTCGAATAATACTTTGGCAAAGCGCGCCTGCGCCATCAAGTTCTTGGGATTCAGGTCTTCCCAATGAGTCCCAGTGGTGTGATAGATATGTCGCGGCGAATTCTCCGCTGTATATCGCCTGATCTGATCTATCGTACTCACCAAAGTACTCGCGGAGTCACGCGATAGCTCTGACCCATGTTGAAACTTCTCGTCCGACGATGACAAATCATCGCGTTCCTCCAATATCGTGTCCAATGCCAGCATACCGCCCCGGTCATCGAATACCACCGGCTTGGCTATATATAGACTGGCGTTTTGATCGTCGGACGTAGAGAATGTACTGTCGCTATAAGATGATTTATTGCCCTTAGATTCCACCAGATCGTATGTCTGGGCGTCCGCGTAATCGTCCTGCTTTAATATCCCTCGTGAGATCATGCCGTCGGAGTATTCCGAGCTGTACGTCGTACCAGTCGTGCTCGTCAAGGTATCTCGCCGCCTATCGCGCACCACGCTATCGTCGTGGATGTACGTCTCGATGTCTGTGTAGCCCTTCCAGCTGCGGATGCACCAAGGCGGTCTAGCGATTCCTAACGGGCACACATTTTCGTAATCGTGGATTGACGTCACGCAACTCATTGTTTCGTCCCGCTGCTGTAGGAAAAATAACATTCGTGAAGAGACAGTAGCATAATGTAACAGAATAATAAGTAAAAAGCAATGAGTTCAATGTAATAAATAAGAGAAGATATAGTCAATCAAAAGTATTGCGTTATTTATGGAAACAAGGAAATTGTTATTTTAATACTTGTATTGTTTTATATTTTGATTTTTTAACAAAAAAATGCTTTGAAGCAAAAAAATAAAGAATTTATAATAATCACAATAAATAATTAATAATAATAATAATAAATATTAAATAATAATAATAATAATAATAATAATAAATAATCTATAATAAACAAGTTATAATGATTTATTTGTATTCTCTATATTATTGGGGATAATGCAAAACTTTTGACCCCGAGATTTCAAATAATATATATTTAGACCTGCTGCTGCAAGTCCTTTGACACCTTCTCTATATCGAATATCCTGCTGCTCTCCAACGGCGTCGGGGTAGTTAGTTTTTCTCTATTCTTGATAACGTCCAACGCTCCGATTACTTTACTGCAGGAATCCAGCGTGAGAGAATTGTTTCGTTCAGAGTTATCGAGATTACCAAGCTGGTTCAAATCAATATTCAATATATCCGGTGCATGCCAGTCCAATTGTGGGGTGATATCGTGCTCGTAAATGCCGCGGCGTTTTCGGGACGAGTCAATATCAGGCAAGCTGGAATACAGAGAGTTCAACGGCGCGCTACTAGTAAGCGCGTTGTCCGGATTATCATTAACCAACGTGACTTCTTCCTTGTGTTTGACGCCGATGCGACTATGCGGCCTCTCGCATTCTGTGGAGAGGCGCAAGGCGCTCGCGTTGAATTCATTCTCCGAGCTGTAGTTGCGATTAACAATGCCTTCCTCTACACAATCGGAAATTTGCGCAATATTTGTAAGCAAAGATTGCTTGTCGGTAGGCACCTCCTCAGTCCTCGGCGAGATGTCCATGGAATGGTGCAACGACACTAAGGAATCGCGATGAAACAGCTTAAAGGATCTGGATGCGTCAACCTTCGTAGTTGTAGAATGCTCGCTAATATTTCGGGAGATGTTCGTCGCTGTTCTTGATGGATGAAATTTGCCATAATATAGTGACATGCTCGTCAGACCGATGAGCATACAGCTGACTATCACGGACGCAATCATGATCATCGCGATAGTTTCTCCGACATGTAACATGTATATGATCAGAAAGGTCACATTCTGCACTGCGATCACTGAGTAAAAGATGAGCACGCGGTAGCGCGATCTGTCGTCGCGCAAGTTAAAGAAGTCAAAGCAGTAGATTAGTCCGATGACACAATTGTAGATGCGCTCTTCCCACGCGGTAGAACAGAACTTTGTCTTCTGCAAGATCACCCAGATTGTCATGATAAACCAATGCAGACCTGGAAAATGACGATTACTTGAAAATAGGAGACAGCGTCACAGCGTGTTGTTCTGAGATATTTAGACGAGCGACTCAATGTATTGTAATTTATAATCAGTCCACTTAATCTGTATTCTGTATAAAGATCGACTTTCTTTGTTTAAAATAGACTTAGGCCCAGTTTCACAACTCATGATTAATTTTCTAATGCTAGAATTGGAAAAAGATGAGAAATAAATTGAACCTCGGTTAAGCGTTAACCGTGAGTTGTAAAACTGAGCCTTAGCAAACAATTAAATTATTTCATATGAATGTAATATGAACTTCTGTATTCTAATTACAGGATTTTTTCGATAAAAACTCACCCAAAAATAAAAAGAACCATGCTTTCAAGAAGATGAGCGCTAATACCAGAACTATGAATCTTGATATCAGCATACTGCTTCGCCAAACAGCCTGAAGGGCGAGAGCGACCCAAGTCACGTTGTTGCGCTCGCGATTGATATTGTGCATGGCCTTAACGTATGTACTCACAGCCCACGTTAAGGAGCAGAAGGAAGTCACGGCGGAAGCGCCTGTGCAAAAATTGCATATGTTAATTTAATTACATTAATAACAATACTAACTCTTGGCTGGTGGTGACCGGATCACTCGAGACCTGGATCTTCAAAAATTACTGTTGATTTTCAAAAATTATTTCCTTTTTATATTAGGCAAAAATATAAAAAACTGAAAAATTGCTACTTTTTTATTGCTGTTTTACGTACTATTTATATGAGTGTAACTTTTTAATTATCCAATAAACAGTACGGATCAAGAATGACCCAGCCATAATTTCCCGAAGAGTTGAACTTGTAAATATACTAATTATAAAAATACTTTTTAATTTAAATACAAAAATATACCAAGAGATATTTTTTATTACCTTAATTATTATAATTTATATATCTTCCATATATATCTTCCATAATGCTAAAAAAAAAGAACGTTGAGAATGATAGATATTTATTTAATAATATCGCGATTATTATTATTCATTAAACAAAACTTGGAGATAATTGAGAAGTGTAATAAAAAAAATAAAATAAAAGATACCAAAGCACTATTATATATTTTTGTAACTATTGTCCGTGATGGACTACTGCCTTCTTTTCGGCTATTTTTGAATACGCTTCGACATTACTTCGCAACGCTTCGCACTCTTAGTCGCTTTTATATTTAAAACTGTGGAGGAGGACGAGAGAGTCCCTCGTCTTGTGGAATTTGTCATCGTATCGTTGCGTTCATACATTGTTCAGGAATAAATAGATAAACAGACTGATATTCCTTCCTTTTTCCTGTTATCTGCGGAGGCGGGTCTTGAAAGAGGAAATGAAAGAATAGTATACGTGTATTCGTTACGGATTCACAAATGTTCTGGTTTTCGAGCACAGCATCGATGGTACACTGGTACAACATAATTTCCAGCAGTGTTCTTCAGCGATTCATTGAAATGGTGTTTTATCGCAAGTGAATCATACACGTGACAAGGCACGATGCACACATCGCATAAAATAATAACGTCGAATGAAAATAAAAATTCGACGGTTTATCCGAAACTGAAAACCGGCTTTTATTACTATTCAAAAAAACTCCTTTCATCGGTACAGGTAGGAACATGAAGATTCATGTTTCATTTTTATCGATAACTGCGCTTTAATATATACGGAAAGAACGATTTTATTGAAAGATCTAAAATATTATTGGATATAGATTTAAAATAATTGTTAGACCATCAAAATAATGATGTTGGAAATTAAAAAATGATAAGCATACTGCAAAAATTTTTTTTCAAAATTATTTTCAATTCTATATCCAGCACAGTTTTTGATCATCCAATAAAATTGTTCTTTCCATGTTTACATATATTGTAGAATCTACAAAATAAATCGCGCATTTATTAATAAAAGCGAAATATGAATATGAACCACAAGATGTCCCAGATCAACCGTGTCTTCTTCTCTGATGCCATGTAATCCTCGCATGATTTTTCCGCGCTTCTTTTTTTTACAATTCTTCACACAGAGAAAAAAAAATGATTCTTTATTCGTAGAAACAAGTCACGGTGATAGAATCAGTCGCGATATTAGCGACGATTATGACATTGTTAATACTAGTGAACTTAACGCATATGGAGGAGACAAACATAGAGTCGGTCGCATCGTTGAGGTATGCATCGCCGAAATATGCATCTATTGCACGCGCCGTCGCGCCTGGAATAATGCTGCGAGCTCCGATGTCACGAAACCAGATGGAGGATGTTAAGCGTGAGTTGAACAGGAGAAGGTGGTGGGTGGCACGAATGTGTGAGACAATCGACACGAAGAAATCGCACACAGATGCTACGCTGACGAATATGATCATCGACACGTAAGCGAGAGAGATGCTAAAAAGTTTCTTAAAAATTATACATTAGATATAAAATATATACTACACTAAAAAAAAATTATTTATTTTGCCTTCTAAAAGTAGGGAATTTTAAGAGAGTGTAATTTTGTCAAATTTATCATAATAAAATGATTAAAAAAACATTTTAAAGCTTGAAATCTCTACTTTTTTTCAGAATGACACTTTAGATAATGATTTTAATATATTGTCCTGAAAAGTAGAGACTTCAAGCTTTAAAATGACAATTTTTGATAAAGTTACACTCTTTTGAAAATTGTCTATTTTTGGAGGGCAAAATAAGTGATTTCTTAATTTTTTTAGCGTAATGTAGGAATTTAATTCGAAAGGATTAAAATATTTTCATCAAATTTTCGCGTCAAATTGCAAGAAAGTTTAACGATATTAAAAAGTGCAATAATTTTGTCTACAAATAATTTTGATTCAAAATAATTTGAAGGGAACACAACGTATCATGGTGTCCGATATACAAGGCGGCGAGTTCCACATGGATGAATTACTTCGCTGTTCTAAAAGGCACTTTGACGGACGCTACTATAGACTTGGTGCGTCGCAATCTTACGCAGATCAGCGATATCGTGAGGCAGAAGTTTCAGCAAAATGCAGATTTTAATAAGACTTATGAGGTACAAATTGTACTTTATAATTCCTAAATCCATGACTGATTAATCATCATCTGTAGATAGCAATAAAAAAAATCTTAGATAAAAAATTTATAGATAGCAAAAAATCTACATAACAATAAAAAAGAATCTTATAAAATAATTTTTTTAAAGTATTCCTAACAAAAGAGTTAATTATTAGACACAAAATAATAGTTTTTTAGATAAAAGAATCAAATCTTATTCCAAAGAATTTTTAAATAAAGAATGACAAGTTAAATTGCAAACTTTTTAAAATGATTTTTAGAAAATGAGCAAAACAAAGAAGTTCCTCATTGTGCGACATCCATTGGAACGTCTCTTATCCGCATACAGAGACAAGTTGGAGCATATGCAGAATCGCGAATATTATTATAAACGCTTCGGCCGGCGCATTGTACTCAAATATCGTGAATTCGATAACACGACGAGATTAGAACCAACGTTTACCGAATTTCTACAATTTATAGTCAGTGAGAAGTACTTTGACGAGCACTGGGTGCCATATTATCGCACCTGTGAGCCTTGCATGATCAATTACGACTACATTATGAAGTTCGAAACTCTGGACAGGGATCAGAACTTTTTCATACAGGATGCCAATCTGAACGGATACCTATATGAGACAAATTACTCGCGAAATATTAATCCATTGGGCACGACCACCAGGAAAACACTAAATGATTACATCAAGGGGATACCGCGATCGCTTCTCAATGAGGTTTACAAAATTTATGAGAACGATTACAAATTGTTCAACTATTCGTCTGTTTAATATTATCGATGTCTCTGCCAGATAACTTGCCAGATAACTCGGTTTTTATATGACGTTTTTATATTGACGAAGAGATAATAAAACTTCATGAACATTTTAAATGTGATATTTTAATGTAAGAATTTAAAAATTTTTTTTCATTTTTTCAGATTCTTAAAGAAAATACTTTATTTGTTAAAATGTATGTTGAATAAATATCATTTTAAAAAATGCGTTTTTGTTTCTCTTAGATTTTAAATCCCTTGTAACATTGAGACTTAACAAAGAAAAACTAAGACTCGTTGGCAAATATTACATTCCATTTATTTATCGTGAAAGAAATAATGAAAAAGTTATTGTAAAATATCTCTTTTATAACATAGGTATTCTTCCTAAGTTTTATTTAAATCAAATATTGCAAAAAAAAAAATCTTCAAGATGAAGCAAGCAGATTTTTCAAGCTTTTTAATTTGTATTATTTTCTTCAGCTTTTCCCTTCACATATAGCAGAATTTGCAGGAATATCGCTGCAAAATCTCCGCAATATTGCTGCAACATGCAATGTTGATGCAATGTTGCAGTAGTGCATATTGCAACTTTTGTATTATTTGTGATATAAAAAGATAAAGAAAGATTCTCTCTTTTATTATCTTAGTATGTTTTCTTAATAATAATTGTTTGTTTAGAAAGTCTAATGCCAAAACTGAAAAACTATTATAACGAGCTTTGATCTCTCCTATATTAATATTTACATTTAAACACTCGTACACACATACATCATTGTATTATATAAAGTATAAAATAAGATAATTTAAAACTAAAGAGAACACTTACTCGTCCAAAACGGTGCGTGTTTCAACATCGCAATGATATATAGCTGCAATATCAACTGCGGAGCAGCTCCCATAAATGACTTAAACAAGTGCAACATACATATATCGCTTTCTTGTCGATATACCCAATTCTTGTCCTTGCTGAAGCCGGACTTATTTCTCAAAGAGTGCATCGCAGTGCAAAGCAAGGTCAAATACCTGAAAATAAATATAAATTGATTGAATAATTCATTATTAGTAGAGAATATATGCTATGTTCGTACACATTAATTTACGAACAATGAATTTATGGGAAAAACTGCGCAAAAATAAATATAAAATACCTGTGCAAAAAGCCAAGTAGGAGGATGTGCAGCAACCAGTGAACAGTCCGTAGGGAACCGTCGCTGCGATGCCATCTCAAACTAAATAGTTGGGTAACACAAGCGGGTAAGACGGTGAAACCCATTACAAAGCATCCCCACGCTAAGTGGCCTTGCAAAAGGTATTCCACACATACAATGCTGTCTGTGTGTGCGAAAAATATCTTACAAGGTGTTCGGTTTACGAAGACAGAAGCTTTCCCGCGCATGCTTTGAGCAAGTGTGCAAAAGTTTTATCACGTATGTGACATTTACACGATTTCAGCACAAAAAGCACATTGAAAGACGTTAGCAAAAAGTATCGCGTTCTGTCATAAATATTTATAGTGTTAATTATAATTATAATTGTAAAATATAATAAAGTTATAATTAATATCAATTATATACAAATATAAAATAATTGTTAGAATTATTTATTGTGTTAATTATAACTATAAATCTAAAATGTATAAGTTCTCCTTTCTTCTTGCTATTTTAGCAAATATTTTGCATTTTAAAAATGCAAACGTATAAAATAATACATTAACGATATAAAAATATAATTAAAAACCTACAACATTCTATGTTTTAGTATTTATTTTAAGATTTTATTTTCATTAATCCCGATATACATGAAAACTTTAAAAAAAAAATTGTGGTATTCAACAATATTCTTTTGAAAAGTTGTAATTTTGCAATCGCGATACTTTTTACCAGCGTTGACATAAACAAAGCTGACGTAAGCATATAGGATGTCCCGCGATCTCAAATTTTAGTGTCAGATTTCACGAATTAACTTACCGTGAAATATCGATACAATTTCTTATTCAGCGCGATTTTTTGCAATGGTCAACATTATATGTATATATCTTCGAAAAATGGAAGCTCTAACTAAAATTTAAATTCTGCGTTTA
>Ga0157362_1000091_pt1 | contig 25111 bp, 18 predicted proteins | sample AttlaeALBM3_FD_111480 | JGI IMG/M metagenome (GOLD analysis project Ga0157362, IMG submission 111480) | Fungus gardens microbial communities from leaf cutter ant in Ribeirão Preto, State of São Paulo, Brazil - Atta laevigata ALBM3 | ecosystem: Host-associated > Fungi > Mycelium > Unclassified ... | reverse complement strand
CTTCGTGTTTTCGACCTGCCGTTTGAGACGCCTGCCATTACCATTTCTGCACTCTGGCACCCGAGACTTTCTGCCGATCCGGCTCATCGCTGGTTCAGGGAAAGACTGATCGCTTTATGCCGGCAACAACTACCCCTTATCCCTCAGGGCATGATGCCTGAGGGAGTATGAGTTTCAGGCTCGACCGGGCAGGGCTGAAAGACCGGATGTGGGGGTATCTCTCGCCGCAATGATGATTGCCGGATGGATGTCGTGAGCCCGACAGGCAGGGTAATCTGTGACATTCGGTGATTTGGGGTTCATCCGGGGTTGGGCTATAAACCACCGCCTCAAAGGGGGAAAAGCGGCGTGTTGGCAGAAGACATTACAGACAGCCTGTTGGCGGCACTGGACCGGCCTGACCTGCAAACCCTGTCCGATCAGGTCGTCTTCAATCTGTCGCCCCGCCTTACACGGCCCTTCATTGTTTCGGATCGGTCAATCACCCTCGGTGCCATTGCATTCGGGCATCCGGATATCGCGCCGGTCTTGCTGCGCTACGCGCTTGAACTGGATTTCCTGTGCCGGGGATTGCCTGTTGACGATCAGGCTGTCGCCATCGTGGTCGCTGCGCGCGTGGCCGCCCTTTTTCACCGTCTCGATTGTGTCACGCCCCATCTGCCGCCCGAAATGACATGGCTGAGCGACTTTGCTGCCAGCCAGCCGCCGCCGCCCGAGCGCCTTGCAGCGCTCTGGCCCGCCCTGACGCAGTTTCTGCCTGATGTCGCGCCTGAAATCCTGCGCGATGGCTGCGACAGTCATGGTCTTGTTGCCCGCCTTGCTCCCCTCTGGTCGTGTCTGGCTCCGGCTGAATATCTGATGGCCGATGGCGGCGACGAACGTCTCGTCATCAACCCTGAAACCGGGTTGAACCGGTACGGGTGTTCCCATCGGCCCCGACCCTGGGCAGTGACATTCTCCTCCTCCACCGCGTCATCCCTGTCCGAGCGGGGATATCTGGGGGCCGAGCGCGCGAGGCGCGCTTTCGTGCTGGATGCGCTGATCGGTGGGGATGGTGCGGCATCCCGTGAGGCGGCGTGCCTGCAGGTGCGTCAGAAGATCGCCGCGCTTTACGGGCTGGGATCACGCGACAATGTCATTCTTGCCGCATCGGGCACGGATTGCGAACTGGCCGTGCTGGCCATGGGGCTGATGCGTGCGCAGGGGCGTGCCATCGTCAATATCCTGATCGCCCCCGATGAAACGGGTAGTGGTGTTCCGCTCGCGGCGCAGGGACGGCATTTTGCCGCCGGAACCGCCTTGGGCAGTTCGGCCGACAAGGCCCGTCATCTCGAAGGCTTTCCTGCCGGGACGACCATACGCGGCATTGCCATACGTCTGGCTGATGGCACACCGCGAACCTGCGCCGATCTCAACAAGGAGGTTGAGGCCGGGGTGAGGGAGGAGCTTGAAGCCGGGCATCATGTCATCCTGCATCAGCTCGATATGTCGAAGACCGGGCTGGTCGGGCCTTGTACCGACATGCTGTGTCGCCTCGCGGCCAGCTACCCCGAGCGGATTACACTCGTTGTCGATGCCTGTCAGGCCCGGCTGGCACCGCATCGGATCACCTCTCTCGTGCGCGCCGGCATGCTTGTCATGACCACAGGCTCCAAATTCCTCACCGGGCCACCTTTCTGCGGCGCGATCCTGCTGCCAGACTCCTTTACGGCAGCACTCCCGCATTTCAGCCTGCCGCAGGGGCTTGCCGCCTATTTCCATCAATGTGACTGGCCTCATACGGCGTCGCCCACGCCGCTTGGCTGCGATGGCAATCTTGGCCTCGCCCTGCGCTGGCAGGCTGCCCTGGCCGAGAGCGAGGCTTTTGCCGCTGTACCGGCTGAGCAGATTGTCGATACGCTGCGTCGCTTCGAGCGCCATGCCCATGAGGTAATCGCGGCCCATCCTGCGCTGACCCTGCTCACCATGCCGTCTCTGGACCGGCGCGACGTGCAAGGCGAGGTCCTGTGGGATACGATCCCGACCGTATTCTCCTTTCTGGTGCACGACCCTGACCATCCGGAGAAACCGCTCGATCTCGAAAGGTCGCGCGCTCTGCATCGCTGGCTGAACGCGGATCTTTCTCCCTGGGTGCCAGGTGAGGACCTTGCGCCGCTCCTGTGTCATCTGGGTCAGCCCGTGCCTGTGCCCCATCCGGCCCTTGGTGGCGAGAATGCCGGGGCGCTGCGCCTTTGCGCCGGGGCGCGTCTGGTTTCGGGCGAGCCGTCCCATGCCGGTCTGCCCAATGCTGTTCGGCTGGAGCGTGAATTTGCCGATGTGCGTCGAGCTCTGGCAAAGATCACGGTCATCCTCGATCACTGGACCCGCCTCGCGCCGGTCGACCCGCAGCCGCGCTATGCCCCTTATGCCCACCAGCCGAGAAAGCCCCGTGCCTCATGACCCAGACTGACAAGGCCCCTGCTACCGATCCCAAGGCCCATGGTCATTTTCTCGATTCCATGCAGCTGCCATCGGGTGTCACCCGCTTCTGGCTGATCCGTCATGCCATCGTTGAGGCCTCGGCCCGGATGCGCGTCTATGGTTCGATGGATGTCGAGCTCTGCACCGACCATCTGGCGTTGCAGGTGCCCTACTATACAGCGCTTGGTCGTCGTCTTCCTGCAGAGGCCAACTGGGTCGTCTCACCCCTCAAGCGGGCGCAGGACACAGCACGCGCTATCTTCGAAGCCGGGTATGGCCCCCGAACCATGACCATCGAGCCGCGCTTTACCGAGCAATCCATGGGGGAGTGGCACAATCTGCCCCATCAGGAACTCCCGTTGAAACTGCGACAGACCGCCCATAATTTCTGGTCGCTCTCAGCCTCCGAGCAGCCGCCAGGTGGTGAAAGCATGCTTGATGTCTGCGCCCGTGTTGGCCATTCGCTCGACGAAATGGCTGATCGTCATGCAGGTCAGGACACGGTTGTCGTGAGCCATGGCGGGGCGATCCGTGCTGCCCTGTCCCACGCGCTCAATGTCCACCCCGATACGGGGCTGCGCTTTTCCATCCAGAACCTTTCGGTATCCATCATCGAGCGGATCAATGGTGTCTGGCGTGTGGTGACCGTAAACGAACTGCCCGCTGCTCCCGCGATCTGAGGGAACCGTCTGATGGCGTATGGCATCGCATCAACGTGCGGGAGACGACTGCCCGCCTGATGCCTGCATTGTCTCCTGCGTGAGGTGAAGACGGCCTCATGGCTCCCGTTCAGGGAATCATCATGATCTCAGCTTCCTCACGTACCCGCGGTGCGACGGCGGGATAGGTACCGGCCTTTGCCGACTACTCCACGACTGCGCACCACATATTCTCTATCTTGCCACCGAGTTTCCCAATTTCATCGAAGACCTTGAGAACGTGGTCGGTTTCGAGGTGGTGCTGGAGGCTGACTTCATCCTCCCACTCTTCGTTGATGGCAAATCGCCCTCTGTTTTCACGATCCTCGTAAACGACGAATCTCAGGCATCCCGCGTCCTGACGCGCCAGAACAGCGATGTCGCGCAGGAGGGGGCGGCAGGCAGAATGGTGGTCGTCAGCGACAGTGACAATAACGCTTACACATGACTTGGCTGACAAGAATACTCTCCGCTTGGGGCTGGGTCCGGAATCTGACCTTTTACGCATGGCGCAGCGCAGAGTTGTTAAGCCTGACCTGCTGCCTAAGGCGCAGAAGGCACATGCGCGGGGTGGCGCCGCACGGGCACACGGGTCGTGTGAAAGCATGTTCTTAACCGCGTAACCTGGCACGGAAATACAATGATGACAGAAATGTCATTTACAGGATAGCAGGGATTCATCTACGCATAAAAAGAAGGTTAAACGTTTAACCAAGAGTGTCGTAATGGTTCGCAAGGCCGCCAAGGTATCGATCCGGGATGTTGCAGAAGCCGCAGAGGTTTCTGTAGCCACCGTTTCGAACGTGGTGCGCAACCGTAAAAACGTCTCCGATACCGTGCGTCGTCGTGTCGAGGCGGCCATTGAGAGCCTCAATTATCTGCCTGACAGGGCAGCCATGCAGCTTCGTGAAGGGCGCACCCGCATCATCGGCGTTCTTGTGCCGAGCCTTGATAATCCGTTTTTCACGGCCATTATCGCCTGCCTCGAGGACTGCGCAATTCGTGATGGTTACGATATCATCGTTGCCAGCGCTGGCGAGGATACCGCACTGGCCTCCTCGCGGCTCAAGGCCCTGCTGGCGTGGCGTCCGGCTGGCATGATTGTTTTGCCCAACGACGATCGTTTTGAGGACTCTTCCCTGCTTGATGCGGCAGGGGTGCCTTATGTCGTGATCGATCGTTTGCCGCCTGCCTGTCGGGCCGATACGGTTGCCGCAGAAAACGAATATGCTGCCGCCGAAGCTGCTTCTTGTCTTGCCGGGCTGGGTCATCGTCGTATTGCCATTGTGGCTACGACGCTTTCATTGGCCAATATTCGCGAGCGTTGCGCCGGGATCCGGACATTCTGTGCCCGTGAAGGTCTGCCTGAGCCGCAGGTTCTCGAAGTTGGCCATCATGTTGAGGACGATATCCCGTCTCTGCGCGCTTTGCTGGTGGGGGAAAACGCGCCCACGGCGATTATTGCGCTGACCAATTCCATCACTCTGGGGGCGCTGCGGTGCCTGCACCAGAGCGGATATGTCGTGCCCGATGACGTGTCGCTTATCGGTTACGATGACTACGCATGGATGCGTGCCATGCTCCCGCCCATCACAGCGATACGCCAACCGGTGGAAGAGCTTGGGGCACAGGGCTGGACGCGCCTCATGCAACGTATTGCGGGCGAAAGCACTGCCTATCTGCAGGTCCGGGTGTCCTGCACGCTTGCGGTGCGCGGGTCGACCGCACCTCCCAGAACAGGAAAACGCTCATGAACAAGCTTGGACTCCACGCTTTCGTCTGGACTGCTGGCTGGACGCCAGAAGACGCCGCCATGGCGATCCGCTCGACGGCCGAACTCGGTTACGATCTGATCGAGGCATCGACCATGGATCTCAAGGCATTCGACGTGCCAGCCACGCTGCGCGAACTCGAAGCCAATCGTCTTGGGATCACCATGTCCTTTGGTCTGACTGCAGATATGGATATCTCCTCGGGTGACCCCGAGCGTATCCGTCGCGGGGAGGCGCATCTGCTTGATGCCATGTCTCTCGCGCGCGATGTCGGCGCAACCCATGTCTGCGGTATTCTTTATTCCGCCTTCCAGAAATACGCGACGCCGGTCACGGCAGATGGCGTGCGCGGCTCCATCGAGGTGGTGCGTCGCGTCGCCGAGAAGGCGCAGGCCAGTGGTATCACGCTGGGTATGGAAGTGGTCAATCGCTACGAGTCCAACGTGCTCAACACGGCTCGTCAGGCCATTGCCTATGTGAAACGTGTCGAGATGCCGAACGTGAAGCTGCATCTTGATTGCTATCACATGAATATCGAGGAAGCTGATTCAGCCGAGGCTATTCGTGAAGCAGGCGATCTGTTGGGGTACTTCCATACCGGAGATTCCCATCGTGGTTATCTAGGCTCAGGGTCTGTCGATTTCCCCAGCATTTTCCGCGCGCTGGAGAGCATTCAGTATAAGGGACCGATTACCTTCGAGTCCTTCTCCTCTGCTGTGGTCGGTCAGCCGCTCGAAGGAATCCTGGGCATCTGGCGCAATCTCTGGGAGGACAGCCGCGATCTGGCCGCCCATGCCAAGGCCTTCACCGACGTGCAGATGAAATCGGCACGCGAGGCGCTCGGCCGCCAAAAGCGCTGAACCTACGGCCTATTTTCCTGAACCCCATCCCGTCACGAGGGTGTCCTGACGACACCCTGTGATGCTCTGAAAAGGTCGAGATCATGACCCTTTCCCGTCGCGGTTTCATGGGCGTCGCCGCCAGTCTGACCGCTCTCACGCCTTTTGCCTCTGCGCGTTTCTCCGGTGCACATGCCGAAGGGGCCCAGAAGAAAATCGCCATCGTCGCCAAGATTGGCGGTATTCCGTGGTTCAATGCCATGGAGCGCGGTATTCAGAGCGCCGGCAAGGAGGCCGGGTGCAATGCCTGGATGATCGGTCCCACCCAGGCCGATGCGGCTCAGCAGGTCAGCGCGATCGAGGATCTGATTGCCCGCAAGGTCGATGTGATCGGTGTCGTGCCCAATGATGCCAGTTCACTGGTGCCCGTGCTGCAACGCGCGCGCGCGGCAGGTATTCATGTCATCAGCCATGAAAGCCCCGGCCAGCAGGGTGCGGAATGGGATCTGGAATTTACCACCCCTGCGGCAGATGGCGAGCGTCATATGGAGGCGCTGGCCAAGGCCACTGGTGGCAAGGGCGGTTATATCATCATCGTCGGGTCGCTGACTGTTCCCCAGCACAAGCTGCGCGCCGATGCGGCTATTGCACTACAAAAGGCCAAATATCCCGACATGCATCTGATTGGTGATCGCTTTGGCTGCGGTGAGAGCGTGGATGACAGTTATCGCACCGTCATGGATCAGTTGCGCGCCCATCCCGACCTGACCGGCGTGCTTGCTTTCGGGTCGCAGGGGCCGATCGGGGCTGCGCGCGCGGTGGATGCGCGTGGCAAGATCAGGACTGTCTCGGTGGTGGGACCGTTTTCGCCGGGACAGGGGGCGAAATATGTGCGCTCAGGCGCAATACGGTGTGGCTATATCTGGAACCCGCTTCTGGCTGGGCAGACCCTCGTGCGTCTGGCCATGATGATGGCCACAGACAAGCCCATCACCAATGGCATGGACCTGACCGATATCGGTGCCTTGCAGGTTGATCCGGCCCAGCGCAGCATTCTTGCACCTAAGATGCAGATCATTGATCGATCGACCATTGATGCGCTGGTGGCGCTGGGGCTGTGACCGGCGCGGTCTTTCTGGAACTGCGGAATGTGCACAAGACATTCGGCAGTTTCCAGGCGCTGCGCGGGATCGATTGGGATGTGCGCGAAGGCGAAATCCATTGTCTTGTGGGCGAAAACGGATGCGGCAAATCCACGCTGATCAAGGCCGTATCAGGCGTCCACGCCCCCGACCCGGAGAGCGAAATCCGCATTGGTGGTCGGGATGTATTGCCGCTTGATCCGATGCGCGCCCGTGCTCTGGGCATTCAGGTGGTGTTTCAGGATCTCGCCCTTTTCCCCAATCTGAGTGTGGCTGAAAACATTGCCTTTGACGCCAATCTTGGGCGCGGCTTCAGTCCGCGTGCCTCAATCCGGCAAAAGGCCAGGGAGATACTGTCCCGTCTGGGGCATGAACTGCCGCTGGATTGCCCTGTCGATGCGCTCTCGATTGCCGAGCGACAGATCGTGGCCATTGCGCGTGGCCTGGCGGGTGAAGCGCGCCTGATTTTCATGGACGAGCCCACGGCGTCGCTCACGCGCGCCGAGGTACGCCGCCTGCTTGATCTGGTGCGTAAGCTCTCATCGGAGGGGATTGCGATCGTCTTCGTGTCGCATCGCCTTGATGAGGTCTCCGCCATTGCCGAGCGTATCACGGTGATGCGGGATGGCCGGATGGTGGGTACGTATCCTGCCGCCAGTCTCGACCAGAGAACGCTGATCCATCTCATGACCGGGATCGAGATTGCGACCCATCATGTTCCCCGCGATTGCAGCGCTCGTCCGGCCTTGCTCGAAACCTGCCAGCTCACGCGCAAGGGCGAGTATGAAAACGTCTCGATCACGCTGCATGAGGGCGAGGTTCTGGGCCTGACCGGTCTACTGGGAGCTGGACGGACCGAATTTGCCCTCTCACTTTTCGGCATGACCAGACCGGATTCCGGCAAAATGCTGGTTCATGGCCAGGAATGTCGTTTTCAGACCAATCAGGACGCCCTTGCAGCAGGTCTGGCTTACGTCTCTGAAGACAGGCTCAATCTCGGGATCAATGCCGAGCAATCTATCGTCGATAATCTCGATGTTGCCGTTCTGCCAAGTCTGGCCAATCGTTTTGGCTATATTTCCGATCAGGCGCGCGCGCAGCTTGCCCAGGATTGGGTGGCACGGCTCAATATCAAACTGAATTCGGTGCATGATGCCATCAACACGCTTTCAGGTGGTAACCAGCAACGCGTGATTCTGGCACGCTGGCTTGCATCCCATCCCAGAATTCTCATCCTCGATAGCCCCACAGTGGGGGTGGACATCAAGAACAAGGAGGGGATCTACGCTCTGATCCGCGAATTGAGCGCTCAGGGTGTGGGTATTCTCGTGATCTCCGACGAGATGATCGAGCTTTTCGCCACCTGTGACCGCATCCTGCATATGCGCAGTGGCCGTATCGCGGGTGACTACTCCCCCGCACACATTACCGAACAGGCGCTGGAGGCGCGGATCTATGCCTGATTTTGCCACGCTGCGCAGCCGGCCTGAATTCTGGCTGGCTGGTGTGATTGTCATTTTCGGCGCCGCCCTGTCTTTGTTGACGCCAAGTTTTCTCAGCCTGTCGAATGTCGTCGATCTGACTGAGAGCTATGCCGTACAGGCCATTATGGCCACCGGGCTTTTCGTCGTGCTTATTGCAGGGGGTATCGATATCTCCTTCGCGGCGACGGCTTCGGTGGCGCAATATGTCGCGGCTCTCCTGGCCACGCGTTATGGGCTCTCGCCCTTTCTTGTTATTCCCGCAGGGCTTGTCGTTGGGACGGGGCTGGGCTTTCTGAACGCCGCGCTTATCCATTATGCGCGTGTTAATTCCATCATCATCACCATCGCGACCATGAATGTCTATTTCGCCCTGCTGATGTACGCTACGGGTGGGCATTCCATCTATAATCTGCCCGATTGGTGGAGCGAGCGCGTGACGTTCCTGCAATTCGAGACATCGAGTGGCGATCTCATACGCATCACTTTGCCCATCGTGGTGATGATGGTGTCGCTCCTGCTCTGCTGGGTCCTGCTCACCCTGTCCAGAACCGGCAGGCAGCTTTACGCGATGGGCGGCAATGCCGAGGCGGCGCGTCGCATCGGCCTCAATATTTCGAAGCTGCAGTTCTTTGCCTATGGCTTCGCCGGTTTCATGGCGGCTCTAGCGGGGCTGGTCCAGGCTAATCGCGTGGGTGAAGCTGTTCCCAACGCACTTTATGGTACGGAATTATCAGTCCTCTCCGCTGCTGTTCTGGGCGGGGCGTCGCTATTGGGTGGTGTCGGTACCATTGGCGGGATCACACTGGGTATCCTGCTGCTCGCCATCATCCAGAACGGGCTCAATCTGCTCGATATCTCTCCCTACTGCTTCGAGATCATCACGGGCGCGATCATTCTCGCCTCCACGACGCTTACGGCCCTCTCGGTCCAGAGCCGCAAGCGCTCCCGGCTTGTCGAGGAAGCGCCAATGGGGGAGCAAGCCCATGTCTGAAAATCTGCCGGTCACCGGGAATACGACAGGACATTCTGCCTCCATGACTGATCTCGCCACCCCGTTCCGCAGGCTGTTTCCTGCGCCTGTGTCGGGGCAGACTCTGGCCGCGCTGGCGCTCGCCATCGGATTCAGCCTCATCGTACCCGGGTTTTTCAGCCTCGGTTCCATGCGCTCCATGATGTTTCAGCTGCCGCAGCTTGGCCTTCTGGCCCTGGCCATGGCCATTCCCATGATGTCGGGTGGATTGAATCTGGCGATCATCGCGATTGCCAATGCCTGCGGACTCGCCATGGTGACGGTACTCGGCCATCTACCCCTGGAGGGACATGGTGCGGGTTACGTGGGATTCTGCATCGTGATCGCTCTCATGGCAGGGGCGGTGCTGGGGACGGCGCTGGGGGGCGTCACCGGATGGCTGATCGTGCGAACGAAAGTCCATCCTATTCTGGTCACGCTCGGGATCATGTCGATTGTCGAGGGCACGAGCATCTGGCTGACACGCGGTGAGGTGGTGTCGGGCCTGCCGGCCCTTTATGGCCAGATCGGCAACGCCTCACTGGTCCAGATACCGCTGGCCTTCCTCGCCTTTCTGGCGGTCGCGGGAGTCGTTCATCTGCTGCTTCAGCATACGGCCTTCGGGATTTCGATCCGCATGATCGGGTCGAATGCGCTGGCCACACGCTATTCGGCAGTCAATGTCGATCGCGTGACAATCAGGATCTACGCGCTTTCAGGCTTCCTGTGCTTCTGCGCTGCCTGCCTGATGCTGGCGCGGTTCAACTCGGCCAGTGCTGCCTATGCCAAATCCTATCTGCTTGTCACGGTTCTGGCCGCCGTTCTGGGTGGGGTCGACCCCAATGGCGGTTTCGGGCGAGTGACAGGGCTGGTTCTGGCCATGATCATGCTTCAGCTGATTGCGACTGGGTTCAATCTGCTCGGCTTCAGCGATTATCTGACACTCGCCATCTGGGGGCTGGTGCTGATCGGGGTGGCCTGTGCCCAGTCTTCATTCAAAAAGAGGCGTTAAACGACCATCTGATACGGAAGTTGGGACTCTTGATCGACAGATCAAATAACGTGTCATTAAGCGAAGCGGTGTCCTTGGAGGCGATACGGGGAGCTTGCCGAGCGAGATCATTTTGCTCTGCCGCATTCATAGGATTCATGCTCGCTCAGTGAATAGAGGGTGTGTTGGACCGGCTCGACGCTGGGATATGTGGCACTCCTCTCCGAGAAGAATGCAAATAACTCAGACGAACGGGGAATATGCTCCGAGCGTAGTGCAACGCGCCTTGGCCGGGGATTGACGAGTGGGAGCGTAATGACCGCTATAGGAGTATTCATATCGGTAAGCGGCGGCAGGCATATATCCCCGTCTGATGACGATTTCGACTGCCGAAGATGACAAATAGCGCATGCCTAAGCGCTCGGTTCAGCGTAGCGAGCGGCAGTATCATCAGACGTTGACGAACAAATTTTAGTGAAAATTGCGATGTGGTGAATTTGTTATGACAATTCATTCATATATTGAGCCAATATTCTGTATGCCTTGAGCTTCAGGGACCAGTGCTGCGCTAGGTTATGTGGCATGGTTTTACTGATCCTATGATGCTCGAAATACCATTGGCTTGCGGCGTGGCGGGTTCGTCTTTCAGATTACACCTTCCCCCGGAGCCTAGCTCGAGGATGAGCCGTGAGTAGCTCCATACGTGTGTTGAGTTTTTTTGTAGGCCTTGTCATAGGCCTGCTTGGCGTCGGCCTGACCTTGGGAGGTATAGACCTCGCCTGGCTGGGCGGTAGCTGGGCGTATATTCTTCTGGGGCTGATGATGGCCTTTGTCGGCTTTGCCGTCATGGCCCGCAAGGCGATCGCCTTGCCAGTCTCCATTCTGCTCAGTCTTGTGGCCGCCGGTTGGGCGTTCAGTGAAGTGGGTGATGTGTTCTGGCTGGTTGTGCCGCGCGTCGTCGTGTTCATTGCCCTGCCGATTGTCGTCGGTCTGCTGGCCCCGGGTTTCGGTGCCTCGTCGCGTTCGGGCGAAAAGGGGGTATTGCGTTCAAGCGCCGTGCCGCGCGCCTGGGGTTTCGGCATTGCCTCCCTCTATGCGATCATTTTCTGCGGGATCTCGCTGGGCATGTTCCAGCCCCATGCCGAAGTCACAGGCTCTGCAGCTGACGCGCCGAAGCCTGACACGGCCCTTGGCCAGCAGAACGGCAATGACTGGCCAGCCTGGGGGCGTAACCTCACGGGTGATCGCTTTGCACCCTATGTGCAGATCAATGCCGGGAACGTTTCGGACCTGAAGCTCGCCTGGAGCTTCCATACAGGGGATCTTGCCATCGACGGCGCCGAGTATCAGGTCACCCCGCTCAAGATTGCCGACACGCTTTATCTCTGCACGCCGCTTAACAAGGTGATTGCGCTCGACCCGGTCACGGGCAAGGAGAAATGGCGCTTTGACCCGCATATGCAGGTGACGCGCGGCAACAAGGGCTGGAAGCGCTGCCGTGGCGTTAGCTACGCGGATATGACAACCATGTCGCTGCTTGCACCGGATGCCAAGGCTTTCGGCCCGCAGGACGTAGCCGATACCACCACAGCGCCGTCTGCTGCCGGGGCCGCTACCCCCGCAGACACCGCGCCTGCCGCTCCCGCCTTGCCAGCTGTGCCTGCGCCAGTCGATGCGTCAGCGCCTTGCGCAAGACGCATTGTCAGCACGACCAATGATGCCCGCCTTTTTGAACTCGATGCTGCCACAGGTGCACTGTGTCAGGATTTCGGTGATCACGGCATGGTCAACCTGCTTGAGGGGCTCGGGCCGACAGCCCCGGGATCCTATTACCTGACATCTGCGCCGCTGGTGGCAGATGGCGTGATCATGGTGGGTGGCAAGATCAACGACAACATGACCGTGGGTGAGCCTTCCGGCGTCATTCGTGGTTACGATGTCCGTACGGGTCGTCTTGTCTGGGCCTGGGATGCCTCGCGTGGAAACCGCGACAGCCGCCCGTTACCCGCAGGTCAGATCTATGCGCCCGAGACGCCCAATTTCTGGGGCACGGCGTCTTACGATCCCAAGCTCGGCCTTGCCTTCATTCCGATGGGCAATCAGACACCCGATTTCTGGACCGGTAACCGTCATCCCTATTCGGATGAATACAACGATACCATCCTGGCGCTCGATCTGCGCACGGGTCAGGAGCACTGGCATTTCCGTACCGCCAATAACGACATGTTCGATTATGACGTGACGTCGCAGCCGATCCTGTACGATCTGCCCGGGGCGAATGGCGAGACGGTTCCGGTTGTGGTTGGCCTGACCAAGCGCAGCCAGATTTTCGTGCTCGACCGCCGGACCGGCAAGCCTGTGGTCAAGGTGACAGACCGCAAGGTTGCAACCGATGGTATGCCCGGCCAGCGCATCAGCCCGGTCCAGCCCTATTCCGACCTGTCGATCGGTGTTGCGCCGCTCAAGGAAAGCGACATGTGGGGAGCAACGATCTTCGATCAGCTCTATTGCCGCATCGCCTTCAAGAAAATGCGTTGGGAGGGTGAATGGACTCCTCTGAGCGACAAGCAGAAAACCCTGATCTGGCCTGGCTATTATGGTGGGTCCAACTGGGGTGGTGGCGCGCTCGACCCGCAGACCGGCGTGCTGGTGGTGAATGATATCCGCATGGCTATGTGGGGTCAGTTCATCAAGCGTGAGGAAGCCGCCCATGCGGGTCTCGTTCCCTCCACCGAAGGTGAATATTCGGAGCAGCTGGGCACGCCCTGGGGTGTGGAGCGCTCGATGTTCGTCTCGCCCATGGGGGCGCCCTGCTTCAAGCCGCCCTACGGTTCACTGACGGCCATTGATCTCAAAACCCAGAAAACGCTCTGGCAGGTGCCTGTGGGCAGTATTCAGGATGCCGCCATTCACGGTGTCTTCGGACAAAAGGGAATCATTCCGCATATCTATATCCCGGTTGGTATGCCCACCATGGGTGGCCCGCTGCTGACAGGCGGTGATCTCGCCTTCTTCCATGGCTCGCTCGATAATTACCTGCGCGCCTTTGACCTGACGAGCGGCAAGGAAGTCTGGCGTCAGCGCCTGCCAGTAGGTGGTCAGGGTACACCGATGAGCTATGTCCAGAACGGCAAGCAATATGTTCTGGTTGTCGCGGGCGGGGCGACACGCACAGGCACGAACGCCAATAAGGGCGACTACGTTTTGTCCTACGCGTTACCCTCAGCGCCCTGAGGTACCGACCTTCTTACCCGGTATCATGATTGCCGGGTGAGACAGTTTCCGTCCTTCGCAAGCAGGACGGAACACGGGTCATATGGCAAGAAGCCGTATGATATGAGCACTCCGGGTGCGCCGCGCAGCGACTGAATATTCCGCTCCGCCCGCACCCATTGCTTTGGCTTTGCTTCGACGGGGGCAGGGCAGGACGCCTTCTCTCCACCGGCAAGGTGGTGCCGATAATTACAGGCCGTCGCTCCTTCACCGTCATGCATGCCGTACAGCCGATAACTCCTGAAAGAATCATCGCGCCTCAGGCCCGCTCCGCAGGGTTGCAGGCATAAAAAACCCCTGCCGGGTCTGGCAGGGGGGGGTACTGCGCGGTCCTATGCGGGGCTGGGTCAGGCTGAGCGCTTGAGGAGAGAGTTATACAGAGCCGCCAGCTCTGCGGCCTGATCCTCATAGTTGGGGAGGCTCGCCTTGTTCGGGTTCACATAATGATCGAAGCGTTCCTGCTGGTCGAGAATCGCCTCCACAGCCGCCTGAAGCGGGGCAGGATCGTTGATGATCGGGATAAGCGAGCCATTCACGCCATCCACGATCTCCTCGGACTGTCCTCCTGGGGCCGTGGAGATCACCCATACGTCACGTGAGAGAGCCTCACGGACTGTCAGGCCGTAGCTTTCGCGCCATTGCGAAGGGAAAAGAAGCACATCGACCTGATCGTAGAAATCATCAAGACCAGCCTGATTATAGGCAGGAACGGTCTTGATCGTGCCTTTGACCAGCCATTCCGAGGTGTCGATTGAGGGAAAGCCGAGATTGATCGTGTTATCGACCAAAACCAGCTCCCAGTCGTCGCGACCGAGCTTCTCGAACACCTTGCGTATCAGGTCAAAACCCTTGACGAAACCGATGCCCCCCACAAATCCGAACCGCAGCTTTGCGCCGGGCTTTCGCTGCGCCTTGGGGCGGGACGGCCAGGTGAATCCGTTTCGATTGATCATGATGCGCTCGGCGGGGACGCCATTGCGCACATACAGGTTCTTGTGTTCCTCCGACGGGCTCAAGATGGCGGCAGCGCCGGCGAGAGCCTGACGCATGACTTTGCGGCGCTCGTTCAGGTAATTGGCCCGTGTGGATTCGCCGGGTGCCAGGGGCACGTCGTTGCTCTCCAGGTGATATTGGCCATCGTCACGTGTGATGAACAGATTATCCGATAGCCACCAGCAATCATGAAGGCTGATCACATAGGGGATACCGCGTTTCTGACAGGCCCGTGCCATGCCTGTCCCCATTTCCTGAATGGCGTGGAAATGCACGAGATCAACATCCCAGGCGTCAATCCATCGCTCGATCTGTCGTGCCACAGTGACATTATCTGACGACCCGTTGCGGCCTGCGACGACTGAAAAGACATCCGTATCCAGAATTCTGTAACGCAGGGCGCCGTCAGGCAGATCCTGAAAGACAGGGCGCGTGGTCATGACACTGTTTTCAAACCCCGCCTTGGCAAGCGGGCCTAGAAGTGCCTCTACCACGATTGTAGCCCCGCCAAATGAACGCGGCGCCATGAAGACATTGACCTGAAGAATGCGGGGTACCTTATGTCCGAAAGACGGCGGGCGACCGAAAACCGGTTCCGCCTGCTGGGTCAGAATCCGCTCCGGGGCGTAAAGATTCAGAGCGGTTGCTCTCGCGGTCCCTCCCATACGCTCACGCAGGGCAGGATCATGGGCTAGGGTAAGAAGCGCATCGCGCCATTCCTCCGCACTACGCGCAAGCACACCGTTCTCACCAGTCCTGATAACGCGCTTATAGGTGTCGGTCGGTGAGCAGATGGAAGGCAAGGACAGAATCGCCGCCTCAAGGAACTTGATATTGCTCTTGCAGTCGTTGAAAAGAGTCTCCTCAAGCGGTGCTATGGCAATGTCGGCCTTGGAAAGGGCTTCGAGATAAGCTGCATAGGACAGTTCATTGACCCGTTTCACACGAGAGCCAAACTGGGCGAAACCGGTTGAGATCTTGAGCGGTCCGATCAACAGAAGTTCGAGACGCGGCTCGGCTTTCATAGCCGCGATCAGTCCCGTTTCGGCTATCTTGAAATCCATGTCATGCGCACGGCTTCCCGAGCCATAGCATATGATGATGCGGTCGCTGCCCCGATGCACCCGGTTCGCAAGGATCTGGCGCGCGACGTCGAGCGTCTGGCTATCAAGCGCGTTTTCGAGAATCAGAACATCCTCGATGCCGATCTTGCGCATCTCCTTGGCCAAAGCCTCAGTCGAGGCCAAGCCTCGGCCGCAGGCCTGAAGCGCACGCAGATAGAGGTCTGCGAGATGGTAAAGGGCCTGACGTTCGCCATAATCGAGGGTGCTCAGATTGCCGTTGCGGCGATACAGAATCTTGCTGAAAAGCAGGTCATCGATTTCCCAACGCGGCTGCAAACCGAGACGCTTGGCCTCACTGATGAGTGACAGGACCGAGGCAACGCCGGGGACGCGATAGAAAAGGACGTGCGTTGCGATCTGGAGGGCGGAGAGCGCTTCACCGCTATCCTGCCAATCCACGATCTGGACCGTCCAGCCAAGCTTTCGCATCAGCTCGGCTTTTTGCGTGACGCGATATTTGGTGCATTGCTGGAGTCCGAGATCGGCGATCAGCAAATAATGAGGGCGCAGAAACCGGTCGGCCCGCGGTGCTGGCCGACGCATGATCTGTTCCTGGCGCTTTGTCGGAACGAAGAGCGGATCGCCTGCCTGATCACTATGACGTGAAAGTCTGCGTTTGACGCGTCCGATGTCGATAAAGCGACTCATCGCTTTGAAAAAACCCTCGGTACGGTAAGAATCCTGCCACTGCTCCCACGCTTCATCAAGCGGTACACCGCGTGGCAAGCGGCCCAGGGTGAGGGCGCGAACCCAGCGCAATGGCTCCATCATGCGCCAGGAGAGTGAGCGACGCATAAGCTTGAGTTGCTGATTGGTCAGACGCAGTTCGGCCTGGAGTGAGTCCGCGCGGGTCGTCGCCAGATAGGCAGAGGCCCGCAGCGCCTCGATCGAAGCTTTAGAATCGTCAAAACCGGAAGATGTCTTCGTATTGGTAAAATCGTGCAAGACGTGCTCACTCAGGGACGAGTTCGGGATTGGCCGGATTTTTGAGGCCAACTGAGTCTATAAACGAATTTTACTATCAGGAAAAACAAAGGCCCGATCCATCGGATCGGGCCTTCGACTAGTCAGCTCTCGTAATCGGGATCAGCGTTTAGCTGATGACGATGTTCGAAGCCTTCAGATCAGTCACGCCAAGGAACGTAACCTTCATGTTGTTGTCCAGCTGCAGCGTGGTGTTGCCACCGGCCACAGTTGCCGTAGCGAGAAGGTTCTTCACGGCCTGATCGGCATCGGCGGGCTTGTAGTTATACATGAAGAACATGTTGCCAGCAGCGCTGCCGAAGTCGGTGATGGTGATGTCACCACCGTTATGGCCAGCCAGCACGCCAAAGGTGTTGGCTGCACCGTCACCACCGGTCACGGTCGCGAAGCTGTCACCATTGGAGTTCTCGAACTGCGTGCCGAACACAAAGTGATCGGAACCCGAAGTGCCGATGACCGTATTGTTGCCTGCACCCGTCCAGGCCTCGAGCGTGCCCTTGGAAGAGGACGCGTCGATATACTGGCTGCCCGTTGTGCTGGGCTGGTTTGCGGTAAAGAGCGCGAGGCCGCTGGTGTTGACGGTGGCGTGCAGATCGTTTGCACCCCAGATCGTGCCGAGGCCCGCATTGATCGAGGTGTTACCCGTGCCGGAGATGAACTGCAGTGCCCCCGAGACGCTGATCGCCTGGTCACTGCCGTGATAAACCTGCAGATTGCCGGCCGCCGAGATAGTATCGCCGATCGCGCCAGCAATGGTGCCTGTCGATCCCGTGAAACTGACGGTCGAGCCCGTGCCGCCGAAGACCGTGCTGTTGATGCCGACCGAGATCTGGCTGCCTGACAGAGCGGAGTCGACAACCAGCGAGTTAGACTTGAGCGTGACGATCGAGTTGCCGCCGAGCAGGGTCACGGTGTCGGACGAGTTTTCGACGCCCGTGATGGTGTCCTGACCTTCCGACCCCACGAAGTTGGTACCTGAGCCCAGGGTGATGACGTTCTGACCGTCGCCTGCGCGGATGTTGTTCACGCCGTTCGCTGCAATGATCGTGTCATTGCCATCGCCCGTCGCGATCGTCCAGTTGCCCTTGTGGTTCGAACCATCGAACAGGTTGTTGCCCATGGTCGCAACAAACGTGCCGTTGTAGTTGCCGGCATAGAAGCTCGTGCCAGCCGTCGTGCCCGCCATGACCGAGAGATTGCTGGCCGTGATGCCCGTGCCATCGACCGTCACCGGGGTGGAGAGGGGGGACACTGGGGTGTTCTGGGCGGCAGAGCCCAGGGGCGCGCCCTGCGAACCGATGATCAGGTTTGTATAGTTGCCCTGCACCGAAAAGGCGCCGCCTGTGGTGATGACACCCTGGATCACACTGCCATTCGAGGACGGGCTTGCATTGGACCCGTTGACGAGATCGACAGATGTCAGATCGCCACGATTTGAAGCATTGAGAATCTGTGTCGCGTAGCTCGACGCAAGCGTCTGCATACGTGCACCCTCGACGGTGACCTGAACGGTCATACCCGACGAACCAACTACCGTTACGACCGCCATGCGATCATCTCCTTATTATTTTTGGAGGCTTCAAGACGCAAACTGTTACATGCCGCCGGCCCCTTTAAGCCTCGGCAGGCAGCATGGCTGTGTCGTCTGGCAAGACCCACATTGAACGCCAACTTTTTTATGAATGTCTTAACCTTCGCTTCGAGTCAATAAAATGGGTGTAATGGAAATCATTCGACATTGGTTATGAAACAAATCACAATGTGGGATTGGTAGAGAAGGTTTGGAAATGGTTTGAGATGCTAAACTGAAATCTCAGATTGTTGATTCTCCGGTATCTATAGGAAACTATGTCTTTCCCGCCTTGATTTGCATCACATCTTCGCGATCTATACATATTTCGACACGGTCATACGATTTGAAAATGAATTGTAGTTCATCTTCGCGAGCCAAGTAATGAACGACTATCTTACGCATGTGAATATGAAAGTGACGTGAATGCCTCATGATCCTGTTGCAAAACAGACATGTTGAGTTACATAAAATAGCATGGCGTTAAGAGAATTATGAAGAAAATTCAGTGTTTTAGGCCTACTAGCCAGGTCGACCTGAGCGTTAAAAAACGCCGATTATCAGGTAAACGAACAACGAATAGTATAATTGGATAACTAAACAGAACCTCACGATTAAATGAGGTGCGGGCCGCATCAAAGCTGCGGCCCAAGGCTTTAGAACTCGAGAGTCTCCAGCTCCGCAAGCCATGCCGCGGCAGTCCCGTCAGAAGGGGCGCGCCACTCGCCACGTGGCGACAGGCTTCCACCCGAAGAAAGTTTCGGCCCATTGGGCATAGCCGAGCGTTTGAACTGGCTGAACCCGAAGAACCGTTTGATGAACAGGGTCAGCCAGCGCTTTATCTCAGGAGCGTCATAAGCCACGCGGCGATCCTGGGGATAGTGAGCGGGCCAGATGCCGCGGTCCTTGTCTTCCCAAGCCTGTAATGCAAGAAAAAGAATCTTGTCAGGTCTGAAGCCATAGCGAAGCGTATAGTAAAGATTGAAGTCCTGAAGCGGATAAGGTCCGATCTTTTCTTCTGTTTTCTGTACGCCTTTATCGTCCGCGGGCACCAGCTCTGGCGTTATTTCAGCCGACACAATGCTCTCCAGTACCGGGGCGATGCCTGGCCCGAGATTCTGCTGCTGAGCGAGCCAGCGTATCAGATGCTGGATCAGCGTCTTGGGCATGCCTGCATTGACGTTGTAATGCGACATCTGATCGCCAACACCATAGGTGCACCAGCCCAGCGCAAGCTCTGACAGATCACCGGTGCCGATCACGATGCCATTGCACTGATTCGCCAGTCTGAACAGGAAGTCCGTACGCAGACCGGCCTGCACGTTTTCAAACGTGACGTCATGCACGGCCTCGCCGGCAGCGAAAGGATGCTCGATGGTCTCGAGCATCTGCATGGCGGTCGGGCGTATGTCGAGCTCATGGGCCTCGACTCCGAGAGCTTTCATCAACTCATGTGCCAGGGAGAGGCTCATACTGCCCGTCGCGAATCCCGGCATGGTGTAGGCATGGATGCGATTGCGGTCCCAGCCCATCTCATCGGCCGCTCGTGCGGCCACCAGCAGCGCGAGCGTCGAATCCAGGCCGCCTGAAACGCCAATTACGGCGCGTTCAACACCGCTGGTCTCAAGGCGTTGGGTGAGGGCGCGCACCTGAATGGTCCAGGCTTCATAGCAATCCTGATCGAGCCGCGCTTCGTTTTCAGGCACGAAGGGAAATCGGGGTACGTCGCGGTGAAAACCGAGATCATGCTGTGGCGGGGCGAGTGTCACGGCAATACGCCGCCAGCTTCTTTGCTCCTGCGCACGCGCGCAGTCATGAAAACTGCCCATACGCATGCGTTCCTGGCGCAGAAGATCCAGGTCGATATCTGCGAACGTCACCTGAGCGGTTTTTGGAAAACGAGCCGATTCACCAAGAAGGCGGCCAGCCTCATAAATCGAGACCTGTCCATCCCATGCGACATCGGTCGTGGATTCACCGGCACCGGCTGCTGCATAAACATAAGCACAGAGGGCACGCTGCGACTGGGCGCGGCATAGCAGGTGACGATCTTCGGACTTGCCGATCGTGATCGTGCTGGCTGACGGGTTGCCGATCACCGTAGCACCGGCCATGGCCATGGCGGTGCTTGGCGGGCTGGGGACCCAGAGATCCTCGCAGATCTCTATACCGAGGGTGAAATCAGGCAGGTCATCGGCTTCAAACAGGAGGTCAGTGCCAAAATGTACAGTCTGGTCACCCAGTCTGATGGTCTCCTGAATAATCCCCGCGCCCGGGATGAAATGTCTGGAGTCATAGAATTCGCGGTAATTGGGCAGATAGGTCTTGGGCACGACACCAAGCACCTTTCCGCGATGCAAAACGACCGCACAGTTGAACAGCCGCCCACGCTGGACAAGCGGCGCCCCGACTATAACAAGACTGCTCCAGTCCCTTGAGCGATCGGCAAGCAACATGAGGGCGCTGACAACGCCATCAAGTAGAGCGTCCTGCTGCCTCAGATCGTCGATCGCATAACCGGAGAGGCACATTTCCGGAAAGACAGCGAGTACGGCTCCCTCTTTCGCACAATGTGAGGCCAGCGCGACGATCTGTTCCACATTATGTTGTGGATCTGCGAGGCGAACAGGGACTGTGCAGGCCGCAACACGGGCAAAGCCGTGCCGGTAAAGCGATCGGAACGTGCTCATGGGGTCGTCTCCTGTCATCTCGTCAGGCTGGCCGGAGGGCCTGTCATCTCATTGCATCGACATGGTGCCCTGAACCCGGTGTGCCGGGACGGGAGACAGACCAGAAACGTCTTTCCGGATTAAAATACAAGGGCGAGCCTCGAGCCGGATGAACCTGCAGAGCTTTCGTCCGTTCACGACTCATCATGGATCATGACGATTATGTTATGTTCCCAAACGGAGTTACCGTCATGGATCTGCTGCGCTGGACTATCGTCTTTCTGATTCTCGCCCTTTTGGCCGGTGTCCTCGGCTTTGGCGGTATTTCGGCCGACTTCGCGTCGATCGGCAAGATCCTGTTCTTTATCTTCCTCGTGCTGTTCGTCCTCAGCTTCGTCTTTGGCAGAGGCCGCATGCGCTGAATATAAGGATTACAGCCAGGCAGCCCCCTCTCCATCTGGAGAGGGAGGGTGCCATTACGAGAAAGGGCGGGGAGATCATCCCCGCCCTTTTTTCGTCAGGTAGCGCGTCGAGAGAGCTCAGTATCCACCGGGATAGGGATCTCCTGGATAGGCATATCCCTGCTGCGGGTCGCAATTGGCATAGCCACCACAGGCATAGGTGTAGGGCGCTGCCGCATAGGGTTGAGCATAGTAGGGTTGCGCGACAGCTGTGCCGATGACGGCACCCGTGGCAAGGCCAAGACCAAGGCCGCCCCAGCCTCCGCCCCAACCCCAGCCGCCCCAGCCCCAGCCGCCGCCCCAACCCGGCATGCCCCAGCCATAGCCCGCCCAGCCCGGGCCGCCCCAGCCCCAGCCAGGGCCACGCCAGCCGCCGCCCCATCCGCCACGGCCATACCAGCCTCTGCCGGGACCACCCCAACCGGGTCCGCCCCAGCCCGGCCCACCTCGGCCAGGTCCCCCCCAGCCCGGGCGGCCGTAGCCGACACGGCCGTAGCCCCCACCCGGACCTCCGTGAAAACCGCCACCGCCCCAGCCGCCGGGGCGCCCACCAAAGCCGCCGCCCGGCCCGCCGCCGTGAAAGCCCCCTCCGCCAGGGCCCCCACCATGGAAGCCACCACCACCGGGTCCACCTCCATGAAAACCGCCACCACCCCGCTGGGCCTGAGCGGGGAGGGCTGCAAGCATCGGCGCGATAAGCAGGGCGACCCTGAAGATAGACTGTCTGCGCATGGTCTGGATCTTTCCTTCCGGCGAAAGCGCTGAAGAAACGTCTTCGTTTTCTCAGATATCGTCATGCGAGGGGGCGGAAAAAAGTCGAAAGCGTAACAGCAGGATATCGTTTCGTGACAAATCATGCGCGTCGGGGATGATGACGATGCCGTGCGGCCCCAAACAGGGGCATGATGGCGCGATACCCTGTCGATTTCAGCGTCGGGGGCGGCGAAGGATATGCCCGCCCAGGCGCGACAGAGCCTCCTGCAATTCGCCCTCCTTCATGCCCGTAATGGCCACGGGTCGCGGCGCCGGTCGTGCCGCAGGCGTGGCGGGTCTTACTATGCCCGGATCCTGCAGGATCCTGATCTTTCTGACGAGCTGGGTGCCGTCATCAAAGCGCAGATCACGTCCCGACCGCAGGGGGCCACAATGGTTGTTGATCCGCTCGATAAGCTGGGGCGCAAGGTGCTGGAGTTCCAGCGCAACCGGACCGGTACAGGCAATAGTCAGCGTGCCCGCACTCACCTTGCGTGGCTCGGTCTGGGCAGCAAGGGCGGGCCCGACAATTTCTGACCAGTCGAGAATAAGCCGGACAGCTGGAGCGGGCTTGCGGTTGAAGGCGGGGCGTGTGACCTGTGGCAGGATCGCCCCGAGCGCACGCCCTGTCATGGTGCGCCGTTCGCGATCCACCGTGGGCTGAGCAGTCGGGCTGCCTGAGGTAGTGGCTGATTTACCAGTGCCAGACCGTGTCCGGGCGGGTCGAACGGAGCCCGGCGCACTCAACCCCTTGTCCGTTATGGAATCACGCTTCATATCGTCCCTGTGACTCCTTCTGCCTCTGCCCTTCTGGACTGGTATGCGCGCCAAAGACGCGTTCTGCCCTGGCGTGCCCTCGCAGGGCAGACTGCCGATCCCTATGCCGTCTGGCTGAGCGAGATCATGCTGCAGCAAACGACGGTGGTTACGGTTATGCCGTATTTCGAGCGGTTTCTGAAGCATTATCCCACCATTGCAGATCTGGCCCACGCACCCTTGCAGGAGGTGCTCGCGGCCTGGGCGGGGCTTGGCTATTACAGCCGGGCGCGTAACCTGCACGCCTGTGCGCAGCAGGTGGCGGCAATCGGCGCGTTTCCGCGTTCGGTGGAAGGGCTCCAAGCGCTGCCCGGTATCGGGGCCTATACGGCGCGTGCCATTGCGTCCATCGCGTTTGCCGTGCCGGTCGTCCCCGTCGACGGCAATGTCGAGCGTATCACGGCCAGGCTGCACGCGGTCGACGCGCCCATGCCGGGCGCTAGAAAACATCTCGATCGGCTCGCGGCATCGCTCAATCTCGATCCTGCGGCGCAGGAGGTTCCCGGTGATTTCACACAAGCCCTGTTCGATCTCGGGGCAGGGATTTGCACGCCGCGTCGTCCTTCCTGTCTCGTCTGCCCCTGGCGTGAGCCCTGCAAGGCCCATGCCTTGGGCGACCCAGCACGTTTTCCGGTTCGCGCCCCGCGCAAGGTCAGGCCTGAGCGCTATGGCGTTGTTTTCCGGCTCACGGACCGTCAGGGCGCGGTCTGGTTGCGTCATCGTCCGGCGACGGGATTGCTGGGCGGCATGGCTGGACTACCGGGCACTGCCTGGCAGGATGACCCCATCGCCATCGAGGCAGCGTTGCAGGCTGCGCCAGTCACCCTGAGCATGGCTGATGATTTGACATGGAAAGTCGCTGGACAGATCCGGCATGTTTTCACACATTTCGGGCTGAATCTGACGGTCATCGCTGTGCAGATGGATGATTTCGGGCCGCTCCATAATCAGGAGGGTTTTGCCTGCCCGCATGACGCGCTGGGCAAACAGGCCCTTCCGAGCGTCATGCAGAAATGTCTTGCCCTGCCGGCGTGAGCCCTGCCCGGAGATCGTGTAAGACAGCGATGACCGATTGACGAAAGGGACGCCTGTCCATGCTCTACGCCTCTGCCCGCTTCTGGCTACTCGATTTTTTCGGGCAAGTGGTCGATCACGATCCGCTGCGCGACTGTCTGTTTTCTGTTGTGCCTTCGCCGGGACGCTATCCGGGCCTGTTTTTCTTCGCGGATACTGTGGCGCAGGAGCAGTTTACGGTGACCTTGCGCAAGGTCGTCTCGCTTCCCATGCCGATTCCCCAGCTTCAGGCGACTCGCCTGCCCAGCGGCCTGGTCACGTTACAGCGTCTTGATGGGTCAGGGCGCTATCTGCGCAGTGAGGAAAATGCCGGGATCGACTTCCATGCGACCGTGGCAAATGACTGGGAGCAGTTTTTCATTCTCAGTGAGCCCATGATGCATGCCTATGCCATTCTCAGTCAGGACAAGGTGAGTACGATCACCACCCCCGATGGCACGAGCCTGTCCCCCATGACCTTCGTGCAGGGACATGCTGGCGTAATCGGCCCCTGCCGCTTTTCCCTCGCGGCCAACCTGCCCGCACTGGAGGATCTTGCAGGGCTTGAGCCGGATGCATCGACAGAGCTGACGCTCAGACTGACGGATGGTGAAACACGGACGCTGACCGTCACCCGCCACTAGGCGTGTCACGGCAGGGTGGGCCTGCACGGCCCATTTTCAGCTACCCTTCGTCTTGCGATAGGCGGTCATGGCCCTGTCACGTCCCTCATCGAGAGAGACAATCGGCTCTGGATAGTCACGCCCGAGCCTGATTCCGGCACGCTCGAGAACATCCTTGTCTGCCTGCCATGGTGCAGCAATGGCGTCATCGGGCAATCTGGCCAGTTCTGGCACCCAGCGCCGGATATAATCACCCTTCGGGTCGAATTTATCGGACTGGCGAAGGGGATTGAAAATCCGGAAAAAGGGTGATGCCTCGATGCCCGTCCCCGCGACCCACTGCCAGTTGACGGCATTGGACGCCGGGTCGGCGTCAATCAATGTGTCCCAGAACCAG
>Ga0157362_1000090_pt1 | contig 25431 bp, 24 predicted proteins | sample AttlaeALBM3_FD_111480 | JGI IMG/M metagenome (GOLD analysis project Ga0157362, IMG submission 111480) | Fungus gardens microbial communities from leaf cutter ant in Ribeirão Preto, State of São Paulo, Brazil - Atta laevigata ALBM3 | ecosystem: Host-associated > Fungi > Mycelium > Unclassified ... | reverse complement strand
GGTGGCGGCGGCGGCAGCGGGTTCGTTGCCACATCGTTCCTGGCCCCGACGGTGGCGCGGCTCGGCTCGGCCCGATTGTTGATCGGCAAAAATCCCCACAGCGATGGGCAGGTCGTCATCACCTACCGAATCCCGACCGACCCGCGCCCCCGGTCCGGCATCGCGGCTGCTCCGGACCGATCCGCCGTCGCGACAGACAACCAGCAACACGAAACGAAAGCACACGACAGGCACCGAACCCCCGGGGCTGTACATCCCGGCGGGACACGCCCACTGCGACTCCGCCGTTGAACGCCGTCCCGAGACAGCGAACGGGTGGCAGCTCCAGCATTCGATTCTGGCGAACTGGACCGCTTCCGGCTCATCCGCGATCTCCTGAAGCGTTGGTCTGACGCCCAATCAGATTGCGACCCTCTCGTCCTCGTCACTACGCGGTACAGGAGGTGGTGACGGAATGGGCGACCCGGGGGCGGCCATCGAAGTCAGGGCCGTTGACGGTGTCTGCGCCCGCTTCGACCGCTCGGTTGCGACCCACCTAGCGAGGAAGAGTTGGGCCTTCGGTCCCTGGAGCACTGTTGTTCATGATGTTCGACGGTCGTCGACCAGCAGGACAGGAATCCGCAGGTTCACGATTCCAACCACTGTCAGCCGTGTCCTGCCTGGCGACCCTGACCTCGTGGACGGAAGTCGTGTCAGAGCTGACACCACGCTCCGTAATGTCAATCAGTTCGCCGTCACACTGATTGACAGTCGCCACAAAATGGACGTCAGTACTGACAAAACCGCAGCTCAGGGGTGATCCGACGGGCCTGCGGCCCGCCGTTCAACAGGCTCAATCGGCTCGGGAGCGAGAGCAAGCTCTCGCTCCACTCGCCTCACTCGCCTGTGGGCCGTCGGCGGTGGCGGCGAACGAACCCCTTGGGCTCATCGGCCGACGGCAAGAGCGAGGACCGTATCGACGGCAGTCTCGAACGGACGGGTACTCCGTTGCACCTGGGCGAGGAGAAGCCCTCCTTGGAGCGTGGCGAGCAGAGTAATGGCGAGATCGTCCGGGTCGATGTCGGGCGGGAGCTTCCCGTCGGCGCGCAGAGTTCTGAGTCCATCAGCGATAGCGGCTGCCCACTGATCGAACCCCGCCGCGATAAGAGCCCGTGCCTCGGGGTCACTCTCGGCCAGCTGACCCCCGAGGGAACCAAGTGAGCAGCCCCCCTTTGCCTTAGTGCGCTTCACTGCGGTCATCACCATGTTCCGCCAGGCTTCGACTCCGTTCACCTTGCTAAGCGTGTGCCGATTGCGCTCGACGATCGAGTCGGCTTGGTAGTTGATGACCGCCTGCACGAGCGCGGTCTTGTCGGGGAAGTAGTGATACAGCTGTGAGCCGCTGACGTCCGCGGCCGCCTTGACGTCTTCCAAGGTGGTACCCACCACCCCTCGCTCATGAATCAGTGCCGCGGCTGCCTCCACGATTCGCGCTCTGGTCAGAGTCCCCTTGGGGGTGAGCTTCGGCCCCTCACTCGTCTCGTTGGCCATGCGACCAGGATATCCAGGATTCTGGGTTTGACAACCCAGTGCTGGGTTCAGCAGAATGGGTCACAGCACCCATTCCGAAGCGAGAAGGCGACACGTCGCATGAGTGATCTCAAGGGCAAGACGGCTCTGGTAACGGGATCGACAAGCGGGATCGGAAGGGCCACGGCCATCGGCTTGGCCGCCCGCGGCGCTCACGTACTGGTGGTAGGCCGCGACAAAGAACGTGCCAAGGACGTGGTCGCCGAGATCGAACGCAGCGGACGCAGCGCGTCGTTCCGGCTGACGACGTTGAGGGATCTGGAGGCGACCCGAAACCTGGTTGAGTGGGCCACGGAGGAAGGCGACGGCCGCGTCGACATCCTCATCAACAACGTCGGAGTCGCCGTTATGGGCCCAAGCGATGCCGCGACCGAGGCGGAGTTCGACGAGACCTTTGCCGTGAATGTCAAGGTTCCGTTCTTCCTCGTCGCGCCCCTGACGCCAGCCATGGCTGAACGCGGATGGGGTTCGGTCGTCAATGTCTGCACGATGGTCGCGAGCTTCGGACAGCCCGGCATCGCGTTGTATGGCGCGAGCCGCGCGGCCCTTGAACTTCTGACGAAGGCCTGGGCCGCCGAGTACGGCGGACGTGGCGTCCGGGTCAATGCAGTTGCACCTGGCCCGACGCGCACTCGGATGATGGAAGCAGTCCCCGACGAAATGGTGAAGCATCTCGCAGGACTCGCACCTGCAAATCGCGTGGCTGAGCCGAAGGAACTTGCTGCGGCGATCGTCTTTTTGGCCAGCGACGATGCCAGCTTCGTCCACGGCGTCACTCTCGCGGTCGACGGAGGCCGGGTCGCGACGTAGCAGCAGTCGCACCGCGGCGACGTCCACGACAGGTTGGACTAAACACCAGGGAGTATCGAAATGAGTGCATACGTAATTGTTGAATTTACGATTAAGGACCCGGATGTCTATCGTGAGCAATACGCCGCCAACGCCGGAAGGACCGCGAAAGCGCATGGAGGTGAGGCTCTCGCCGTCGATGAGTGGGAACTCCTGGACGGCGATGTTTCGCTCGCATCCGGGGCGCTGATGCGGTTTCCCGACTATGGGGCGGCCGTCCGGTGGTACCAGTCCCCAGAATATCAGCAGTTGATCGCCGTCCGCGGTCTCGCGATGGACGCCCGCTTCAGCTTGCTCGACGGCCTTCCTACTGCCACAGAGAATGAGGGGAATCCGAATGAGCCAACCGCCAGGAAAGACAGGGATTTCCCACAAGCTTGAGGTTGGCGCGAAGCGACCCGTCGATGGTGTCACTGACCCGACCCTTTCCAGCTGGCGTGTTCCACGCCGGCGCGGCCGACAAACTGAGCGGCCCCCTGGTCGACCTGGCGGACATCTTCCCGACCTGGCCAACAAGTCGTTTCAGGACTACGCCAATGAGGCCATCCATCGCTTTATTGCCTAAAGGGAAATCCTTATGACAGCTGGCCGCGTCCATCTTTGCCTCGATGGGATAGTAATCGCCCGCCGCTACGGAAATATCGATCCCCCGCACGGCCAGGTCCTTCCTTATTTGGTGGACTGACTGACTCGTCATTGCGCCCATCATGTTCGCTCTATAAGTCAGTTTTACAGCTAATTCGTCGCCCCCTTCCACTGCAGCCGACGGTCTTTCCTTGTCTTGAGGGGACCCCGATGAGTGTTCAAGCGTCACCCGGCGCCGACCTGGCTCGTGTCGTCGACGCGCTCGGGGACCTGCTCTACTCGATCGCTGACGCGCAGTGGTGGGCGCCGACGCCATGCAAGGACTGGAACGTCCGGGACCTCGTGGCGCACGTCGTCGCGGGGAACCGGAACTTTATCGAGATCGTGAGCGGCAGAGAGCCGATGACATCGATCGAGGGTGACCTGGCCCTGCCGGGCCCATCGTTGCGGGTGGCGTATCACCTTGACCTACCCTCGCTGCTCGCGGTTTTCGATGCGCCCGAGGCATTGGACATCCCGGTTCGCATGCAGATCGGGACCGTCCCCCGGCTCGTCGCTCTGTGGGCCCGGACAACCGATCTGCTGGTCAACGGCTGGGATCTCGCTCGGGCGATCGAGGCCTCGCCCGAGGCCCTGCCGCAGGATGTCGCTACCGCGATGGCACACTTCGTGCGGTCCCACCGCTCCGCCTTGCCCATCGCGTTTGCCTCGGCGCGGCGCGCTCCGCTCGACGCCTCGCCCATCGACCGCCTAGCTGCACTGCTCGGCCGAGTTCTGTGAAGCGACTCCCAGGCCACAGCGAGACCGGCCGCACGGTGATCGAGCGACCCAGGGCCGAGGTCTGGCGCCTGATCGTCAGCCTGCCACGCATCACCGAGTGGTACGACGGTTGGGAGTGTTGCGAATATCCGTCGGACCAAGCCCTGCTTCACGAAGGGCAGACCTTCGTACTGCGCTCGCGCCAGGACTCCCAGCCTCCCGTGCGATGTCAGGTTGTCACGGTCGTCGAGCCGTCGGTGGTGCGCTGGATCGAACACCAACATGCCCGCTCGCCGGTGCTCGTGGAGTTCCGCCTGGAGGTCCCGGCACCCGAGCGGACCGCGGTGATCCACACCAAGAGGCCGATTACTTTCGAAACGGCGAGGCAGCTCTCGTAGGTGCTGCGCGTAGCGACTTCCCGACGCACACATGCGGCGACGCTAGGTCAACTCCATGCATCCGGCTGGCGACGGAGTAGAGCTGAGTAGTTCAGCTGGGTAGGCACTGCACGGGGCGGTGACCGACCACGCATCGGATGAAGGTCTCGCGGGGTTCGAGCGTCACCCGCTCACGACCCGCAGCGCCCGGGAGCACCAGTCGCCGTCAACCGCAGGCAAGTGAAATCGGCCGGCCAGGAGTTCTGCGGCCCGCCTGTCCGATGCACCGACCCAAGCCGCGTAGACGCGAAGCGTGGTGACGCCAGCCCCACCATGGCCGAGACGGCCCGCGACTGTGCGCACATCTACGCCCGAACTGATCAGCTCTGTGGCCGCTCGTGCTGCGGGGGGAGCCCGGCCTGGCCGTAGCGGTCCAGGGTCTCGCGCAGTTGCTGCGGGTTGTTCGAACGCAGCTCTGCGGCGGTGCGGATCGCCGCGGCCCGCTCGGCCTGCAGTCGGGCGATGACCCTCGGGTCGTGGCGACAACTGGAACGTTCGGCGGCGATCAGGGCAGCACGCGAGGCGATCACCTGAGCGAGCAGGTCGATGGCTGCGGCGTATTCGGGGCTGGCCGGAAACGAGCCGGGCAGACCTGGTGATTGAGGAGCGATCTGCATCACGCGAAGCTAACCAGGTCGGATTTCCGGGACGTTGCCGCGCGCGTGTCGGGTATCGCCGTGAACTGTGTTCACGTATCTGTACCTGCTCCGAAACACCGCCGCGACAGACTCCGGATGCGCACGTGCAGCCGAGCGCAGAACGTGCCTCGAGAGGAGTTCGAGGGTGACCGATCGATCCCCCGCCGGTCCGGCCGATTCCGCGGGTGAGCTTGACGACTGCCCCCACTGTGGTGCCGACCTCGTGGTGCACCGCGTCCTCTACGCGGGGTTGCTGCTGCTGTGCGAGAACTGCCTGAGCGAGGTCCCACCGGCGCCGGCTTCGGCTTGGGGGCCTGCGGTGCCCGGACGCGCCGGGAACTGGCCGTCGGGTCCGCGACCGGGAGCGGGCTCTCGGACCGAGGGCCGGCGCCGCCGGGTCCCCCCGGTCCGGCCCGCGGGTTGAGACATCGGCTCGGCGGTGTGCCGGATCGCACGTCGGCGTCACACGGCGGGCGCGAGGCGGGCCAGGCGTGCGGCCAGCCATGGTTTGCGACCCCAGGCGAGCAGACCGCCGCGGGCGAGGATTCGCCAGGTCGGGACGCGCTTCCAGCGGGCGAGCAGCATCGCGGCAGGGTCAGCCGAGAGGTAGGCATCGGCTCGGCCCGGATTCTCGGCAAGACCGATGCGGGCCCCGCCGGCTTCGGTGAACTCGGCCAGGTAGCGGCGGCCCCCGCGGATGCCCAACTGCAACCGGGCGACACCCGGGGTGTCGTCGACGCTGCGGCGGGCCAGTACGGGAAGAAGGAATCCCTCGACGACGTAGCGGGCACGGTCCGGGTCGACGCGCCAGCTGCGGGCCTCGGCGTGGGCGATGTCGCGGGCATGGGTCAGGGTCTCGTTGAGGAGGTGGCAGGTGAAGGTGGGTTGGGTGAACCGCACGCCGCGGATCATCCATTGATGGGTCTCACCCGGGCTGCGATCGCGGCAGGCCTCGAAGTAGGCCGCGGCGTCCCGGTCGATCCGGTCGGCAACGTGTGCGAGGTCCGGGTCCCAGCAGGCCTTGACCGCGGCCACAGTGAGGTGCTGGAGCTGATCGAGGGCCTCGATCATCGCGGTGGCGTCCTCGGCAACCACACCGGGGATCGCGGCCCGCACCCCGTCCAGATCACCTGCGGACAGGGCCGGGATCGCGGCCCACGCAGTGGCCACGTGCACGGCGAGTTCGGTCAGATTCCACGACCCCAATGCGTGAGCGGTGGGTCGCCGCACCGTCCGCAGCAGCCCGGTCAACCGCGCGGTCTCCACCTGCAGCGCCGCGCGCGCCCCGGCCCAGTCGACGTCCCCGTCCACCGCTCCGGTCGGGGTGCTCAGCATCGGGCCATACGTTCGAGTTACTCGCGAACCTTGTAGGCGATGATCTCCACCCCGACCACCTGGGTGGCGGTGCGGGCGGGCGTTATCGCGATGCGGTCCGTGTCCAGGCCACAGGTCCGCAGTCGCTCAACGGCGTCGGCGATCTCCCAGAACGCCAACGACATCCCCGCATCGGCCCCGAACACGAACCCCTCCCCTCGCGCGCCCGGCTCGGCGCCGGCCCAACGTAGAGCTTGCCGCACAGTTGTTACGCGCGCGAGAACCCCATGTTCCGGTTCCCTCGCCGGGGCGAGCACTGAGACCAGGACATGGGAGGCCCACCGGCAACGGATCCGTGACCGGCGACCTCTGCGACGCTCTCACGGCCAGACCTTCCGCCCGGTCGTGTCGCGTCCTCGCGAGCCGTCCCAGGCGAGAGTCAGCAGGCGGCGGGAGTGTCCGTGCGATAGGGCGCGCCGGGCCGCAACAGGTAGCTCACCAGGAATTCGGCGGGCTCCGTGCCGTCGTTGCGCCCCATGTGCGGGACGTCCGCCGGGATGTTCCAGGCGTCGCCGGGGTGGTAGGTCACTGGCTTGCACCCGCCCTTGCGGAACAGCGTGAGCGTTCCCTTGAGGAGAACGGCGGTCTCGGGGCCCTCGTGGTGATGCCATCCGGTCGTCCCACCCGGGGCGATGATCCTCCTGAACACCACAAATTGGCTGGGCCCCTTGGTGTCGATGATGACGCCGTCTCGGATGGTTCCCTTGCCGAGGAGCACGGCATCCGGCGCCGGCGAGGGTGACGGGGCCGTGCTGAGCAAGGCAGCGTCGGAGGCACTGTCACCACATCCGGCTGCGCCGGCGAGGATCACGACAAGGCACGCGGCGAGGGCCGCACGTCCCACATGTCGACGAGCGGCACGGGTCGGACGTGAGGGCATCTGGGCCCTCCCGGAGGTGGCTGGACGGGCCTTCATCGATCGTGCGACCTCTCACCGGGACGCAACGTGCGGCGCAGCGAAATCACCTGCCCGGAACCTGGGCGCGAATCGCCCACCTCGACGGATTCCCTGGATGCTCAGCGATCGAGACCTCGCTCCCCGGAGCCTGGCGCCCGTCGATGACGCACGGATGACCCCTCGATCTCGGATACGCGTCGTGCACATCACGCCGTCCATACCGGCCCATGAATCTGACCCGCCGTCAGACAAGGCGGCGTTGCGGGCGCGGAGGTCCTGCGCCGCCACCGGAACCGCAGCGGTGATCGTGGGTCATCCGGTTGTGCATCGGGGTTGGCTGCTGGTGGCTGTCCAGCCCTTGTCGGTGAGCAGTTCGAAGTAAACGCAGTCGATGAGCGGTGCCGCGCTCTGAGCTGGGGTGAAAGTCATGGGTGGGGTCAACCCGCCGAGGGTTTCCTGATGGATGCGGCCAAGACCGGCGAACAGGTCGGCGGTGGTGATCGGCGCGGCGCGGGCCGTCGGGCCCAGGTCGCGCACGGCAGCCTCCAGCAGTCGCCCTGCGGCCCAGGCACAGATCGCATCGGCGTCGGGGGTCAGCTGCGGTGTGTACCTGGCCAGGGCGGCATGGAAATCGCGCTGGCCCTGATTGTCGTCAAGCATCCACGGTGCGACGGCGCCTGCCGATGACAGGGTGTCGCGGCGGATGTCCGGGTCCTGAGCGTTCTGCGGGCTCAGGACAAGGCCGTTGCCCGGTCGACGCCGGAGAGGATCCCGGCAAATCCCAGCACGTCGAAGACTCCGACGAGGCCCTGCACGCCCTTGTTCTGCACCAGATCCTGCACCGCAGCCGCGGCTTTGGCCTGATCGGCGCCGTCGTCGACCTGATAGACCACGACCGGGTGGCAGGAGATCCCGCCGGCTGCGTTGACCACCTGCGCCCACGTCGCCAACGTGGTGCGGGCACTTGCAGTGATCGGTCCGGCCACCCCGGAGAAGCTGCCGATCTGACCCAACTTCAGTGTGGCGCCGGAAGCGGTGCAGGGCGGGTCAGGAGTCTTCGTGAGCGCCGCCGCGGTGCTCGCCTTCTCGGCGCCCGGGACTCCAGTTGCGACCGGCGCGGTTCTCGAGGTGCGGGGGGCGCCGCGGGGTGGTGAATCGAGCGCCGCGGGCCCGGCCGCGGAGCCGGTGCCCGCCGGCCTCGCCCCGCCGGTCGCGGTGCTCCTCGTCGGGTCCGCATGGTTTCCCGCGGCGGCCATCGCCCCGGCGGCCGCGGCTTTGAGGGCCGCGATCGAGGCTGGGTCCAACGAGACCGTGCCCTGCCCCGCCCCGGCGATCACGGCCTGGTGATCGACCCGTGTCCCGCAACCGGTGATGCTGAGCAGCGCCGCGCTCAGCACCGCGGCGATGCGAACTGGCAAGCGGTGGTTCATCGGCTGCGGCCTGCATCCGTTCCCCTGTTCAGCTGGTCCTCCCATTCGGGTTCGTCAGCGCGCGGTTCGCCGTCGAGGACTGCCGAGTTCGCCCGGGCGTTCTTGGTCGCTGTCCAGCGTTCCCGCTGTCGGTGCACGGCCGCCGCCGTGGCCGGGCCGCGCTGTGGGGCCGCCCCGATCGGACGTGTGTCGTTGGTGAGGCCGGCGGCGAGCATGGAGACGAACGCCAGCCCGCACAGGTATCCGGCGACTCCCCAGGGGCGGCCGTGATCGTGGGCCAGCAGCGCGGTGGCGATGACCGGGGCTGGGCCGCCGACCGCGACGGTAGCCAGTTGGGCTCCGATGCCGGCCCCAGTGACCCGGGATCGGATCGGGAACAGTTCGGGGAACCAGGCACCTTGCACCTGGTAGGTCACCGCGAGTGGCACGGTCAGGCAGAGGATCCCGGCGATGCCGGTGTCGAGCCTTCCGATGTCGAGCAGCAGGAACGACGGGAACGTTCCCGCCGCGCCCAGGGCCGTGCCGATGAGGTAGATGCGGCGCCGCCCGTAACGGTCGGACACGTTGCCCAGCAAGGGAGACACCACCGCGGTGATCGCGGTGGCGAGGAAGACGATCTTCAGCATCTGCGTGCGTGGGTAACCAACAGTCCGTACACCGTAGGCGATGTAGAAGGTCAACAAGGTCGTCGCGAACGCCACGATCATCAGATGCATCCCGGCGACCTTCAGCATCGTCGTCTTGAAGCGCCGGACCGCCTCGACAGCAGGCACGCCGCAGGATGCCCCGGCGGCGGTGAACTTCCGGAAGACCGGCGATTCGGCCACCCGCAAGCGGACGAACAGTCCCACGACGAGCAGCGTGCTCGAGGCCAGAAACGGCACGCGCCAGCCCCAGCTGAGGAACTGACGGTCACTCAGCGACTCGGACAGGGCCAGGACGGTCCCGGAGGCCAGGAAGATCCCGCCGATCGCGCCGTACTGCACCCAGCCCGCCCACCAGCCGCGGCGCCGCTCGGGGGCATGTTCCATGGCCAGGGTCACCGCGCCCGACCATTCCCCGCCCAGTGCCAGCCCCTGGGCGATGCGCAGGACGGTCAGCGTTCCCGGTGCCGCGATCCCGATCGTCGCGTACCCGGGTAACAGGCCGATCGCGAAGGTGGCGCTACCCATCAGCAGCAGCGAGGTCACCATGGCCGACTTGCGGCCGACCCGGTCCCCGAAATGCCCCATCAGCAACGCACCGACCGGGCGGGCCACGAACCCAGCACCGAAGGTCGCGAAAGAGGCCAGCGTGCCCGCCGTGCTGTCCAGCCTCGGGAAGAAGACACGGTTGAAGACCAAGGCCGCCATCATCGCGTAGAGGAAGAAGTCGTACCACTCGATGGTGGTCCCGATCAGGCTCGCCACCGCGATACGGCGCATGGCCGCAGCTTCACCCCACTGGTCGTATCGGTGCTGCAGCGGCGTCATCGCGCCTCCCCCGGGCATTGCCTGACGGGCCGGCGACCCAGCCCCGACCGCACCCTAGGAGGGCCACGTTGCCCCTGGATTTCATCGTCCACACGTCTTTGCACGGGTGCGTGACACGGTCAGTGCTGACAAAACCGCAGCTCGGGGGTGGGCCGCGGGGGATCGAACCCCGAACCCGCGGATGAAAGTAGGCCGACACCAATCCGCTGCGCTGTCTCACGCGCCAGGCATGGCCTCGGCCCTGCCCACGGCGGCTCGCTTGTCCAGACGACTGCCGTTGATTGACATCGCGATTGGCAGATGATCTTGGCCCTGCCTCCGTCTCCGCCCAGCACCAACGCGATTCGACCCCGTCTCCTGACCCGGACCGCGCTCCCCGCCGCTGCTGGGCCACGATCCGCCGCAAGTCTTGTACCACGTATCGTGGTACGATGACGGACGTGGACGCACGTCTCGCACGGATGCTGGACCTGCTCGACGCCGCCGGGTCCGGTTCGGACACAGCCGGCACCGGCACGTCGGTGCGGCTTCCCAACGCCTTGAAACAAGCAGCGGCGTTGGCGAGCGAACTCGGGCTGGCCGAAAGCGCGAGCGAGCTGATCGCCCGTGGCCTGCACGGCGCGTTGGTCGATCTCGCGCAGCGCGCCATGCTGGACGACCACTATCGCCTTCACCCAGATTCACGGCCGGAGCTCGCCGAGGTGACGATCGCTCTTGCTCAGATCGACGGGGATCCGTTGGGCAGCAACCCGCGCGTGATTCGTAAGGCGATCACCCACCTGCGAACCGCGGGACGTGAGCCGACTCCGGACGAAGTGCTGTTGTTCGCGGGCGGTCTGGTGGCCGGGGCGGCGTGAACGCCCGGCGGACTTCGCCTGTAGTCGTTTTCGACAACGAAGCCGTGCAGGCCATCCGCAGTCCGGCACACCCGAAACATCGGCGGGTACTGGCCGTTGTCGAGGCGATGCTCGTGCGCTCTCGTGGTACCGGTGCCGTGCCCCTCGTCCCCACTGCGGTTCGGGTGGAAGCAGGTTGGGACCGGCGTGACGTGCAAGCCGCCGTGCTCAACCGGCTGAGAGTGAAGGATCACCCGCTGGACGCGTCTGCCGCGAACGAGGCGGCCGCGATCCGTGCCGCTCTCGACATCTCGGTTGCCGACGCCCATCTCGGGGCCGCGATGAGCGCCCTCGGCGCACCGCACGTAGTGGTCACCAGCGACGTCGCCGACGTGCGACGCCTGGCCGAGCACTTGATGACGCAAACCACCGTGGTACGGCTCTGAGTGCCCCAGGGCACAGCGACGACAGCGACCCCCAACGCGGGCCTAAAACCGAAGCGCTTCTGACGCTGCGTCAAACAGCGTTGCCTCCGGGCCCGGGGCCCACCCCCCTCCACCACCACCCTTGGGTCGGACCGCGTCAGCCGACAGAGCCCTTGCGGCAGGCGTGCCGCGAATCAGCGAGTCAGGAATCCGCGGGTTGGCGTCGTCCGTGGTCGCCCCTGGCCGCCTGCGTTCGACGGTGGTGGCGGCCCGATCCTCGACTTAGGGTCACCTTGCCAATGAGATTTCATTGGCAGATCCCGTGGCACGAACCGGACATTTTCGCGTTGTCGCAGGTCAGCGGTGATCCGGCGGGCCTTCGGCCCGCCGTTCAACAAGCTTCAATCGGCTCGGCAGTGCGAGCAAAGCTCGCACTGCGCTCGCCTCAATCGCTTGTGGGCCGCCGGGGGATCGAACCCCGAACCCGCGGATTAAAAGTCCGCTGCTCTGCCAATTGAGCTAGCGGCCCGGATCGTCCCGAGACTACCGGCCGCGTATCCCGCCCAGCGGACCTCGGCCCGGGAGGAGCCGGGAGCGGTTGCCTAGGCTGAGCGGATGCAGCTCTTCGCCTGCCCGGGCACCGCCGTGCCACTTCTGCTCGCCGCGGCCCGGGACCTGACATGACGGTACGTCAGATCGATCTGCGCGGGGACGGCGTGCAGTTGCGCGCCGACGTCGCCGGCCCGGCTGACGGCCTGCCGGTGCTGCTGGTCCACGGCGGTGGCCAGACCCGCGGTTCCTGGGGCAGGGCGCTGGAGCGGTTGGCCGCCCGCGGCGCACGGGCGTATGCGATCGACATGCGCGGGCATGGCGAGAGCGAATGGGCGCCGGACGGTGCCTACCAACCGTCCGACTTCGCCGCGGACCTGGTCCACGTTGTGCCCGCGCTCGGTCCCGGGCCGGTGGCCTTGATCGGCGCGAGCATGGGTGGCTGGGCGGCCCTGCTGGCCGCCCCGACGCTGGGCGATGCCCTGTCCCGGCTGGTACTGGTCGACATCGTGCCGAGGCTGCGGATGGACGGGGCCGAGCGCGTCCTTGAGTTCATGCGATCGGCCCCGAACGGCTTCGCCGACACCGATGAGGCGGCCGACGCGGTCGCCGCCTACCTGCCGCACCGACCCAGGCCGCAGATGAGCTCCGGCCTGCGCCGCAACCTGCGCCGGCGGGCCGACGGTCGTTTGGTTTGGCACTGGGACCCGTTGCTCGTCCGCATGGGCGATGGCGATATGACGCTCCGTCAGCAGCAGCTGGAGGCGGCCGCGCGCCGAACACAGGTGCCGATGCTGCTGGTTCGCGGCCTGCTCTCCGACGTCGTCGACGACGACGGAGTGGCCGCGCTGCGAGCGCTCGTGCCGCACCTGCAGGTGGTCGATCTCCCCGCGGCCGCCCACACAGCGGCCGTCGACGATAACGACCTGTTCACCGCCGCCGTCATCGACTTTGTGCCCGGCCTGAGCTAGGCGGCTCAGCCCGCCCCCATCACCTCCTTCATCCGCCGCTGCATCTCCTCCGGCGCCACGTCCTCGACGTGGGTTGCGATGTGCCAACGGTGGCCGAACGGGTCGACGATCGATGCGCTGCGGTCGCCGTAGAACCTGTCCTCGGGCTCACCCTCCGACTGCGCGCCGGCCTTGATCGCGCGGGCGTAGGCGGCGTCGACGTCGGGAAGGTAGACCATCACAGACACCGGGGAACCGCCCAGCTTGCGCGGATCCGCCGGGCTCATGTCCGACACGTCGGCCAGCATCACCACGGAATCACCGATTTCGATCTCCGCGTGGCCGATCTTGCCGCCCGGGGCGGGCATGCGCATGCGCTCCTTGGCACCGAGCACCTCGACGTAGAAGTCAATGGCGGCAGCGGCGCCGTCCACCGAGAGGTAGGGAATTACGCAGGGGTACCCGTCGGGTATCGGCTTGACCATCACAACTCCTCGACTCGGGATCGGATCTCACCAACCTAGACGGGGGGTCCGACAGAACGCCGGCGAACGGGAGAGCCGGGCACCGCACCCGGCACTACGCTGTCGCGGTGGCCGGGCCGGTGCGAACCACTGCGCTCGCCGCCGCGCTGCTGTTCACCACGGTCGGCGGCTGCGCCGACTCCGGCGGAAACGCGGGCAACACCGCACCGGCTGGGAGCTCCAATCTGCCCACCCATGCCCCGGCGGTCAGCGGCCCGGCGATCACCGGGACGGTCCGGGCCGACGGCGACCCAGTGCCGGGCGCCCGAATCACGGTCACGCTGTTGCGCAGCAGCGCGGAACGGACCTCGATCGGACTCGGTGCCGCCTTCAGCCTCGGGCTCAGTTGCCTGGTCGAGCGGCGTGGCTGCCGTGCCCCCACGGCCGACGGCGCCACCGCCCGGGACGGCACGTTCGCGGTCGGCCTACCAAAGAACAACGGTGCACCACCGGTCGGGGTCGCGCTGACCGTGGTGGCGACCGCGAACGATCCCCGATCGGGCGCGGACAACGGCCAAAACGACTTCCGGGTCGGCACCACGCTCGTGCTGCCCGCCGCCGATGCCGCCGGAGCGGTTGCGGACGTTCCCGTTGCGGCCCGGGCACTGCAGCTGCCCCGCAGCGGTACCCACCTGGACGTCGTGATGCCCCCGGTAGCCGGCGCCGCCGTCACCGGGCCGGCGACCCTGGCGGTCAGTCAGCTCACGGCCGAGGGCGACGTTTCCGGCGCCACCACCGACTTCTCCCGGACAACCGTGCACCTGCCCTTCGACCTGCGACTGGCCGAGGACAGTCGGCTGCTGCTCGACGCCGCGCAACCCGCCCGCGTCGGCGGCTACGAGGCGACCCTGTCCGCAACCCGGGTGCTCGCCGGAGACAGCGTGCCGGCGAGTCGGGGCGCCGGTTGCGAGGTCACGGACAGTCGTGGGAGGCCGCGACCGCAGCACCCCTGCGGCCTGACCGACGGCGTGCTCGGCACCCCATGGCACCCCGACGACGACCCGGCCTGCGCTCGGGGCCCGTGCCCGGGTACCGCCCAGAACGACCACCGCGACATCGTCGTGACGCTGGCCCGCGCCGTGCCCGCAACGCTGATCGCGGTGCGCGGCTGCGGATTCACCTGCGTGGTCACCGTCAGCTCGGACGGTCGCCACTTCCGCGACCTGCCCGCACCGGCGAACTCCCCGGTCGAGGGCTTCTACGTCCAACCGTTGTCGGGTGCGCCGGTGCGCTATGTACACATCCGGATCGCCACGGGCGGCTTCTTCGAGGCCCTGCGCGAAGTCTCGGTTTTCGGTTGACGCGGGGAGGTTCGCCGAGCCGGCTGTCATGACAGCAATCTGATGTCAATATGACGTCATGGAGATGCAACCTTACGTCACCCAGGTTCAGGGGCAGCTGACGGCGGCCGCGGCGCTGGGCGACGAATCCACGCGCGCGATCGCCGAGGCCCTGTCCCGCGCCGCGGAACCGGCCATCCGTCTGGCGCTGCTCGACGCCCTGTCGGCGGCGGCCGACGAGATCACCGCGGCGCTGCTGGACGCGAACGGACCGGCGGCCGTGTCGGTTCGGGTCAGCGGTGACGACCTGCTGGTCGAGGCGCGCCGCCTCGATGACGAGCCCGTCGCCGGCACCGCCGCGTTCGGATCGGACGACACCGAGAACGCCGCCCGGATCTCGCTTCGGCTGCCCGAGGCCCTCAAGATCCAAATCGACGCCGCCGCCCGGGCGAGGGCGATCTCCGTGAACACCTGGCTGGTGCGCGCGGCCACGGCCGCCCTGAGCGGATCGCCCGCCCCCCGACCGGATGCACCCGGCCCCGACCGGGCCCCCCGTCACCGCATAACCGGCTGGATCAACGCCTGAGCACCGAGGAGAGCTCCCCCATGGCAGCAACCGCAACCGCGTTCCCCCTCACCGGCCCGATCAACCTGATGGTCCGCATCGGCCACGGCTCCGTGACCGTTGCCGCCCGGGACGGACTCACCGAGGCCACCGTCGGGCTCGCACCCCGCCAACCCGGCACACATGTCACCGATCGCGTGTTCGTCGGGATGCACGGCCCGACGCTGGTCGTCGCCCAACGCCGGCACAGTCGGCGCGGCGACAGCTTCGGCGGTTGGCGCCGCGGCCGCGACGAGATCGACGTGACGATCGAGATCCCCACCGGAACGGCCGTCAAAATCGCCACTGCCGGCGCCGACATCTCCGTCACCGGCCGCTGCGGCGGCGCCGATGTGGCGACCGGAGCCGCCAACATCTCGCTGGAGGCCCTCGACGGTGACCTTCGACTGCGCTACGGCACCGGTGAGTGCCGGATCGGCACGGTGACCGGGTCGGTACACCTGCGGGCCGGCGCCGGCAGCGCGCATCTGGCCGAGGTCGGCGGACGACTCGAGTGCGGGTTCGGCAGCGGCGAGCTGGTGGCCGACGTGGTGCGCGGCGACGTGCGTTCCCGGGCCAGCTCCGGCTCGGCCGAGGTCGGGGCGGCATACGGCGACGTGGACATCGCCTCCGGGTCCGGCTCGATAACGCTCGGGGTTCCGGCCGGAATCTCGGCACGGCTGAGCGTCACCACCGGATCCGGACAGCTGCAGTCCGATCTGCCCGTCGAGCAGGGCCCGGCGCCCGGCGCGCGGACGATCACCGTGCGGGCCCGGACCGGGAGCGGGAACGTCCGATTGCAGCGAGCCGCGGCCTGACGGGGCGTCACGGACCGGCCGCCGGGCGCCCGGCGGCCGCCGTGTAACGTGCCGAAAAGTCATCTCCGGCTCGCGAGGAGTTTCCCGTGAAGATCGATGGAAGCGTCGCCCTGGTGACCGGTGGGGCCTCCGGCCTCGGCCTGGCCACTGTCCAAATCCTGCACGCCGCAGGGGCAGGCGTCGTGATCGTCGATCTGCCCTCCTCGGCGGGCAAGGCCGTGGCGGACGAGCTGGGCAAGCGCGCGGTATTCGCGCCGGCCGACGTGACCGACGCCGATGCGGTCGCCGCCGCGATCGAGGCCGCAGCCGGTCTGGGCACGCTGCGGGTCGCGGTGAACTGTGCCGGCATCGGGGTCGCGGCGCGGACGGTGGGCAAGTCCGGGCCCGCCTCGCTGGAGGAGTTCAGCCGGGTCGTCACGATCAACCTGATCGGCACGTTCAACGTGATCCGGCTCAGCGCGACGCGCATCGCCGAGGCGGAGGAGCTCGACGGCGAGCGCGGGGTGATCGTCAACACCGCGTCCGTGGCCGCCTTCGACGGCCAGATCGGGCAGGCGGCCTACTCGGCGTCCAAGGGCGGGGTCGTGGGCATGACCCTGCCGATCGCCCGCGACCTGGCGATGTTGAAGATACGGGTCTGCACGATCGCGCCGGGGCTGTTCCTCACTCCGATGTTCGAAACCCTGCCGCCGGAGGCGATCGCCTCCCTGGGCGCACAGACGCCGCACCCGGCGCGGTTGGGCGACCCGTCCGAGTACGCCGCGCTGGTGCGGCACATCGTCGAGAACCCGATGCTCAACGGCGAGACCATCCGGCTCGACGGTGCCATCCGGATGGCGCCGCGCTGAGCAATCCGGCGGTGAACGGCAACCCAACGGTTGCCGACCTGGTGGCCAATTGTGCGGTGGGAGCCCGACACCGTTTGATCCGACGCTTTTGGCCCACCCAGAATTGCGGCGACCCGGCCGCTTGCGGCCATCGGCGTGGGCAAGGAGCGACGCGTGCGGCGTACCCGGATGGCAATGGTTTCGGCCGCCGCGGCGGCGCTGGTGCTAGCCGGTTCGCCGGCCGTCGCGGATCAGGATCGCGACCGGTCCCCCGGGTTCGACCACATCGTCGTGATCTACCAGGAGAACCACTCCTTCGACAACCTCTACGGGTTGTGGGGGTCGGTCGGCGGCGATGAAACCGCCGGCCTCGACGATGCCGGCTCCGGTACGCAGGTCGACCAGTTGGGCCGGCCGATCGGCTGTCTGCTGCAGTTGGACCAGAACCTGGTGACCACGGCGGACACCGACACCTGGCTCGACGGCTCCAAGCACCCCGGTCCATTGGCGCCCGCCTGCGACGGCACCACCCTGCGCGGCAAGGCCTACCACAGCCATTTCGCCTCATCCGAGCCGTTCGCGATCACCGACTTCGTCCGGCCCGCCGACCACACCTGCGCCCCGGCGGACAAAAACGCGCCGAACGGCGTCGAGAACGGGGATCCGGGCGGGCTGGCCGGGGGCTGCACCCGGGACCTGGTGCACCGGTTCTACCAGGAGCAGTACCAGCTCGACGGCGGGCGGCAGGACCGCTACTCCATCGGCAGCGACTCCGCCGGCCTGACGCAGGGTCACTACGACACCAGGACACTGCCCATCTACCGCTACCTGCACGCCCCCGGGCACCCGAACTACGTCCTGGCCGACCACTTCTTCGAGGCCGCGTTCGGCGGCTCGTTCATCAACCACCAATACCTGATCGCCGCGCGGGCTCCGGAATGGGACACCGGCGTCGGGCCGGTCCCGGCCAAGGCGAACTCCCAGCTCGACCCGGCCGGATTCCCCAACGACAGCTATCCGCTCTACGCCCCGCTGCCCGGCACCACCTACGTGGACGGACCGCTGACCGCGGTGTGCTCGGCGCTGTCCGGGCCGGGGGTCAACAAGCTTCCGGTGGACTTCACCGGGCGGGCCTGCGGGAACTTCGCGGTGAACACCGTGCAGTCGTCCTGGCAGCCCGCCGCCAGTTCCGGCACCGTGTTTCCGCCGATCAACGACTCCGACCCGGCCAAGCCCTTCTACGAGCGCAACATTGGCGACGAGCTGAGCGCCGCCGGGGTGAGCTGGAAGTGGTTCGCCGGCGGTTGGGACAACGCCGCCGGCAACGTCGGAGGGGCGGGCTGGACGAACGGCAGCGACGGGCACAGCTGCACCGATCCCCACCACGGCGCCAAGGCGGTCTACCCCAACTGCGCGGACGCCCTGTTCCAGTTCCACCACCAACCGTTCAACTACTTCAGCGAGTACGCGCCCGGCAAGCCCGGCCGCTCGCATCTGGCCGACGAGCTGGAATTCCTGGCCGCGGCCAAGAACGGCCGACTCCCCGCGGTGAGCTTCGTCAAGCCGATCGGCGAGCAGAACGAGCACCCCGGCTACGCCAGCACCGACAGCGGGGAGCAGCACCTGGTCGAGGAGATCAAGGCGGTCGAGACGGGGCCGCAGGCCGCGCACACGCTGATCGTGGTCACCTACGACGAATTCGGCGGCCAGTGGGATCACGTTGCCCCGCCGGGCCAGGGCAACGACGACGGCCCGCACGACGCGTACGGACCCGGTACCCGAATCCCCGCCCTGCTGATCGGCAAACCGGTGGCTCGCTCCGGGGTGGATTCGGAGACCTACGACACCACCTCAATCCTGGCCACCATCGAGCACCGGTGGCGGGTTGCGCCCCTGGGCACCCGCGACGCCGCCGTCGCGGATCTCCTTCCCGCGCTGCGTCGGGGTGAGGCGACGGGTGCCGGCGACGAGGACGAGGCAACCGCGTCCGCGACCGATCGGAGCCACCGCCACCATCCGGCGGTACCGGCAGCGCCGAAACCCGCCGTGACCGCTGCCGAACCCGACCGCAAGCCTGCCAAGGAGTCGGCGGAGGACGCCGGACCCGACACCGTGCCGGCCCGGGATTGCCCATGCCGGCACGAGGACTAACCGTCCTGCCGGGAGCGGGCGCGCTTGACCGCGTGCCGCGCGATAGACATCCGGTGTACCTCTGAGGCACCGTCATAAATGCGGAAGGCCCGGATGTCGGCGAAGATCCGCCCGATCACCAACTCCTCGGTGGTACCCATGCCTCCGGTCAGTTGGACCGCGCGGTCGACCACCCGGTTGACCGCCTCGGACACGAACACCTTGGTCCTCGATGACGCCTCGGTGCCAGGAGTGCCGACCTCCTGCTCCCAACAGCAGTGCCACAGCATCACCCGGGCGGCAGTCAGGTCGATCTCGTTGTCGGCGATCATCGCCTGCGCCATGCCCTGCTCGGCCAGCGCGCGGCCGAACACCTCACGCCCGATCGCCCGGTCCAGCGCGATGTCGTGGGCCCGCTGCGCCGCTCCCATCCAGCGCATGCAGTGGGTGAGCCGGGCCGGTGCCAGCCGGACCTGCGCGTAGGCGAAGCCCCGGCCGGGCTCGCCGAGCACGGCCGCGTCGGGAACGAACACATCGTTCAGCAGGATCCGGCAGTGCCCACCGGGCATTGTGGTGTCGATCGTGCGGGCGTGCTCCTTGAGCTCCCAACCGGGGTTGTCCGCATCGACGAGGAACATCGTCGCGCCTGAGGTGCCATCAGATCCACCGCCACCGGCGGCCATCACCACGGCGAACGCCGCCCCGTCCGCACCGGTGATCAGATGTTTCTCGCCGGAGATCACCCAACCCCCGTCGACCTGCCGGGCCGCCGTGCGCAGCGCGGCCGGGTCGGAGCCGGCGCCCGGCGCGGGTTCGGTCATCGCGAAGCAGCTGCGCACCTCCCCGGTGGCCAACGGCCGCAGGTAGCGCTCGCGCTGCGCGGGTGTGGCGATCACGTCGAGCATGTGGATATTGCCCTCGTCCGGCGCGTGGCAGCCGAGGGCGAGCGGGCCCAGCAGGCTGTAGCCGGCGACCTCGAGCAACACCGCGGATTCCACCAGCGTGAAACCCCCACCGCCCAGCTCGGCGGAGGCCTGCGGGGCGAAGATCCCGGCCAGCTTGGCGGCGGCCTGCAGGTCGCGCCGCAGCTCGTCGTCCACACCGTGCGCGAACGCGACCTGCTCGCGTGGAATCACCGTGGCGGCGACGAATTCGGAGATCCGACCGCGCCAGTCCGCCACACGCGGCGAGAAGCTGAAATCCATCGTGCCTCCCAACACAGGGGCCTCAGCCTAGTGATCCACCGTGAAGGACGCGGGCGCGCCCAGCTCGCGGATCCGAGCGCCCAATGCCCTCAGCTCCGCGTCCGGCTTGGCCCGGCTCACGATCGTCGCGATGCGCTCGGTGTTGAACGCGACGTCATAACGCTGCGTCAGAAAACCCTTGATGTTGGTGGCCTCACGGTCGCCGAAGGACTCCCGCCACTCCGCGATCAGCTCCTCCCACGACTTCCCGGGCACGAATTCCTCGGCCGGCAGGTAGCAGATGACGTCGGGCGCGGAGAGCGTCTCCAGTCGGATGCGATGGCCGCGGCGGGCCCGGATCGCCCTGGTGAGCAGGTTCTGCAGCCAGCGCGCCTCGGCGCCGGGCAACTTGCCGAGGGGCACCAGCGCGCGGATCGCCGCCTCGGTGCGTCCGGCGGCCATCAGGGCCTGCGCCTTCTCCCACACCGGCGCGATCGTCGGGCGCGCGATGTTGTCCACCACAATGACGATCGCGGCGTCGGTGAAATCCCACAGCAGACCCGCGGATGCCAGCGAGACCATCTGTTTGGCCCCGCCCACCGGATAGACCACGCTCCAGGCATCGAGATCGTCCGCCAGCAGCCCGCCCAGTACGACCTCGTCGTGCTTGCCCTCCACGATCACGATGCAGCGCACCATCTGCAGCAGGTCGGCGGGGGTCAACCCCAGGTCCTCACTCATCGACTCGCGTTCCAGCTCCTCGCGCAGCGCGAGGTCCATCGGCCGGGCGGCGGCGGCGCCGGAGCTCAACCGGGTCACGTGCACCAGCACCACCCGGGTGGGATCCAAAAGCGCCGGGGAGTGCGTGGCCACCGCGATGCGCACCCCCGACTCCGCCGCGATCCGCACCAGCGCGTCCGGCAGTTCCGCCTCCGCACGCCGATGCAGGCCCGATTCCGGCTCGTCGCACAGAAAGGTGACCGGCAACGAGTCGGTCCGTGCCCCCGACGGCGGCTGCTGACCACCGATGGACCGTCGACCGGCCACAGAAACCGCCAGCGCGCAGGACAGCGAGGCCCATCGCCTCTGGGCCGTCGACAGGTGCCGCAACGCAAGTGACGTGCCGTCAGCGAACCGCGCAACCCAGATCGGCAGCTCCCCGGCCAGCCAGGCATTGGGGTCACCGGGCGCGAACACCAGACCGGGGGCGTCCGGGAACACGTAGCGCAGGAAGCGACTCGCGTCCGCGCTGAGCCCGGCCAGCAGCGGCTCGACGTCCGGGTGCAGCACCGCTCCGCCGGAGGCGAACGAGGACAGCACGCGACCGGCTGCCGCTCGGAGGATGTGCTCCCGGGTCAGCCGATCGACGTCGTCGGTGGTGGTCTCGTGGGTGACCATGGCCACCAGCGGCGCACAGATCGTGGCCACCTCCAGCACCGGGATCGCCGCCCACGCGGGCCAGCCGACCGCGGCGACGTCGTTGCCGGCGTCGGGGTTGCGTCCCGGCCCGACGTACCCGCGGCCGCTGATGAATGCCTCCGCGATGTCGGAGAGCTCGCGCCAGGGAAACCCGGAGTTGGACAACCACGAGCCCGGATCCGCCGCAGGGGCGGTGTCATCTCCGCGGTCGGGTCGCGCCCGATCCTGCTCGATGATCGCCGCGCAGGCCGGGTCGCCGGCGGAGGCGGCCGCGTAGACGCTCCACCGCGGCTCGTCGGGGCTGCCCGTGGCCCGCAGCACGAAATGCCCGCCCGCGGTGATCTCGGCGATCGCGGCGGCGTGGAAGCGCATGAAGTCGCCGACGTGTTCGAGTTCGGCGAGCAACATTTGATGCGCGGCGAAGTGCGCGCCGACCAGCTCGCGCAGGTTGGTCGGGCTGTGCCGCTCGTCGACCACGGCCGCGGCGAAGCTGCGAAAGTCGTCGAGCACCTCGGCGTACTCGTCGCCGGATCCCTCGTCGAACTCCTCGTCACGGCGACGCGCGAAGTGCGCGACGACGTCGCCGCGCAACCGATTGAGGTGATCCCGCATCGACCGGGCCAGACTCCCGCGCCAGACGTCGTCAAAGGCCTCCAGCCCGATCTCCGCACCGTCGACCTGGACGTGCACCAGACCCCAGCTGTCGTCCAAACGCTGTCCGCGCAGGGCGGCGATCATCGCGGTCAACAGGCGGGTCTTCCCGGCACCGTTGCGGCCGTAGAGCGCGACCAGCGGGTCGGTCAGCGGAATGTGCACCCGGCCGATCGGAGCCGGCCCGCAGACGGTCACCCCGAGCAGGCGGGCCGCGCCGGTCGCCCCGCCCCGCCCGACCGTACCCACCAACCCCGCCTCCACCCGCCGCAGTATGCCGCTACCGCCAGGATGAGGACATGGGACGCGGGCTGCGGGCGGCGCTGGAGGCCGGCGGGGTGCTGGTGCTGACCGCCGTGGTCGCGTTCGTGGTGGCGCACCGCCACCCCAGCTACCTGATCGCGCCGACCGCCGTGACGCTGCTGGGCAGTCCGGATCCGGAGGCGCAGCTGGTGACCTTCGTCGTCCGCGGTGCCGGATGTCCGGCCCCACCCGAGGCGCGTGACCGGGGCGGACACCGCATCAAGAGCCCGGCCGAGCGGGTGAAGCAGCCGACGCTTCAATACACCGCGCACACGATCGACGTGCACTTCCGCGTGGAGGATCCCGGAAAGTGGCGCTGCCACGGGTACGAGCCGGGCGTCCCCTACACCGTTCGGCTGCCCTTTCCCCTGTCCGGCCGACAGTTGCGGGACGCGTCCTTCTCGCCCCCGCGGCCGTTCACCCGCGAGCTGACGCGATGAGCTCGCTCGCCGCTCGGCTGCCCGCCACGCCGGAGCCCGACGCGATCTTCGACGCGTTCACCGAGTGGGTCAGCGAGGGAGGGCTGGAGCTCTATCCGGCGCAGGCCGACGCGCTGATCGAGGTCGCGTCCGGGTCGAACGTCATCCTGACCACACCCACCGGTTCCGGCAAGACGCTGGTGGCCACCGGCGCGCACTTCGCGGCGCTGGCCGACGGCAGGCGCACCTTCTACTCGGCACCGATCAAGGCGTTGGTCTCGGAGAAGTTCTTCGCGCTCTGCGACCTGTTCGGGCCCGAGCGGGTGGGCATGCTGACCGGGGATGCCTCGGTCAACCGGGACGCCCCGCTGATCTGCTGCACCGCCGAGGTGCTGGCGAACCTGGCGCTGCGCGAGGGCGCCGCGGCCGACGTGCACCAGGTGGTGATGGACGAGTTCCACTTCTACGCCGATCCCGACCGCGGCTGGGCCTGGCAGGTGCCGCTGCTTGAGCTGACGGGGGCTCAGTTCCTGTTGATGTCGGCGACGCTGGGCGACGTGACTCGGCTGCGTGAGGACCTGACCCGGCGCACCGGTCGCCCGACTGCCACAGTCACATCGGCCACCCGGCCGGTGCCATTGCGCCACAACTGGGCCCAAACCCCGATACACGACACCATCGCCGAGATTCTGACGGCCGGTCAGGCACCGGTTTACGTGGTCCACTTCACCCGCGCCGAGGCGGTGGAACGCGCCCAGGCCCTGCTGTCGGTGAACCTGTGCAGCCGGGCGGAGAAGGACGCGATCGCCGCGGGAATCGGTGCCTTCCGCTTCTCCCGCGGGTTCGGAACGACCCTGAGCAAGCTGCTGCGTCACGGGGTGGGCGTGCATCACGCCGGGATGCTCCCCCGTTACCGGCGACTGGTCGAGCAGCTGACCCAACGCGGCCTGCTCAAGGTCGTATGCGGGACCGACACGCTGGGCGTGGGCATCAACGTCCCGATCCGCACCGTGCTGTTGACCGCCCTGGTGAAGTTCGACGGCCATCGAAGTCGGATCCTCTCCGCGCGCGAGTTTCACCAGATCGCCGGGCGGGCCGGGCGGGCCGGCTTCGACCAGGTGGGGTACGTCGTCGTGCAGGCGCCCGAGCATGTTGTGGAGAACGCCCGGCGCGTGGCCAGGGCCGGCGATGATCCGGTGCGGCTCAAGCGCGTCCAGCGGGTGCGCGCACCCGAGGGCAGGGTCAGCTGGACCGGGGAGACCTTCGATCGCCTGATCGCTGCCGAGCCGGAACCGCTCACCTCGCGGATGCGCGTGACGCACTCGATGCTGCTCAACGTCATCACCCGTCCCGGTAACGCCTTCGAGCACATGCGGCGACTGCTGCGCGACAACCACTCCGACCGCAGGACGCAGAACCGGCTGATCCGTCGGGCGATCGGGATCTATCGGGAGCTGCTGGCGGCGGAGGTGATCGAGCGTCTGGACGTACCTGATCCGACGGGGCGTCAGATAGCGGTGCGGATCGATTTGCAGAGCGACTTCGCGCTCAATCAACCGTTATCGGCCTTCGCGCTCGCCGCCCTCGACCTGCTCGACCCGAACGCTCCCAACCACTCACTCGATGTGCTGTCGGTAATCGAGGCCACGTTGGAGGACCCACGGCCGGTGCTGCTGGCCCAACAGAACGCGGCCCGCGGGCAAGCGGTCGCCGCGATGAAGGCCGAGGGGCTCGATTACGACGAGCGGATGGCACGTCTGGAGGAGATCACCTGGCCGCAGCCGCTGGCCGAGCTGTTGGATGCCGCCTACGAGACGTATCGGCGCGGTCATCCGTGGATCGTTGAGCACCCGCCCTCACCCAAGGCGGTGGTCCGCGAGATGGTCGAAAACGCGCAGAACTTCGGCGATTTCGTCGCCGCGTACGGGCTTTCCCGCGCCGAGGGCGTGGTGCTGCGGTACATCCGGGATGCATACGCGGCACTGCGGCGCACCGTACCCGACGCGGAGAAAACCGATGACCTGCTCGACATGATCGCCTGGCTCGGGGAGATCGTCCGCCAAACCGACTCCAGCCTGCTCGAGGAGTGGCAGGAGCTGACCCGGGGTGGGCCGGCCCCGGCGCCGGCGCGGCCCGCGGAGCCGGAGCCGACGCCGATCACCGCCAACCCGCGGGCCTTCAATGTGGAGGTGCGCAACGCCCTGTTCCGCCGAGTGTTGCTGGCGGCCCGGGGTCGCTGGACCGACCTGGGCGAGCTGGACGCGAGTTCGGGTTGGGATGCCGCGGCGTGGGAGGCGGCGATCACCGAATACGTCTCGCTGCACGGCGAACTGGCCACCGGGTCGAGCGCCCGCGGTCCGGCGCTGCTGGTCGTGGATCGATCCCCGCCGGGGCGACCCGGAATTTGGACGGTGCGTCAGATTTTCGATGACCCCGATGGTGACCACGACTGGGGGATCCGCGCCGAGGTCGATCTGGCGGCCTCGGACGCCGCGGCCGCC
>Ga0157362_1000089_pt1 | contig 25703 bp, 30 predicted proteins | sample AttlaeALBM3_FD_111480 | JGI IMG/M metagenome (GOLD analysis project Ga0157362, IMG submission 111480) | Fungus gardens microbial communities from leaf cutter ant in Ribeirão Preto, State of São Paulo, Brazil - Atta laevigata ALBM3 | ecosystem: Host-associated > Fungi > Mycelium > Unclassified ... | reverse complement strand
TGATCTTCCCCAAGAGTCCATATCGACGGGATGGTTTGGCACCTCGATGTCGGCTCGTCGCATCCTGGGGCTGGAGTAGGTCCCAAGGGTTGGGCTGTTCGCCCATTAAAGCGGTACGCGAGCTGGGTTTAGAACGTCGTGAGACAGTTCGGTCCCTATCCGCTGTGCGCGCAGGAGACTTGAGAAGGGCTGTCCCTAGTACGAGAGGACCGGGACGGACGAACCTCTGGTGTGTCAGTTGTTCCGCCAGGAGCACGGCTGATTGGCTACGTTCGGAAGGGATAACCGCTGAAAGCATCTAAGCGGGAAGCTCGCTTCAAGATGAGGTCTCCCACAGGGTCGACCTGGTAAGGCCCCCAGCTAGACGACTGGGTTGATAGGCCGGATGTGGAAGCACGGCAACGTGTGGAGCTGACCGGTACTAATAGGCCGAGGACTTGACCACTCACTCCGCTTTGCGGAGGAAAGCTACGCGTCCACTGTGCGGTTCCCGAGATACGGTCGGGAATCGGTTCGCCATATCTCAATAGAGTTTCGGCGGTCATGGCGAAGGGGAAACGCCCGGCTCCATTCCGAACCCGGAAGCTAAGCCCTTCAGCGCCGATGGTACTGCACTGGGTACGGTGTGGGAGAGTAGGACGCCGCCGGACATTCTTTAATGAGGGCCACCCCGGCGGGGTGGCCCTCATTGTTGTTTGGAGGTCGCTGTGCCCGACCCGGACCCTGTATCGGGGGCCTCTCCCGACCGGCGTCGCGCGGCCCGCACGGGTGCACGGACCCGATCGGCCGGGCGCACCGGGGTGCCCGTGAAGGGCCGTGGGCGTGCGGCCGAGCGCCCTGCGGCGTCCGCGCGGACGCGGCGCGCGGACGGGCCGGCGATCGACGCGGATGTCAGCGGTCGGGAGCTCGACCCGGAGGTGCGTCGTGAGTTGTCGGGCCTGCCGGTCGAGACCGCGCAGGACGTCGCCCGGCACCTGGTGATGACGGCGAGACTGCTGGACGGCGATCCGCGGACGGCCCACGCGCACGCGTTGGCCGCGCGGGCGCGGGCTCCGCGGATCGGGGTGATCCGCGAGGCCGTCGGCCTGGCCGCCTACGCCGCCGGGGAATGGGCGCAGGCCCTGGCGGAGTTGCGGGCGGCCCGCCGGATCTCGGGCCTGACGCAGCACTGGCCGGTGATGGCCGATTGCGAGCGGGCGCTGGGTCGGCCGGAACGGGCGCTGCAAATGGCCGCCGCCCCGGAGGTCGCTCGGCTGGACCGGGCCGCGGTTGTCGAGATGCGGATCGTGGCAGCCGGCGCGCGGGCCGATCTCGGCCAATCCGAGGCGGCCGTGGTGACCCTGCAGACCGACGACCTGAACGACACGACGGCCGGTCCCTGGTGCGCCCGGCTGCGGTGCGCCTACGCGGCCGCGCTGGAGGCCGTCGGGCGGGATGCGGAAGCCCGGCTCTGGTACGCCAGGGCCGTGGCGGTGGACCCGGACGGGGTCAGCGGCGCCGCCGAGCGATTGCTCGAGCTCGATGGGATCGAGTTCTACGAGGCGGAGCCGGATCCGGATCAGCCCCCGGGGCGTCCCGATTGAGCTCGTCCTTCGGCGCCGTACCACCGCTCACGGCCGGCACTGACCTGCCGCTGGCGGAGGCGTACGACGCGGCGCTGCTGGATCTGGACGGCGTCGTCTACGTCGGCGAGGCCCCGGTGCCGCACGCCGCCGGGGCCCTGGCCGCCGCCCGGTCGGCCGGCATGCGGCTGGCCTTCGTCACCAACAACGCCTCCCGCCCTCCCACGGCGGTGGCCGAGCACCTGGTCGCTCTCGGGGTTCCGGCGCGGGCCGACGAGGTCGCGACCTCGGCCCAGGCGGCCGCCCGCGTGCTCGCCGGCCTGTTACCCGCCGGCTCCGCTGTCCTGGTCGTTGGCGGCCAGGGCCTGGAGCAGGCCGTGGCCGAGCGCGGTCTGCGGCCGGTGCGATCGGCCGACGACGACCCGGCGGCTGTCGTCCAGGGATATGACCCGTCGGTGGGTTGGCGCCAGCTCGCCGAGGCCACCTTCGCGGTGCGCCGCGGGCTGCCCTGGGTGGCCAGCAACACCGATCTGACCCTGCCGACACCACGCGGCATAGCGCCCGGCAACGGAACCCTGGTGCAGGTGGTCCGCCTGGCCACGGGGGCCGAACCGCTGGTGGCCGGCAAGCCCGAGCTGGCGCTGCACCGGGAGTCCGCCGAACGGGTCGACGCGCGCCGCCCACTCGTGGTCGGCGACCGTCTGGACACCGACATTCTGGGGGCCACCCGAGCCGGTACGGACAGCCTCCTCGTGCTGACCGGCGTCACCGCTCCGGCGGAGTTGCTGCACGCGCCACCCGACCGGCGGCCCACCTACCTGGCCGAGGACCTGCAGGGGCTCTTGCACCCGGCTCGCCCGATCGAGGTGCTCGACGGCGGCGCTTGGGGGTTGGGCGGTTGGCGGGGCCGGGTCGTGTCCGGAAGGCTGGAGGTGATCGGGAGCGGGACCCGCGTGGACGGGTTGCGCGTTGCCTGCGTGGCCTCGTGGGCGGCCGGCGGCGGCCACGACCCGGCGGATGCGCTGCTCCGGTTGGCGACCGCCGCGCACTGAGCGGGCAGAATCTGCCAGATGCGCATGACGTCCTCGCGCCAGACCCGAACCCGGGCCCCGGCCGGGGCGGCGTGGCACGAGTTGGCGGTCGCCTCGGTCGTCTTCGGCTGGGTCACCGTGGCGCTGTTGGCCGACCGGCAGGCGTCGCCGGCCGGCCAACGTCTGCTCGGTGTGGCCACCTGGATGCTGCTGATCGCGCTGCTGCGGCGCGAGTCACGGCTGATCCGGGCCCAGGTCGCGATCGTTATCGCGTTCGCGACCGTGGTCGAGTACACCTTCTCGGCGGGGCTGGGCGTCTACGTCTACCGGTTGCACAACGTGCCCGCGTTCGTGCCGCCCGGCCACGGCCTGGTTTACCTGTGCGCGCTCACGTTGGGCCGGACCTGCTGGCTGAGGCGGCACCAGGTCGGCTTCGCCGCCGCCACGGTTGGGCTCGGCGGTGCGTATGCGGTGTGGTCGCTGGTCATGGCCCGCCACGACGTGCTCGGCGTGATCTGGTTCGGCTGCCTGGTTGGCTTCCTCCGGCTCGGGCGGTCGCGGACGTTGTACATCGGGGCGTTTGCGATCGTCACCTACCTGGAACTGATGGGCACTCACCTGGGCACGTGGGCCTGGCAGGTGCACGACCCGACGGGGCTGGTGAGCATCGGGAATCCGCCCAGCGGCGCCGCCGGGGGATATGGCTGGTTCGACCTGGCCGCGCTGTGCGGCGCGCCCGGCCTGCTCAGATGCCTGGCCGGGATGCGCGCACGGCTGCTCGAGCCCGAACCCATCTGAGAGTTGGTCAGATGTCCTGGCGGATGAGGATGTGCCGCAGCGCGGCGTCGTGCAGCACGCCGTTGCTCGCCAGCGCGCTACCGGCCGCCGGGCCGGGCCGACCGAGCAGATCCGTGAACCTGCCCCCGGCCTCGTCGACGATGACGGCCAACGGCGCCAGGTCGTGCAGGGCGACCTCCGGCTCGGCGGCAAGGTCAACCGCGCCCTCGGCCAGCAGCATGTAGGACCAGAAATCGCCGAACGCGCGGGTGCGCCAACAGGCGCTGGTGAGCTCCAGAAATCTCTCGAGGAGCCCGAGCTCCTCCCAACCGGTCAGGCTCGAGTACGACAGTGAGGCATTGGCCAGGTCCTGGACCTCCGACACCCGACAGCGCTGTCCACTCGATCGGTCCCGGCCCGCCCATGCCCCGCCGCCGGCGCTCGCCCACCAGCGCCGTCCGAGCGCCGGGGCCGATACCACACCGGCCAGCACGCGTTCGGCGTCCATCAGGGCGATCAAGCTCGCCCAGACCGGCACCCCGCGCAGGAAGTTCTTCGTGCCGTCGATCGGGTCGATCACCCAGCGGCGGGAGCCGGCGCCGCTGTCCGGAAATTCCTCACCGTGCACGGCGTCGGCCGGACGCGCGCGGGCCAATATCTCCCGCAGCCGAAGTTCGGTCTCCCTGTCGGCGTCGGTGACCGGGGTGAGGTCGGGCTTGGCGTCCACCCGAAGATCCAGCGCACCGAACCTGGTCGTGGTGACGGCATCCGCGGCATCGGCCAGGTCGTGGGCCAGGGCCAGGTCGTCGGTCACCGGGAAAGACTTTCAGACATGCCCCGGGCGGGAGCCGCCGCGGTTGCGGCCGTAACCCGCACCGTTACACCCGGGTGAAGATCTCCGGCGCGCGCCAGCGATGGCGCAAACCGGGTTGGCCGCAGAGCTCGAATGGAGCTCATCTGCCCACAACGGGAGGAGCCGGGGTTGTTCGACACCTTAACGGGTTTGCCGGTGCACGTTCTCGTGCTCCATTTCACCGTCGTGCTGGTGCCAATCAGCGCGCTGATCACAATCGCGGTTTTTCTGCGGAAGCGGTGGCATGAGCAGTTCGCGGGCCGAGTGGCGCTCTGGAACGTCGCGATGCTCGCGCTGACGTTCGTCACCGTCCGCGCGGGCGTGGACCTCCGGGCCCGCTACCGCGGGCTCGGCGACACGCAAACACCCAAGCACCACCACGCGGCCTACGGCTACACGCTGCTGTGGATCATGGTGGCGCTGGCCGTGCTTTCGCTGGCGACCATCGTCCTGGGACGCATGCGCGACCTCCCCGCGGGCGCGGTCACCGGCCTGGCCGGCGTCGTGGCGCTGCTGGCCGTCGTCTCGATCGTCTTCACGATCCTCACCGGAGACGCCGGTTCGAGGTCGCGTTGGCGGGACTTCATCTCCAGCTCGGACAAACACCAGACGGCCCACTGAGGTCGATCAGCTCTCCCAGTCGTCGGTCGCCGCCCGGGCGGCGAGCAGGCGCCGCAGCGAGTCCAGTCGCGCCGGGTCGGACCGCCCCGCCGCGACCCAGGCGTCGAGGGCGCACTCCGGTTCGTCGTGGGAGCACCTGCGCGGACACTCCGCGGTCCCCGGCCGCAGGTCCTCGAAGGCGCGCAGCACCGACGCGGTCCGCACGTGGGCCAGGCCGAAGCTGCGCACCCCGGGGGTGTCGATCACCCAGCCACCGCCGGGCAGTGGGAGGGCGACGGCCGAGCTCGAGGTGTGGCGGCCGCGGCCGGTCACCGCGTTCACCCGGCCGACCGCGCGGTCGCTGCCCGGCACCAGCGCGTTGACCAGCGTCGACTTGCCCACCCCGGATGCCCCGACCAAGACGCTGATCCGGTCGGTCAGCAGGTGCCGCAGCGGTTCGGCTCCGGTGGTTGGGTTCACCTCGACATGCCGCACCCCCAGCGGGGCGTAGGCGCCGAGCAGGGCCTCCGCTGTGGCCAGGTCGGTCTTGGTCACGCACAGCAGTGGGTCCAGCCCGGCGTCGTAGGCGGCCACCAGGCAGCGATCGATCAGCCTCGGTCGGGGTTCCGGGTCGGCCACGGCAGCGACGATCACGAGTTGGTCGGCGTTGGCGACCAGCACCCGTTCCACCGGGTCGGCGTCGTCCGCCGTGCGGCGCAGCACCGAGACGCGCTCGGCGACCCGGACCACCCGGGCCAGCGTGTCGGGCGCGCCCGAGGTGTCCCCGACCAGTTCCACCCGATCCCCGACCACCAGCGCGCGCCGGCCCAGTTCCCTGGCCTTGACGGCCTGCACGTCGCGCGGTTGCCCGCCGTCGGTGACATGCACCCTCACCCGGCCCCGGTCGATAGCCACCACCTGACCGGCCTCCGCGGCGGCGTGGGCCGGCCGGAGCCTGCTCCGGGGGCGGGACCCGCGCCCGGGCCGGACGCGCACCCCTTCCTCGTCGTAGTGCGCGATCCCGTCGCCGCGTCGGCCGCTCAGGCCGCCCGCCCGAGCATGCGATCCCACATGGCGACGAAGTCGGGCAGGGTCTTGGCGGTGGTCGCGACGTCCTCGACCTCGATGCCGGGTGTGACCAGGCCCAGCAGGGCGCCGGTGGTGGCCATCCGATGGTCGGCGTAAGTGCGGAACACCCCACCGCGCAGCGGTCGCGGGCGGATCACCAGGCCGTCGTCGGTGGGGGTCACCTGGCCGCCCAACGCGTTGATCTCCCGGGCCAGCGCCGCGAGTCGATCGCTCTCGTGACCGCGCAGGTGCGCGATACCGCGCAGCGTGCTGGGTGAATCGGCGACCGCGGCCAGGGCGGTGATCGTGGGCACCAGTTCGCCGACGTCGCCCAGGTTCGCGTCGATGCCGTGGATCCGACCGGCGCCGCGCACGAGCAGTCCATCGGCCCCGACGCGGCATTCGCCGCCCATCCCCGCCAGCAGCTCGCGCAGCTGATCACCGGGCTGGGTCGTGTCGGCGGGCCACCCCGGCACGGTGGTCTCGCCGCCGGTGAGCAGGGCTGCGGCCAGAAACGGTGCGGCATTCGACAGATCCGGTTCGACGTCCACATCCCGGGATCGCAGCGGAGCCGGCTCGACCCGCCAGCGGTTCGTGGCGGTGTCGTCGACCTCGACGCCGCCGGCGCGCAGCATTGCCACAGTCATCCGGATGTGTGGCAACGACGGCAACTGCGCCCCGACATGGACGACCTCGACCCCCTCGGTGGTTCGCGGGGCCGCCAGCAACAGACCGCTGATGAACTGCGAGGACGCCGACGCGTCGAGGCGGACCCGGCCGCCGCGCAACCGGCCGTGGCCCTCCACCACGAAAGGCAGCCGATCGCCCCCCGGGATCGAGGCGCCCAGCTCACGCAGCGCCCCCAGCATCGCTGCCATGGGCCGTTCTCCCGCGCGCGAGTCGCCGTCGAAACGGGTGGAACCCTCGGCCAGCGCCGCCACCGGCGGGACGAACCGCATTACCGTCCCGGCCAGCCCGCAGTCGATCGTCCCCGCGCCGCGCAAGGTGGCCGGATCCACTCGCCAGCTCCCGCCCGCGGCGGTCTCGATCGCCGTGCCCAACCCGACCAGCGCCGCGACCATCAACTCCGTGTCGCGCGAGCGCAGCGGATTGCGGATGAGCGACGGCCCGGCGGCCAGGGCCGCCAGCACCACGGCCCGGTTGGTGATGGACTTCGAGCCCGGCACCTCGACCACGGCGTGGATCGGCCCGGACGCGACGGGCGCTGGCCAGCGTGGCAGGGTCACATCAGGGCATTCTAGTGCCTGCGGCGTCGCTCGCCGTCGGTCGCGCCGTCGCTCCGGACGCCCGCGGGCAGGATCCGATCGGCCTGCGGATCGCTGATTGACAGTCAGACTTCAAATGGGGATGCGTTGTGACGGTGCGTCAGCTTGACATTCCGACCGAGGTCGGAACCGCCCGGGCCACCATGCACCCGGCCCCGCGGCGTCGGGCCGGGCGCGGTGCGCTGGTCCTCGGCCACGGTGCCGGCGGTGGGGTCGATGCCCGCGATCTCGTCGCTCTGGCCGGCTCGGCGCCCGCACACGGCATCGACGTGGTGCTCGTCGAGCAACCCTGGCGGGTGTCCGGCCGCAGGGTGGCCGGAGCACCGCAGCAGTTGGACCGCGCCTGGACGGCTGCGCTGGCAGCGCTGGAGGCCGCCGGGGACTTGGCCCGGCCGCTGGTGGTGGGCGGTCGGTCGGCCGGTGCCCGGGTGGCCTGCCGGACCGCTGGTGCGGTGGGCGCGGATGCGTGTCTTGCGCTGGCGTTCCCGTTGCACCCGCCGGGCCGGCCGGAGCGCAGCCGCGTCGAGGAGCTGCTCGGCTGCCCGGTGCCGGTGCTGGTCGTGCAGGGCGAACGTGATTCCTTCGGGGGGCCCGCGGAGTTTCCCGCCGGAACCCGGGTGGTGCCGGTGCCGCTGGCCGATCACGGCTTTCGGGTGCCGGCGCGGGTGGATTCCGCCGCGACCATGGGGCTTGTGGTGACGGCCGTGCTCGATTGGTGGGAGCTGCTGAAGGTCGCTGCCCCCGCTCGTAGGCCGTAGGCACCGCGGGAGCGGGAATCGCGGCCCCAGTTCCCGGCGTTGTAGCCAGGCGAAGTGACTATCTGTTTCGGCGGCGGTTAGGAGGACTGTCCATGGCCGTGGCCTTGGCCCCGCCGCCCCCTCCGCCGAGGCTCGGTGGCCTAGGCTCGTCCCCGATGACGACCGCGGAGAGCACCCAGGCCCGGGCGGACCGCTTCGAGCGCGACGCCCTGCCCTACCTCGACCAGCTCTACGCCGCCGCAATGCGGATGACGCGCAATCCGAATGACGCGGAGGATCTGGTCCAGGAGACCTTCGCCAAGGCCTTTGCCGCCTTCCACCAGTTCGAGGCCGGCACCAACCTGAAGGCCTGGCTCTATCGCATCCTCACGAACACGTTCATCAACTCCTACCGGAAGCGGCAGCGCGAGCCACAGCAGAGCGCCTCGGAGGACGTCGAGGACTGGCAGCTGGCTCGCGCGGAGTCGCACACGTCCGGCGGCCTCAAGTCGGCCGAGGTGGAGGCGTTGGAGCACCTGCCCGACAGCGACGTGAAGGCCGCCCTGGCCGAACTTCCGGAGGAGTTCCGGATCGCGGTCTATCTGGCCGACGTCGAGGGCTTCGCCTACAAGGAAATCGCCGAGATCATGGGAACGCCGCTGGGCACCGTGATGTCTCGGCTTCACCGCGGCCGCCGCCAGTTGCGGGCCAGGTTGTCCGAGTACGCCCGCGAGCGCGGCCTGGTGCGCGCGGGCGAGGAGGAGATCGCCGCGGGCGCGGAGGATGCCAGGCTTCCAGGGCAGGAGATGCAATGAATTCCGGGCTGCCGTACTTCACGTCGTGCGCCGACGTGCTCGCGCGGGTCTACGAGTTCATCGACCACGAACTGGCCGAAGCCGACTGCGCGAAGATCCGGGAGCACTTGGACGAGTGCGGTCCGTGCCTGAAGGAGTTCGGCCTCGATCAGCTCGTCAAGGACGTCGTGAAACGCGGATGCGGCTGCGAGCCACCACCCGAGGACTTGCGCAACCGGGTGATGTTCCGGATCCGCGAGGTCCAGATGCAGATCACCCTCGAGGAGGGTCCGCAGCACATTTAGGCCCCGGCCGGGCTTCGGTGGGCGTCAGGAATTGGGCCGCCGGCCGTGATTCGCCTTCGACCGCTTGCGCGCCTTGCGGCGACGCGCCTTCCTGCCCATGGGTTCCCCTCACTCCAATGCCGGCGTGCTCGCCGGCCGCCATGCTCGCATGCCCGAACGGTCGCACTGACACCGGCCCGGGACGACTTCTGTGGCGAATGATGCTAAAGTGGTCCACGGGGACGGAGTTCCAGGTCTGAGCTATTGGTGCCACCGATGGGCGAAGCGGGGGGCCGAGCCATGCGCACGGCGGAACGAGTGGGCCTGGAGTCGGCTCTGCGTGCGCTCATCGAGGCCGTCGGGTCCAAGGACCCGTACACCAGGGGACACTCCGAGCGCGTCGCCCGCACCTCGGAGCTGATCGGTCGGCAACTTGATCTGAGCGAAACGCTGATCCACAGCTGGCGTCTGGCCGGGCTGCTGCACGACGTGGGCAAGCTGTGCCTGCCCGGCGGTTTGCTGCGCAAGCCGGAACCGCTCAACGACCTCGATTACGCCGAGATCCTGCGCCATCCCGCGCTGGGTGTGGAGCTGGTCGCCGACCTCGGGCTGCCGGCGGAGGTGCTCGACGGCGTCCTGCACCACCACGAGCGCGTGGATGGCAGCGGATACCCGGCCGGGTTGGCCGGCTCCGCGATACCCGCGGTGGCCCGCGCGGTTGCGGTGGCCGACGCGTTCGACGCGATGACCACCACCCGCTCCTACCGTCGCGCCCGCACCTCGGCCAGCGCCCTGGCAGAGCTCCGGGTCGCCGCGGGGGCCCAGTTCGACCCCGTCATGGTGGTGGCGCTGACCTCCGCCCTGACGAGCGCGGGGCCGATGCCGGCGATCGGGGGCCAGCGCCCTTACGATCCCGACGTGTTCGGAACGCTTGCCGGGACGGCGTCCCGAGCGGACGGGTGAGGCCGGGCCCCGGCGCGGGGCCGGCGGCCCGGGGGTGGCGCCTGGGTGCCGTCGCGATTGTGCTGGGCGCGCTGTGTTACGGATCGGCGCGCGGCGACGACGATCTGTTCCCGTTCGGTCCAATGAACCAGTACTCGTTCCGGGTCGACCCGAACGGCATGATCCGCTCGCTGTGGCTCGAGGTGGACACCACCGCGCACACCCATGTGCGAGTGGACCTGTCCTCGGCCCTCGAGGTCGGGGTGAGCCGTGCCGAGCTTGAGGGTCAGCTCGATCGGATCATCACGGCACCGGCGCGGCTGCAGCAGCTAGCTGCGGCCTGGGGCGCCTTGCACCCCGATCGCCCACGGCTGACTGAGCTGACCGTCGGTCAGGACGTGGTACTGCTCCGCCACGGCCGCGCGGCCGGTCATCGTCGCGACGTGTTCACCAGCTGGACCGTGCCGTGAGCCGCCCGGCCCCGCCGGTGGCGTGGTTCTTCCCCGCGGTGCCCGGGGCACGAATCGTGATCCTGCGCCGGGTGATCTACCTGTTCGTGATCTTCGACGTCCTGGTGCTGGTCAACGGCGTCGTGGCCCACGCGCACGTACCCGCGGGTCTGTACCGGCCGCTGGCGCTGCAGCGGGTGCTCCACGTGCCCGCGCCGACGCCGGGTTGGGCGCAGGCGCTGCGAGTGGGGTTGATCCTCGCCTGCCTGATCGCGGCGACCGGTCGACTGCCGCGGCTGCTGGGCTGGCCGATCGCCTTCGGCTACCTGGAGTGGGCCCTGCTGGCGCAGTCCTACGGGAAGGTCAACCATGACCACCTGGCGTTGGTGGTGGCGTTGTTTGTGCTGCCGACAGTGCCCGTCCGGACGCCCTCGACCGAACCCGACGAACGCGCCGGTTGGGCGATCCGTTGCGTACAGCTCGCGGTCGTGGCCACGTACGCCCTGTCGGCGTGGGCGAAAATCCGCCGCGGCGGGTGGGACTGGCCGACCGGATCGACGTTTCTGTGGGCGGTGGAACGGCGTGGGACGGCGTTGGGGCGGCCCCTGGTCCACGTGCCCGAGCTGCTCGCCGCCGCACAGTGGTTTGTGGTGGTCCTGGAGGTGGCGGCGCCGCTGGTGCTCCTGTTGCGCGGCCGCGTGCTGGCCGCAGTGGTCGGCTGCTATCTGATGTTCCACCTCGTCACCTGGGCGACGATTTCGATCCACTTCCTGCCGCTGGTGATCTGCTGGTCGGCCTTCGCCCCGCTGGAAGTGCTGACTGGGCGTCAGTTTCGGCCGATGCGGTTGCCCGACCCGGTGCCGCAGTTCGGATCCCCGCCCGGGAGCCGATGGCGGTTGTTCGCGAACAGGCGATAGACCCCGTGCGCGATCCAACGGAAGGGAGGCACGCGCAGCAGCCCGCCGGGGACGACCCACAACCCACCGCAATCGATCAACAGCTTCGCGATCGCCTGGGCGCCGCCGAAGACCCGCCCATCCGCGGCGACCCAGAGCACCTCGTGGCGGGCCCGCGCCCGAGCAATGCCGAGCGAGTCCAGATCCACCCGCTGCCACGGCTTGATCGAGGCGCGGCTGGGCAGCCGGCGGGCAATGAAGCGGGCACAGCGCGTGCAGAAGCCGCAGTCACCCTCGTAGATCAGCAACGGGCGGGAGCTCACCCGGTCATGATGCCCATCGCCGGCGCAGGGCGGGAATGGGGTCGAACACGCCCCGCCGGCGCCGCAGGGCGGTGAACGCAAACAGCCCCGCCCCGGCCGCGAAGGCCAGGTCACCGGGGCTGTCCACCTCGCGGTGACCCGGTATGGGCACCGCAACGCGATCGTCGATGCCCCGGAATCGGGTGGTTGGGTCGGCAGCGAAGTGGCGATAGTCGGTGAGCCGGTCGATGCTGATCCCCGCGCGCACCGCGCCGCGGTCCTCGACCGGCATCGCCCCGTTGCCGAGCACCACCAGCGTGTTCAACAGCACCCCGACCGTGGCCAGCGGCACCCCGGGGATTCCCACGTTGCGGGCGCAGAACCAGCACAGCGCCCCCGACGCGACGACCATTGCGATCGGGTACGCGTGGGAAAGCTTCGGTTCCACCCAGGGTTCGGCGAGCAGGATCAGCGCGGCGGTGATCGAAAGCCACGCCGAGCGCAGGTGATGGCCCCGGATCCGCCTGCCGCGGCCGGTCACCCGTGCGATGAGTGCGGCGAGCCCTACGACGACGGCGGCCAACCCCATGTAGCCAGTGTCGCAAGGCTCGGCGGCCTCTCCCGGTTGCGACGCACACCGCGCCTCAACCGAATGCCGGCCGACAGACGCCGTGGACGCTGCACCGCGCGGTCCAGCTGTTCGGCGTGACCTGCACCACGAGGCGTCGTCGGCACCAGGAGCAGTACCGGGGCGGTTCCAGCGTGCGGGCGGCCCGACACGCCGCATGCTCCGCTCCCGGCCCGGCGGGTTTCCCGCACCGATCGCAGTAGGGCCCCCCGGTGCCGGGCCGGGGATCGGACTCCACGGTGCGTAGGGTACGACCGAGTGTCCAGCAAGCCGAGCCCGCAGCAGCACGGGGGAAATGCCGATGAATGACTCGTCCCGGACCGCTCCGCCGGTCGGGTTCGAGATGTTGTTGCCCCGGCCGATGGAGGCGGTGTGGCTGGCCTTTCGCGACCCCGAGCTGGTCCGGCGCTGGTACGGCTGGGAGTTCGACGGCCTCGACGAGGAGATCAAGGCCCAGTTCACCGAAGGTGCCGTGATCGATCGGGAGAACCGAACGATCCACATTGGTGGGCACCTGTTCACGTTCACTCCGCGTGAGGGCACCACCCACCTGCAGGTGTCGCGCCTACCCCCGGTGACCCCCGACGAGGACATCGACTGGGACCTGCAATACGACGACATCGAGGAGGACTGGGTCCGCTTCCTCCAACAGCTGCGGTTCGCGATCGCGCGCCATCCCCTGCAGCGCCGCCGCACGCTGTTTCGTGCCGGTGCCGCCCGCAGCGGGATGCCGACCCCGCTGGGGGATCTGCTGGGCCTGGCCGGGGCGGTGCGGACCCCGGCCGGGGAACCCTACGTCGCCGAGGTCGGAACCGGTGACCGACTCGAGGGCGAGGTCTGGTATCGGACCACGCTGCAGTTCGGCGCGACCGTGGATGGCTGGGGTGACGGGTTGCTGATCGTCACCCATCCACCATCGGCCGCGGAGCCATTCGGGTTGGCCACGCTGACCCTGACCACCTACGGACTGGACGCGGAAACCTTCGCCGATCTCGAACGCCGCTGGGGCAGGTGGTGGACCGCCCGATACGAGGAGTTCTGACTACGCGCGATGGCTAGGGGACGTGCAGCTTCAGTTGGCCGGCGATCTGACCATCAGTCAGGCCGCAGGCGACGTACCGGTAGCTGAGCGTGTAATCGCCGCCCTTGCGGTACTTCTTCTTCAGCTGGTAGTTGTCCTTGACCTGGTGCGCCAACCGCTTCTCGGTGCCCTGCGGGCAGCGCTGCGGCTTGTTGGGCGCGTCGTAGGACGTGCCGTCGCCCCAGTCCAGGTGTTCGCTCAGGCCGATGTCGCGACCCGCCGGGGTGGGATAGCTCCAGAGCGCGCCGGTCTTGCTGTCGTACGGCGTGTAGACGTAGCCGTCGAAGATGACCGTGAGGACCAGGCTGCGGTCGTGCCGTTCGTAGGCCAGGGTGATTCGCAGTTGGGGAGTGTTCTGGGCCGGCGCCGACGGCGCGGGGGATGCGCTGGGAGTCGGGGTTGCCCCGATGGCCCTGGCGTCGAGAAACCTGACACCCGGGGCGGCGACGGCGTTCGCCCCGCCCGCCCCACCGGTGCCGGCCACGCCCGCGGTCGCGACCGCGGTGACGGCCACCACCGCGGAGCCGAGCATGGCCATCCGGCGCAGGCTCCGGCGATCGGCGGCACGGTCGGTGTCCGTGGGACGCGTCGACCTGAACCGAGCCATTTTCTTCCCCCAAACACCCGTGGCCTACTTCGTGCTCATTGGTAACACGGGTGGGGCGACAGATCGGGGAAGCGCGCCGTTGCCGGCGCTAGGCGTTGGCAACCGCCACGGGGATTGGGGAGCCGGTGTCGAAGTCGTAGTCCGCGGCGCTGGTTTGGTCCTCGCCGGAGGCCGCGCGGACGGCCCGGAGCACGAGCGTGAGCACCGCCGCGGCCAGCAGGTTGATGGCCACTGCCACCAGCCCCGGGTAGACGACGATCTTGGTGTCGAAGCCGAGGTGGCTCAACGCGTAGGAGGAACCGCCGAAGTGGGCCTTGTGCCTGGCCGGGTTCGGCGTGACATACAGCATCCACAGCCCGATGAACATCCCGATCGCCCAACCGGCCAGCAGTGCCCAGCGGTGGAACCACCGCGTGTACAGGCCGCAGACGATCGCGGGCAGGGTCTGCAGAATGATCACCCCGCCGATCAACTGCAGATCGATCGAGAACTGGGGATCGACGCTGAGGATCACCGCCACCGCCCCCGCCTTCACCACCAGCGACATGAACTTGCTCACCCGTGCCTGTTCGGCCGCGGAGGCGTTCGGCCGGACGTAGGCGGTCCAGATGTTGCGGCTGAACAGGTTCGCGGCGGCGATCGACATGATCGCGGCGGGCACCAATGCCCCGATGCCGATCGCCGCGAAGGCCACTCCCGCGAACCAGGACGGGAACTCGTGCGCGAACAGCTGCGGGACGATGGTGTTCGCGTCCGGCTTGCCGCCGGTCACGATCGGCTTGATGCCGGCCGCGATCGCCATGAAGCCGAGCAGCGCGATCAATCCCAGCATTACGCTGAACGCCGGCAGCGTGGCCATGTTGCGCCTGATCGTCCCGCGGTCGCGTGCCGCCATCAGCGCGGTCATCGCGTGCGGGTAAAGGAACAGTGCCATCGCCGAACCCACGTAGAGGGTCAGGTAGCCGGGAACGGCCGGGTGCGGCAGCGTCATGCCGCCGGTGTGGGTGGTGGCGAACTTCTTGTCCGCGGCGGCGAAGATCCGATGGAATCCGTGCAGCTTGATCGGGATCGCGATCACCGCCGCGATCACCACCACGTAGATCAAACTGTCCTTGACGAAGGCGATCAGCGCCGGGGCGCGCAAACCGGCCTGGTAGGTGAATATCGCCAGGATCGCGAACGCGATGATCAGCGGCCACTCGGTGGTGCCCAGGATCCGATGATTGCCGATGCCCAGGGCCTTTATCACCGCCTCGACGCCGACCAACTGCAGGGCGATGTACGGCATCGTGGCCACGATGCCGGTGAGGGCCACCACGAGCGCGAGCGCCGGGGAACCGTGGCGGATGCGCACGAAGTCGGCGACGGTCACGCACCCGTGCACCTTGGCCACCGACCACATGCGCAGCGCGACGTAGAAGATCATCGGGTAGACCAGGGCGGTGTACGGCACGGCGAAGAACCCGAGGGCTCCCACCCCGTAAACCAGCGCCGGTACGGCCACGAAGGTGTAGGCGGTGTAGAGGTCCCCGCCGATCAGGAACCAGGTGATGAATGAGCCGAAGTTGCGCCCGCCCAGGCCCCATTCCTCGAGATGATTGAGGTTGGCCCGGCGCCAACGGGAGGCGAGAAAGCCAAGGGACGCTACGCCGCCGAAGATGACCAGAAAGACGGTCAGCGAGACCGCGTTTACCTGCGGCGTCACTGCTGATCACCGCCGATCCGATCGGACCGGCGGCGGGCCGCCTCCAGGCCGATCACCAACCAGATGAACACCGAGCCAAGCGGGACCAGCAGCAGCTGATACCAGTAGAAGAACGGGATGCCGAACATCTCCGGCGTCCGCCGGTTGAACGTCGACGGGAGCACGCACGCGAGCACGGGGATGAACAACAGCCAACCTGCGTGTTTCCTCAACCCGCACCTCCACCGTGGCCGAGGCACGGCACCCGCCGGCGCCGTGACGTCCGAGGCAGCGTTACGCCGCTGTGGAAAACGGTAGGAGGAGCTGCGGGCGGATGTCCGGGTATTGGCGCAGCTCGGCGCGGCGCGGGGGGTGGTGCGGTCTCAGACCGCCGTGCCCAAGGCCTTGATGGGCATGGACAGCTCGGTGAGCAGCGCCAGATCCGCGGCCGGGTCGCGGCCGAGTGTGGTCAGGTAGTTGCCGACGATCATCGCGTTGACTCCACCGAGCAGGCCGTCGCGGGTGCCGAGATCGCCCAGCGTGATCTCCCGGCCGCCGGCGAAGCGCAGGATCGTGCGGGGCAGGGCGAGGCGGAATGCCGCGACCGCCCGCAGGGCGTCGGCCGCGGACAGCGGCGGCAAATCGCCGAAAGGCGTGCCCGGTCGCGGGTTGAGGAAGTTCAGCGGCACCTCGTCCGGATCCAGTTCGGCCAGCTGCGCGGCGAACTCGGCGCGCTGCTCGAGTGTCTCGCCCATGCCGATGATTCCGCCGCAGCAGACCTCCATCCCGGCCCGGCGGACCATCTGGAGGGTGTCCCAGCGCTCCTGGAAGGTGTGCGTGGTGACCACGCGTGGGAAGTGGGACCTCGCGGTCTCCAGGTTGTGGTTGTACCGGTGCACGCCCATCGCGGCCAGCTCGTCGACCTGATCCTGCGTCAGCATGCCCAGCGAGGCGGCAATCTGAATGTCGACGGCGGCCTTGATGGCCGCCACGCCCTCGCGCATCTGGCTCATCAGTCGCTCGTCGGGGCCGCGCACCGCGGCCACGATGCAGAACTCGGTGGCGCCGGTGGCCGCGGTCGCGCGGGCGGCCTCGACCAGCGCCGGAATGTCCAGCCAGGCCGAGCGCACCGGGGAGTCGAACCGCCCGGACTGGGAGCAGAAGTGACAGTCCTCGGGGCATCCGCCGGTCTTCAGCGAGACGATGCCCTCGACCTCCACCTCGGGGCCGCACCACCGCATGCGTACCTCGTGCGCCAGCGCCAGGGCCTCCGGGACGAGCTCGTCGGGCAGGCGCAGCACGGCCAGCACTCCGGCCGCGTCCAGGCCGATGCCGCGTTCCAGAACGCGCTCGCGGGCCTCGACGAGGACCCGGTGCGAGCCGGTGGTCTGTTCGGCGAGCGTGGTCACGCATCACTCCCGGGTCTACTGACGAGTAAGAACCGTCCGCACGAATTCTGCCGCATTGAAGGCGCCGCCAAATGCCGGGCCCAGACCCGCGCGCGCGGTGACCAGGAACTCCGGTGGCTGCAGCGCCCCCGCCCCTGCGGGCAGCGCCCCGCCCAACGGGCGCGCGGCGAGCGCGGTCAGATCGTCCAGATTGCAGCGGGCGGCCAGGTCCGGCGGAGTCGGCCAGCTGCCGATGACCAGGCCGGCCGGTTCGAGACCACGGTGGGCGAGCACCTCGAGGGTCAGTGCGGTGTGGTTCAACGTCCCCAACCCCGCGGCCACGACCACCAGCACCGGGACGCGGAGTCGGCGCGCGACGTCGGCCAGCGTGCCGCCGTCGGCGTCGTAGCGCACCAACAGCCCCCCCGCGCCCTCGACCAGTACCAGCTCGCGCACTCGGGCCAGCTCCCCGATGTAGTCGACGGCGGCGTCCAGGTCGACGGCCGGTCGGCCGCTTACGCGGGCGGCGGTGGCGGGGGCCAGCGGCTCGTCATAACGGTTCAACTCGTGCAGATCGGTGACCCCGCTGAGTCGTTCCACCTCGGCCAGATCGCCCGGTTCGCCCGTGGTTACCCCCGTCTGGGCGATCTTCACCACGGCCGTGGCGGCTCCGCGGGCCCGGGAGAGCGCGGCCAACGCGGCGGTCACGACCGTCTTGCCGACCCCGGTGCCGGTGCCACTGACCAGCAGCACACTCACCGGGTTGCCACGGCGATCACCCTGGCCGCCGCCCGCAGCGCGCGATCGGCACGATCCAGGTCGGCCTCACCCAGGGTGGCGCGTGCCGTGACCCGCAGTCGGCTGATCCCGTCCGGGACGGAGGGTGGACGGAAGCAGCCAACTCGCACGCCCGCCGAAAGGCAGGCCGCGGCACACTCCGACGCCGCGTCGGGGTCGCCGATGGCGATCCCGCACACCGCTCCGTCGGGTTGGGCGGCAGCCAAACCCGCGCCGCGGGCGAGCCGGTACAGGTCCCGGGCGCGGGCCCGCACGGTGCCGACCAGCTCGGGGTTCCCGCGCAGCACCCGCAGTGCGGCCAGCGCGGCACCCGCGCTGCTCGGTGCCAACCCGGTATCGAAGATGAAGCTGCGGGCGCTGTCCACGACGTGGTCCACCACCGAGGTGGGCCCGGCGACGAACCCGCCCTGGCTGCCCAACGCCTTGGACAGCACCCCGGTCACCACGATGTCCGCGGCGCCGGCCAGACCCGCGGCGTGCACGCTGCCCTGCCCGGCCGGGCCGATCACACCGATCGCGTGGGCCTCGTCGACGATCAGCCCGGCCCCCTGCCGCCGTGCGGCGGCGGCCAGCTCGAGCACCGGGGCCAGCTCACCGTCCACCGAGAACACCCCGTCGGTGACGACCACCGCTCGTGGCTCCGATCGCCCGGCCAACGCCGCTTCCGCGGCGGCAACGTCGCGGTGGGCGATTATCTCCACCCGGGCCCGCGACAGCCGGCAGGCGTCGATCAGCGAGGCGTGGTTGCCCGCATCGGAGACGATCAAGGTGCCGGGTCCGCACAGCGCGGTGACCGCGCCGATATTGGCCAGGTAGCCGGAGGAGAACACCAGGGCGGCGGTCGCGCCCACCAGGTCGGCCAGCTCGATCTCCAGCTCCTCGTGCAGGCGGGTCGACCCGGTCACCAGCCGCGAGCCGGTCGAACCGGCACCCCACTCGGCGGCCGCGCGGCCGGCCGCCGCCCGGACCTCCGGGTGACGGGACAGGCCGAGGTAGTCGTTGCCGGCCAGGTCCAACACATCGGAGTCGCTCGGACGGGGGCGGATCCGACGCCGCAGGCCGGCCGCCTCCCGTTGCCGGGCGTGATCGTCGACCCAGTCGAACGGTCCGCTCATGTACTCATTTTGTTCGCTCGCTGCGCTCGCTCACGTACCGGTCCGCGCGAGGAACGGCCCAGTGCTGCGCAACGAGGACTGCAGCAGCGCGAGCAGATCGACCCGGACCTTGGGCGGGCGCGCGAAGTGTTCGGCTGACGCACCGTCAGGTGCGCTCACACCGAGCAGCAGTTGCAGGTGCAGCGCGCGCACGAACGCGATCGTGTTCATCGCATTGGTGGGCATCGGCTCCCCGCGCTCGCCCGGTCCGGTCCACTGCTCGGACAGCCGCCGCACCCAGGGTTCGAGCAGGCTCAGGTCGACGAGGTCGCGGTGCAGCAGCGACATCGTGGCGTGCGCCAATCGATCCTCCTCGCGGGCGGCGAAGACCTCATCGACCGGGGTTGACAACCGCTCGGCCAGAGCGTCCAGCAGCACCATTAAGCCGCCCTCGTTGAGGTGCCTGGAGCGGGCCAGCGCACCGATGAGGTCGGCTCCATGGGCCAGCGCATGCACCCGCCCGGCACCGGGAATATGGGCCCGCAGGTCACGTTCGGCGGTGAAGGCGGCCAGGCCGCGGTCGCCCCAGGCCAGCACCGTTTCCCTGGGCACCCGCGGCCGCGCGTTGTCGCGGTCAAAAACCGCGGCCAGCACCCAGCAGGAGAACGAACGGCGCAGCACAGCGTGGGTGCCCCGCTCACCCAGGCCCGCGCGCAGGCCATCGACCAGGCCGTCGCCGAGTCCGGGCAGCAGATCGTCGTAGACCCCCCGGCCGATCCAGGCCCGGAGGACACCCGCCCCGAGGTCGTCGCGCAGATGCGGATCCGTGGCGCCCAGCAGTTCGACCAGCTCAACGGTCAGGTCATCGAGCCGGCGACCCGCGGGCAGCGCGTAATCGGAGGCAACCACCCGTTCCCAGGGCGCCGGATCGACCGGTGCGTCCGCTCGCGCCCGCGGGTCGACCTCACCCACCATGCCTCCCACGCCGCAGTGCCTATCGCTGCCGAAACTACCCTGCGATCCATGAGCAGGCAGCGCTTACGCTCGGCCGGGTGGCCTCCCTCAACGAGTTGATCCGGACCGCGGCCGACCTGCCCGCGGCGGATCTGGACTGGCTGCACGTCCTGGTCGCGGACTGGCAACTGCTCGCCGACCTCTCGTTTTCCGACCTCGTGCTCTGGGTGCCGACCCACGACGGCAGCGAGTATGTTGCCGTCGCCCAAATGCGTCCCACCACCGGGCCGACCGCGTTTCAGGACGACCTGGTCGGCGCGCGGCTGGTCAGGGGCGGGCGAGCGCTGATCGACATGGCTGCGGACACCGGGCGCATCGTCCGGGACGGTGACCCGCAGTGGCGGCACGACGTGCCGGTACGCGCCGAGGCCATCCCGGTGCGCCGCGCCGGCCGGGTGCTCGGCGTGATCGCCCGGACCACCAGTCTCGTCTCGGTGCGCACGCCCAGCCGCCTGGAGTTGACCTACCTGCAGTGCGCCGCGGATCTGTCCCAGATGATTTCCTCCGGGTTGTTCCCGCAGCTGGGGGCCGCCACCGAGGCGGTCCCGGCGCTGTCCGAGGAATCGCCGCGGGTGGGTGACGGGCTCATCCGGCTGGATGCCGCCGGCGTGGTCACCTATGCCAGCCCGAACGCGCTGTCGGCCTACCGGCGCCTCGGGCTGACGGCGGACCTGGTCGGGACCGAATTGGGGTCGCTGACCGCTGAGCTCGCGCCATCGAGGGGCCCGGTGGAGGCAGCGGTGGTGGTGGTCGCCAGCGGGCGGGTACCGCGACGGATCCAGATTGAGACCGAGGCGGTCGTGGTCAATCTGCGGGCGATCCCGTTGACCGAGCCCGGCGCTCACCTCGGGGCGATCGTGCTGCTGCGCGACGTGACCGAGGTGCGACGCCGGGAGCGGGAGCTGTTGTCCAAGGACGCCACGATCCGGGAGATTCATCACCGGGTGAAGAACAACCTGCAGGCCGTGGCGGCGCTGCTGCGCATGCAGGCCCGTCGGATGGACGAGCCGGGGGCGCGCGCGGCTCTCAACGACGCGGTGCGCCGAGTCGACTCGATCGCCATCGTGCACGACACGCTGGCGATGTCGGACGAGGAGACCGTGGATTTCGACGAGATCGTCGACCGGGTGCTGGCGATGGTCACCGACGTGTCGGCGGTCGCCTCGCCGGTCCGGCCGCGGCGCGCCGGGGTGTTCGGTCAGGTTTCCGGGCGGGTGGCGACGCCGCTGTCGATGGTGCTGACCGAACTACTTCAAAACGCGCTCGAGCACGGGATCACGCCCGGCTGCGAGCTGGTCGAGGTGCGGGCCCGACGCCGGCCGGGCTGGTTGGTGGTACAGGTGGACGACGACGGCCGGGGACTGCCGGCCGAGTTCGACGAGCAAACCTCGACGAATCTCGGGCTGCGCATCGTGCGCACCCTGGTGGACGCTGAACTGGGCGGACGGCTGGAGTTCGGGCCGCGTCCCGGCGGCGGCACCCGCGTGGAGCTGCAGATACCCCTGGCCCCCAGACGGGGGACCGACGCAGAACGGCCCCGGACTCCCTAATCGGGAGCCGGGGCCGAGGTCGTTGCGCGGCCTGATTGCTGCGGTCTAGAGCACCCGTGCCCGTGCGCGAGCAGTGCGACGCTTGAGCGCGCGGCGCTCGTCCTCGCTCAAGCCCCCCCAGACGCCGGCGTCCTGGCCGGACTCCAGGGCCCATTGCAGGCAGACGTCGATGACCTCACAGCGACGGCATACCGCGCGCGCCTCCTCGATCTGGATAAGCGCGGGGCCAGTGTTACCGATGGGGAAAAACAGCTCGGGATCTTCATCCCGACAGACTGCGCGGTGGCGCCAGTCCATGGCCTAGCTCCTCATGCTGGTGGGGCAACTGTGGCCCCAGATATTTGGCGGACGAACCGATGCAGCTACGCGCCGGTTCACTAACTAGTGAACGCGTTCACGAGCGTTTTCGCCTCATCGAACCGCCAGAATTTCTGTGAGGTGCGGCACTGGTTGCGTCGTTGGAACCGCGACCGGGGCCCAGCCTGAACCAAGCGTTAGGGAAGCACAAGGCCTCCGGCCGAAAAATCGCCGGGCCCGCGATAAAGATCGCCTGGTGGAGGCGTCGGAGCGGGTCGATCGACCCGCCGCCCAACGTGCGCCGCCGGTAGATCGACGGCCCTTTCGCCCCATTAGTCTGTCGCCGATGGACCGGCCTCGCACCCCTCGAGTCCGGGGCCGCCGCGATCTCGTTCGGCCGCGGATCAACCACGTCGTCGGCCGCGCGAACCCGAAGGCCCCCGGCGCGCCCGCGCACGATCGGGGCGGACCCGCTTCCGCGGCCGCCGCAGCCTTGGTCGCTCAGGCCCTGGTGCTCGCCGCGCTCGGGGTCTGGGCCGCGGTGTCCGGCGCGAGTGAAGCGCGCGACCGAACCGGCGTCGAGCTCATGGCGGTGCTGGCCGTGGTGGCCGCGGTGGCTCTGGCCCTGGTGGCCCGCGGTCTGGCCGCCGGGGCGAGGTGGGCCCGGGCCCCGGCCGTTGTCTGGGAGTTGATCATGCTGCCGGTCGGGGTGAGCCTGGCCCAGGGGATCCCGGCGGCCGGGGCGCTGCTGTTGGCCAGCGCGGGCCTGGTTCTGGTCGCGATCTTCACTGCCGGGGCGGGACCAAGCGCCTAAGGCGCCCTCAGGCCTTCTTGGTGGCCCAGAAGATCTCCGCGATCTCATCGATCTTGGCCAGCAACTGCTCGGCCACCTTCACGTCGGTCGAGCCCTTCGTGCCGCCGGCACCAGCCAGTTTCGTGGCCTCGTTGAACAGTTGATGCAGGTTCGGGTAGGCCTCGAAGTGCGGGGGCTTGAAGTAGTCCGTCCACAGCACCCACAGGTGGTGCTTGACCAGCTCTGACCGCTCCTCCTTGACCGCCAGGGCGCGGGCTCGGAACGTCTCGTCGTCGCTGTTGTTGTACTTCTCGATCGTCGCCTTCACCGACTCGGCCTCGATCCGGGCCTGGGCGGGGTCGTACACCCCGCACGGCAGGTCGCAGTGGGCGTGCACCGTCGGGATGTGCGGGAACCGCTTCACGGAGGAGTCCCTTCACGGTTGTGGGCGCCCTGCGGGTCGGGCGCGGGTTCTCCCGGGACACTACCCCCATGATCCGGGCCATTCCTGGGCGGCTTGGACATGCCCTGGGGCTGGTGCGGGTCGCGGGGGAATCCATGCGCCCGACCTTGAGCCCGGGCGACGTGCTGCTGGTGCGCTACGGCGGACGGGTTCGGTCCGGACGGCTGGTGATCGTCGAGCTGCCGGGTAGGGGTACCGCGGTGAAGCGGGCGACGCGTCGTGTTCGGCAGGGCTGGTGGGTGGAGCGAGACAACCCCGCGACGGGGGTCGACTCGTGGCTGGTCGGTGCGGTGCCGGAGCACGCCGTGGCGGGCGTGGTTCTGGGCCGGGTCTGGCCGCCCCGCCGACCGCGCCGGCGGCGCCGGTAGGGTCGGGTGATGCTCGCCGCCAGCGCCGTGCGCTTCGCCCCCGACGACCCGCTGTCCGCTCTCGAGGTGGGGGAGCGGCCCGAGCCGATAGCCAAGGACGGCTGGGTCACCGTTGACGTGAAAGCCGCCTCGCTCAACCACCACGACGTGTGGTCGCTGCGTGGGGTGGGTCTGAAGGAGTCGCAGCTGCCGATGATCCTCGGCTGCGACGCGGCGGGCATCGACCCGGACGGCAACGAGGTGATCGTCCACGCGTTGATCGGCGACCCGGATTACCGCGGCGACGAAACCATGGACCCCGGTCGGAGTCTGCTTTCGGAACGGCACCAGGGCACGTTCGCCGAACAGGTCGTGGTGCCGCGGCGCAACCTGGTGCCCAAGCCGCCCGAGCTGTCCTGGGCGGAGGCCGCGTGCCTGCCCACGGCCTGGTTGACCGCCTACCGGATGCTGTTCCACCGCTCGGGCCTGCAACCCGGTGGCACTGTGCTGGTGCAGGGCGCGGGCGGCGGCGTGGCGACGGCGCTGATCGCGCTCGGGCACGCGGCCGGATTCCGGGTGTGGGCCACCAGCCGGGACGATGCCAAGCGGGAGCGGGCGCTGACGATCGGCGCCGATGCCGTCTTCGAGCCCGGCGCGCGGCTGCCGGACCGCGTCGATGCCGTGATGGAGACGGTCGGCCAGGCGACCTGGGCGCACTCGGTGAAGTCGCTGCGCCCCGGCGGGACGATCGTGATATCCGGGGCGACCAGCGGCAACGCCCCGCCCGCCGAGCTGACCAGGGTGTTCTACCTGCAGCTTTCGGTGGTCGGGTCGACGATGGGTACCCGCGACGACCTGGAGCGACTGGCCCGCTTCCTGCAGGTGACCGGGGTGCGGCCGATGATCGACTCGGAAATGCCGCTGTCCGAGGCGCGGGCGGGAATCGCCAAGATGGCCGCGGGCGAACTGTTCGGCAAGATCGTGTTCACGACAGGCAGTTGACCGCAGGGAACACACTCTGACGAACAGTCAGATCGGCCCGGTGCCGGGAAAGTCGACGACAGCGGTGACTGCGTCGAGGTTCAGCGGGCCGTACAGGTGTGGGAACATTTCGCCGAGCGCCGGCACGGTTTCATAGCGCAGCGGAGCGGTCAGTCGCTCCGCTGCGATGGTGAGCAGCACCAGTCCGCGCACGCCGGCGAAGTGCCGTTCGGCGGTGGCCAGCACCTGATTGGGCGCCGACAGGTGGACGAAGCCGTCGGAGGCCAGCGATTCGGGCTCGTAGACCCCGACCGCCTTCGCGGCCTCCCAGTCCGGGCGGGTGGTGATATGCAGCAGCATGCCCGCAGCGCTCGCTCAGTCCTCGTCGTCGTGCCGTGCGAGCCAGGTCGCGAGACGCTCGATCGGGACCTCGAACTCCGGATGCAGGTCGACGAACTCGGCCAGCCGTCCGCCCAGCCAGGCCAGGGTCACCTCCTGATCGCCCCTGCGGTCGATCAGCTCCTCGATGCCGCGGTCGGTGAAGTACACGGCGCGCCCCGCTCAGTCGGCGAAGGCCCGGGCGACCACCTGCTCCTGCTCGTACTCGTGCACCGAGTGCGATCCGCAGGCCGGGGCCGAGGAGGCCTGCCGGGAGATCCCGGCCAGCGACCGGCCGCCGAGGTGCTCGACGAGGTTGAGCGCGACGTGCGGCCATGCGCCCTGATTCGCCGGTTCCTCCTGGACCCAGCGCAGCGTGGCGGACGGATAACGGGCCAGCACCGCTTCCAGCTCGGCCACCGGCAGCGGGTAGAGCTGCTCAAGCCGGACGATTGCGACCTCGGCGGCGCCGACCGTGTCCCGATGCGCAGCCAGGTCGTAGTAGATCTTGCCGGCGCAGAGCAACACCCGACGGACTGACGCCGGCTCCGCCGACGGGTCGTCGAGGACGGGTCGGAAAACTCCTCCCGTGAACTCCGCCGGATTGGACACCGCGGCGCGGTGCCGCAACAGCGACTTGGGGGTGAACACGACCAACGGACGGTGGTGCGCGGAGAGCGCCTGCCAGCGGAGCAGATGGAAGTGATTGGCCGGGGTGGTCGGCACGGCGACGGTCATGTTGTCCTGGGCGCAAAGCTGCAGGAACCGCTCGGGACGACCCGAGGAGTGGTCGGGGCCCTGGCCCTCCAGGCCGTGCGGAAGCAGCATTACCACCCCGGAGCGCTGTCCCCACTTCTGCTCGCCGGAGCAGATGAACTCGTCGATGATCGACTGGGCCCCGTTGACGAAATCGCCGAACTGCGCCTCCCAGCACACCAGCGCCTCGGGCCGGGCCACCGAATAGCCGTACTCGAAGCCGAGCGCCTCATATTCGGACAGCAGCGAGTCGTAGACATAGA
>Ga0157362_1000088_pt1 | contig 25757 bp, 25 predicted proteins | sample AttlaeALBM3_FD_111480 | JGI IMG/M metagenome (GOLD analysis project Ga0157362, IMG submission 111480) | Fungus gardens microbial communities from leaf cutter ant in Ribeirão Preto, State of São Paulo, Brazil - Atta laevigata ALBM3 | ecosystem: Host-associated > Fungi > Mycelium > Unclassified ... | reverse complement strand
TGCTGGCCGACATCCACACCAAAGTGCCGGTGACGAACGTGGTGGTCACCGTCACCGGCACCGAACCCGACGGCATCACCAAGACGCCGGGGCAGGACTTCAGCAACCTGGGCCGCGGGGAATACCGGGGCCGGATCACGGGTCCCGCGGGTGCGTGGGAGTTGGCCGCGGTAGCGGTCGGGGGGCCGGGTGCCGAGGTGCCGCCCACCCAGCAGACGTTCGATGTCGTCCTGCGCCCGAAGACCACCAAGCCGACGGCGGCCCCGTGAGCCGCCGCGGGGTGGAGATCGTCCTGCGCGGGGTGGACCGGGCCTTCGGGTCGCACGAGGTCCTGACCGGAATAGAACTGACGGTAGGTCACGGCGAGGTCGTCGCTCTGTTGGGCGCGTCCGGTTCGGGCAAGTCGACGCTGCTGCGCCTGGCCGCGGGCTTGGACCGGCCGACGGCGGGCGAGGTACGCATCGACGGCGAACCGTTGCGTGGCATCGATTCGCGCACGGCATTCGTGTTCCAGGAGGCCCGGCTGCTGCCCTGGCGTTCGCTGGCGGGCAATGTGGCGCTGGGTCTGCCGTGCAACACGGAGAAGACCGCCGGTCGGGCCCGGGTGCAGGAGTTGTTGACCCAGGTCGGCCTGGACGGTTTCGCCGAGCACCGCCCGCGGGGCGTGTCCGGCGGCATGGCGCAGCGCACGGCACTGGCCAGGGCGCTGGCCCGCGATCCCGGAGCGCTGCTGCTGGACGAGCCGTTCGGAGCGCTGGACGCGCTGACCCGGCTGCGCATGCAGAACCTGCTGCAGGACCTGCTCGACGAGTTCCCCACCAGCGTCCTGCTGGTCACCCACGACGTCGAGGAAGCGCTGTTGCTCGCTGACCGCATCGCCCTGCTGGGCGGCGCCACTATGGACCGCGGCGCCCACTTCGTGCACGAGCTGACGGTGCCGTGGCCCCGTCGCCGGGACCGCGGCGACCCGCGCCTGGCCGAGCTACGCCTCGACCTGCTCAGAAGGTTGGGCGTCGACGTCCACCCGCCCACCACCCAGCCGACCATCACGGAAGAGAACCGCCATGACGCGCCGTCGAACCCTGCCCGCCCTGCTCGCCACGGCCGCACTGCTGTTGACCGGCTGCGCGTGGGGGGACAGCGGTGAACCGCTGACCCGGGCGTCCCACCAGAAGCGCCAGCTCAACATCGACTGGGCCACGTACAACCCGCTGAGCCTCATCATCAGGGAGAAGGGGTGGTTGGAGGCGGCGCTGCCCGACACGAAGGTCAACTGGATCCAGTCCACGGGCAGCAACAAGGCCAACGAGAACCTGCGCGCCGGCGCTCTCGACGTCGGCTCGACCGCCGGCTCGGCTGCTCTGCTGGCCCGGTCCAACGGCTCGCCCATCAAGGCGATCGACATCTTCAGCCAGCCCGACTGGTCGGCCATCGTGGTCACCAAGAACTCGCCGATCACCGAGGTGAAGCAGCTCGCCGGGAAGAAGGTCGCGGTCACCAAGGGCACCGACCCCTACTTCTTCCTGCTGCAGTCCCTCGACGCGGCCGGGGTGAACCAGAGCCAGGTGACGATCGAGAACCTGCAGCACGCCGACGGGCGGGTGGCCCTGGAGAGCCACAGCGTGGACGCCTGGTCCGGGCTGGACCCGATCATGGCCGCCAGCCAGGCCACCGCCGGGTCCCGGCTGATCTATCGCAACGTCGCCTTCAACACCTACGGCTTCCTGGACGCCACGGAATCGTTCCTGAACAAGGATCCGCAGACAGTGCAGGTGGTCGTGGACGCCTACGAGCGCGCCCGCCAATGGGCGGAGGCCAACCCGGACGAGACCGCGCGGATCCTGGCCACGGCGGCCGGGATCGACATGGCGGTGGCGAGGACGACGCTCGGCCGCACCAACCTGAAGGTTTCCCCGGTGCCCGGCGCTGCGCAGGACGCGGTGCTGAAAAGGGTCGGCCCGATCTTCGTGCGGTCGCAGGACGTCGCCGGCCAGGGCATTGTCGACACCGCGTTGGCATCGTTGTTCGCGCCGACCTACGCCAGCGCCGCGGACCCCTCCCGCGTCGGCGGCACGAAGCAATGATCCGCCGGATACGCGCCGCCCACCTCGGCGTCGGCGCCGTCGTCCCCGTCCTGCTCCTGTTGCTGTGGTACCTGCTCGCGGCGGCGCACGTGTTCCGCCCCGACCAACTGCCACCGCCGGGACGGGTCTGGCATGCGGGTCTCGATCTCGCGCACAACGGCGCGCTGTGGGATCACATCCGGGTGTCCACCCGGCGGGTCCTGGTGGGGTTCACCGTCGGCGCGGCGCTGGGCCTCGCCACCGGCGCCCTGGTCGGGCTGTATCGGCCCGCCGCGGCGTTGTTGGGCCCGACCGTCGGGGCGTTCCGCGCGGTGCCCTCGCTGGCCTGGGTGCCCCTGCTGATCCTGTGGCTGCGGATCGGGGAGGACTCGAAGATCACGCTGATCGCGATCGGTGCGTTCTTCCCCGCGTACACCACCGTCGCAGCCGCGCTACGGCACGTGGATGCAGGCCTGGTCGAGGCCGGGCGGGCCTACGGGCTCAACGGCGTCCGGTTGTTGACCACTGTGCAACTGCCCGCGGTCACCCCCGCGGTGTTCGCGGGGCTGCGCCTGGCGCTCGCGCAGAGCTGGTTGTTCCTGGTCGCAGCGGAACTGATCGCGTCGTCGCAGGGCCTCGGCTTCTTGCTGATCGACAGTCAGAACAACGGTCGCACCGACCGATTGGTGCTCGCCATCGCGTTGTTGGCCGTCCTGGGCAAGACCACCGACACCGTCCTCGGGCTGGGCGAGCGATGGGCGCTGCGGCGGTGGACGTGATACCGAATACGGGGTCAGAGCGTCGCCCGGTGCACCTCGATGCGCACCGGCTCGCGCAGGCTCTGCCCGACCACGCAGTAGCGCTCGGTGCTCGTGGCCAGCCGGTCCAGCGCGGCGTCGTCGATGTCGGCGTCGAGGTCCACCGTGACGACGATCTCGGAAATGCCGACCGGCACGGTCTTGTCGAGGCCGAGCGTGCCGCGTGCGTCGAAAACCGCGTCGGCCCGCAGCTCCGCGGAGCGGATGACCACGCCCATGGCCGTGGCGACGCTGCGCAGGGTCACCCCGGCACAGGCCAGCAACGCCTCCAGCAGCATGTCCCCGGAACACGCGTCGGAGCCGTCGCCCCCGGTGGCCGGGTGCAGGCCGGCGCGCACCGGCCCGGCCCAGCCCCGCACGGTCGCGGTGACACCGGGCGCGCTGTGGTCCCCGCTTGCGTGCAACGGCGTGCGCGCCGCGTCGGGATCGGCGCGGTACTTGTCGCGCAGGGGTGCCTGCAGCGCACGCAGTGCGGCAGCGTCGAGTGGTGTGGCGCTCATCGCGACCTCCCGCGTGGACGAATTGTCAACACGACGGCTAGAGTCCGCCTATGTCGACTAACTTGGTCCAGTTTAGCTGTACGGGCTGACCGTGTGTCAGCAGGCCCGGAACCGGGCCGGTGCCGAAACGTAGGACAGCAGGGGTCCGGGCCCATGCGCATCGAACAATTGGAGTACTTCCAGTCCATCTGCCGGATCGGGTCGTTGCGCCGCGCCGCGGAGGAGATGCATCTCTCCCCGCCCGCGTTGAACGAGGCCATCCGCGGTCTGGAACGCGATCTCGGCGTCGACCTGCTCGACCGACATCGGTCGGGCACCAGGGTCAGTGACGTGGGACGCAACCTGCTGCCGGATGTGGTGGCGGTGCTGGAGTCCGTCGCGGGGCTGCGCCGCGCGGCGGGAGACCAGCAACAGTCCGGTCGATTGATCCGGATGGGGACGGTGAACACGGCGACCATCTCCGTGGTCATCCCCGCGATCAGTCGATTCCACCAGCTCTATCCGGGCATTCAGGTGGAGTTGGTCGGCGCCAGCCATGTCGAGATCGAACGCATGCTGTTGGAGGGAAGCCTCGACTTCGGGCTGGTCAACCACCTCGACGGTGACGAGCTGCCCGCGCGTCTGGAGGTGCGGGACCTGTTGCGCGGCCGCGCTGTGGTGTGTCTGCGGGTCGATCACCCCTTGACCGCGAGCAGCGTGCTCAGCATCGAGGAGCTGGCGGCCGAGCCGCTGATCGTCATGCGGCCGGGGTATGTGATGCATCGTCTGTTGCAACGGTTGTTGCCCGGCCGATCCGTGCACGCCTCCTGCTCCGCGGACGGCGCGGAGATGGGCAAGATCATGGTGGCCGAGGGTCTCGGGGTGACGCTGCTACCGGACTTCAGCGTCATCGGCGATCCGCTCGAGCGCAGCGGCGTTATCACGTGGCGGCCGTTGGAGGGCGCGCCCCACACCGTCACGATGGGCCTGATGCATCGTCGCTCGGGCATCCCCAGCCGCGCGGCGCGCGCCCTGGTGGAGCTGCTGATCCTGCCCCAGCCGGTGCTGACCGCATGAACGGGCTCGGGTACGAGCCGGTGACCGTCGCGCTGGCCGGGGTGGCGAACGAGCTCACCACGCGGTTCGCGGTCGGTGCCGCGATGCGCGACCGGCTGCGGGTACTGCCCCGGGACGAGATCGGACAGTTGGCCGAAGCCGGCTTGCTCGCCGTCACCGTGCCGCGCGAGCTCGGCGGCCCCGGCTGGGGCCCGGGTGCGACTGCCGAACTGCTGCGTCTGCTGCGCTGCTCGACCGTTCCGTTGTGGAACAACGCGGCCAGGTAGACGAAGTGGCTCTGCGGCACCTGCGCGATGTTCGGGTCAGCCGTGGCACCAGCCCCGTGCGGGGCCCGTGCGGTCGCCGCTCGGGCTGCCGTCGACGTCTCCGACGCGCTGTTCGAGTTGAGCGGAACCCGAGCGGCACGCGACGAGCTGAACCTGCACCGGCACTGGCGCAACGCCCGCACGCACACACTGCACGACCCGGTCCGCTGGAAGGTGCAGCACATCGGCCGGTACTCGCTGAACGGCACGCCCCCGCCCCGTCACGGCGGCATTTGATGAGCCCCGTCTTCCACTGGTTTCTCCCGACCCACGGCGACGGTCGGCAGTTGGTGAGCGGATCCCGCGCGGCTTCGCTCGGCTACCTCGCGCAGATCGCCCGTGCCGCCGAGGAACTCGGCTTTGTCGGCGCGCTCACGCCCACCGGCGCCTGGTGCGAGGACGCGCTAGTCACCACGGCGATGCTGAGCCGCGAATGCGAACGACTGAAATTCCTGGTGGCCCTGCGGCCGGGGCTGACGTCGGTCACCTTCGCCGCCCAGGCCGTCGCGACCTTTCTACGCCACGCCCCGAACCGCCTGCTGGTGAATGTGGTCACGGGCGGCGAGGACCACGAGCAACGTTCCTACGGCGACCACCTGGACAAGGCTGCCCGGTACCGACGTACGGCGGAATTCCTCACCGTCGCGGGCCGACTGTGGCGGGGTGAGCGGGTCAGCTTCGCCGGTGAATACGTCCGGGTGGAGAACGCGACGCCGGTGCACGTGTCCGACCGGCCGCCGCCGATCTACCTCGGTGGCTCGTCGGCCGAGGCGATCGAGGTGAGCGGCCGGCACGTCGACGTCTATCTGACGTGGGGTGAGCCGCCGGCCGCGGTGGCCGAAAAGATCGCCGCGGTGCGGGCGGTCGCGGCCTCGCACGGTCGGCGGGTGTCCTTCGGTATCCGGCTGCACGTGATCAGTCGGGACACCGCTGCTGCCGCCCGGCTGGAGGCGGAGCGGTTGCCGGCCGGCCTGAGCCCGGCGCTCATCGACGCCGTCCAGCGGGGTCTGGCCCGCAGCGGCTCCGAGGGGCAGCGCCGGATGACCGCACTGCACAACGGCCGCACCGATGCGCTGGAGGTCGCGCCCAACCTCTGGGCCGGCGTCGGGCTGGTGCGCGGTGGCGCGGGCACCGCGTTGGTGGGCAGCCATGACGAGGTCGCCGACCGCATCACCGAATACCACGACCTGGGCATCGACGAATTCGTGCTGTCCGGTCAGCCCCATCTGGAAGAGGCCTACTGGTTCGGCGAGGGCGTGCTGCCCGTGTTGGCCCAACGGGGCCTATGGGCCCACCCCGCCGGCCCGATGACCGCGGCGCGTGCCGCGATCCCGTTCGCGGAAAGGCAATGAATGACCACCACCGAGATTCCCGCCCTGGATCGCTGGGGCGAGTTCGACCGGGACAACCCGTTCCCGCTGTTCGCGCACGTCCAGGCGGCCGGGCCGGTCCATGCGATCCGGTTGGCCGACGGTCACCGCGCGTTTCTCGTCGTCGGGTACGAGGAGGCGCGAGTCGCGCTGCATCACCCGGACCTGTCCAAGGACATGCATCGCGCCCTGGAACAGGAGGGTGCGGTGGTCGCCGAGGGCCTGCCGGGTCGCGACTTCGCCCGGCACATGCTCAGCGTCGATCCGCCGGACCACACCCGGTTGCGTTCGCTGGCCGCCGGGGCGTTCACCCGCACCCGACTGGCCGCATTGGAGCCGGCGATCCACCGCGCCGTCGGGGCGCTGCTCGGCGCATTGACCCCGGACGCCGATGGAGTGGTGGATCTGGTCGCCGGGTTCGCCGCGCCGCTGCCGTTCACCGTCATCGGCGACCTGCTCGGCCTGCCCGAAACGGAGCAGGTCCGACTGGCGGGCTGGTTCGCGACGCTGCTCGCCCCGCACCCCGGGTCGGAACCCCCACCCGCCGCGGTGGCGGCCTCGGACAACATCGTGCAAGCACTGCACGACCTGGTCGACCGGCGTTGGGATTCCCCGCCCGCCGAGGACTTGCTCGGCGATCTGGTGCGGGCCTGCCGCGAACAACAACTGACCCGCCAGGAGCTGCTGTCGACGGTGTTCCAACTGATCGTCGCCGGCCACCACACGACGACCAGCCTGATCGGCAACGGAGTGGTTGCCCTGCTAACCCACCCGGAGCAACGTGACGTGCTGCTCGCCGACCTCACCCTGGTGCCACGCGCGGTGGAGGAGTTCATGCGCTGGGACGCGCCTGTGCCGCACTCCACGTTCCGGTACGCAGTCCGCGACGTGAGCGTGGGCGACGTCGTGATCCCGGCCGGCACACAGGTCATCGTGTCGTTAGCCGCCGCTGGCCGCGATCCGGCCCGCTACCCGAACCCGGACACCCTCGACGTAACCCGGACGGACAACGGACACCTCGCGTTCGGTCACGGCGTGCACCACTGCCTCGGGGCGCGATTGGCCCGGTTGGAGGGGGTTATCGCGTTCACCGCCCTCCTGCACCGCTTCCCGTCCATGCAGTTGGCCGTGCCCCGGTCGGAGCTGCGCTGGGACCACGGCGACGGTCTGGTCCTGCGAGGGCTGACCGGCCTCCCGGTCCGACTCAACGAAAGGACCGGGACGTGACTGCTGTCGTCGCACTGCTCCTCGGCACATTCCTCACCGTGGTCCTCGGCATGACGGCAGAGCGGTGGGTCGGCTTCGTGCGGGAGCGTCTCAAGAACCGGCCGGGCCGACTTTGAATGTCGACCAGTTCACTTGACAAAGATGTTCGGGGTCGGCGAGGGTGGGTGTATGTCGCTGCTCGCCTCGCGTCGGTATGTCGACCTGGTGCGCGTCGGCGCCTGTCTCTGTCGCGCCTGAGCGCGTTCCCGCCCTGTCGGCGTCCCGCTGATCTGACGGCTTGTCGCATTCGCGCCGCCGTGCCCGCGGTCTTTTCCAACCCGAGGAGTTCTGGCATGACCACGCTCAAAACCCCGATCGACAACGGCGTCAACGTCGAGGCGCTGCTCGGCGTGCGGGCCGCGCTGCCCGAGACGCCGGAGATCGCCGCGTTCCAGTGGCGGTCCACGGTGGAGTGGGTGAACGGCACGCACAGTCGTTCGGAGGTGGAGTCGTTCTACGGCTTCGGTGCCGAGCAGCAGCACCACACCACGTTCAGCTACGACGCCGACCACCCGCTGCAGTTCGCCGCGCTGGACAAGGGCGTCACCCCGGTCGAGTACGTGCTGGTGGCCCTGGGCAGCTGCCTCACCGCCGGCGTGGCCGCCGTCGCCCAGCAGCGCGGTGTGCAGTTGCGGTCGGTGAAGGCGACGCTGACCGCGGAGATGGACCTGCACGGCATCCTCGGCGCGGACCCCGAGGTGCGCAATGGGTTCAGCGGGGTGTCGGTGCACTACGACATCGACGCCGACGCGAGCCCGGAGCAGGTGGCGGCGCTGGTGGCGCAGTCGCAGAAACGGTCCGCGGTCTACGACATCCTCACCAACCCGACCAACGTCACGGTCACCGTGGCCTGATGCCCACGACCACCGCGGTCGTGGTGGGCGCCGGGCACAGCGGCCTGGCCGCCTCCCGTCGGCTCACCGAGAGGTCGATCGACCATGTCGTGCTCGAGCGCGGGGACGTCGCGCACTCGTGGCGGACGCAGCGCTGGGACTCGCTGCGGCTGCTCACGCCGACGTGGATGACGAGGTTGCCCGGTGCTACCTGCACCACGGGCGATCCCGAGGGCTATCTGACTGCGGCTCAGTTCGCGGATTTCCTGACGGGGTACGCGAACGGCGCACCGATTCAGGGCGGCACGACCGTCGAATCGGTTGCGTGCACGGGAGACGGGTTCGCGGTCCACACCGATCGGGGGGTGTGGCGCACCGGGGCGGTTGTGCTGTCGACAGGCCTGACCGCCCCGGTGCTACCCGGCTTCGCCGGCGCCCCGCCGGCCGGGGTGACCTCGGTGCACGCGGTCGACTACCGCCGCCCGGACCTGCTGCCCGAGGGCGGGGTGCTGGTCGTCGGCGCCGCCGCGAGCGGGGTGCAGATCGCCGAGGAACTGCAGCGCTCCGGACGCCCGGTGACCCTGGCCGTCGGGGAGCACGTGCGACTGCCGCGTCGCTACCGCGACCGGGACATCCTCTGGTGGCTCGACGCCACCGGCGTGCTGGACGAGGGCCCGGCGCAGATCGACGACCTGCTCCGGGCCCGCCACCTGCCCTCCATGCAACTGATCGGCGCGCCCCGCACCGTCGACCTCAACCACCTGCATTCCCTCGGGGTCCGGTTGGTCGGTCGGCTCGCCGGGATCCGCGACGGGCGGGCGCAGTTCGCCGGCTCACTGGCCAACGTGTGCGCGCTGGCCGACCTCAAGCTCGGCCGGTTACTCGACGCCATCGACACCTTCGCCGGGGGCACCGGCGAACGCTGCGTGCCCACCCGCGTGCCGGCGCCGCTGCTGGACCTCGACCTGCGCTCCGGGGAGATCACCTCGGTGGTGTGGGCCACCGGCATCGCCCCCGACTTCTCCCGTATCGACGCGCCGACCTTCGACCGCCGCGGTCGGCTCGTCCACGACGGGGGTGTGACCCGGGTTCCGGGCATCTACGTCCTCGGTCTGCCGGTGTTGCGCCGCCGGCGGTCCAGCCTCATCGACGGCGCCGCCGGGGACAGCGCCGCCGTCATCGAACACCTCGCTCACCACCTCGACACCGTGACCAAGGCGGCATCATGAACCCGACGCGCTGGGGTGTCGTCATCGCGGATGCCGTGGCCGCTCGGGACGCCGAGCGGCTCGGCTCCCACTTCACCGACGACGTCCGACTGCGCGCGCTGCTGCCCGGCGGTTTGGTCGAGGCGAACGGGCGCCCCGAAGTGTTGAAGCACTTTGACGACTGGTTCGGCGGGTACACGAGCGTCGAACTGGTCGAGGCACGGGGCGAGCTCGTGGGCGGCGACCGGCTGTTGGTGCACTACCGGTTGGCCGTCGCCACCGACGAGGGCCCGACGGTGGTGACCCAGACCCTGATCGGAACCCCGGACCGCGACGCCCCCGAACGACTGGCCCGCATTGACCTGCTGTGCTCCGGGTTCCGGCCCGGTCCTCCGTAGACAAACCGATTGCGACCCTCGCCGTAGTGAGTGCGCAGGGTGTTGAGGCAGCAGGTGTCAGGGTCCGAGCATGGCGAACGGGATGACGGCCACGCCATCCTTGCGCCGGTAGGCGTGCTCGCCGGTGGTGATGACGACGCGGTCGGCGAGACGGTCGCCCAGTCGCTCGTGCAGCCAGGCCAGGTGGCGCACGTCGGAGTCGTCGACCGTGGCCGACAGTTTGATCTCGACCGCCACGACCGCTTGGTCCTCCCGTTCGACGATCAGGTCGATCTCGTGCTCGGTGTTCTTGGTGCGTAGATGGCCCACCGCGGCGTCGGCGGCTGCGGCGTAGACGCGCACGCTCTGGGTGACCAGGGACTCGAACAGTGCGCCGAGCCAGGTTCCAGTCGCGGCGGACACCCGCGTCCCGACGCCGCGCAGCAGGCCGGCCCGGCCGACGCCGACCAGCCGCGCGGCCAGTGCCGGGTCGACCAGGTGGTGTTTGGGGGTTCGGGTCAGCCGGGTCAGCGGGGCGAACATCGGCAGCCATGCGGGTAGTGGGTCCAGCACGAAGATCCGTTGTAGGTGATCGCGATAGATGTCGACGGTCTGTCGGGCAGGTTTGTCGGATTGGCCGCCGGTGGCGGCGTCGAGAATCGCGGTGTACGCCGCGTCGGTCGCGGTCGCCGCGCCGTAGGCGGCCAACCAGGCGCGGAGGATGGCCGGTCGGCGGATGGAGACACCTGCCTCGGGCAGGTCCCGGTCGACGATGCGGGCGAGATAACTGTCCAGTTGCACCGCGCGGGCCCGTTCGGGCAGGTCCCGGATACCCGGGAAGCCCGAGCGCAGGATCTCGTCGGTGTAATCGGCGAGATTGACCGCTGTGCTGCCGGTGATCGTCGGCCGGTCGCCGGTCAGCAACTCGCGCAGCGAGATTGTCGGGGTGGAGCGGGCGCGCTCGCTGAAGGCCATGGGGCGCAGGGTGAGCGTCACGATCCGGCCGGCGCCGGAGTGGATGCGCACTCCCGGCGCGGGCCCGGCCGATCCGGTCAGCAGGAACCGGGCGCCGGTGGCGTCGGCGTCCACGGCGCGGCGAACCCGGTCCCACACGGCCGGTTCCAGCTGCCACTCGTCGATCAGCACCGGTGTCGGCAGTTGGGTGACCCGGTCGATGTCGGCCGCCAGCACCTCGCGTTGCCGCGGGTCGTCGAGGGACAGGATCGTCGTGGCCCGGCGAGCGGCGGTCGCGGTCTTGCCGACTCCCTTGGCTCCCTCCAGCGCGACCGCCGCCAACTGGGGTAGCAGCACGTCGAGTTCGTCATCCAGGACGCGTCGCCGGTACACCGCCCCAACCTAACAGTTGGACGGAGTTGAATCTAACATTTCGACGACATCATGCAGGGCGTCCGGACGGCCGCTACGCGCGTTGGCGTCGCCAATTTTCAAAGCATCGCCCGCCGATTTTCAGGCGGGTCGGGAGTGCTGCGCATTGGTCCAGTCGTGGCCGGCGGCGGACGGCTATTCGTGCGACACCCTCATTCGTGTCAAAAACACGCGGCCTGCTCGGCCGGGCGGCGGCGTCTTGGTCGTGCATCGATCGTCGCACTGCCGTGCGTCTCGTTCGGCGGGAGAGCCTGACCAGTTCGACACCGGACATGACAGGGGAATGGTGCGCGCTATGGCGAACAGGCTCGGCCCGGCGGTCATCTGCACCGCTTACCCAATCGATCTGGCAGTCCCGTACCCGGAGCGTCCCTGAGTGACGCCCAGTCAGCTTTGCGGCCGAACCACGCCGCCCCGGCGCCGAAGGGCGGTTCGGGAAGAAATTTCCGGACATACTTCGCGACCGGAAAAGCCGGCTCACAGGCGGTGTCAATCGACCTTGAGGGCCTTTGGCACCTCTCAGGCAAGAGCCGGTAACCGTCGGTCCAAGACCAAACATTTTCGGTGCATCTCCCCGCGTAGCCCGGCTCGGTGTTGCACTGTGTAGATCATGCGCCGGGGGACTTGGAGCGGCCGTCCTCCCGGGGCCTCGGACGCGGTGGGCGTGGGGCCTGCCGCGTTGTCTCAACGACAACCCGGTGAAGGTGGAATCTCCAGATGAGCCAAATCGGTGCCGGCGCACCCGCGCCGGGTGGGGCGGAGCCCGGGACAAGGCGGAAGTCCGGGCGTAACGCCGGCGTCGGTGGGGGTGTCGCGCTGCTGCTGGTCGTGGTCGGGGCGGCGGCCTGCGCGCCCAGCGGTCACAGCAGCAAGGCCGCGGCCAACGAGGCTCCGCCCGCCGCGGTCGGGGCCACCAGCACGCCGCGTGCCGCACCGGCGACCCCGGCGTCGAAGTCGATGTTCGGGCTGCGGGCAGTGCACATGACCGCCTCTTCGTGGGCCTACAAGCCGCTGCACGACCCGGTCGTGCAGATGCTCAAGGATCACAAGATCGACACGATCGAACTCGACATCAAGGACGAGGACGGCCACGTCCAGTACAAGTCCAACGTCCCCGTCTTCCAACAGGACGGTTCGGAGAAGGACACCACTTACGACCCGGCGGCCGTGCTCAAGGAGATCCACGACCTGGGCGGCAAGGTGGTTGGGCGGATCGTGGCGTTCAAGGACCCGCTGTTGGCCAAGTGGGCCTTCGCCAACGGCCACCCGTCGTGGGGCGTCCAGGACAAGAGCGGCAACCCCTACCACGCCGGCACCTACGGCACCGCGGCGTTCACCAACCTGGCCAGCCCAGAGGTCCAGCAGGCCAACGCCGACCTGGCCGTCGAGGCCACCAAGTTGGGTTTCGACGCGATCATGTACGACTACGTCCGCCGGCCCGAGGGCCCGATCGGTTCCGAGGTCTACCCGGGCATCGGCAACCAGCAGGCGCAGGAGGTGATCGCGGACTTCCTCGGCAAGGTCGAACCGCAGGTCCACGCCGCGGGCGGGCTGCTGGGCGCTGCCGTCTTCGGGATCTCCGCATTCACCGCGGCCGGGTCCGGCGACGTCGCCCAGAACATCCCGGAGATGTCCAAGCACCTGGACTTCATCTCGCCGATGGACTATCCCTCGCACTGGAACAAGGGTGAGTACGGCGTCGCCGTGCCCTGGGAGTCCCCTTACGACATCCTGTACCGCTCGCTGATGGACTACAACCGGCAGGCGGCCGAGGGGACTGCGATCGTCATCCCGTGGATCCAGGACTTCAACTTCCCGGGCCAGCCGGCCTGGACCAATGAGGGCGTGCAGGCGCAAATCAAGGCCGCCCACGACGACGGCATCAACTCGTTCTTCTTGTGGAATGCCTTCGCCAAGTACCGCTACGACGCCTACGCGCCCAACAGCGCCGAGCCCGCGAACGATGCCCCGGGGACGCTGCGTTACTCGATCGACAAGCCGGGCTCCAACTCGGTGGGCACAACCGACAAGGCGCAGGCGCTGAAGACCTTCGACGACTACATGGCAGCCAAGGCGGCCGGCAAGTCGACCACCGGCAGCTCGTCGAGCACCACTGGGTCGTCCTCCAGCACCAAGCCGACGTCGAGCCCGAAGCCGACCTCGAGCACCGCACCGAACTCGAGCGGCAGCTGACAACAGCAACGCACGGCGGAGCCCCGGCCGATCAGCCGGGGCTCCGCCGCGTTCTGTGGGCCGACGGTAAGGTCATTGGCTTCGCTGATTCGCCGAGCGTCGTTTGCTGATTTTCAGATCGGTTTTCGCCGTTCAGCGGTGTCGCGTGCCCGCCGAGCCGCACCCGCCCTGCTCATAACCAGAGGTGCCCGATCAATATGACGCTACGTCATGGCGATTCAGGGCGACCCATCATGCGCCGGGCGATCAGGCAGGTTGGGAGTGCGGCGCATCGGCCCAGTCGTGGCCTGTATCGGCGGTGACGTTGGACAGACGATCGCCGGAACCGGCCGGTCGGTCAAACAGCTGTCGGGCACGGTCGTTGACGGTTGGACAGCAAACTGAGACTTGACCTTTCACGCAACCGTGGCCGACCGGCAGGCGCGGGCCCGTGAGGCGATTCAGGCCAGGTGGCGCTCGAGTGCTTCGCGGGCGAGTTGGGAGGGCTTCTTGCCCGGAGGTCAGCGCAGCCATTCCTGGTCTGCTCGGGGCGCATCGGCCTTGAGCCAGTCGCGTAGCGCCCGGTGCAATGGCCCGGGATTGCGCCGGGAGCGCGGGAACCGCCGCGAGCTGGTGAACAGTACACGCGGGGCAGGGTCGTCCTGGCGGAGCAGGGGCGCGAAGTCGCGCACGTTCTCGGTCACCAGTCGCCGGTCGGCCTCGTTCGCCGAGGCGGCGACCTGCGCATCCGATGCCGAGGCCAGCACCGGGTGCCCGGCCACGGCCAGCACGTCGAACCCGTCGGCGACCAACGCTTGGGCCAGAGCGGGGGAGAACATCTCGTCCAGCAGCAGCGCATCGGCCTTGGGTTTCCCGCCACGCCGTGCGGCGCGGGGTTTGCCGGTCACGTGAGCAGGGCCTGGCGACGTTCCCATTCCTGCTCGGCGGCCACCGAGGCCTCCTCGGCGGCGCTGATCCAGTCCTCGATCTCCTCCGGGTACGTGGTCCAGTACCCGATCGCTGCCTCGACCGCGGACTGCGGCACCGCGAATGTCTCCACCGCGGCGGCTACCGCCGAGGTCCCGCGTTCGTCGATCTCGCGCAGGAACCGCACCAGTTCCCAAACGTCCGGGCCCACCACCAGCGCGGCGCGACGCCCGGCTGGTCCGTCGCGGAACACGATCCCGGGATGCTCGACCATTCGCAGGCCCTCGTCGACCAACCGCTGGGCCAGACCCGACGGTGTGGCACCCGGGATCGCCGCCGCGTGTCGGCGCAGGTTCGCGAGGACCTCGGGGTCGAACCGGATCGACAACGGAGTCGTCATGTAGTTACTGTAGCGCAAACCCTACGGCACAGCAGGCCGACTAGGCCCGCTGGAGGCCAGGCGCCGGATCCTCGATCCGTCGCGGTCACTGTCGATCTTGGGCGGGGTGGGACCCGAGCGAGCCGACCCATGCGGTGAGTCCGAATCGGCACTCGGCGCCGCGAGTGTCCTTCCACGGCAGGCCGGCGGCCCAATGGCTTCCAGCCCGATCCGGATCAGTTCGTGATCTACACCTCGAAATAGCGCGGTCCCTCACCCGTCGCGGTCGTTCGCAGACCGCGGCGGGTTCGTGGTGTTCGGCAGTAGACGCGCAATCGCATCGACTCGGTTGACGGCACCGACCTTGCGCAGGATCTGCCGCACGTGGGATTTCACCGTGGCCGGTGACACCACCAGTCTCTCGGCGATCCGGGTGTTGGACAGGCCGTCCAGCATCAGCAGCAGCACGTCGCGTTCCCGGGCGGTGAACGGCTCGAGTGTTGCGTCGGCGGTGGGGACGCCGTTGTGGGCTGGGGCGCGCTGTGCCCCGTCGCCGGAGGACCGGCCGAGGTCGAGCGTCACCTTCGTGCTGATCCCGGCGGCGCGCTTCTCGGCCGAGGCGGCCAGGGAACCGAGAAGCAGTCGTTGTGCCGCGCAACGCTCGCGCATCAATGCCCGTTCGTACGCGCGACCGAAGCCCTCGGCGAAGGCCCAAGCGAGGGCCTCGTCATCGACGTCGACCACGCGCGGATCCTGGCCCCGGTCGAGGTGTAGCAACCCCACCACGGTGGTGTTCGGCGCGATCGGCACCACGACGTAGGAACGGACACCCAGCAACCGACGCAGGGTCGGATGCACCCGCTCGTCCTGGTCGGCATCGACCACGATGGCGGGGCGGCTCGTCTCGATGATGGTGTTCTCCAGCGCCATGTCCTCGATGGCCAGCGCAAATCGGTGCGGGGGGTCGGGCAGCCATTGCGCGTCGGCCTCGCCGTCGTGCGACATCCAGGGCGACCAGACACCGTCGCGCACCCGGCTGAGCAGCGACCGTTGCATACCGCATCCGGCTACGGCTTCCTCACAGACAGCGCCGACCAGATCTCCGGTGGACGTGTGGGCCCGCAACCGTCGCATGCTGCGATCCAACGCCTCCCGACGGGAGACCCGCCGCTCGGCGAGGAACGTGGAGAGGGCCTCCTCGAGATCCAGGGCGTCTCGCAGGGCATCTCCACTGATCGCCTCGGACGCGGCGCCGGAGCGCAACGCGCGGCGGTGCTCCTCGGCGAGGCCGACCACCGCGGCATGGGCCTGGATGACGTTGCCGATGGCCGGGCCGTCACTGCCCACGAGCGCAAGCGTGCGTCGCATCAGATGACGCTCCGTCAGGCTGGTCACGGGTGCGGCGCTCTGCGGTAGCGGGCGACGGCTTCGGCCCGGGTGTCGACGCGCAGCTTGCGCAGCACGTGCGCCACGTGGGTCTTGACGGTGTCGGCGGACAGCGAGAGCGCGGCGGCGACTTCGGAGTTCGTGGCGCCGGTAGCGACCAGATCCAGCACGTCGCGCTCCCGGTCGGTCAGCAACGCGTCCCGCCCGGGGGCGGGCGTGATCGCGGGCCCGCCCCACGCGCGTGCTGCCGCCGGCGTTTCGTCACCGAGTTCGATACCGGCCTCGCACAGTGCGTCCAGGCTGTCCGCGACCTGGTGCAACTGCGTCCTGAGCAGACGTCGTTCGCGGTCGAGCTGTTCGGAGAGCGTGGCCCGTTCGATGAGCAGGCCGACGTTCTCGGTGAACAGCCACAGGGCTTCCCGGTCGCTGTCGTCGACGGGACGGTCCTGGCCCAGACGGTCGGCGTGGAGCAGGCCGATGACCTGTCGAGTCGGCGCGATCGGTGCGGCGACGTAACTGGTCGTTGCCGTGCCCGTCAACAGACCGGGAAAGGTGCGGCCGCTACCGGCGGCGTCGCTGACCAGGATTGGCATCCTTCGGCGCACCATGTCGGTCTCCCACATGGTGGCGGTCAACGGGATCTCGGCGGGCCACACTGACGGCGGCACCGTCCACCGGGTGCCGTCGACGGCCGAGAGCATGGCGCGGCTGAATCCGCAGGCGGTCACCAGCTCCGGCGGGATCGCCCGCAACAGATCCCGCAGGCTTGCGCATCGCCGCAGCCGACCCAGGGCGCGATGGATCTCCACCCGGCGCGCATCGTGCGCGTGCCTGGCCGCCGCGTCCCGGCTCAGGCGTTGGACCATCCGGTCCGCGCGCAGCAGCAGGTCCGACACGGCCATCAGCCTACGCCTGACCAATCCGTCAGGCTGTCCGACTTCAGCCCGTTGGGTGAGGTGAATCGCCCGTCGGGAGCATGCTCGCGCGCCGCGCGGCCGGCCACACTGGCGGCTATGAAGCGGGCACTCGCGCAACCCACGCTCGCGCACGCCTTTCGGCACGCGGCCCGGTGTCACGGCGATCAGCCGGCACTGCGCGATTACGGATCCGACGGGGTTGTGACCTACCGACAGTGGCTCGACCGGTCCGGGGCCCTCGCCGCGGGGCTGCACGGGCTCGGCGTGCGCGCCGGCGACCGGGTTGCGCTGCTGATGGGCACCCGGAGCGAGTTTCACCTGATCGATGTCGCGGCGCTGCTTCTCGGTGCCGTGCCCTTCTCGCTCTACACCGCGTCGCCACCCGCGGCCCTGCGACCGTGCGTCGAGAACGCCGGTCCGCGGGTGTTGATCGCCGACGCGGTCCGGGCGGCGGCGGCCCGCGAGTTGGTTGCGCTCTGCCCACAGATCGAACGCCTCGTGCTGATCGACCCTGACCCGGCGGACGCGATGTCGCTGGCGGAGCTGGAGAGGAGCGGCGCACCGGACTTCGACGTGGACGCCGCGATCGACGAGGTCCGCCCGGAGGGGCTTTGCACGCTGGTCTACACGTCCGGCACGACCGGGCCGCCGAAAGGCGTGCCGTTCGAGCACCGCGGCCTGATGCAGACCATGGCCGCAATCCACGGTCATGTCCCGTTCAGTCGCGCCGGTCGAACGGTGTCATACCTGCCGATGGCACACATCGCCGAGCGGATGTTCAGCCACTACGCCGGGTTCGTGTTCGGCATGGAGATCACGTCGCTGGCCGACCCGGCGCAGTTGACGTCGGCTCTGCGCGAGGTCCGGCCCACCCGCTTCTTCGGCGTCCCCCGCACCTGGGAGAAAGTGCTCGCCGGCGTGCGGCGGATCGAGGGGGGTGCTCCGGACGCCGACGCGCTCGACCTGCCCCGCGAGGTCGGGTTGGACGCCGCGGAATGGCTGGCGGTGGCGGGCGCGCCCGCGGGCCGGGACACGCTGCTGGCCCTGCATGCGGCCGGTTTGCCGGTCGCAGAGATGTACGGCATGTCCGAGACGATCATCGCCACCGCGAACCCGGTCGACCGGATCCGCGTCGGCACCTGCGGGGTCGCGCTGCCCGGCGTGGAGCTGAAGTTGGCTGACGATGGCGAGGTGCTGATCGGCGGCGTCACCGTCATGCGTGGCTACTTCCGAGACCCGGAACGCACTGCCGAGGTGTTGCGCGACGGGTGGATGCACTCCGGGGACATCGGTCACCTCGATGACGACGGCTACCTGACCATCGTCGATCGAAAGAAGGCGCTCATCATCACCGACGGCGGCAAGAACATGTCGCCCGCCACGATCGAGCAGGCCCTCAAGGGCGGGCGCCCGCTGCTCGCCCAGGTGGTTGCGCTCGGGGACGGAAGGCCCTACGTGGGCGCCTTGGTCGTGCTCGACCGCGACGGTGTGGAGACGGTGCGGCTCTCGGCGGGCCTGCCCTCGGCGTCGTTCGCCGAGCTGACCCGACACCCGGTGGTCCGCGACGCGGTGGAGGCCGCGGTGACCGCGGGCAACGCCGACCTGGCCCGGGTCGAACAGGTCCGCCGCTATGTCGTCCTCGACCACGACTGGGTGCCCGGCGGCCCCGAGCTGACCCCGACCGCGAAGGTCCGTCGCGGATACGTCCTCGACCGCTATCACGAGGAGATCGAGGAGCTGTACCGATGACCCTGACGACCGATCACATCGCGAATGGTGACGATCTGCGCCACCGCGTCCCGGCCGGCACGAAGACCCGCGACAGCCTGTTCTGGAACATCGTGCTGCCCGAGCACCAGGTCGCCGTGCAGATCTACATCTGGACGGACGGCGACGGGGTCGCCGGACGGCAGGTCGCTGTCTACTTCCCCGATCCGGCGCGCAGCAAGATTCTCAACGCGTTCCAGGTCGACCTTGGTCCGGACATGGACCTGGACGACTGGCTCTGCGCGGGTCTGGGCGTCCGGCACACCGAGTCGCTGCGCTGCTCGGCGTTGTCCTTCGCCGAGGACGGCGTGGAACTGGACTACCGCTTCACCGCGACCCACCGCCCGTTCAGTTATCGGGAGAACCCGGCGGGGTGCCCGGCCTGGCTTGCCACCAACCGCTTCGAACAGACGGGCCGGGCCACCGGGGTGCTGCGGGTGCACGGCCTGGAGATCCCGTTCGCCGACGTCTGGACGCACCGTGACCACTCGTGGGGGCGGCGCAACTGGGGCCAGGTGCAGCACTGGAAGTGGCTGGTCGCCGGGCTGCCCGATGGGCCCGCGGTGAACGCCATGTTCCACGTCGCTCGTGGTGAACCCGGCATCAACGGCTACCTGCTGCGGTCCGGCGAACCGGTCCCGATCGTCGACGGTCGTGCGCACGCCGAATACGACGCGGACATGGCGCAGGTCCGGCTGGAGGCCGACCTCATCGACGCCCGCGGTGGTCGCACCCGGCTGGAAATGGAGCGCTACGCGATCTTCCACGTGCCCTTCGGGTCGGACAACCTCCTCTCCGAGGCGGCCTGCCGGGCCTGGATCGACGGCGAGGCGGTGCCCGGACAGTTCGAGACGCTGTGGCCGGCCAGCCAACTGCGCCGGATGGTCGAGGAAACATGACGGGTCATCAAAACGTGCTGACCGACTACCTCGCCGGTCTGGGGCTGGTGCGACGGGGCGCTCGGGTGAGCCCCATCGGCGAGGGCCTTTCCAACGTCGTACTGCTGGTCGACGACGGCGAGGCTCGCGTCGTGGTCCGGCGACCGCCGCCGCCTCCATTGCCGCCCGGCGCGCATGACGTGATCCGCGAGGCTCGCTACCAACAGGCCCTCGCCGACACCGCGGTCCCGGTGCCGCGCATCCTCGACGTGCATGAGGATCCCGGCCTGATCGGGGTGCCGTTCTACGTCATGGAACACCTCGCCGGCCACGTCACCGGCGCCGCCGCGCAACCGCCGTTTGCACATCCCGAGGACCACGGGGCGATGGCCGAGGCCGCCGTCGACACATTGGTGGCGTTGCATCGAGTGGACCCCGTCGCACACGGGTGGGTCGAGGCCGGCGCACCGCCGCGCGACGCGGCCCGCACGTTGCCCCGGCTCGCGACACTGCTCGGCGACGAGCTGCCCTCCGGTGTCGTGGACCTGCAGGACCGGTTGGCGACCACCGCCCCACCGCCGCGACCGACCGTGCTGACCCACGGCGACTTCCGGCTGGGCAACCTGATGTTCGCCATGGCCGGTCCACCGCGCGTGCTTGCCCTACTGGACTGGGAATTGGCGGCCCCGGGTGATCCGCTCACGGACCTCGGCTACTTCGTCGCCACCTACGCCCGTCCCGACGAGCCGCTGCATGCGCTCACCGAACTCAGTCAGCTCACCCGCGCCACCGGGTTCCCGACCAGGGCGGCGTTGGCCGCCCGGTACGCGGCGGCCACCGGAACGCCGATTGACGAACTGCCCTGGTACGCGGCCCTCGCGCTGTGGAAGGTCGCCGTGCTCTTCGAATACCAACGCCGCCGGGTCGTAGTGGGCCACGGCGATCCGCATTACGCCCGGCCCGGCCTGGTCGACGGCCTGTTGCGTGCCGGCGAGGCATTCCTGAAAGGAGACGTTGCCGCGTGAACACCCGTCCGGCTACCGACATCTCGACGTTCGCCTTCTGGGAGCGTCCCGAGGCAGAGCGCTTCGAGACCTTCCGCTGGCTCCGCGAACACGATCCGGTGTCCTGGCACCCGCCCGCGGAGTCCCTGCTGCTGCCGCCGGAGCTCAACACCGAGGGCTTCTGGGCGGTGACCCGGGCGGAACACGTCGAGGAGGTCTCCCGCAATGCCGACGTGTTCAGCTCGGCCCGCGGTGTGTTCATGGAGGACATGCCCGAGGTGGTGATCGCGGCCTCGCTGTCGTTCCTCGCGATGGACGGCGACGAGCACCGCCAACTGCGCAACATCGTGCGCAAGGCCTTCAGCCCGAAACGCATCCGCACCATGGAGGACTGGATCCGCGGCCACGCCCGCGACATGGTCGCCGAGCTCGCGCCCCTCGGCGGCGGCGATCTCTGCAAGCTGCTGACCAAGGAGCTGCCCGGCCGCATCTACGCCACCTACATCGGCGCCGAGGATGACGACCTGCGGCGCGAGATCGTCACCCTCGCCGACCGGCTCGTGTCCTGGAACGACCCCGAGTACACCGTGGCGATGAGCCCGCTGGAGGTGTTCACACTCGCCGCGGAGCGGCTGGCGGACATCGCGTTGGAGCTCGCCGGGGAACGCCGCGCCAAGCCGGGTGACGACATGGTCAGCTGGCTGGTGCAGGCCGAGGTGGATGGCCGCGCCATGGAGGACTGGGAGATCTCCTCGTTCTTCGTCATGCTCTCCGGCGCCGCCAACGACACCACCGCGAACCTCACCGCCTCTTCGCTGGTGACGCTGGATCAACACCCGGACCAGAAGCAATGGCTGCTGGAGGACTTCGAGGGCCGGATCGATAACGCCATCGAGGAACTGCTGCGGTTCAACCCGCCGCTGATGCACTTCCGCCGCACCGCCACCCGCGACTACACCCTCGGTGGGCAGGAGATCCGGGCGGGCGAGAAGGTCGTCATCTGGTACCAGTCGGCGTGTCAGGACGAGGCGCTGTTTCCGGAGCCGGAGAAGCTCGACCTCGCGCGACCCAACGCGGCCGCGCATGTCGCCTTCGGCGGCGGCGGCCCGCACTTCTGCCTCGGCGCGGAACTCGGCCGGCAGCTGGCCAAGTGCACGCTGCGCGAGGTCTACGGGCAACTGCCCGACTTCCACCTCACCGACGTGGAGTACAAGTTCTCCAACTTCATCAGCGGGATACGCCGGGCGCGTGCGGTGTGGACGCCGCCCGCGACAGGCTGATCGGAGGCGTCGTGTCGGACAAGGTGCTCTACGACAAGCGCGGACCGGTCGCGCACATCACGCTGAACCGGCCCGAGGTGAAGAACGCCGTGGACGTCGAGACCCACGAGCTGCTCTGCGACATCTGGCGCGACTTCCGCGACGACCCGGCGCTGCGCGTCGCGGTGCTGACCGGCGCCGGGGACGCCTTCACCGCCGGTGCCGATCTCAAGACGCATGCCCCGGAGTGGCAGACCGTCGGACCGATGGTTGGTCGGGAACGGTTGGAGGACGGCCTGTGCGGGATCACCCGCGGGCCGCTGGCGAACATCCCCAAGCCGATCGTCGCGTCCATCAACGGGTGGTGCATCGGCCATGGCGTCGAACTCGCGTTGGCCTGTGACCTGCGCATCGCCTCTGACCGCGCACAGTTCGGGACGTTCGAGGTGCGTCGCGGCATGCACGCCGCCGACGGTGGCATCGTGCGCCTGGTCAACACCTGCGGCGTCGGTGTTGCGTTGGAACTCGTCCTCACCGGCGAACCTATCAGCGCACAACGGGCCCTGATGGCCAACATGGTGACCCGCGTCGTGCCGCACGACGAGCTCGAGGCGCAGACGGATCTGTTGGTGCAACAGATCCTGCGCTGCGACCAAGCGGCGATCGAGTCGGCCAAGCAGACCGTGCTCGAGGTGGTCGGCCGCACGCTGCCGGACCAACTTCGGGTGGAGGCCATGTGGGGTTACGCGTTGTGCGCGGGCAACGCCTCGGTCGCCGCGCGATCGCAGGAGTTCTTCGACAAGACCGACCGCGGTCGGGCCGGAGCCACCAGCACCCAGCTGTAAGGAACACTCGCTGCTCGAAACAGATTTCCAACCCGGGTGTCGGCCGACGGGGACAGGCGTTACTGAGCCGGTGGATGCCTACAGCGTGATCGGTTCCGTCGGCCGGGGGGATGTGGCCGGGAAGAGGAGTTGCCCGCCGAGCTCGGTTGCTCGTGGGTTGTGCCATTGGGCGTGGGGCATGACTGGTTCGTCCAAGCGGCCCATCTGAGCCATTCGGCGTTCGTACGTGCGTAGGTGGCTGGTCATCACCGCCGATGCTTCCTCGGCGTCCCCGGCGGCTATGGCGGCGGCGATACGGGCGTGGGCGCGGACCGTCTGGCGTATGTCGGCCGCGGTGAGCGTCTCGGTCCGGGTGTGCAGCCGGGTCACCTCGTCGAGCACGGTGTCCACGGTGCGGACGAGTTTGTTGCCCGTGGCCTCCCCGACCAGGACGTGGAAGTTGCCCATCGATTCGGTGGCTTCCTGCAGGTTCATCTTGCCGATGCGGTCGTGCCGGGCGGCGACGAGCAGGGCCTCACGTTGCTCGGGCGTTGCGGCCTTCGCGGCCAGCGCGGCGACCGCAGGCTCGAATGTGGCCCGCAGGGCGAACAGGTCGCGCAGGGGTGCGCCGAGCCGGACCATGGTCAGCGCCAGCAGGCGGATGGCAGGCCAGGGGTCTACCTCACGCACCCTCGCTCCGCCGCCGCGGCCGCGGGTGATCTCGATGAGCCCTTCGGCCTCCAGCACGCGCAGGGTCTCCCGCACACTGGCCCGGGAGAGCCGCGACTGGGTGACCAGGTCGGCCTCGGAGGGCAACGGGGTGCCGGGTGCCAGGCCTTCGAGCAGGATACGGCTGCGCAGCGCGTCGGCGAGCAGCTCGGACGCCTTCGGCTGCCTGAACCCGTCCCACTCTCTTCCTGCCGTGCGTGCATCGACTGCCCCCGACGCGGTCCAGCCCCCGGCGTACCGCGAGCAATCCGCCCGCCACGGCGAATACCGCGATGCCCAGCAGGTCGAGCGTCAGCAGCACATCGGCAGGCCAGGTGACGGGTTCAGCCGGCGACGGAGCGCACGGCAGCCGCGACGGCTGGCGCAACCGCCGGACCACCCGCCCCTGTCCAACCGGGACCCGCTGTCGGTGGGTGCTCCGGAGGCGAGATCCGCCCACCGCGCGCGCGTGGAGAAGGCCGCGATGTTCCAGAACCAGGCCGTCAGATCACCGGTGCGGCGCAGGAACCTCCAGCGCCGCGCGGTCCCACCCGGACAGCTCCGCGGCGGCCGTGTAGGTGCTGTTCAGGAACGCCAGCAACACCGCGTCCGGGTCCGGTGCGGTGCGCACCTCGGCATAAGGCATCAGGAATTCCCCGAGCCCCGCATCGAAGAACGCCGGCGCGGGCTCCACCGGCCATTCGGCGTATCCCTGCGGCGTGGGATAGGCGTAGGCATAGAAGGAACCCTCCGCCGAACCGCCCGGCCAGAAGCCACAGCTGCTGACCTCGTGGGTGTAGGCGAGTTCCTGCACCCAGTCGGCACAGTTGGGCACACCACCGGGATGTCGTGGCGCGCCACGTCCGGAGAAGCGGGTGACCGCCAGGTCGAACGAGCCCCAGAAGAAGTGAACCGGACTGGACTTGCCCACGAACCCGGACCGGAACACGCTCATCACCCGGTGGGCCTGCACGAGCGCCAGCCAGAACCGATGAGCTGCCGCGCCGTCGTACGGCCGGGGCTCGGTGTCCCGGGCGAACGGAATCGCCACCGGAAGTTCCACCGGCCGGGCCAACATCGGCACCCGAACGTCCAGTTCGGCCAACGCTTCAACCGTCGCGGCATGAAAATCCGCGACCGACCCGGCCTGCAACCCGAACCCACTGCGGCCGCCGTCGCTCGTCGCCAGCTGCAGCCGGTGATCCACGAAATCGAAGACGATCTCCAGGCCCCGGTTCCCCACGGGCATCAATGACGTCGTCAACCCACGCGCGCAGACGTAGAACGGAACCTGCCACCAGTGGTTGACCATCGGGGCCAACCCCAGCCGGACCTTGCCCACCACCTGCGTCCACAGATGCAACGCGTCCTTGGTGCCCTGCCAGTCGGACAGGGTCAACTCCGGCCAGTCAGCGCTCACCGACGTACGCTCGCACACCGCAGTCGACACCCTCAACCCGAGTCTGGTGCGGCGTCAGATCGTGGGCAGTGCCCCGCCGTCTTCTCGGCGCTCTCCGCGCCGGCGAGCAGGCACATCTCGTCGAAGTCGCCGGTTGATCCGCGGGTCGGGGATGATCACGCTGAACTTCGGCATCGCGTAGGGCTCGGAGTGCGCGAAGGACTCGTTGCAGACCGCGAACCGGGTGCCGACCCAGGCGCGGTCGGCCCCCTCGGCGAGCGCGTTGGCCAGTGTGCGGCCGTCGGGGGCGGCGGGCAGTGTTTGGACGCCTACGCAGTCCTGCGCGCCGAGGTGCTCAAGGGCCTGTTCGCCCCTGCGAGTTCCACAGACATTCAAACCTCAATCGCAGACGGGACCCCAGGCATCGTCGAGTAGTGCGCTGACTTCTCGTCAGGTCTCGTTGACAAGTGCCCCGCGCCTTTGGTTCGCTGCGCACTGCTGAGCGCAACCTCGGCGCTCGCCGGTCACTCCGGTCCGGAGGCGCCCGATGGGCGAGACCTGCGACTCGTGCGGCAACGTCAACCGCCCGGGCGTGCGATTCTGCACCGCCTGCGGCAGCCCGATCAACCGTCCGTGCCCGGGGTGCGGCAGCCTCGTGCAGTCGGGCGACCGGTTTTGTGGGGAGTGCGGCTCCGACCTCGGCGTCACCCCGATGCGGGCGCCGGTCAGTGCCGTCGCACCCGCGCCGCCGCCGGCCGAGGGCGAGCGGAAGCAGGTCACCGTCCTGTTCGCGGACGTGGCCAACTCGATGGAGCTCGCCGAGGAGCTCGGCGCGGACGGTCTCAGCCAGGTGATGGGCGGGCTGTTCAGGGTCTGCCACGAGGCAGTCGAGACTTTCGGTGGGACGGTGGACAAGTTCACCGGCGACGGGATCATGGCGTTGTTCGGGGCCCCG
>Ga0157362_1000087_pt1 | contig 25895 bp, 30 predicted proteins | sample AttlaeALBM3_FD_111480 | JGI IMG/M metagenome (GOLD analysis project Ga0157362, IMG submission 111480) | Fungus gardens microbial communities from leaf cutter ant in Ribeirão Preto, State of São Paulo, Brazil - Atta laevigata ALBM3 | ecosystem: Host-associated > Fungi > Mycelium > Unclassified ... | reverse complement strand
CAGTCGCTATGGACACCTACATCAGGACAATAATAACTACACTACCAGATATGGCTATGCAGTACTGTGATGGAGACCCGAACTAGAGGGAAGAGAACTATAGACCGCGGACTCTGAGGATCTGTGGGCATGCTAGCTGATGCAAACCCTACCAGGTTATCTAAGCGATCTTAGGGTTGTCCCCTTATAGTTGTGTTCTCGAGATCATTTGTAGTAAGCCAAGAATATTCTTCAGAAATATCTTCATAACCTGCCCAACAGACATAGTGCAGGAGTGGGTCCTTCTGTCACTTGTTCAACTTTGAATCCAGGATCTGAGCCACCTCAAATTTGAGGTAACTGTAAGAGGACAATATCTAGGGCATCGCTTAGTAAGTTCTGAGGGCCTGAATCTATTAGTGGCTCATTGACAGTTCATGTATTGTGTTCCCATTATTCCTGGCTTCTGTAAGGGGACATCTAGAATGATGCTTAGTAAGTTCTGAGGGTCTGAATCTATTAGTGGCCTGTTGACAGATCATGTATCATATTCCTATTGTTTCTTACTTCTCCTATCTGTGTCATGTGGTACGATGCCTTTTATCTATATTTAGGACAATTGTGATTACTGATCCATGTGCATGTGACTGCCCATGTGATCATCTGGTGTAGTATATATACTAGCAATGTGTTGTAGATTTACTTTACTTGAATCTCAAACTAGCTTCCAGAACTATCTACTAGCTTAAGGGTGATCGTCTCTGAGTGGTTCCCTAACAGTAACCCACAACTTCGACAGGTAGTGGAGGTAGGTTGTAGCAGTTTGGAATTTGACTTGATAGAGTGGGTTCCAGTTGTGAAATATAGAAGACAGGATGAATCAACCTAATGTAAGGGGACATCTAGGGTAATGCTTAGTAAGTATTGAGGGTCTGTTCTATTAGTGGCCTGGTAACAGTATGTGTATGCATTCCCATCGTTCCTGTCTTCTCTCTGTCTGTGTCATGCAGTGCGACACCTTCTTATCTAAATATAGGACATTGTGATTACTGATCCATGTGCTCCTGTGACAGCACATGAGATCATCTAATGTAGAAGTATATATACTAGCAAGCTGTTGTAAATATACTTCACTTGAATCTCAACTTAGCTTCTGGGACTATCTAATAGCTTGAAGGGTGATTGCCTCTGAGTGATTCTCTTACAGACCACAGACTTCGAGGATCCGAGGACAAGCTAGATGATACTCATCCTACCAGGTTATCTAAGCGATCCTAGTGCTGTCCCCTTACAATTCCTATAGTGTGGGCTTAGCTAGGCTGACCTACTAAAAACCCCCTTGGATTGCAAACCCTATCTGAGCTCCTTACCTGAGTGAGGTCAAAAGGGAGTGTTGCTCTTTCTCCTTTACTTGGAGCAGATATACCATACTGATAGGACAGATAATCCTATTTTATTCATTATTTGGTCTTTAGTCATCTGTTATTATCTTTCCCTATTTCTTTACTAGTTCTAATGTTTTCCTGTTTCTGTAGCCTAGTTCTTGTAAGGGGATATCCTAGGGACTAGCCTAGATCGTGAGTACGGCTCCCACCTAAAAGGCTATTATAAATATTTGTGAGATGCTATCCCATACTCTCCTTCCCTTCTCTCCTATGTCCACCTTGATGTGCCTGTTGATCTATAAATAGGACAGTGGTATTATTAGTTGTGTTCACGTGACTAGTGCACATGAACCATTAGCTTTAGTATATAAGGCTACCTGTGTAGTTAGATATAGCTTCACTCGAATATCACCTTAGCTTCCAGGACACTTACCTTAGCTTAGGGTTAAGACGCCTTTGAGTGCCTTTAGCCCCTAACAGTTCTTTTATTTTCGTGATGTAGATCCATTGTCTTTCTTTCTTAATTTGTAGGGTTTTCTTTAGTATTCTTATTGCTGGTTCTTTTGGTATCTCTTTTTTGTTAAATATTCAGTTGTTTCTTATTGTCTATACTTGCCATATAGCTTCTGTTATTCTCTCTATGTATGCCTCATTCATTCACTTTGGGCTTTTTTTTAGTTGTATTAATCCTAGTTCTTTTATTAGCTTTGTTGTCAGTTATAGCCATTGTGTCTTTGAGAAAGTCTGTTTCCATTTACATATAGTCCCATATTGTGGGTCCTTGATTTAATGGGCATTTTATTATAATATGATCTATTGTTTCTAGCTTTCCACATTTACAATGGGCTCTGTTCTCCTAATCTTTAATTTTTAGAAACCATGTTTCCACTTTATGTCTGTTATGGCACAGTTTCCATAGAAAGTTGTTTATCTTAGGGGAGGTTACTTTTTTCTCATTATTTATCCATATATCATTAATGTCATGACTTGGCAAAACAGCTAAGTCAATATTTATATTTCTTTTCTTTTTCTTTTCTTTATTACTAAGGTGGAGTGTGGGAAATATCATGTGACAGTCACAGAGTCACAGAAATGGTCACGTCACACACACATAGTCACAAGTCACGGTCACAGCATGTGATAGAGAAGTCAGCTGACAGGCATGAGGACTGTGAGAGACAAGGTGCATAGCTATGATAGTAATTGTATATATAGTGTAGCAAAATCTAACAGGGACTCTATCGAGTTCTCTTTGTCAATCGCTGAACAAAGAGCAGTTGGCTTTATTCCAGCTTGGAGTTTAGCTTCCTTACAATTAATGGTCATACAGACTCCTGTTTTTTGTAGTAGTTCTTTCTTAGTCTCTTCTATTCTTTTTTTTGTTTGATCATTTCCGGGTTGTCTATTATGGTGTCTTAGTATCATTTTGTATGCTTTTTTTTGTGTCATTTCTGTTAGCTCACTGCCTTCTAACTTGAAGGGTTCTGGTACTTCCTTTTTGTTTAACCATGTGCTTTCACTTGGTGTATTATTTCTTAGGGTTGCTATTATCTTTTTCATTGTGTCTATTTCTTCTTCTGTTTCTATTTTACTCATTTTGGTTTTTTCTTCATGTAGTCATAGTTGATATATGATAGCTCACCATGCTTCTCTGTCTTCTTTTTGGAGGAAATTATCTTTTTCCTATCTTTTAATGTTTAGCTTTATATCTGTCATGGTTTCTATTCTATCTGTCTTTATGTATATGTCTTCTTTTAGCTTTAGTGCTTCTATTATTACTAGTATGTCTACTATTTCTTTTAGTAGGTTTGGGTTCATGCAATAGGTTTTTGTTTCATCTGTTTCATCTGTTATGATTCTTATAGCTCCTGAGTATCAGGTTTAGTTATCTTCTGGTCCTAGTTCGAGTATTGTGTAGTATATGTCTTTTTTATTTAGTGACCTGTTTACATTTCTTTTAACTAGAGTTTTTAGTGGTCTTGACTCTTTTTTCTCTTTTTTATTCTTGTATCTTTTATATGATCCAAAGACACATATGGCTTTTTCTGGTGATCTATTATCTATTGTATTTGGATCTAAGGTATCTTGGATCTCTCTGTTATCTTTTTTTTCCATTCATAGTCTTCTAGGTGTAAAATCTAGGTTATCTTCTATTTCTAGTATCATTGGGTGCAGTCGTTGTGGTATCTTATTCATTATTTTTTGTGCTAGCTGTTTGCAATGCCAATGTCGGCTGTCTTTCTTTAGATAGTCTTTGAGGTCACCAACTGTTTTGATTTTATGGGTTAGTCTTAGACATGATGCTAATTTCTTGTTCCATGAGTGGTTATCTAGTATTTCTATATGGTGCCATAGTAGCATTTTTCTTCTTTGATCCTTTCCTGCTACTATGGCATCATAGCCTATATTGTATTTTCTACTAGTCTTCAATATTTCTTTAATATAGTTGGGTACTTTCTTTTTTTTTGTGTTAGTTATATCCCAGGTTTGGAGGACCCAGTTTATTTTGTTTTGATCATTTACTATGGGGGCTTTTTGCACATATTTGAAAACTACTTGGTGTCACAAACTTCATTCGGCCATATCTCCATCAGTTCTTTGACAATTCCTATGGTCTTAATGGCACCTAAAAGCTCTTGAAAAGACCTTTCAATCGATACTAGTTACGTCTCGAAGCAATCAGTAATGGCTGAGATATTAGGTAGATCAACTGGTAACCACCATAGTACTGTTTATTAAATCACTAATATCTTGGAAACTGCCACAATTTAAGCTTCAATTTTAGGCATCAGAGAAGCTCTTTTCATATTGCTAAGAATGAGCCTAAAACGGCACTGAGGCAATTAATATTAGTGAAGATATAAAGGCCTCAATGTTTACACATAAACTTTATTAATTACTCATAGATAGTCATCTGTCCTTTTCTTAGAACAAAGGACAGCCTCCATATAATTAGGTTATCACTATTTCTAGCACAAAGGCACTACCATATGTAGAACAATAGGTAGTAGCATGTGATGCTCTGTCCTAGTGCACAGACTATCACTTTTCTGTATATAAGAACTCTTTGTCTGAGGATTAGACCTCAGACTTAACAACATCTTTTGTCACTTGTCTAACTTCGCATTTTTGAACTATTTAAAGTATCAAAGCACCCATCACAAATAGTAAGTGACTATTTGTGATAGTAACTGTCACAGTTGTGCTATGGACCAGTAGTCACATACTGTATGGTTTACTACTATACCAAAAGGGCAACATTAGCAAGGCTACTTGCTAACAAGGGTCCAGCTATTTATGTAGTTCATTTGAACAGGTATTTTGTTATACCTCTATGATACTATTTAGTAGTCACTTTTTGTAACACTTGGTCTGTTACAAAGGCCCATATTAGTCTTTTAGTTCTTGGTGCTAGGTATTTCTTTAACCACATTATTTGTATCACTTCTAGTCTAGCTTTTATGTCTGGTAGGTTTAATCCTCTATTGTTTCTTGGTTGTGTCACATTCATCCAATTCATTAGTAGTCTTTTACCTTCCCACATGAAGGATTTTATTTGTCTCGTCATTCTTTGGGCTATACTTTTTGGCATTTCGTTGGCAGTTGCTAGGTATAGTGCTCTGGATTGAATTAGGGCTTTTATAACTAGTTCTTTACCTTTCATTGATAGGTTTATTTTCAACCAGCTTTTCAGTATCTTAGATTGTTTTTTGAGAATTGCTTCCCATTGCACATTAGTTTTGCTGTCGTTGCCTATGTATGTTTCTAAGGTTCTTAGTGAGTCATTGTCTTCTACTATTCTTATTGCTTGATCTATTTTGTCATTATCGGTCTTATTCACAGTTCTTGTTCTTATTACATTGGTTCTGTATTCTTTTGTGCCTATTAGTAGAATTTCTGACTTTTTGTTATTGAATTTGGCTGTGGATGCTTTACAAAAGTTCTTTATGACTTGTTCCAGAGTCTTTTTGTTATCATTTTTGTTCATGTAGACTAGTGTATCATCTGCAAATAGTGATACAAGGATTCTTTCTTCTAGACCTTGTATCTTAAAGTCTCCAAGGGACAATTTTCTTATTGATTCGGCTAGTAGTTTAATCACTATGTCATAGAGCAGACACGACATTGGGCATCCTTGTCTTATACCTGTCACATAACGAAAAAATAATAATATCATAAAATAATTTCTTTTATATTTTATATTATTACTCAATTCTGCTCCTGAACTTTTGTTGTCTACTCTTATAGGATTATGATTTAGACTAGTTACTTGCACTCCTTCTATTCCGGACTTAGTATAAGTACTCCATTAGTTATATCCTAGTTTCTTAGTTCATAGATTAACATCTTTTACATGTTCTATCCTCACTTTTATCAATATACCACTCCTCTCCTGAACTCCTGCCAACAATTCAGTCTTCCTGAAATATGCAACTACACACGTGACAGCAGATTGAGGCACAGTACACGAGCTGAGGCCAAGGTTGTTCCCCACTTTTGTTGTCAACTCCTTTCCACTCCAGAGTAACTCTACTCCACTTGTTATGGCCTTAAAGAGTAACTCAGGTTGCAACACTCAAGTAAAGACTCAAGGATGAATTAAGAGTAGAGGAAGAAAGGGAATGATACAATTGGTAAAGCATAAGGAATACAGAAGAGTATCTACTGTATATATACCTATGTACCATGAGGAGTAAATGAGGAATACATGTGGCAGACATGAGGTCTGCTGAGTAAAGAACATACCCCACTAGTGAGGTGCTGACTGAACCATTAGATATATGAAGCAATATAAAACAAAGAAGCAGTTTATGGGTAAAACACCTAGAGACAATGAGGTCGATCGTTACAATACCTTTGTCTCAGGGTTCATGTCCTCATGAACAGTTTACAACCTTTCTTCTTCTATAGCATAAATAGCCACTGACTTCTTTTGTGGTCCCACAATATAACCTTTATCTGGTACCTCTGTGATGAACCATGGTTCATGTGGTGGTCCTCCAGTGTATAATAGTATCTTGAATCCCCTTTGTACTGTTTCCAAATTTTGTTTAGATTTGATTAATCCTTTGACAATCCAATTCCAATATCTTGAGCTGTTCTCTCTATTTTTACTGATGGTGCAGTATCCAGCAGGTGGTAGGAAACGAGTGACATTGTTTGGTGCTTTGAATTGTTTTAGAAATATAACGAGATTATCGATTTCTTCAACTATTTGATTGTTGGGATTTTCTGTTGCTGATATCATGGATTCATCGTTTGATGATGCAGTTGTGGATTTGTTGTCAGGTGGTGGTGGAGAGGGTTGTATTAAAATAACTTCTTCTTCATCATTTTCTCTTGAAGAGACTGTTGGTTTGACTCATGGAAGGAAAGTAAATCGATTGGTATAAGCAAATGATTCTTGTAATCCTCGAATATGATTATTAATTGCTGGATGTCCTTGACCTTGGCACGTTGTAAGTTCGTTGACTAGGTTGCATTAAATACTATGTGTAAGGGACATTTAGGGTAATGCTTAGTCAGTATTGAGAGTCTGTTCTATTAGTGGCCCGGTGACAGTACATATACACATTCCTATCGTTCCTGTCTTCTCTCTGTCTGTGTCATGTGGTATAACGTCTTCTATTCTATTATTAGGACATTGTGATTACTGATCTATGTGCTCATGTGATAGTGCATGTGATCGTCTAGTGTAGAAGTATATATACTAGCAAGCTGTCATAGATATACTTCACTTGAATCTCGACTTAGCTTCTGGGACTATCCATTAGCTTGAAGGGTGATTGCCTCTGAGTGGTTTCCTAACACTATGGAATTGTTGGGGTAAGGCATCATGTAAGATGAGCCTAAGTGTTTCAGCCACTTCATAGAACTGTGTGGCAATGTCTGTATAATATTCTTCTCTAGCAAGTAATGTTCCTGTTTCTGCATCTGCCATAGTGTTGTTGATAATATTGGCCATCCTAACTAGTTCTTCTGCTTTTTCTTCGAGCCCTGCCATAGCTTCAATAGCTTAGATAATGCGATCCATTTTGCTTGTCCAATTTTTAGTTTTGTTGTTATGATGTATGATTTTGTTATAGGTTTTCTGGTTCCAGGTAAAGGAGGCAGTAGTGGTAGAGGTGTTGGTAGCAGCGTTGGTGAAAGAGGACATATTTAGAAGTGTTTCTCAATTGCTAGTATGCATTTGAGATATCAAAAAAGTGACCTTTAGTTCCCTCTTTTATAGGTTTCATCTCGAAAGCTGTGTCCAATAGTCTTGAATTGCCTCTTTTGTGTGTGGTAAGTTTGCTTCTGCCATCCATTGGTCATGTTCATTTTCATATTCTTTCCAGTGAATAAGGAATTGGGTGTCTCTTCCTTTTTTACAATGTTCTCTGATTTTTTCTACTTCATATTCTTCTTCTTTATTGACAATGTCAGGTGGTGGTGCTGGATCCTTGTGTTGACTTGCAAACTCCGCCTTTTTGCAACATATTAATAGGTCTTCATTGAAAATATCGTGTATGGCCCATCCTTCTAGAAGTTCTAGTTTGTATGCTCCTTGTCTGATCTCTTCTTTGATTGTAAAAGGTCTGTATCTTTTCTGATCCAACTTCTTTGAGAGTTGGTTTTTTTGAATGTTTCTTGCCTCTAGCCATACTTGTTCTCTTGTTTTGAGATCTTGTGATTGGTATGTTCTCTTATCATATTGCCTTTTCATTGTTTTCATTGTCCTTTTTATTGCTGTCTTTGCTTCTTTCCTCGTTGTTTCTATTTTCTTTAATAGGTTTTCCAAACTTTATATCTCTGTTTTCACTGTTAGATTTCCTTTCCAGGGGTGTCTTCCATAGTTCACATAGAATGGAGAGTGTCCTGTTGTTGCATGTTCCTTGTTGTTATATTGGAATTCTGCTATTGCTAGCCACTTTGTCCAATCATCTTGTCTGTAGTTGATATAGTGTCTTAGGAACATTTCGACTTTTTGATTGACCCTTTCCGTTTGACTATCTGTTTACGGATGGTAGGCTGTTGACATTGCTCTTTTTATTCCTAATGCTTTGCACAGTTCTCCCATAAATATTGATGCAAATTGGGGTCCTCTATTGCTGATGATCTTTTTTGGTATGCTATGTATTTTCCACATGTTGTCCTGATATATCCTTGCTACTTTACTTAAGGAGATTGAAGCCATGAGTCTGATCATCTTGGAGAATCGGTCCACAACTACCAAAATAGCATCTTTGTCTTCTGATCTTGGCAGGGGTCCTATAACATCAATGCTGATTTCTTTTCATGGTGTTTTTGGTATAGGTAAGGAATGTAAAGGTACTGCTTTCTTCATGTGTTACACCTTGTTCTGTTGACATTCCTGGCATCCTTGAACATATTTTCGTATATCATTACATATTCCTGGTCACCAATAGTTTCTCTTGATTAATTCTATCATTTTGTGTTGTCCTGGGTATCCAACATCTGGTGCATTGTGGTTGTCACTGAGTATTTCGTCTCGAAGATGTTTGTTTTTTGGAACATAGATCTTGCTATTTATGTAGACAATTCCATTTTCTTCCCATGATTATCTATCTTTTTTCTCCAATTGTTTTGTTACCTCTTGTTCTCTTGTTTGGATTTTCTTGATTTGTTCTTGTATTCCTTCTTCCATTATTTGTAGATGTTCTTGTCTGAGTAGTACGATAGGTGTTCTCTCTTGGCTTGTTGTTTGTTGTATCCATAACTCTTCTTTAAGTATCTGGATGTCTTGGTTGTCTTCTTTTGTGTTCACTTTTTCTCTTTTAGACAATATATCTGCTTTGGTATTTGTTTTTCCTGGTGTCATGACTTGGCAAAATGGCTAAGTCATTATCTATATTTCTTTTCTTTTCTTTTTCTTTTCTTTTATCTTGGACTTACTACACAGAAGGAAGTGTGGGAAAGTGTCATATCATAAGTGTCACACAGTCACAATCACATGACAGGAAGTCACAGCGTCACATCACATGATGTCACAATGATGAGTCACATGATAGGTGTGGGAAAATAGTGCATAGACCATGTAGTAGTTATATAAGTAGTGTAAAAAATCTAACGAGAACTCTATTGAGTTCTCCTTGTCAAATGCTGATAAAGGAGCAGTTGGCTTAATTCTGGCTTTGGAGTTAGCTAGTCTGACACCTGGGATATGCCATAGAGTAAAGTCATAGTCTTGTAGTTTTAGATACCATCTTACTTGTTGACCATTGAGTTTATGTAGTTCTTTGAAGTATTTTAAATTTTCGTGGTCTGTCCATACTTCAAATTTCTCAACCACATCTAGTAAGTATTGTCGCCATTTGTCTAGTGCTTCGACTATTACCAGTAGTTCCTTGTTGTATATTTTGTAGTTCCTTTTCACAGGTGACATTGTTCTTGATAGGAAAGCAACTGGTTTCCATTTGCCTTCTTGTTCTTGTGAAAGAACTCCTCTGATTGCATGTTCTGATGCGTCTACTTCTACTCTAAATTTTCCTTTTCTTTTGGGTAGGGCCAGTACTGGTTGTGTGGTTATTTTTTGTTTCAACTTTTCAAATGCATTCTGTTCTTCTTCTGTTCATTTCCATTCTTCTTTTCCTTTTAGTTGATTTAATGGTGTTGCAATGTGGCTGAAATCTTTGATGAATCGTCGATAGAAGTTTGCAAAGCCTAGGAAGCTTTTGACATTCTTTACTTTTGTTGGTGTCTTCTATTCCTTGATCGCTTTGACTTTTTCTTCTTTCATTTGTACTTCTCCATTTCTAACCCATACTCCTAGTATGGGTATTTCTGTGGCATTAAAATCGCATTTTGACTGTTTGAAGCATAAGTTATGTTTCTTCACTATTTTGAGGAACCTGATTGTACATTCTTCTAGTTCTTTTTCTGTTTTTGCTGGGATTACGAAGTCATCCATGTAGTTTGTGAGGGTTCCTTCATGTAGTAGTTCTTGGAAGATATTTATCATCATCTATTGAAATGTTCCTGGCGAGTTGTACAGTCCAAAGTACATTACTTTCAGTTCAAATAGTCCTTTGTTTGTCAAAAAGGCTGCTTTTCATTCATCACCTTCTTTTATCCATATGTTGTTGTATCCCTAGATTAAGTCCAATTTATTGAAGTATTTTGCATTTTTGAGTTTATCAATTACTTCATTGATCAGGGGTAATGGCGTTTTGTCCTTGATTGTGTATTGATTTAGCCATCTATAGTCTTGTACTAATTGTAGTGTTCCATCTTTCTTTGGTATAAAGAAACATGGTGCTGTATATCTTGAGTTTGATTCTACAATGAGTCCTACTTTGAGTTGTTTATCTAACTATTGACTAAGTATTTCTTTTTATTTGAGTGTCATTGGGTAGGCCTTTGCATTGAGTTCCTTTGGTGCTTCTTCTATTAAATTGATTTTGTAGTCCTATTCTCGTCCGTCTGGTAGTTTCTCGAATTTCTTCTTGTTGAATAGATATGTAAATGGTTGGATGTATTTTGGAAGATCTTCAGGATTTGTTGGATCGGGTTCTTTATCTCCTCTCTTTGATTTTTTTTTTTCCTTTGGTAGTAGTCTCCTTGACCATGGGGTAAACCGTATAGCTTTGTGTTCTGTTTTGCAGTGTCCTGGGCATCTTGTAAACTGTATAACTCCTTCTTTCTAGTCTACTTCTGGGTTGTGTTCTACTAGTTAGTCGTGTCCTAGGAATAGATTCGTTTCCTTGATTTCTGATACTACTACATCAACATGTTTGATATGTCTGTTCGAATTGATTTTCAGAGGTACAAATTCTCTAATTGTCTTTTCTCCATTTCTTGATCTATCTGAATTGTATACATTGAATGGTTTTGGGAGTAATTTGGTAGGTATCCCTTTTTCTTCAACTGTTTTTCTGGCAATAGTGGTGTTTGTACATTTAGAGTCAATTAATGCCTTGATCTTGAGTTTTCTTCTGTCTTTAGTTTTGATTGTTGGGTATACTATAAGTTCCCTCAATTGTTCTCTCTGTTGTGGAATAACATATCGATTCTTGGCAGAACTATTTACAGTGGTTCGTTATATCGTACCTACTCTGAATCTTCAACAAAATTCTTCTGCTCTTCATTATCTGAATCCCCTTGTTGTGAACTTCTGGTTTTCATTTGTTGAGGTGCTCTGTACTCTATGGCGATATGACCTTCTTTGCCATATTTGAAACATCCTTGTTGTTTCTTCTCTTTCTTTGGTTGTCTGCAATCTTTTGCCATATGTCCAAATCTATTACAGTTGTAGCACTTGGGTTTGTGTCCTTGTCCGTTATTCTGTTATTATCCTATTTCCATTGGTTTGCCCATTCCTCCGTAGTGTAAGGGGACTACTATAGTATTGCTTAGATAACGTGGTAGGCTCCGTATTATCTAACGTTCCCACTGATCCTCGGAGTCTGCAGTATCTTGTACTCTTCTCTCTAGTTCAGGTCTCCATCATAGATACTATATAGCTATATCTGGTAGTGTAGTTATTGTTGTCCGGTGTATGTGACTATAGCGACTGGTGCACAGACTGGCTAGTCTAGTATATATAGCTAGTGATGTACAGTAGAATACCTTACCTCAACAATAGTTGAAGCTCCTGGGCTATTCATCGCTTCTACTTAAGACGCCTGCTCTACTATATTGCAGTATGACTGGTGCCTCACTGAGTGTGCCCTTACAGCACCCAGTTACACTGCAATATAGTAAAGCAGGCGTCTTAAGTAGAAGCGATGAATAGCCCAGGAGCTTCAACTATTGTTGAGATAAGGTATTCTACCATACATCACTAGCTATATATACTAGACTAGCCGGTCTGTGCACCAGTTGCTATAGTCACATGTGCTGGACAATAATAACTACACTACCAGATATAGCTATATAGTATCTATGATGGAGACCTGAACTAGAGGAAAGGAAACTATAGTCCATGGACTTACGAGGATCCATGGGAACGCTAGATCATGCGAACCCTATCTGGTAGCCTAAGCGTTCTCAGGGTTGTCCTCTTACAGGTGCCTCACCAAGTGTGCCCCTTACATGTAGGTTATTCCTAAACCTGTCCTGTAATCATAGCAGATGTTGGTCCACTCATATCCTTGTCCAACTGCTGTAATTGCCACCTTCCATTGTTCTAGACTTTTCAGGGCCTGAGTTGGTGGATATGCCATTATGGCTCTGATAATTTCTCTGTTTATGTTCTTCTTCAGCAAAAATATTGCATGCTGGTTGTCTGTCTATGCTTTGCTTGCTAAAGCCATAAATTTAATAAGAAAATCTGCGATATGTTTCTTTCCTTGTATAAATGTTTTGATGTGCCATTCTACGTCAGCTTCTTTCGTCTTGTCACTGTATACCAGTTGTAATTCTGCCTCAAGGGCATTCCAACTTGGAGTATCATCTCTTCTATTTATTTTGTCAAGTTTCTGTTGAGCAAATGCTCCTGCAGTTCCTCCTTGGAATCTGTCTAGTACTATGATGATTTTTTCGTCAGCATCTGTAACTTTGTTTGCTCTGAGGTAAAGCTTTATAGCTCTCCACCAGTCTTCAAACATCTTTCTGTCCCCATTGAACCACCTAGGTTCTGGAACTATTGATTTGTGGTTTACCACCTCTGTTGGTACTGCTGGTGGTGCTGTTCTGGCCATTGGTACTGGTGTGCCTGCTTGTGTTCTGGACATATTTTGCTTTGGTTGTCCTACTGATGGTGCGTCACTTAACTCATTGAGTTCTTCTTCTTCGTTGCCTATTTTGTTGGCCTCTGATTCTGTTTTTTGTATGTCCTGTTCTTCGGACTCTTCTTGGTACTCTGATTGTTCTTCACTGATGTAAACTGAACTGAGTTGTTCTTTGAGGTCTTCTACCTCCTGTGCTCCAATTATATGTTTGGCAGTAATTTTTATGATATACCAATGGCTGGTTTGCTAGTTTGCCGTCCTCTCAGTTGCAAGGTGAGTTGGTGACACTTTACCAAATGTTATGACCTTAAGGAGTAACTCAGGTTGCAACACTCAAGTAAAGACTCAAGGATGAATTAAGAGTAGAGGAAGAAAGGAAATGATATAATTGGTAAAGCACAAGAAATACAGAAGAGTATCTACTGTATATATACCTATGTACTATGAGAAGTAAATGAGGAATACATATGACAGACATGAGGTCTGCTAAGTAAAGAACATGCCCCACTAGTGAGGCGCTGACTGAGCCATTAGATATATGAAGCAATATGAAACAAAGAAGCAGTTCATGGGTAAAACACCTAGAGACAATAAGGTCGATCATTACACCACTTCAGGTCACTCTGTTCCTGTTCCGCACAATCCTTGACAATGTCTTTTCCTATCTTTATTGCTTGGAGTAGTACCTTGTTTACTGATACTATTGTCTAGGCATTTCTATATAGTTGTTGTATTTTTTGTATAAACTTGGGTGGTAGTCCATATTTTCTTAGTATGTGCCATGAGTAGTCGTGTACTATTTTATCATATGCCTTTTCCTGATCCAGGGATAGTATGTGACCATTTTTCTTATATATTTCACAGTAGTATACCATAGATCTTGTTAGTCTTGTATGATCATGTATATTTCTATCTGGTATAAAACCAGCTTAGTTTGGGTGGATTATCTTATGGGCTGTCTTTTCTAGTTTGTCTGCTATTGTTTTGGTGTATATTTTATAGTCTGTGTTCATTAGTGTTATGGGTCTATAGTTCTCAATTCGTTGTCTATCTTTTTTCTTGTATAGTAGAGTCATTGCTCCTAGTACGAAGCTGTCATTGTGTAGATCATTATTCTCTATTTTATTGTATACTTTTATTAGGATTTGTGCTATACTTTTAACTTCTTTCACTACAGGATTGTTTTTGCTGCCCCTGTATTTTTCATATTTCTTTTGCCAGAATTTGTAGAATTTGTATGGAATTCTATTTATTCTGGGTGCTGTGCCATTTTTACTGTTGTCTATTACTTTTGTGACTTCTGTCTCATTAGTGTCTTTTTCTAGAATTTGTGTTTCTCTGTTGCCTATGGTTTTGGTTACTACTTCTAAGAAGTTGTCAATTTTTTGTGTATTATTTTTCTCTCTCTTGGGCAGTTTTTGCAGATCTTTGTGGTACTCTGATGCTATTTTGCACATTGTGGTGGTATCTGTTATTAGTTTTCCACTTTTGTTTAGCAATCCAGATATCACTTGTGAGTCATGTCTGTCTTTATTCAGATTAAAGAAGTATTTCATGCTTTTTTGACCTTCTTTTAAGTATCTAGTTTTTGCTGTTTTTTGGGATCTTTTAGTTCTCATTCTACTGTTTTCATTAAGTTCTTTCATTAGTTTTTCAATTTCTTGTCTGTCATTTTTCATGTCTTTGAAGGTTCTGACTTTTTTTTTCCTAACATTATTCTTTCTGTTTTTTGCATTTGCCATCTTCTATTATTTGTCTTCTATTCCTATTTTCTTAATGGCTTTTTTGGCTTCTATCCATATGTTTATTATTTTGTTACTTTTTAGTTCTATTTGGTTTACTGTTTCTACTAACAGCTTTCTGGTTCTGTTTACATATGGTGGCCACTTTATTATTTCCTCACTGAGTTTCCATAGTTCTTTTTCTATGTGGGATGTGTTTTGTTTCATTATTCTAACTGTTACTATCTGGTGGTCTGATATGCTGTAGTTGTTTTCTATTGTCTATTCTAGACAGCTCTTAAATAGGTTTCTCGTTGTATATATCCTGTTATTCTTCCTAGACTATTTTTCTGGGTATACATGAATTGTCTTTCATTTTCATGTGTAGAACGCCATCTGTCTATCAAATCATTTGTAGTTTCTATCCTTGTCTAGCTATCTACTAACTTGGGGTCATCTGGGTGGGGCGGTGATCTGTCTTGTTCATTGGTTACCAGGTTAAAGTCTTCAGTAATTAAAGTGTTATCTTTTTCTTGTTCATTTTTGAGATAAGTCTTTAGGTTTTCAATTATCTTTGCTTTCTCAGGTTGTTTGTTAGGCATATACATATTGATGATAGTCAGTGTATAACCATCCCATTCTAAGTGTATCTTGGATATTCTTTCTCTTTCTATTATTTCATGTTTCCATGGCTTCTTCTCTTCTATATTCTACTTTATGATATTCTTATTGATTATAAACACTGTTCCAGCTTTTCTATTATTTGGGTTACTTTCTATCATTAGCCCTGGATTTTTTTTCTCTTTTGTTTCTGTATCTTTTTCTGATAGTTTAGTTTCTTATAGGGCTATTACGGTTATTTTTCTGAGTTTTATTAGTGTCATTAGGTCTTTGTATTTAGATTCCTTGTTGGAGTATTGTTTGCCCCTGATGTTTAAAGAGGCTATAAGTAGAGCTTGTCTTTGACTGAACTTTTTATCTTTATAGTTAGGTCTTTCAAAGTTTGGCTGAGGGACTTCTAGTTGTACTCTTTCACCAGTCAGATTCCCACAAACTAGTTCAGAGGAGGCCCTCATTGTTGTATTCTGGGGCATAGAGCCCCAAGTCTGCTTCAGGCCCAGGAATTCATACATGTTTATACTCCTACCCCTTGGGCCAGTAGAAGCAGGCAGTGCATTCGCCCCAATATCACTGTCTATGGTAGGGACTACTACCTCCAGATGGCCTGCACTTTTAGATCTATGGTAGTTTGTGCTTTTCATGGTTGTTTTTAGTTGGTTTTTTAGTTGGTTCTGCCAGTGTTTCATTTATAGTTTTGGTTCACTCATGTCAATATTCTTTTCAAATTTGTCTTTTGGGATTGGTCTTTTGGTTACTATTACTTGGTGCTTTGACTGGTGATTTCATTATATACTTTTTAGTATCTAGTCACTCTTTTCTTGTTCTTCTCTCTCTTCTTCTCAAGCTTTATGCTATCTATCCACATTCATCCTTTGTTCCTGTTCCTCTTTATTTGTTATTTTTCAGGGATTCTGTTACCATCCCTCTCTCCTTCTTCCTCTTTTGTTCATCTGTTGTTTTACAGGTGGGATTTCCATTGAACTCCTATATTGGTTTACTTCTATCCATCCATAGTTGAGGAGGTCGGATAATTTATTTCTTGGAGTATTCCAGACTGGGGTTCTTTTGGGTTGTAGGAATGTGTGTTTCTCGTAGTTTTTGGAGCATTCCAGTCTGTAGTCTCTTTGGTCATAGTAATGTGTGCTGTTTGGCATGTTTGTTATCTTTGTAGTTTGTTTTGTGCTGCAGTAGTTTCTTGTTGTTTCTCCTCTCTTTCTCCATGATAGGAACGTGGGCTTGTATAAACCCTCTATGTCCACAAGAACCCGAGGTGTAAAAGTATATGTTTAATAATTGATTTGGCTTTAATTCTGCCTTAGTTTATTTCAAGTCCTATTCAGTCATATTCTTGTTAGGTATTTGTTTTTGAGTCTAGCATTAGGTTTTTAGTTATAGTGGTTTCTTTTAGTTTTCTGATATTTGGTCAGGTAGTTGACCAGGCTAACATATCTTAACAACTATTCTATGTGGTTTGTCTTATGTTTGTCTTATGATAGTAGTGTAGTTTAGTTGTTATCTTATGGTTTATTGAAGTGGGGCTTAGTATGTATTTAGGTTGCTCTGCTTTGGGTTGCTTTGTTTGTAGTATTACTACGATTTATTTGCCTACCATCCAGCATTTATTTGGGGGTTCAGTATAGTCTTTTGAGCTTGGTGTATTATTGCTTATCTTTGGCTTATCTTTATCTAGTTTATTCACAGTTTCAGTTGTCGAGTTCCTAGTCTAGTCTGTTTTACCAAGGCTTCTATTAGTTCACTCAATTTTGTCTTCTTTTAATTCACTCTTAGGCTAACTGTTACTTCAAAAGAAATTTCATTTGGCCATAATAGCCACTAACTATCTATTCAATCAATCTGTCGTACCCATATTACTACTAGAAGCTCTTGCTCGCCTTCCCACATTTACGGTCTCTCCAAGGCTGATGTTTCAAACAGGTCATATGCCTTTGAAAGGGCATTTGGGAAGGGTATGGTCATGCCCATGACATATTTTACAATCAGGTGTGTACTGTAGGGTCAGTTCCATCATTTGGTTCATTTTATACTTTGCAGAAAAGGTTTTCCTGCAGTTGGGCTTGAATACGATCTTGGCTGTGAATATGAAATCAGCGTTGGCAGTCAGTGATACTTCTATTTCAGCCCCGTCTCCTTAGATGTTTTTGAGAATATTGGCTATTTCTGCTTCAGTTGTGAGGGGACCAGTATGTCTTATAGTCCTTGGTACTGTTGCTACTATTTGGATATAGATATAGTTGGGGGATCTTATTTGTTTTTAGTTTTTTTTTTTGGGGGGGCTCTTACTATTACTTACCTGTTAGTGATAGACTGGAAAGTTACTAGGTCTCTTCTTTCCATTGTCATTACAGTTTCGTAACTTATTAATGCTTTAGCTCTTTCCAGGTCTTTAACATCCACAGTAATCCAGGGACTTGCCAGGTTTAGCTCTTCAATATCCTTTTCTTTAATAACACTGCCCACTGAGAATTCAATGGCTTTTGCAATGCAGCTGATTTTGACTGTGTTTGTTGATTGCCTATAGTAGGCAGCTAGGACTTTGTTCTCACTGTTGGCTTCTTTGTACCACTTTCTAATCACGTTACTCAATATTTTTTTCTTCTCCCAGTTGTCTGGATAAGTATTACCAGTAATAATGTGGCGGGGCTTTAATTTCTGAGTAGCAATGGTCTAGGTAAGAGCTTCATCTAGGGTGTCTTTGACAAAGAAGTCCCTGTCCAAGAATGAGGACTCTTTTATCTCGCTACTATTGTTACAGGTATCGGGATGGCGGCTTTTTGAGACAGGAGGGGAGTTGCTGCCATCTTTGTTATTACTGCCATCGATTTATGAGGCTTGCAGGTGACAGAAGAGAACTGTTCTGGGGTTTCAGCTTTGTGCTTGTGTATCTTGGGTTCATTTGGGAGGACAGTGGTCATGGGGAAATTGACTCATTAGGGTAAGTTGCTACATTTTTACCACCATCTTAAGTAGCAGCAGATGTTTTGATCTTTGGTCATGTTTGTTTGGCTATTTTATTTTTAACTGGTCTATAAATAACCAGTTTATATTGCCAATATCTTTCACGTATGTCAATTATCCTAGTCTTGTTGCTTATTTATGAATATATTCTTTGTAGTCTGTCTATTTTAATGGTGTCTTATTTGTTTGATGTCATAATTACAGCAAATCAAGTCATGGTGAATATTTCTTAAGGCAGAATATTTTAGGGATCAGCTTTGTGAGAAATTGGCTATGAATAGCCCAGCTATCAAATTCTGCAAGTAATCTTAAGTACAGATATTAACACATTTAGCAGAGAAGGGTATTACCCTTGTTCTCTGAGCCCCAGGCCTGCGACAAGGGAGTATCCTGGACAAGGCAACATATTTCCTTATTTACTTTTACAGCAACAAGTACTTTGGCTCCATTATCCTTTCCCCAGGGGGTTGCCTAGTAACTTTGAATGGGTCTAGGTATTTTTTAGACAGTTTCCTTGATGGTTGAGTAGTTCTAATGAATTTTACTAGTACAAAAACTTGGTCTTCTATTTTTATTTGTGGTACTGGAAGATGTTGTTTGTTCTCCCATCTTTGGTAGTGGTGAAAGAGGCAAAATAGATGTTTACTATGATAAGCAAGTAGAAGAGGCAGTGATAGTTCTTAATTGCATGCTAAAGGGTTCATGGAAAGAAGGAGAAAGTAGGAGTATCAGAAAGAAATTAAAATGTAAAGTGCAGCTTATCTGTAATATAAAAATAGATGAAATGATTGTAGGTTCAATCTAGATCTGCCTTGTATGGTGTTCCTAAGGTGTCTACCTTTACACACCATAACAAGCTTACTAGTAGAATACTCAGTAAACCACTCATGGGCCTTACCACACTCAATCAAGCCCTCATCCATACTCCTACACCAAACCTTATGGGTGTAATATAATCTGAGTCAATGATTAGCCAGGCTTTTCAGGCCTGCTACTTCATAGAAGGTTGTCCAAGTGACCACTGTGTCTTGTCTCAAGAAAAAATAGGGTATATGATAGGAAACATTTACCAACTCAACCTCTCACCAAGATCATCCCTTACACACTCAAGAGAATCACATTTACAACCTCAAGAGCTTCTGAGATGAAGGCAAGGGCCAAGGAGGCTTTCCCTATCAATCTCTACTCTAAGAAATATATTAGAATATTACAAATGTTGGAGACTCAATTAAAAAGAAATAGAAAAGGAAATTCTTCATTCTACCACTCTCTCTTGTATTTCTTCTCTATGACACCACTATGCAGCCATGATAGCCATCACCTTTCTGTTCTCCATACCTCCCAGACATGACCATGTGATTCTATTCTACCTTTATATTTTACTTTTGCCCATCATTCCCTGAACCCTGAACTAGCTTTCTTCTACTCCAAATATGGTCTAGAAACACATGACAGTATATGCGAGTGTTAGTGATACAATCATAGTCTGGCAGCATATCCATTTCTTGACTGAGTCCAGCAGTAATGGGATCACTAGTCACTAATAGACTTTTGATCTGTCATCTTGGTATTATATTAGTCTAAGTCTGTTCTAGATTGAAATTATCTCACATTTCAAAGATATCTCTGAACCTCTGATTTCTAGAGCTTCAACATTGATAGTCTATATCTGAGAAACCTAGTGCTAGCTCATCAGTCTTGCCTCCTAAGGTATATGCTATTCTAGTATGTGGCAGCTTGGCAACTACCTAATAGAAGTACCCATTCTTGGGTCTAGATTATGTCTGGGGCTTGTAAGAGGTCTTTAGAGTGGGTTCTAATAGTAAAATCCAGGGGTATAAAGTATATCCCATGCTACATTTCCACAGAAAATTCTCTAGTGGTGTAATAGTGGGCTTGCACATTTGCTATTGAGTTTTTGAGTCTGGAGTATATCTTTCCTAGGTTAGCTAGGTAAGGTTCTGTGGTATTCAAACAGAGTCCTTGATCTGACTATAATTCCAATCTCAGGTGGTAACCCTTGTTCATGAAGAAGGAAGATACATTTGCAATAGCCGACAGTAAGTTATTGAAGGAGAATTTTGCTAGAGGCAGTAGTTTTGCCCAGTGTCAAGGATTAAACAGACAGAGAATAGAGGAGAGGAGTAATAGATAGGAGTATACTCCAGAACAATGTACTACACTACTTCAGAGAATAGATAGCACTTATCAATGATAGAGAAATCCAAAAGAAGACTCTGGCAGAAAGAAAAAGACGTCTGAGCGGAGTATGACTTGATAAACAATCTTGGTTTCAACTTATGTGTTGTGTTCCAGTCTTCAGTCATGAGGTTGGTCGCTTATTTCAGAGTGGAGGAAAGTCATCAGAACAGAGGTCCTAAGGAAGTAGAATAGGAACTGGAGTGGACAAGGATAGGATTAGGACCAAATGACATTAATGTAAGGGCGACCGGAGTGGAGCTCCAGAAGATTCCTCAGTTAAATTATAATCTATGAAATATGTTACAACCTACCTCCAGGAGATTCCTCAGAGAATTAGATGAGGCTCCTAGGGGGGAATAATCTACATTATATATGTTATAGTGTCCTCGCGTCTCTGCATTTGGTAACCAGGGTCTGAACAATGAAAGTGTATTAGGCAGCAACAGAGTATGCTTAGAGCAATGGAGATAAGTCCAAATATTACATAGTAATATTTGATCTGTTGCAGGGTCACTCTAGAGGGCTAGTACGTGCTCTGGAGTTGTGTGTGAGGGGTCCCCTTACATTTACCCTCCTTCTAAGGTTGTTGCGCCTCGAAGCAATAGTTCCAGACTTGAAAAGAGTATCGAAGTCTGCCCGGCGGATGTGTCTGGGGGCAGCTGGGTGCTTTTGATAGTACTCCGCGACGAGGTCTGGCGTCTTGACGTTGGAGGCTACTTCCCAAGAGTTGTGTTCCCTGCCAAAACCTTTCCACTTGATCAGGAACTGGAACCTCCTCCGGTGCCAGCGACTGTCCAATATCTCTTCCACTTCCCACTCTGGTTCTCCATCGACGACAATGGGTGGTGGTGGGGTTTGCGGCTTTCTTCCTGGTATCGGGTCCTCTGGAGCGGCTGACAGCTTTACTACATTGAACACTGGGTGTAACAGTCTCATTCCGTGGGGCAACTTGAGGCGGTAGGCTGACAGTCCTACTTGGCGTTCAACTTCGAATGGTCCTAGTCTGCGATGTGACAATTTCAGAGACGGACGTGTTGTTTTGATATCTGACGCGTCTAAGTATACCTGGTCTCCGGGTTTGAACACCGGAGCCAGAGACCTTCTTCGATTATAATACTGTGCCATATCTTTCTGTGCCTTGCAAATTGTGGACTTAGCTTCTTCGGTGGCAGACTTCATCCTTTCAGTAAACTCATTGACTGTTTCCAGGATCGAGGGGTTCTGTTGCGGCTCGAAGCCCATACGAGGGACCCATCCAGTGTCCAGCAGGAACGGAGGTTGCTGTGTCACGGAGTAGACGTGGTTGTTGTGTTGGAACTCCGCGATAGGTAGGTGGTCATACCAGTCATCCTGTCGTTCATTGACAAATAGGCGGAGGAACTGGTCGAGCTCCTGGTTGACACGTTCTGTTTGTCCGTCCGTCTGGGGATGCCAAGCTGTAGGAAAGGATAGCCATATACCTAGTAGCCTGTACAGTTTCTTAGTGAATGAGACCACGAATTGGGATCCGCAGTTGGAGACCACTCGTTTTGGGAGGCCATGGAGTTTCCAGACATAGTGGAGAAAGAGTCTGGCTGCTCCTTCCGCTGTGACTGTAGTATGCGTCGGAACGAAGTGCACTCTTTTGGAGACAGAGTCTATGACAGTCATGAGGGCATCATGCCTGGAGGACTTTGGGAGTTCGACTACAAAATCGACGCTGAGCATGTCCCACCATTCGTCCAGAACGGAAAGCGGTTGGAGTTCGCCAACAGGAGAATGTTACTAAGGTTTCATCCAGAGACAGAGATCGCAAATACTCACATATTGGCTGATGTACCTAGACATCTGGGGCCACCAGTAGTTCCAGGACACTAGTTCCAGTGTCTTCCAGCATCCGGGGTGTCCAGCGATCTGGGTATCATGACAAAGGGCTACGATCTGCCTGCATAGGTTTGGACTCCATGGTACATATATCTTCCCTTAGAACTGGAGTAGGCCATCTATGTTTGACTACTCCGAGGAGTGCACTGTCCTGTTAGCAGAGTGTCAGAGCTCTCGTGCTGCCTTAGTGATGGGTTCCTCTTGGTCTCCGTTCCGGTTTCCTTTGCAGATGTCAGACAGGATCTTCTGTTCTGCGCCTGTCAGTTCCACTCCTTCCAGGGTGCACACCACAAGGAACTCTGGCCTAAGGAGGATAACGTTTTCGTTGTCGGAGGCTCTGTTTCCGTGATCAGCTCTCCTCGACAGTGCGTCTAGTTTGCCCATGGTACATCTGGGACAGTGATGAAGCATGAAGTCAAACCTAGCCAGGTGCAAGGACCAATGAGCTTGACGACGGTTAAGTTTCTTGGCCGTCATGAAATACTCAAGGTTCTTGTAATTGGTCCAGATTTCCACCGGATGAGTCGCTCCTTCCAGAAAGTGCCTCCACTCTTCTAACGCACAGATAATAGCCAGCATTTCCTTGTTGTGGATTTCGTGATTCTACTCCACAGAGGACAAAGACTTACTATAGAACACTATGGGGTGCCATTTTCCGTCCATTGCCGACTGTTGAGACAAGACTGCTCTGGTAGCAAAGTCTGAGCTGTCCGCTTTAATCTGGAAGGACTCCGAGTCCTGAGGGGACATTAACACTGGAGCAGTGGTTACCACTGTCTTGAGGTCCTTGAAGGCTGCTTGTTCTCTTCCACTCCACGTCCAAACTTGTTCAGAGTGCGTTAGGTCAAAGAGGGGCCGTGCTTTGGCGGAGAAGTCTTGAATGAACCTATGGTAGAAGTTCACGAAGCCTAGGAACGCCTGGACGTCCATTTTGTTCTTTGGAGTGGGCCACTCTTGGACCCCTGCGACCTTGACTGGATCCATGGAAACCCAGTCCTCCGAGATGACTAGTCCCAAGTACTTAATTTGCTCCTTGAAAAACTCATATTTCTCTGGTCGAAGAAAGAGCTTGTGTTCCTGTAAAACCTGTAACACCTGCCAGATAGCCTTTGCGTGCTCTTCCTTTGTCCTAGTAAAGATTAGGATATCGTCCAGATACACCACCATAATGCCTTCCACTATAAAGTCTCAGAAGATGTCGTTCATCATCGTTTGGAAAGTGGCCGGACTATTGGTCATCCCAAAGAACATTACTAAGAGTTCGAACATACCCCGATTGGTCTGGAAGGCCGCCTTCCACTCGTCTCCGGGCTTAATGCAGACGTCATTGAAACCCCAGCAGACATCGAGCTTGGTGAAATATCAAGCTCCCTGGAGTTGGGACACGAGTTCGGAGATCAGTAGAAGGGGATACTTGTTCTTAACCGTCATGGAGTTGAGTGCCCAATAGTCTTGAACCAACCGGAGTGAACCATCCTTCTTCTTGATGAAGAACACTGGAGCTGCCATGGAGGATTTGGAGGGGCAGATTCGTCCAGTACGCAGATTCTCCTCTAGGAAGGTGTCCAATTCTTTTTGTTCCACCAGAGACAGAGGGTAGACCTTTGATGACTTAGGCGCCGAACCCAGAACAAGCTCGATAGCATGATCCCATTGTCTGTGCTCCAGGAGGATGTCGAAGTCTTTCTTTGCAAACACAGACTCAAACCCTTTGGTGTAGTCGGGTAGGGTGAACAATCTCTTCCATGCCTCCAAGGCTCGACGGGCTCCTTCTGCCAATTTCTGGGAGATCGTAGAGGTGGCGCATAGGTCTGTGGCCAGGGGCTCCAGGAGCAATCTCATCACAAAGAGTCAGCCCTCTTGCTCATATTCAACTTCACCCATCTAGAGGGGGTTTTCGTCCTCTTTCAAGTCTTCCGCATACTCCGGAGAGGGTCTGGATCAACAGACATTGACGGCTCTGACCTCTATTTTCCTCTGCGACACTTGTTTCTTTTGTATCGCGTGGCACCCTTCGTATCGAGAGGGGCAGCGGTTCATCTGTACTTCCCTGGTTTGCCAATCAACCTCGGGGTTGTGGTCTTTGAGCCAAGTGTAGCCTAAGATCATGCTTTGCCTCCCAAGGCTGGAGACAGCAAGGAGTGTCCTTTTGGAGTGAGTCTGGTAATGGAGTACTACGTCTACCACTCCGGAGATCTGCCTTGCTTTGTTGGGGGAGCTGTCTATGTTGTACATTAGTATGGGGCGAGAGATGCTCCAGGTGGTAATACCCTTCGTACAGACAAAATCTTTATCTATGAAGCTGCCTGTAGCTCCGGAGTCCAAAAGCGCCTTGACGGAGTGCACCTCGCTAGTGTCGGTGGTACTGATCTCGATAGGGAGGACGATGGACGTTCCGCGGGCGTCAAGGGCGTTGGCAGAGAATCGTTCAGAGAATCTCTTCTCCCATTTGGACCTCCGAGGTAGGGCTTTCCTGTCCAGAGTGGAGGGGGGGAGTGCATCTATAGGTTCACAGATATCTGTATTGACTTCTTCTACGTTCAATACAGCGAACCTATTTACTAACAGTGACTGGGGTGCACTTTTCGCTGGCCGCACTAAACAAAATCCTCCTCAGGGGCAGAACCAACTTCCTCTTCCTCTACTGTGTCTTTCAGAGCCATTAAATCTTCGATTAATTCCTTCCTTTGCTCTGCGGTTAACCTCCAGACGTCTAAACGATGAGGGCAGTCCTTCATGAGATGGCTAGCCTCTCCGCATCGATAGCATCCTCACAGAGGTAGGGAGCGTGTTTTCTGAACCATATCTACGTCCATGGGTATTCCTCCGGACAGCAGAGGTGGAGGGGGCCTTGGCAGAATGGGGGGTGGAGCCGGCAGAAGAGGGCAGAACATCGAGAGAGGGGTTGAATGAGGCGGGGCAGAGCATGAGAGAGTCAAGGTTGTTGTCCGGAGCATGGATTGGAAAGCTTTGTTGGTCAGCCTTGCCTGGTCAATCCTCTGGGCGACTGCATACCAAGCCTCTGGATCCGTGTCTGCGGGTCATTCGAAGGGCATAGTGGCAATTTGGCTCTGGATGTTCAACTAGAGGCCTTAACAGAACTTCACCACAAGGGTCTGAGGGTCTGTGTATCCGGCGTCCGAGACCAAGGTCAGGAAACCGTCTAAGTAGTTGTCTACCATCCGATTTCCTTGATAGTACGAGGACCCTTCCAAGGTGTTAACAGCATCTGACTTTGCGTTGACCGGAAAGAACTGACTTCAGAACTGTTGTTCGAAGTCAAGCCAAGACTGAATGGGAAAAACGCCGGTGTCTGTTAGGGCACACGATCACACACAAGGCGATAGATCCTAAAGCTAGTGTGAGATTCAACTGAGGTATATCTACGACAGATGACCAGTATTTATACTACTAGACAGTCTAGGCACCGTTCTCATGGTACCTGACATATATTCCCACAAAGTCCAATATTAGAT
>Ga0157362_1000086_pt1 | contig 26269 bp, 36 predicted proteins | sample AttlaeALBM3_FD_111480 | JGI IMG/M metagenome (GOLD analysis project Ga0157362, IMG submission 111480) | Fungus gardens microbial communities from leaf cutter ant in Ribeirão Preto, State of São Paulo, Brazil - Atta laevigata ALBM3 | ecosystem: Host-associated > Fungi > Mycelium > Unclassified ... | reverse complement strand
GGCAACAGCGCCCGATCTGCTCAAAACGCAGATCGAGAGTCACCCCAAGACCCGTCAGTCAAATCACCAAAATCCTGAAATCACCAGCCAGGTGCATCAACCAACGGTTCTTCGATCCCTCCACCTTCTTCTCAGGTGAAAAGGTCTCCGCCAATCCCGGGTCGGTTCAAACTGGCTAGGAGCCCGCTCCCTGATACGCTCGCGTTCCTGTTGCTTGCGGGCCTGCTCGGCCGCCTCCTCACGACGGGCCTCAGCCTGCATGGCGCGGGTGAGTTCAAACCCCGTCTGCTTCAGCAGATAGGTCAGATCCTTCCAGTCGCCGGGTGCGGTTGCTTCCAACACTGCATTCTCACGCTTCGTCTGCAGTTTAGCGGCGGGACTGCGATCAGCCATGTGAACGCGCTCGCTCTTTATCGCTGCCGCTAGCGTTTTCGCCCGCAACCTCTCCAGCTCCTTCTGGCTCGTGACCAGATCCAGACCCAGCGCCTTGTAGTCATGCCTTCCCAGATCGGCCGCCACGCGGTTCCACAGATCCGCCATACGGACCGGATCGGGATCGCCCAGAGCCCGTGAGCGCAACTCAGCCTCCCGGACGGCGGCTTCGGAGATCATCGTCCAGCAGCGATAAACATGACGGGTCTCGGCAACATAGGCCATGAACCCCGTCATGCTCGCCGTACCGCGTGGCATTGCGTTGATATGCTCATCCGAGGTGATACCCTGCGCCGCATCGATCGCGCGCACGACAGCTCGATCCTCTCCGATTTCGCCACGCGCCTTCAGATGGGACCGGATCGCCTGGCTGATATCGGCCACATCGGCGTTTGTCGGCGCCGAGATCGTCACACCACGCGTATAACCAGCGGCAAGCAGCATATCGCGCCGGCGCAGATAGAGCCGCGCGATATCCTCGACAACCTCGCGATGCGAGCCTCCCACGAGACGGACGGTCCCGTCCGCCCGTTTCATGTCCAGGGCTTCTCCAGCCTGAACCACATCTGCCTCGCGCTGCTGAGCTTCGGTCTTCGATAGGTCGCGCCCGTCACTGCGAAACAAGGCAGCGATCGCCCAGCATACGCAGGCTGAACCCCATCTTCTTCTGATGCTCGAGGAGCTCGAGGAAAGGTTTCGGTGCGATCTGGCTCATTTCGTCGATTACGAGAACTGACTTGTCATCAAGGACCAGTCTCCCCGATTTGAACTCACTGAGCAGGCGGGTCAAAGCATAAGTGTGATCGATGCCCGCATCGCGCAGCGCTTCGGCCTGGCGCCAGGCGATGCCGGTGCCGACGACCTGGCGCCCCTCTTCCTTCCAGGCGCTTACGAGCGGTTTGAGAAGGGCCGTCTTCCCAGCGCCAGCCACACCCATCAGGAAAGCGATGCGGTCGGCTGCGCCCAACGCATGAATGGCCGCAAGCTGGGCCGCGCCATGCTCGGGCTCGGAGGTGAAGTCGAGCCCGGACGCCGCGATCGCGCGACGCAGCACCTCCGGATCGAGCCGCCCTGTCTTATCCCCCAGCATGCGCTCGATATGCTGCGAGACGCTCTTTTCGATCCGGATCTGCTCGCGATTGGCAATACGCATCGTGTTGTGCTGCGATCTTTCGACGATCTGGGTCTGCACACCGTTGAATACGATACCGCGCTTTTTGATCAGCTCTACCACACGCTCGATATCATGCTCGCCCTTGATACCGACCCCGATCAACCCGCGCGTTGCATGGACGCGCAACAGTTCCGCATCGAGGACTGCAGCACTTTTGAAGTCGTCTGCCACCAGCTTTATCACCACTTGATAAGCCGCGTCGTGCCGCTCTTCGTCCGAGAGGCTCTGAGCCTTGTGCCTGGTCATCACACTCGATGTCTCCCAGCCCAGCTCCTTCGCCATTTCCTGCCAGATCTCCTGCTCGTTTCCGCCCGTCCATTTGGCCTGACGAAAGATCTGGTTGGTCTGGGACAGGATGCGGAATTTCTCCTCGGCCGACAGCTTCTGCCATTCCCGCCCCTGGCTTGCCACGAAGTCCTCGGCGCGCTTTTGCGTGTCCTTGTGCCGCTTGGAGAAGAAATCACGCGCGTGTTCGGGCACTGCGTTAACGCGGATCGCGCGATGCGTCTCATCCACCTGAACCTCAATACCGAGCTCTCGCAGGTGTTCTGCGAGGACCGCCTGGAAATAGGCACCGAAGAGAAAAGAGGTCGTCTTCGTAATCCGGGCGCTATCCAGCGACCCGAGATGGCCGCTTTGCGTCGCAACCGCGTTGAACAGATGGTAATGGATATGGGACTGTGGGTCGCCTGCCACCGGCACCTCGATGACGGCGGTTGCGCCGTCCGGCCCATCTTGGATTTCGAGCGTCGGTCGCGCCGTGTGATGGCGATAGAAGACGTAGGCGGTCTCACCTTCCTCGGCATGGGCGGTTTTGCCGTCCCCGCGACGCGCGACACCGACGTGATCCATGATCATGCGCATGGTCTCTTCGCCGGCCTGATGAATGGCATGCCAGATCGCAGCGCGCTCCAGCGCAGTTCCGCAAAGCTCGGCAGCGAGGGAGACACTTTTGTCAGGGCTTGCCGTGAAGTCCCTGGCCGAAAGGTCACGCTTCTTTCCCTGACCGGCCCAGGCTTCTCCTGTGTCCGCACGCTTTGCCTCATACAGGCGGGCCAGGGCTGCATCCGTGGGCGGCGCGCTGGTATCGACGCCAAGCTGATCGGCAATGCGTGATCCCATGCCTGCCATCCAGGCACCCCGTCCGTCGCGCCCCGTATAATAGGCCACCACCCGTCCGCCGCGATCGGCAGAGGGATCCTCCTCGACCCGGACGTCTTTATCCGCCTGCGCCCTGCCTTCCTTCATATAATCGACGATGAGGGCGCCCTGCCCTTTCGCAGAGATCTTGCTGTAGGTGATCATGCGGCTGGTCCGTTCCCGGACGCCTCATGCCTGGATCCTGCCATGCGTCGAAGGTCATCATGCATGCTCTTCACTGCTTCGATCAGTTCCTTGAGTAGGGCCGTCGCCGACTTACCCTGAGGGGGCTCTTCCGGATGAAGGGCCGAGTGGATCTGAGATAAAATCCTCCCCTGAGCGAAGACTGTCTGGATCAGGAGTTCCTGCTCCAGACGGATGGTTTCGATCGTGATACCGATCGAGGACGGCGTTGAGTCTGCAGGGGACATGATGAGGGCCTTTCCAGTTCATGGTCAGGCCAGTCTTCGATTGATTCATCCAGAGTTCGAGCAGGTTTTTTGCTCAGCCCTGAGAAAAAGGGGGTTGTCTTGACGGGACACGATTGCGTTTCGTGCAGGGGCCGCATTAGCGTTGTATCTCACTCAGGGAGTTGGACCATGAATCTGCACGATCTCGTCACTCAGGTCAGCCAGGAAACCGGACTGCCGATGCAGGATGTCAAACGCGTCATCCAGGCGAGTTTCGGCACCATCGTGCAGACCGTGGCGGCCGATGAGGACGTCGTCCTGGTTGGCTTTGGCAAATTCGCGCTCAAACACAATGCGGCGCGTCAGGGCCGAAATCCCGCGACAGGGGAGACGATCGATATCCCGCCCTCGCGCGGCATGCGGTTCGCACCGGGCAAGCCGGTCAAAGACGCGCTCAATCCGCGCAAGAAACCCGAAGCAGCCCCCGCAGCAACGAAGACGACAAAAAAGAAAAAGCGAAAGACGGCGTAAAACGCCACTACTCGTCTCGGCCGTGGCATAATCGTCATCCACTCAGGTATCGAAAGACCTGCACACCGTGGCGCTTTGCCATGACATCGCTCACACAAGCGGTGACGGGACACAGGTCGTGTCCGTTGATCGATCTTGCGGAAGCTGGATCTCGCACGCGGTCAGACCTGATCGGGCATCGCTCATCGGACGGGCTCAGCACTCGCAAGAGGCCATGACCATCAAGGCAACGCTCGAAAAACGGGATGGCCATGCGGGGCACCTGATGGATCACAAATTCTGCTCCTCCTGGAATCTGTAACCACCAGCCGCAGCCTTCCCTGTGAAAGACCGGGCCGCCTTTGCGATAACTCACCTGTTTCCCGGGGCGCACGATACTGGGCTTTCTGAGTACGCCTGCGATATGGCGCCCCCCCAGATAGAGATCACTATTGAAGCGATAGAAGGGTTCGGTCGGCGTCTCGCGCGCGGATACGACGATCTCAAGATCGCACAGATCCTCGAACCGCTCCGGATACCCATCCACCCCCCAGATAGACATGCATATCCCACGCACATTGTGCTCGTATGCCCGCTCGAAGCTCCAGGCATTCCTATCCGGGATCCAGCGTCCCCTACATCCCCGCGCCCGGTATGCCAGGTCGGGGTGGAACGGCCCTCTTAACAAAACAACGCCCGCTTCGACCGTCACGACTGCCATTCGTCTTCGTCTCCTCGGTGCTCTGGCGCGCCTCAAGCACGTTTCCGCCCGATCCAAACGACATCTCGCGTACCCGGTGATCCGATCAAATAGACCTTACGACCTTGGGTAGGGCGACATACGGGTCACATACACGGACTTCAAGCATCTGGAAGTGTCGTATGTTACGCGTGAGGACAGTGTAACCATTTACGTGAGCGGTTGCTGCAATGACAAGGTCGGCAAGTTCCGGGTTATACCCGGCCCGACGCATGGCCTGCGTCATATGCCCGATTGCTCGAGCCGCGCTGATGTCCACTGACAACACACGGCTACCATACAGATGCAGCACTGTTTCCAGCCAGGCCGTCAGCCGACCAGCTTTCAGATCGTTCCCATTATCTGACAGCTTTGAAATCCCCGCCTCTATCTCGGCAATGGTGATGACCGAGAGGTAAAGGTCGTCACTATTCCTCTCCATCCACTCTGCAAGACCGTGGGCTGGCTTCGATTTCGTTGGGGCTGCAGCACTCAGGATATTGGTATCGACCAGATACATTCTAGAAGTCCGTGTCTCTTAACCCGCCACCTTTGCGCTCGTGGATCTGCTCATCCGCCGACGGCAGGTTCATGAGAAGAGAACCAAATGACGGCACGCGCGAAAGACGCTCCCATTCCGCGTAGCTGAGCACTACGGCTGTCGGTTTGCCGTGCCTCGTGATCAACGATGGATGACCGGCACAAGCCTGATCGACAACGGCCGATAAGGTTGCCTTGGCGTCACGCAACTGAAGTTCGTGCATTACCCACCTCCGTTTATGACTACTGTAGTCCTAGACATAGCACGTCGTCACCGTGACTTGCAAGCACGGGCCGCTCCCGCCATCCAAGGCAGGTGATTGCACTCACCTACACCCTCTCCAACAGCCTCAGCGCGACCGTGACCGGAAAGCACGTAAATCCAATGCTCTTGGCAGACTGAAAGTGTGCATTTGTGTATGGAGAAGAAAAAAACTTGCATCCACTCCCGATCTACTACGCATCCGCAGCCGAGCGATTACGCATCTATATTGCATCCGCCTCAGTGGGGTGCTAGCAAGGGGCTGAGTAACGGGAGGGCGGAAAATGACGACGATGACCATCGGCTCGGGCAACGCCCTCCTCGATGCGCTGAAGGGCTGTGAGCGGGGGGAGTGGCAGCACTCGCCGCTCTATCTCTGGATGGCCGAGAATTTCGACATTATGGAAAAGTCGATCGGTGGAGGGCGTGTGCGCTGGGGCCGTATCGCCGAAGCCGCGCACGCCGAAGGTCTTATGGCCCGACATGGTGGCCCGGCAGCGCCGAACACCGTGAAGTCCACCTGGTATCGCGTCCGCAAAGCCGTTAGGCGTATGCTTGAAATGCGTGAGGACGAAGTCGCTGCCACACAGGCCAGACGTGAAGCAGCCCGCGCGAAACGTCTTCAGGAGGAGTCCGAGTTACAGAAAGCGGCCTCTGCCCGGGCTGAAGCCGAACGGGAACTCGCAGTCCGTCAGATCGCGGAGCGCGGTTTTCCTCCGGCCCCAGCAGCCCCTTCCATCGCCCCCGTGACTGCGTCTACTGCGGCAGGGCCAACGCACGCCGCCTCCGAAGCAACGCTCCAGGACGAGGCTCCGAACATCGTCATCGGCCAGATCAAGCGCCCCGTGAAGATGCTTGAGGCAGCCCCTCGCTATGGGGAGGACCGATTCAAACCTTTACCCCCCGCCTATGTCGGTCCGCGTCCGCCCGGGATGCCGGATAACCTGCCCCTGGAAGCGTTGACGCCACTGGACGCGACAGGGTTGACGCCCGATGGGCGGACGGATTTCGAACAAATCCCCGGATTGCCGCGCATGTCATTTTTCGAACGGCAATCGGACTGGGCGCGCGCGTGTGTGCCCATGATAGAGGCGGTCCCTCCGGAAAGGAGATCTCTGATGCTCAAGGGGATGTTGCTGCTGGTTAAGGGCTATGCGCGAAATTTTTAAGCTTCTGCTGTAAAGAGTGTCAGCACTCACATCAGGATCTGTCAGGCTTTTCCTGCGGCCGGAAAGGTCGCTTTCAATGGAGGAAAGCCTCATGGCATCGACTGAACCCCGCAAGAAGAAAACTCCCGTCGCTCTTGTGAAGACAGGGCGTGGCAATCTGGGGGGATCGACATTCCTCTCGTCGATAGGCGAGATCGCGATCTACAGGGGGACGCCGCCTCTGCTCGCTGATGGAGATGCACGCAATCCGGGCATCTCCATCTCAAAAGCGCTCTATGACAAATATGGGGTACCACGGCCCGCGTCGGAGGAAGCCGCGAAATTGCGCGAATGGTTTGCCGACACCTTCGGCAAGGCTGCGGCAACCGGCCAGTCCCTGGTGATCGATGTAGGCGGTGGCGACCGTACACTCGAAAACTGGGCGAAGGACGAAAACATCATCAAGCTAGCCGAAAGCCTCGGGATTTCCGTCACGGGCGCTTTCATGATCGGCCCGCAGCAGGGTGACACGGCCTATCTGGAGCGCCTCTGGGCCAGCGCTGTTTTTCGCCCAAACCGGGCGGTTCTCGTTTTCAATGAATGGACCGTTCCCACTGGTCACGATCCAGATCGCATCTATGGAGAAGTCCTCAGCAGATTGAACGGGCTGAACTTCGACGGTTGTCAGACGGCCATTTTGCGCATCCCCAAACTGAGCTGTTTGCCCCTGGTCCTTGAGAGCGGTCTGACCTTCCATGATGCGGCGGCCGGCAAACCTCGTCCGGACGGGACGCCTCTCGATCCGTTTCGTCGGGCGATGATCCAGCACTGGATCGATACCATCAAAACCCGAATCAGCGAGGCGGGCATCGAGGACTGGCTTCCATGAGCGGCCATGAGCCGAACGCACTACATCTGATCGAAGGCCTGCGTCGCGCGGGCCTCGAGCTCGAGGAGACCGCGCGGCTGGAAGGGATGGATCAGTATAGCCCTTTCGGCCGCATGATCGTGGCGATGCGCTCATCGCTCGATGCCTATGCCGCGGTCTCTCAGCTCGCAGTCGATCAGGTCGAACGCAATGCCGCGCTCGCCCATGAGTCCAGTCAGGCAATCATGAAGCTGGTCGGGGATGCACGGAAGATCATCGATGCCGTGACCGTACGCGCCGAATTACGCCTCAAGGAAGACGAACAAAAGCACCTCGAACTGTACAACGCCACTGTTGCTGCGATGGTGAACAGGATCGAGACCGAGGTCGCGCCTGCGGTACTCGACAAGATCAAGGAGCGCGCACCGTTCGTCGAGAGGGGGTTCTACCAATACGCGCGCAACCGTTTCATTGCACGCCTGGCGCTGATCGGAGCCGGTATGTTTGCCGTCGCTTTCCTGTCGGGGATGGGTTTTTACTGGCGCTCGATCGAGATTGGCAGCCAGTGCCGGGATCGGGGCAATATATCCTATGCGGATACCGGCAAGGCCTGGTGTCGATTGCCAGAATACGACCGCCTGCCAGCCGCCCCTACGAATGGCTCGTAAGGGAGACGGACTATAATCCCCGCCCTGCTGCGAGCGTTGTCCCTGCTTTCCAGCCCGAAGGGCCGCAGGCGTCCCGCAAGGGACGCCGGAGCATATCCACAGGGCACGCGCTCGACCGTCAAGAGTCGAGAGCGCGTGCCCTGTGGATATGTGGCAAGTGGGGACAACGCGGCCCGCGAGGCGATGGACGCCCCGCTGCGTGAATTTGTGTCCATTTTTGCGCAGGGCTGGGAGAGATGATGCATAATAAAAAAGGCGGCTCGCGAGAGCCGCCCCGGTTTGCCCGAAGAATACGCCGGGTCAGTGAGCGATCAACCGCGCCACACCGGAAAAAACCGTTGCAATCGCTATAACGGTACCCATGATACCGATGGTCCACTGAAGCGCCCCCAGCTTGGCGTCAAGCCCTTCGATCCGGGCGGCGAGCGGGGCCGTAGCCTCTTTCATTTTCATGGCAATGTAATCCTCCATCGAGTCGACGATCTCGGTCGCCTGCTCGTCTTTTATATTGATGGTCTTGAGGGCTTTGAACAAGGGGAGTTGCATAATCGGACGCATTTCCTTGTGAGGGGACAGAAACCGGACCCTTTCGGGTCCGGCAGGAGGGATCAGAAGCCGAGGGCTGCGGCCTCTTCCGAGGCGGCGCGCTCGGAGACGCTGCGGCGGCTCTTGGGCTGGTAGGGCTGCCAGTCACTCCCCATGAGGTCGCGATAGGCTTCGCAGGCCCCGGCGGCAAGAACGGCGAGTGAGTAAGCGTGACCGGCCTTTTCGGCGGCGATGCGGCGTAGATTGGCGGCGCGGTTATCGCCTCCATCGACGCCCTGACGGTCTTCGTCGCGGTCCTCGTTCGAAAAGCTGTTGGTAGCATCCTTGGCGGCTGTGCGACGACCCTCATAATGATTTGCGGAGCCATAGGCGGCACCAATGGCGGCCCCCACGATCCGATCAAGAACCAATTTCAAAGCTGTAAAGTTTGTCTCGTGGCGGTCCTCATAGGTCAGGATAGGGGCCAGTGTTTCGTACTGGTCGCGCACCAGCGACAGACCCGCGCCAAAAAGCTCGTCGTATTCACCGACCTTAACCGAAGGGAACCGCTGCGCGATTGCGGCCATCTGGGAGTCTGTGGGAGCGAGCCGCTTGATCAGTTCGAGCGTGGGGGCGTTGCTGGCCTTTACATGCGCTTCTGCCTCTTTGAAGCGGCGGACCTGCGCGGGGGAATACTTGCCAGCGTCTGCGTTACGGGCGATATTGCGGTTTGCGTCTGACATGAAACGTCATCTTTCATTCTGGCGAAGTCCCGGAGTGGTGTTGCTGCACCTTCCGGGGCGCTTTTTGTATGGGGCGTTATTGCCTGTCCACAAGCAAAGTTATATCGGCCTTTCATAAGAAATAGAATAGACAATACTGCATGTCTATTTGCATAGTCATGTACTGCATGCATAGTAAAAAAGCGTATATTCGCTCACTACTGTATGTTGTTATTTATGGTAATAACATAACTACTTCTTCTATTCATGAGCAAGCAGATGTACCCAGCACAATAGGCTCACCGCGTGGGTGCGGCGTGTGACGCCGCAGCCGTAGGCCGCGCAACGCGCGCCCATGCTGTTCATCCGTAGCCACGAGGCACACACCGATCGGTGCATGCATGCATACACGCACTCACATCGCAGGCTGGTAGCCTGTGACCTGCATGGCAACATGCAGGTTCCGTCACCCGATGGAGCTGTCACACCATAGAGGCGTACCACCGTGATCCTTTCCGCTGTCAGACGACTATCGTCATTTCGCAACACCACCCGCTTTTACATTGCCACAGCCAGGGTGGTAACGGCTCTTGCCACCTGCACCTGCAGCGCCGCCCATGCTGGCGAGGGTGTCCATACAGCCTCACCCTATGCCCCTCCCCCGGTACAGCTTATGTCCGGGCTCTCGCCAGTGCCGAGCGCCAGATCTCGGCCGGTACCAGCGGCGGCCCTCGTGCATTTCGAGGTCAGTTTCCCCAAACCTGCTTCGGGATCACCACTCCAGACTCTCTACGGATCCTCGGCTCTTGCTTTCGAGCATGCGATTCATGCGGGCACCTCCCGCCTGGTGACCAGCCCGGCTTCCGATCATGCCGCACCTGTCGTCACCGAGGATCTCGTTCTGACTTATGCGGGTCGGTCCAGCGATCGAATCAGCCTGCATCTCGCTTATGAGCAGTTGACGGCCGGAGAAGCACCCGGTCAGTCCGCATCCCGGACAGTGCCGATTACGACACAAACCCGGTTCGATACGGATGTGACGTTACCGATCTGTCCTGCCGATCACCATTGCGTCGATACACTTGTCACGCTGGGTGACAGCGGCGCTCGCCTGCGGCTGGGCGCTGCACCGTACGATGCGCCGATACAGCGGATTCCTGACGGTACGGCGGCAGGTCACGATGCCGAATAACCCGATCGAACTCAGGAAAGCGACACATTCATGAATCTCGCAGATCGAGAGCATGACCGCGAGGAGGCGAAAAAGCGGTGGCGCTCCTCCATGGGAATACGGGATCACTCGCGCCTGAGGAACACGCTCATTCCCGCTACAGTCATCGTAATCGTCGGTGGCATCCTAACGGCGATCGGTCCCAGTCATTTGCTCGACGTTCTGATTAGGTATCTCGCGTCTTTCGAGTAAGGCGTGCGCCTGTCACTCTCTGGTTCTCCCCGTTTCTGTCCACAGAAACTGGGGATAACTCTGACCGAAGACCTTGCTTCAGCACAGCAGGTTTCCTGCGTGTGCCTCAATGCCTGGGGGTTGGTATGGGGGGAATTCCCTCGTCGATCCCCCTGCGTACACGTCGTATGGTCACGGTCCCGACAGGGTGCCACTCACCAGTCGCATCGTCGAAAGTGGCCTGTCCCGCAAACTCGAGCCGCTGCAGACTCTGCGCCACATCTTCAAGCGACAACCCGAGAAATTCTGATACTGTCGTTACCGAGCACGATTTGCGCCGGGTCTTCCACGCGAGGTGGACGAGTGCTCCATGAACGGTATCGCACAACGGAGCTGCGACAACAGGTCTCATCTCCGGGCCCCAAGGCACCTTTGTATAAGCGCCATGTCCGATCGCCGCGATTTCGCCGGACGCCACAAGGTCTTCAAGTGTCGCCACCAATGCGCCGGCCGTATCAGGCTCCAGCGACAGCCTTAACGCCATGACGGTCATAGGCTGCGCCTCGAGCAGGCTCAACAGACGAAGTCGCAATGCGCGGCGCGCCCTGCGTTTTTCCTCCAGTGATTTGTCGTAAAAAGGGATCGTAACTGGCGAGGGAGGCGTACGTGGCGGCATGAGGGCTCCAGATTTTGGCTACGCTCATGACGATATATGATCGCGATGTGAGTGCGGACCGTCGTCCCGTTCCTTCGATCGCGCTGACTGACCCACCTGGCGTTTCCCGGTTTCGCGGTGGGCCATGCAGTACCATGCCTGATCCCCAACGGCGACCGATAAAGCCGAACATGGCGCCGCCCCCGCATTGCGTGCAGTCATGTGCCCATTTCGTGAGGCGGGATACTCCCTCTCCCAGATCTCCGGGCTAGCCTTCACTCATGACCTCAACCCGCCCTGGGTAAACGCCGAGGTGAGTTCAGCAGCGGTATCGCCGCCTTCCGGCCTGACGCGCTTCTTCGGCCAGCCCTGACGCCGGGAGGTCAGGGGAATGTCATCGATGAAACTGTTTGCGGCCGCGGGCCGTCCGCCTCGATAGCGGCACCATGAGATGCTGACACGTTGGCGGCCTCTCGTTAGCGCCACATAGGCAAGACGCCTTTCCTCGGCAGGGTCTGCTGTTGCGTTGGTCGACGGGAAGAGCGTGTCCTCCCAGCCTGGAAGAAAAACGTGGCCGAACTCGAGGCCTTTTGAGCCATGGATCGTCATGAGTTTCACCCTGCCGACCGGATCTGCCTCGTCGCGCACACTGCCAAGGGCTGCATGGTCGAACAAGGCTTCGAGGGTCGGGAACGTCTCCGCGAGAGCGCAAAGCTCGTGCAGGTTCTCGAGCGCCGTCTTTCCTTCGTCGCCTTCCTGGCGATGCATCTCGAGATAGCCGGTTCTCTCGAGGAGCATACGCAGCTTCGCTGCAACTGGCATCCCGACCTCCCCGGCGATCTCGCGGATCGTGGCAGTAAAAAGCGAGAGCGCGTCATGAGCCTTGGTTTTGCCACCTGCAGCAATCTTCTCAGCCGTCTCAAAGAGAGAGAGATAGGATTGCTCGGAGATCTGCTCCAGACGCGCCATGAACACCGCGCCTATGCCCCGTCTGGGGCGGTTGGCCATTCTACGGAACGCTTCATCGGATTGCCGGTCGTCGAGACTGCTGCAAAGCCTGAGGAGCGCCAGAGCATCCTTCACAGGGACGCGCTGCCAGAACGCCGTATCGTTGACGAGCTCGTAAGGGATATGTGCGTGCAGCAGCGCTTCCTCGAGCTGACGGGACTGGAAGTTGAAGCGGTAGAGGATCGCCATGTCATCGAAAGAGACGCCTTCCAGCCCTCGCCGCGCAACCTCGTCGACGATACCCTTTGCTTCTTCGGCACCCCCGGGCCAGCTGAGGATGTCGATTGGTGCCCCGTCACCGACTGCGGTGTAGAGTGTCTTTTGCAGACGATCAGGATCCGCCGCGATCACGGCATTAGCGGCTGCGAGGATATGGCCTGTGGAGCGAAAATTCTCCTCGAGCGCAATCATGCGTCCGTGTGGAAATTCCGAAAGGAAGGAGCGAATGATGGTCACATTCGCCCCACGCCAACCAAAAATCGACTGCGCATCGTCGCCTACGCAGAACAGCTCGCCATGGTCGCGCGAAAGCGCCTGTAGCCAGAGATACTGGAGCCGATTGACATCCTGGAATTCATCCGCGAGTACCGCGTCGAACCGACCAGCCCAGTCGCGACGGTATGTCTCGTCACGCAGCATGGTAACGGTGGGCCAAAGGAGCAGATCCGCGAAGTCGGCCTTATTGGCTTCTCTAAGATGAGACTGGTAGGGACGATAGAGCGCCGCGGCCTCACGCCAGGCATTCAGGTCATCTCCCTCATGCAACTGCCCCGAAGCGATGAGCCCTTCAACCGATCTTACAGCGTCATTGGGAAGGACCAGCCGCTCCTTGAGCAGGGCAATACGTGTTGAGACGGAGCGGATCCGCTGTTTCATCGTCACATCGTCCGGGGCATCGAAGCCAGCTGCACAGGCTTCCTCCAGCAAACGCCGGACGATAATGCGGCTGTCCTCGGCGTCGTAGATATCAAACCCCTCGCGCAGACCGGCGATATCAGGATCGTTCCGCAGCTGGCGGCGACCATGCCCATGGAAGGTGCCAACCCACCGGGGTGCATGGTCACTTCCAAGCGCAGCTTCGATACGCGATCTCATCTCCCCTGCCGCCTTGTTGGTGAATGTCACAGCCAGAATGCGATGCGCAGGAATGCCGCGTCTGCAGATGCGATCAGCAATCCCCGCAACCAGTGTCCTGGTCTTGCCAGTTCCGGCACCGGCCAGCACCACAACGGTCCCGGGTTGACGGGCGGCGTCGCGCTGGACGTGCGTAAGACCGGACATGATCGAGGAGTGATCCGGTAACGTAGCGGTCTGACACATATCTGTTTCCCTGACGCGCCACGCCTAAAGCGAACGCGGCTGGCGTTTTCGTCTCGTAAGACAGGCCCAATGCTCTTCGTAGGCAACGGTGACAGCTGTCATCGTTGCCTTTCGATCAATCCTGAGGCAGGGGCAGGTCTGGCATGGCCTCACGCAGAGCAGCATTCCAGCTCCACCAGTTACCGACACCGTAGACGTCCCGATAATGTGCCTCCTTGACGTCGCGATGCGCCCTGTATTCTTCGGTATCGAGGCCGTAGACTTCCATGGGCGTGCCGCGGGGATCTCTCGTATCGAGCAGCTCGAAATCGGGATGGACAAGCTGTGTCGTCCTGTCGAAGCGCAGCGGCTTTCGGAATATGCGGTGCTGTTCCTGCAGGTGGATCAACAAAGCCAGCTCATGGCTGCTTGCGACAGGCACACAGGACGGCCCAACCTCCATCAGGGCGACGCGTTCGATCCACCCTGTCGTAGCACGGCCGTCAGGCGTCGGTCTGAGCTGCGTCGTCACAAGGCCGATCACTTGGGCCTTGCCCCGCGCGGCTCGGTCGCGCTGTAGAATGCGCCACGCCCATGGGAACTGCGTTTCCAGCGCCTCTGCCATCTGGGGCGGTCCCATGAGATGCAGGTTGAAGGCACGGGCGCCATCAAAACGCAGGCGGATACGCGGGCCATGAGCGCGTTGCTGGGGCTTTGCCGGGTCTGCAGCGCGCCCTGCCTCGATGTCGATTGCATCGACGATCCCGCAAAGCAGGACACGACGTTCCCCCTGGGCATGGTCGCGGACCTGTTCGAACGCAGGCTGGCCTGCCTCATCGTTATATCCGATCATGGCGAGGCTCCGGTCGAGCGTGGCGCCCCCTGAGACGATTGTCGCGGCACTGCGCTCGAGTGCCTGGCGGATAGCTCCCCAGGACCAGCGCCGACGCCTCTCTTGCGGCCGCCAGTTCGTCAGGCCGGATTGCTCCCACAGGAGATGGAGAAGACCAAGCAGGCTCATCTGGCGTTGACGATCCCCCGGCTGGGCACCACGCGGGACTTGACGTTGAGCGCGCTCCTCAGCCTCGCCGGCTAAGCCACGGATGAGCAAGCCACCTTCCAGTGCAATCCGGACGGTGCCGTCCGGCAATGGGGTGATGACACCCTGCTCGTATCCGGATCGACCATCCCGGCGAATATCGGGTTCGTGGAAGGGGCAGTTCGCGCGATGAAGGGTCCCGCTCTCGGGCATGCGTGCGAGGTGATAGCGCCGTACCCTGTTCCCATTTTCCCGCACTTCGCGTGAGCGAACGACAAGCTGCAGGGGCGCTCCGTTCGCCCAGCAATCGCAATGCGGCCGGTGGGCATGATCGCCATGCGCCTGCGACAGGAGAGCCTGCCATTGAGGCGCTTTGGCTGGATCGTGGTCCCAGTCAAGACTGGCACGTCGAGGACGTCCGTCACGCAATGCGTGGGGGAACGTGATCCATGTGTTCATCGGATCGTCTCCATCGTTAGTCTTTCCGCCAAGGGACGGCATATAGATATTGGAGACACCACGGGCCGTGGCAGGTCGCGGTGTCCGTTCTCGAGCATTTCAAGCCAGCGGGACGACCGTGCGCCGAGCCTGCCGCCGCTCTCCAGCAAACGCCTCAGCTCAGTTCGGTGATAGCCAAGATGTTCGGCGAGACGGCGCTCGGACCAGCCGATGATCATGAGCGCACGACCGACTGCGTAGGCATCCATGGGCGCACGATTGCCTGCAATGGGAATGTCGCGCGAAAGCGGGGTCGCATAGCGCCGGTGAAGTGCGTGCAAGGCGTCCAGCCATTCCATGAAAGACTGGGGAGGTTCACCAATGCCATGTCGCCATCTCGCGATCCGGTCCCGTGATATCCGGCTCCGGCGGCTGGCCTGGCAGACCGACCAGCCGATGCCGTTCAGTCTCACGTCGATGAGGGATGCTGCCTGACCCACTTGGCCCTCCTCCCCCTTCTAGCCGCGCCGCGCCAGACCGTCAGGTTCGACGTCGTGGATCAACTCGATCCATGTGTCCCCGCCGGGTACAACCGAGATGATGTCACCTGTCGAAACAAAAACCTCGACGGGCAGCTCGAGATTCCAGCCACCATGACCGTCAGAGAAGCCTTGGGTGACAAGTCCATATCGTTCGTCATCACCGTCATGAATGCAGACGAATGCTTCGGGGAAATCCTGCGATGAGGACACGCCGCCAGGGGAAGCCGTTCGTGCCACGATATCGGGCCGGTCCGACCAGTCAGCGGTTGCAACTGCTACGAGATTCAGGAGAGGCACGACCGCGCTACGCGCAGATACTGCATCCCGTCCGGGTACGGTTCCGATCTGACGGACGGCGTATTGCGTAGGATCGATCGAGCGGAACGCGCCTGTATACAGATCTTCTCCGGTATAAATATCGAAGCACTGCGTGAGATCCCATCCACCCGGGATGGGATCGGCCGAAACGACGATCCCCGACACCACCTCGCCGGAAACGAGGCAGGACAGTTCGACAAGAGTCCATGGGTGGGTACCGCCGAGCTCCGGGCACCGGCGGCGGTAGTCATCGTACAGGAGATGCTTCAGGAATGCCTGTCGCAGCCCGACGATCAGATCATGGCCTGGGAAGAGCACGTCGAGATCGGCATCGGAATGATCGTATGTCATGGTTAAGTTCTCACTCTGCAGGGATTTTGAAGGAGGCGCCCTGTCGAAGGGCTAAAATTTCGGTTGTGCCGACCCAGCCATTCACGGTGATGAATTCACCGGCGTTGCTGTGGTCGGTTGAAAAGAGGGTGAACTGCCCGTCCAGATCGAAGCCCAGTTCAGGCATCATAGGATCGAGATCACCTCTTACGGCGAGCCCGGTCGCGCTGTTGGCCATGCCCTCACACTGGACGAAGAGAAGCGGTATGCTGGTACCCAGACCGGGGGCCGCCTGCAGCATCTGTGCAGCACGCCCGCTCACCAGAAACGCGCGATAGCAGGTCTCAGCTTGCGCGATCTGCGTGAGTACGTCTGTGGAAGTCTCGCAACCCTCAGGTTGTGACTTGTCGCCGTTACCAGAGGTTTGATGCCGACCGCTCATGCTGCCACCGCAGCGGATGCACCGTTTTCTGTCTTGCTGACCTGCAGCGCCTGGTTGAAATCATTGGCGCCGCCCGGGGGATAGAGCCGCATGCTATCCACGCCACTCTCATCGGCGAGATCGTAAAGCATGTCTGCATATCTGTGGCCTGGGACATCACGATCTGTCGCCACGACCAGCAGCGCATTTGGATTATGGCGCATAACATCGAGAAGATCCTGCAAAGCAGTGATGGTTTCCGGTCCCATGCCGCCACCCGTAGCGACATAGAGCGTATCGTTTCCACGCTCGACATCCATGGCGGCAAAGGAGAGCGCATCGATCGGCGCTTCAGCCACGACCAGACGACGCACAGGCGTGTTCGGCCTGAGCTGGAAGCGGAAGAGCGTCTTGACGCTATCCTTCAGCTGCAGGCGCGTCTCAGGCCCACGCCGCTCGACGCCCGTGATCGCCCCCTGAGCGTTGCGGTAGCTGAACCAGGCTGCTTTAAAACCGTCACGGATCGATCCGTTAGCCGAAGCCTTTCGCAGCAGCCACTCCGGCAGGCAGCGTGTTTCTGTCAGATACTGCCAAGCCGTGGTTCCCTTACGCAGCGGCCTGGCCTTAGCCCAGCGCTCGGCGGGAGGCGGATAATCGGATGAGGCCTTCTGTGCGTTCACCCACGGGGTCGAAGCGGGCTCGACACCGACCATCTTGCCTAGATCGTTGCAAACATCCCGCCACCGGAGCGTGGGCTCGAAATGCTTGACGAGATCGAAGACGTTCCCCTTGGCCTGGGAACCCGTATCCCACCAGCCTTTGCCCTGATGGGACACGATGTATGTCTCGCCCTTACCACGACGGTATTTGAGCGAATTGCGCGTACTCTCTTTCTTGTCGAGAGCGAAGCCATAACGCTCCAGCAGCAGCGCACACGATACGCCGGAAGTAATGGCATCGCGATCAGCTTCAGATAATTCGAAAAATGCCATGATCATTACTCCTCAACGAAAGCCATGAAGCCGAACTACTAGGAGCACGGCCATTTCCTACAAACAGATACTATCACATTGACTGGGATATACAACAAGAAATCGCAATATTACACAATAAACATATAATATCTCGCCGTTCCGATACTTCGCGATACTTCGAAAAGCCGGTTTCGTTCAATAAAGAAAAGCAACAGCCTTTCGATCGACCTGTGCCGGAGGCGTCAGGTCGAAAGGATAGCGCAGCGACGCCTTTCGACCCGACACTTTCAGGACCGCTGTGGACGGAGATGGGGTCAAGATGGGTTCTCAGGGGACCCGTCTGCACGAAGCGACCAACGGGAGCGGAGGAAGATGGGGTGGAAGCTGTCTTGACGCTATCGAGGCCTATGGCATGGCTTATTGTGATTGGTTCGGCTCAAGCATCGCCCCGATGAATGCGTCAACGGGATACGCCGAATGGCCATAGGGGCTTGGGGCGGAGCCCGTGTCACGTGGCCCCGAAGGGGAGACGCCCTTGTTCTTCAGCGGGCATCGTAAGGCAGGAAGAATGCATGCGTTTTCTCCTGTCGCGGTCGCGCTGCTGCGCAGTCGACACGCGAGGTCGTGATGGAAATGGCGGAGGGTTTTGTGGCAGCATCGGGAGATGGCTATTTCCCGACGCAGATCGCGCAAAGCTGACAGCGGGGTGGGACAGCAGATGTCCCTCTTCCCGGTCGAGGCGCTATTGCGCCGTATCAGACCGGACAGGAATGAGTGGCGATATTATCGTCTGAGCATCCACCGCGATCTGTTCGGCGGCGCGACATTGCTGCGGCAATGGGGCCGCATCGGAACGGCAGGTAGCACGCGCGTCGATCTCTATCAGGATGAGGGAGAGGCCGCGAATGCGCTGACGCGCATGATCCGGTATCGAAAGAAACGCGGATACGCGCTTATCGGCAGCTGATCAGAAGCGTCGGGAGAAGCCGCGCAGCATTGGATCGATAAGGGCGCGTCGCTCTGCACCGGTCGATCGTGAGCGTGGAGTGTAAGGGCTGATTTCCGGCTGAGGAAGTGCGGGGTCAGCACGATGAATCTGGAGGGACAGGCTCGGGAACGGGTCAATACCGATCCGTTGTTCGAGCGCCGCGAAGCTCAGCGTCTCGCAGACAGGCGCGTCGTCATTGCGGCACAGCCACGCGCCGCCCCGTTCATGAACGGGATCGTAGACTGCCTTCCAGATCGCTACGGGGACCGGAATGCGGTCCCAGCCGATCGTCGGCCCATTTGACTGAAGCACGGGACCGGTCACGACGTAGAGCTCGCCGACCCTGTGCGCCCAGTCGGCCACTGCCATCTCGATCCCGGTCCAGACCCCTTCGTTCAGGGCCGGGGTTTCGGGCACGACATTGCCGAGAGAGAAGGTCTCCTCTTGGGAGAGCTGATCGGGCGCTGAACCGCTTGGGGTGAGATGGCCGTGATCGAGGCCAGAGCCGCGGTAATCCGCAAGCTCTGCACGCCGGCCATAAGGCAACCCTGCTTCCGGATGGAAGAATTTCGTGACGCGTCCAAGGCTTTCCGCACTGTCGAGCGCCTCGTCTGTGAGGTGCTCGGCCGACCAGAGAGGAACGCGCGCGTCGAGCGACTGCATCGCGATATAGGCCCTGCGGCAGACGATCGCAATATTTGGCCGGACTGACTGCGCAAGCAATGTCGGCGGCGTGCGCCCGACAGAAAGGTCATCGCAGGGGTGGGTCTGGGCATGGGCCCCGGCCAGGGACACGGCCAATGTCGCCAGGATTACGCAAGCGCTGGGCAAATCGCGCACCATACTGAAATCCCTTTACTGTATTTCCGGAGTGGCGCTTATCTTTCCTTATGCGAGGAGAACCCATGGCTCAGGCAAGTGCAAGACTTCTTCGGTTTCCGGCCGAACGCTGCGCTGCGCCCACCTTCGATCACCTGCTGGCGCAGCTCCCCGCAAATACTAGCATGGCCGATGAGTGCCTGCATTATGGGCTGCCGGCGCCCGATCTGAACGCCTTGCGTGAGCAGGGCATCGCAATCGGTAAGAAGATGCGTCGCCAGATCGTCTTGCCCGCCGATGCAGGCGAGGCCGCGGATAAACGCGAAATCTGGTTTGCTCCCGCTCGCGTCACCATGCTGCGAAGCATCACGCGTGTGCATGATATGACGTGGCGTGCTGAGCAGACCGGAGATCCGCAGGATCACCGGGCCGCATTCAACGCCCGCTATCGTGCCTGGCAGACATGCAAACGATTGATCGCGGCCTGGGAGATGCTTTGTCTGGATGAAGAAGATGAGCGTCCGAGCGCGTCAATCCTCACCTTCAAGAAGAAGGCGTCGGGCTGAGCGCTGGGCGCAATTGGCTACACGGCGCCAACTGGCCCTGCGTGATGCGAGAAGAACGTCCTCTTCAGAGGCGTCCCTGAGGAAGGCAGCTTCCGCCAGGGTTCGACGAGGATTTCCGAAATACGCGCAATGCGCTGCGGCTTGCATGTCGGCGGAGGGGGCGTAACCTTTGGCGGTATGGAGAGCGGTCCGCATGGCGAGGTCCTTTCACCGTATGGCACGGCATTTCAGAGTGAAGTCTTATTCCCGATTGCGGCGGCGAGAGCCGCGTGGGCGCGCAAGCGCCACTGGGCGAACCACTCGACGAGGTCGGCGCCCTCTACGGGATCATCCTCTGCGAAGGCCTCGGCTTCGTAGCCGAGTGCCTCCTCGATGACCGAAATCAGGGGGTGGGAGTTCGCGTCCGGCATCGTCGGATCAGCGATGCGCAAGAAGCGTGGTGTGGTGAGCCGGTTCCGGCAGCGTTCCGGTCAGAAGGCTGGGGCCACAGATCACACCAAAGACAAACGTGACCATCAGGAGGCCACACAGAAAGGCGGCCGTCAGTTCGCGAATGGCGGTCAGCAGGTCCTGTTGGGTTTCTTTCGTCATGACGGGTTCCTTTTCGGGATGGATCGGAACACCCGGCGCGCGGCATCTCATGGCCCGCCTGGGTGGTCAGGACGGAGCCGACTATCTGTCTATTCTCCTCTTGACTCGATCCGCAGCTCATGGGGCGTGCAGCCCGGAAAGGGCGATGCGCCGGCACGGCGCGTCGGGAGCGGAGCGACAACCCCTTGTAGGGCTGTGCGCGCCATGAGAGCGGTCCCTCTCCTCATCTCTCGTTTTCTTCGGCACCTGCCCAGCGGTCCCCTGGCCTTTCGGGGCGGACGGCATTGGGGAGGATCAGTCGGGGCCCACGCCACTGATCGTGACGGTTTGCCCAAGCGATACCGTTGCGAGAGCGGTGAGAATGGGCGGTACGGCGGGCGTCTCTGATTTGGCCTCGCCATCCAGCTCTTGCATGACGCAGTCATGCGCCTGAGCGGCAGCCTCGCGATCGACATCGAACACCTGATGGCTCGATTGCTCAATCTGGTACGCCCAGTTTGTGAGGCTGATCGAGGCGATCTCTGTGCCCGTTGCAAGGTCCAGCACGATCGCACCGCCGCAATACGCATCAAGGCATGGCTTGCTGCAATCACCAGCCCAGATCAGGCTCCAGCGAACCGGCAGTGTGAGTTTCTTCTGGCAGCAGGCATAAACGAAGGTCAACACATCCTCGATCGACCCGCATTCGTCGTGGTGAAGCCACAAATGCTGCAATTCGTTATCGGGAGGCTCGTTCGCCTCGGCATCAAAGCCGAGGAAGTCTGACTCAAGGGGCCCCTGCTCACCCTCTGCGCGCATCGTTTCGAGCAAGACGAGGGCCTGAGTGACGGCTTCCGCGCTGCGAAGCGGCAAAAGTGTCGAGAATTTGGTGTAGTAGTCTGCCATTGTGGTCAGTCCTCATCAAAGAATGGAAGGGTTTCATCAACCGGGCCGTCCGCATCGAGCAGGACGTAATCGCAGTCCAGCTCACGGGCGCGGGCGAGGAGCGCAGCGAGACCGGGCACTTCGCTCCATGTGAGGGGATCCGGCTCTTCCTCGGCGTAGATCATCCACCCGTAAGGTCCGACCAGACAGCTTCCGGGCGCGTATAGGGGGCCTTGGTCGAACACCCGCGTCAGTTGGTCGCGGTCGCGCGGCGAGAGATGCCCCGTGCTGAGATCGAGGAACTTACGAACGCTCATGCGTCATGTTCCTTCAGCCAGACGCGCAGGCGTCGGGCTGCGTCATGGCTTTCGGGGTAGCGTGTGTCCAAAATTGCGCGCGCAAGGATTCCATCCAGATCCCGGCGCATGTCGCGATCCGTCCGGAAGAAATCCGAGGCACCACAGGTCAGGATCAGGTCTTCGCTGCCAGATGCGCGGACCTCGGCAAGGATATCCGTATCCTCGACCGTATCGGGGTCGAGGGAGGCTGTTGTTCCATCAGGCAGGGTGATGGTACGGAAGCCGCCACTGGTATCGTCAGAAACACCCGACAGCACGATGCGTGCTGCCGTTTCTGCATTACAGGCCTCTATCGAGAGGATAGCCTGATCCCTCAAGATCAGGCGTTCGACGATCGTGACATCGAAGCGAGGCATGGCCCTTACTCCGTTCCGCTATGCGGGATGCAGTAACCAGCGCTCATAAGCTCGGTCGCCACGGCGAAGGGGTGGTGACGGTCCTTGTATCGCCTGGTCATAATTGACGCGTCGGTACGGTCGAACAAGGAGCAGCGCGAGTTTGTGAGCAACTGAACACGGGCATTGATCATCCGCAGCCAGCCATAATAGCCGAGATGCCCGTGAGCATGAGGCGTGAACTCGTCGGGGTCTGCGTCTGTCCAGACAGGAGCGCGATCGCTGAGCTGGAATGGGGCCGCTTTTGCCCCCCACATGCGCACGGGGGGCGCCCCGTCGTCGATCGTCGCATCGAGCATGATCGTGAACAGGAACGCTTCGTCGCGCAGTCCGCCGTCTCGAGCGCAGCTGGCGTACCAGCGCGGCTTGCGCGCGCCTGGAACGATCTCGGCGCAAACGAGAAAGGACAGTTCGCGCGTGCGCTGACGGATCAGCTGGCCGAAATTGTTCATCGCGCTCGCAAGGGAGGCTGCGTTCGTGGCGTCTGCCTCATGGGAGAGGTCTGCAAAAATCCCGGGTGTGGGCTCGATCGCATACTTATTGGCTTTTTCAACGCGCGCGGCGGGGGACGCGATCAACTGGAAACGGGTCATCGTGAGTCTCCTGAATACGAAGAAGCCGCCTTGCGGCGGCTTGAGGGGATGGGAAGGATCAGGCTTCGGATCGGGAGGTGAAGACATACTCGGCACCGCCGAACGACTTGCTCCATGGCGTGTCTTCCTGCCTGGCGCAGTCGCTGTGATGGTCGAATGTGCCGGTCTTGAATCGGCCGGTAATCTCGGACACCTGATCTTCAGACGGGCCGTCGCTCCAGCGAACGTAAATGCTGCCGTATTCCGACTTGCGAACACTGAATTTCGTTCCCTTGAACGCAGCCTTGAGAAGTTTGCGGATGTTTTTCGCGGCGAGTGCTCCGTCGCGAGCGTCACCCTGTTCCAGATCGGCGTAAGCCGGGTCGGCTTTCAGGGCTTCAACCGCATGGGCGAACGCCGCCTCTTTCTCGCGCTTTTCCGCGTCCTTAGCCGCTGTATAGGCATCTGCGGCTGCCTCCAGCTCGGCGAGCTTCGCGGTGTCAGCAAAACCCATTTCTCTCGGAAAGATTTTCCACTGTACGCCACGCAGAATGCATTCGGGGAGTTTCCTGGAGCGTCCCCCGTACTCGAAGACGATATCAAACTCGGCCTGACCACCGGTCGCCATCACGCCGAGGTGTCGCCTGACCGTCTCCGCCTTTTGCTCGCCGTAGATTGCTGTGATGTAGCCAATTCCCCGCCCATAAAGGCTAGTTGAAACCATGGTACCCACTTCGAGGGTATGTGCTGTGTCTGACATCCTGCGTCTCCTTTATTTCTGCTGGATGCCCTCCCGCTGACGCGAACGACTGGCCGGGGCCAGGGCGGCGCGCGCGCCGTTCACGGAGCCACGCGCAGCTTGCGAGCATGGCGACGCCCTGGCGGCGGACTGGCGTTTGTGTCAGCCCCTCTCTCCTCATTGTCTCGCGGGTTGCGCCGTGATGAGGGAGGGTGGGTGTGAAGAGGGCAAAGAAAAGGGCGATGCCTCTGCGCAGAGACATCGCCCTTGAAAATCGTATCCGGATTGACCATCATCGGAGGTGATCGAGGGGTACCTCGGGAAAAGATAGCCCCTCGATCGGTGTGAAAATGCTACTCGAAAAGGCTCTTCAGAGCGGCTGTAACCGCCTGAAGGGCTTTCTTCGTTTTACGAAGAGATTTCGAGAGCCATTTCCTGTCCACCACAATCAAAACGATCACGGAGGACTCTCCTCTGACAATGGGCGCGACACCACGGCCCCGCGGCATCTGACCCGGCTACGAGATATGGGGCCGCGACGGTGCAGAGGTGTGCCCTCTCGACCGTTTCGCCCATGCCCGGCTCGTCAGGCGGCCCAAATGTCTGGCTGCGTCAGTATGGAATCTCCCACTCCTCGAGCGGCGGTACTGTTTTAGGGGCCGTAAGATCGCGCCATGCATCGATACCGTGCTCGCTGACATAGTCATGAGCGCTGTCGTCTTCCGGATGGGGAACGCGCAATCCGACATAAAAAGGGTTGGGGTACCAGACGTCACGGTCGCTGAGCACCCATGCACAGTCGGTGCGCACCCGTCCTGCCTCAAGGGCGTAGTCGCGGTCGGCGAGAGATTCGAAGCTCATCCTGCGTCTCCTTATATTTCTGCTGGATGCCCTCTCGCTGACGCGAACGACTGGCTGGGGCCAGGGCGGCGCTCGCGCCGTTCACGGAGCCACGCGCAGCTTGCGAGCATGGCGACGCCCTGGCGGCAGACTGGCGTTTGTGTCAGCCCCCTTTCTTCTTCCGGCTCGCTCTTTTGGGTTTGGGAGACGCGGGTTGAAGCATAGGAACGCTAATTGAGGTAGGTGTCACCTCGAACCAGACAAGCGGATCGGGCGCCGTCGCATCGCACGCGGCCTGAATAGCCGATGCGTCAAGAAACTCGCATCCGTCATCTCCACCGAATGCTGATCTCTTTATGAACCACCAATTGTCAGGGTCCACTTTCGGATCACATTCAACAGCGTAGATTGCGGCATTCTTCCCTGTTTCGGGATTCTTTGGATGGTCGGGACCATTCGACATGAGATAGATACCATCATCGCCGACCAGCCAGAGCCCCGCTGGAATTTTGGTCCCATCGATATCCTCGGCCCCGGCGTACGCCCGAGTGGGTGCTCCAGCTTTAAGGAACTGAGGATCAAAGAGCTGCTCGCCACTAGGCAAACGTGATGTTGCGCTACGGCTATGCTCGAGAAGACGAAGTGTTTGTTCGCGGTTGAAGTGCAGTTTCATGGTATTTCCTCAGGAGGGATAGCGGTCATTGAAGACGCGTGTTGCAGGCGATCCTGTTCGGACCAGCTGCCATGCGGGGTTGGTGCGGCTGGCTCTCAGTGGCAGCGGCTTGTCGTGGCGACCGTCCCAGCTCAGCCCTTCGCAGGGAGCGAGGAGCTTTGCGGCCTGGGCTACGCGATCGCGGCCGGGGCAGACGCGTTCATTGCCGCCCGCGCTGCGCTGGCAGGGATTTCCGGGCGTTGCGTTGCAGTCGGGACAGGCGAAGCGATAGGCTGGATCACCGTCATCCCATTCGTGATGGCAGCGGCGGCACGTGACGCTTTCGGACGTGCAGGACCAGCGAACCGGTGTGCGGAAAGTCGGATTTTTTCTGGAAAACAGATCGTAGGTCATCGACAATCTCCTCTTGATTGCCTCCCGAGCGACGGGGCGTCGGTTTTCGGGTCAAGGGCGACGCGCAAGCGTCGGGCGCAGCCTTCCCTTGATGCGAAAAGCGACGTCCCGTAGCCCTCTCTGCTTTGTTGGTGGGGCACGCGTGTCGGGTGCCCCTGCCGTTCGGGCTGGGCCTCAGAACGGGATCTCGTCGTCCAGATCTGAACCGGAATTGCTGGTCTCTTGCGGCTGACGCGGCGGCGCGTTACGGGAGGGACGATCATCAAGGCCAAAGCGGCTCTCGTCGCTGTAGCTCTGCGCGTTATCGAGCAGGGTGAGTTCGCCACGGAAGCGATCGAGAACGATCTCTGTGGTGTAGCGCTCCTGACCGGACTGATCGGTCCATTTGCGGGTCTGAAGCTGCCCCTCGACGTAGACCTTGCGGCCCTTGCGCCCGAAGCGTTCGGCGACATCAGCAAGGCGCTCGTTGAAGATCACGATGCGATGCCATTCAGTGCGCTCCTTGCGCTCGCCCGAGTTACGGTCATTCCAGCTTTCGCTCGTGGCAACCGTCAGATTGACGATCTTCGCGCCAGACTGGGCGTTGCGGACTTCCGGGTCGCGACCGAGATTGCCTACGAGAATGACTTTGTTGACGCTGCCTGACATGAGGGGATCTCCGTGAATACATGAAGAGAGGATCGTCCCGGCCACCTGGCGCACAGTCACAGAAATTGCTCTGCCTGCTCGGGATCATATTTCTCTCTTGATGCTTCCCGGGAACCGGGACGGCGCAGCCGGGGCAATCGCGGCGCTCTTGCGCCGGGATCGGCATCGACCCGCAGCCACGCGCAGCTTGCGAGCATGGCGAGGACGCGATGCCGACCCACCGATTGCGCCGGCTGCGCCGTTCTGGTTTCCCCCTCT
>Ga0157362_1000085_pt1 | contig 26392 bp, 22 predicted proteins | sample AttlaeALBM3_FD_111480 | JGI IMG/M metagenome (GOLD analysis project Ga0157362, IMG submission 111480) | Fungus gardens microbial communities from leaf cutter ant in Ribeirão Preto, State of São Paulo, Brazil - Atta laevigata ALBM3 | ecosystem: Host-associated > Fungi > Mycelium > Unclassified ... | reverse complement strand
GGTGGCTCTGGTGGTTGGCGGCGGGTCCGGGCATTTCCCGGCATTCAACGGCTATGTCGGCACCGGCTTTGCCGATGCTGCTGTAGCGGGCGACGTCTTTGCTTCGCCCTCTACCCAGGCCATCTTGCGCATTGCCCGGCAGGCCAATCTGGGTGGCGGCGTTATCCTCGGCTTCGGCAATTACGCTGGCGATGTGCTGAATTTCAGCATCGCCGCTGAACGCCTTCGCGCCGAGGGGATCGATGCCCGGATGATCGCCACAACAGACGACATTGCAAGCGCCCCTGCCGAGGAGGCCTGCAGACGTCGTGGCACGGCAGGCGATGTGCCTGTTTTCAAGATCACGGGGGCTGCGGCCGAGGCAGGTCTCTCCCTCGACGAAGTCGAGGCGGTGGGCCAGCGTGCCAACGAGCGCACACGTTCTTTCGGTGTGGCTTTCGACGGGTGCACCCTGCCTGGTGAAACCGAGAAGCTGTTCCATGTCCCGAATGGTAGGGTTGCGCTCGGCCTTGGTGTTCATGGAGAGCAGGGCATTGATGAGCAGGATCTCATGCGCCCCGAAGCCCTGGCTGCCATCCTGTGCGAGCGTCTGCTGAAGGAAGCGCCCCCCAAGGCGGGATCGCGCATCACGGCGCTGCTGAATGGCTTGGGCGGGACAAAATATGAAGAGCTTTTCGTACTGTGGGAAGCGATCATTCCCTATCTCGAAAATGCTGGATATACCCTGGTCGCGCCCATCGCCGGGGAATACATCACCAGCCTCGATATGGCCGGATGCTCACTGACCATCACATGGCTCGATGAAGAGCTCGAGCGTTTCTGGTGTGCCCCGGTGGATAGCGCGGCATTCCGCCGCAACGCGGTGACCCGCGTGCAGGATCATGCCCTGTCGGTGCTGACAGATGCCCCGGCCGTTTACATGAAATCCCTTACAGATGCCGGACGCGATGGCGGTCGCTGCGTGGCCTCCATCATGGTCAAGCTCTCACACGCCCTGACAGAGGCCGAGGCCGAGCTTGGGCAGATCGACGCCCATGCGGGCGATGGCGACCACGGACAAGGAATGGCCCGTGGGGCGGCTGCTTCGGCCAAGGCCGCACTGGCCGCTGTTGAGGCCGGGGCGGGCCCTGCGACAGTGCTCGCAGCGGCAGCAGATGCCTGGGCGGATCGTGCTGGCGGCACGTCGGGCGCCTTGTGGGGAGCAGGGCTGTTCGCCTTCAGCACAGCCTTCGATGATTCTGCCGTGCCCGATGCCCAGAGCCTTTCAACCGGCCTGCGTCGCGCAATGGAAAAGATTACAGCCCTTGGCAAGGCAAAGCCGGGTGACAAGACCCTTATGGATGCTCTGGTCCCCCTCGTGGAACGCTTCGAGCAGGGTCTGCGCCAGGGAGAGAACGTCTCGAAAGCCTGGAACGAGGCCGCCAAGGCAGCAACCACCGCTGCCGAGGCGACGAAAGACCTCCTGCCGCGACTGGGTCGCGCACGCACCCATGGCGAGCGCAGCAAGGGCTATCCTGACGCTGGTGCAATTTCCATGGCGCTCAGCGCCCGTGTCGTGGGTGAGGCGCTTGCCTCGCTCTCTGTGAAGTAACATCGCAAGGTGAACAGGGTGGCTCACAAGGCCGCCGCCTGTACGATTAACTGAAGCAAGCTGGAAAGGGGGGCTCTCATGCTCCCCTTATTCACGTTCCATGCCCAGCTTATCCACAAACTTGCCCACGAACGCATCCACCAAATCTGTGGGTAACGTCATGAGCAGCGGGAGAATGGCCCCTCGGCAGATACCCGCGCCTCGTGCTTCAGGAGGAGGGGGGTTCCTCTGTGGCAAAACGGGAATTGTGCCGGGAGTAGAACCAGTAGGTCGCAAATCCGAGCCCGGCATAAGCAATCAGCAGCAGGGCCGGGACTGGATTGCCGTGCATCAGGGCGCGCGCCATATCGGCAAAAAGCGGCGCAATCATCACGAGGCAGAACAGGATACCCAGCGTAGGGGTGACGCCAATCCACCATCCCCTGATGGTGACGCCACCCAGCGGAACACTGAAGCTTCTCGGCATATCGGGGTGCTTGTTGCGCTGCCAGATGACCGTGAAGCACACAATACCGAAGGCGGCTGCCGTCCCGATGCTGACGAGATCGCTGATCACGTCAATCGGCAATGTCGCCGTGGCGAGAGCTACCAGAATACCCAGCAGAATCGTCCCGGTCCAAGGCGTATGGTAACGCTTGTGCACATACGCAAAGATCGGGGGGAGCAATCCGTCGCGGCTCATCGCGAAGAAGATGCGTGTCTGTCCGTAAAGCAGTCCCAGCAATACCGAGCAAAGCCCGATCGTGGCACCGAGATTGACGAACAGGGCAAGCCAGGGCTGATGCATGGCGCGCACGGCAATTGCGAGCGGGTCGGCCACATTGAGCTGCTGATAGGGCACAATACCGATCAGGATGGACGCCACACACACGTAGACGATCGTGCAGATCACAAGGCTGCCGATAATCCCGATCGGCACATCCCGGCGCGGGTTGCGCGCCTCGGCCGATGCTGTCGAGACGGCCTCGAACCCGACATAGGCAAAGAAGATGATCGAGGCCGCACGGAACATGCCGGGGATGCCGTACTGGAACCCGCCGCGATATTCCGGAATGAAGGGGTGCCAATAGGAGGGATGCAGCGCAAATAGACCGCATACGACAAACAGGAAAAGCACCCCGACCTTGATGAATACGATCACCGTGTTGACGCGTGCTGATTCCTGGACGCCGCGCACCAGACAGGCCGTCACCACCGCAATGGCCAGCGTCGCGACCAAGTCGAAGCGCCAGCCCGAGGTGATGGCCATACCGCCGCTTCCCGGCACGGTCTGGAAGGTCGCCTGACTGAGTGCCGCCGGGACATGCATGTTGAAGCTTGAAAGCAGGCTCGTGGCGTAACCCGACAGGCCGGACGCGACAGCGGCACAGGAGATGCCGTATTCGAGCAGCAGCAGCCACCCGACCGTCCAGGCCGCTTTCTCACCCATCGACACATAGGCGTAGGAATAGGCCGACCCCGACACAGGCAGGCTGGAGGACAGTTCGCCGTAGGAGAAGGCCGTAAAAAGACAGGCCAGCGCCGCGATGATGAACGAGACAAGAATGGACGGCCCCGCATACTCGGCGGCAGCTGTGCCGGTCATGACATAGATGCCGGCGCCGATTGTGGAGCCGACACCGAGCATCACAAGCTGCGTGGCAGTCAGCGAGCGCTTGAGCCCGTTGGTTTCGTAATCAGCCGTGACCTGTTCGAGCGTCTTGCGTCGGCTTGCGGAGTTCGATGCGGAGGGTGGAGGTTCGGCCAGGTCAGGAATGATACTAATCGCCCATAGTGGAAAAGCCGATCATGCCGGATCGGCTGTCAAAGTGGAAATTATTTCGTTATCAAAAGAGAACGAGTGCGACGAGGGAGACGGCACCGGCTCCCATGCAATAGAAGGCGAAAGGCGACAACGCCCAACGCTCATGATTGCGGAAATAACGCAGCAGAACAGCCGTACTGATGAGCGCCGTCACACCCGCCGCGATAGCCGCGATGATGGAAATGCGGATCATGTCTGGGCTGACACTCATATGACGGAGCTGCCATGCCTCATGCACTGTCGCCGCCAGAACCGCAGGCTGCGCCATGAGCAGCGAGAACCGGGCAGCTGTCTCATGATTGAGCCCACAGACAAGTCCCGCATTGATGGTCGAACCCGAACGCGAGATGCCGGGGAAGAGTGCCAGACACTGCCATAGCCCAATGACAACCGCATCGCGGGCCGACATATCGGCAATCGCACGCTGGGGCATACGCCCCTTATAAGACCGCATCCACTCGGTAACGAGCAGGATCACGCCGTTCAGGATCAGGAAGATCGCCACAGCGGCGGGCGTACCGAAAATGACCTTCAGCTTGTGCTCGAACGCCGCACCGAAGATGACCACCGGTATGGTAGCCACAACCAGAAGCACCAGAATACGGATGGCTTCCTCTCGACGGGCAGCACCATGCAGCCCGATTGCACCGGTGAAAATGGCCAGCCAGTCACGCCAGAAGAAGCAGAAGAGCGCAACCAGTGTGCCAAAATGCAGCATCGTCAAAAATGGCAGAAACAGCTCGCTCCGTTCGTCCAGATTCCAGTGAAGCAGGGCGGGGAGGAGGACTGCATGGCCGAGACTGCTCACGGGGAAGAGTTCGGTCAGTCCCTGGACGATGGCCAGAACCAGTGCTTGAAGCAGCGTCATGTCAGCTCAGTATGAAATAAATGTTTCCATCTCCTGCCTTACTGCGGCACGGATCGCAAGCCCGCGCTTGACCGTCACCGCAACTCGGGCGAAGAGTTCCGCTGATATAACAGGCAGGTGACGCAGATATGGCAGCAAAAAACCGGGGCGGCGCGATTCTGGCCAGCACAATGGTGCTGGCTATCGCGGCAGGCTTTGCTGTCTTTGCCGTGGCGCAGCGACATGGCCCGTCAGGAGACACCCAGAAGCTTCATGCCCGCTTCGTTTCTGCCAATGGGCTGGACGCAGGCGCCGCCGTTGTGCTGGCGGGCGTTCGCGTCGGCACGGTTCAGAAAATCAGCCTCGACCCGGCCACACAGATGGCGCAGGTCGATTTCTCCATCGACCGCCATCTGTCGCTGCCTTCAGACACGATCCTGACCATCGCGGCCCCGACGATGACCTCGGAAAACGCTCTGACGATAGAGCCTGGCACGTCCCGAGAGCGTCTGCCCTCAGATGGCACCATCACCAACACCCAGGCGCCCACATCGCTTGAGCAGCAGGTCAGCAACTATATCTTCGGGTCCGGCATCCAGTAGGCCGCATCGCCCCTGAATGGGGGTGATCCAACAAGGCGGGCAGGGGGGCTGAAGCACCGCGCGCGGGCTTGTGTACGTATCCATGGCGCCCGCAAAGGTTGTCCGGCCTGACAACCAAGCCGGTTTCAGCAAAACGCCATCTAGCTAAAGGGTGCGCGGGACGATTGCAGTCGGCCTGCGCCCGATACTGTCGAATACCCTCAGTCGTTAAGGGGGTAGAGTGCGAGAAGGCGTCTTTGCTTGCGCCAGTAGCGCAGCATCGTATAGGCCCCGCAGGTTTTCCAGCCTCGTGCCCTGTTCATCGCCCCGACACGAAACGCCATGCGATAGTGATAGAATTGCGCGCGATACGCCTCCCATAGCGTCGTGCGTGAATCCCATATATGTGTGGCCTCGGATCCGACGCCGTTGAGTTCGATGATCTCGAAATCCTCACCGTGTCGCAGAGCCTCGATCGAGGCCGCCTTGACGTCGATACGACCGAAATGGAATTCGCGGATATCGCCGATAATCTCGTCAAGGCGACGTGTGAGCGCGGGAGTGGCATCGGCACAACCGTTGCGGAAGATAGAGCCCTTGCAGTGGTTGCCGGTGAAGACAAGCTGCACCGGTTCCCCCTTGGCGGGAACCGTGTCGAGACGATCCTTGAGGCGCGGTAGATAGATGTCGGGCAGCAGATTGGTTCGCGTATCGCGCGCGATCAGCTCGCGTATGGTCGCAGCTCCGTCTCCCTCAAGGATCGGCGCTTCCTTGTAGGTAATCGAGGTGATGCGCCCTGAGGGAGCGCCCGGCTCACGGATATAGAACAGTCCAGCCTCGACAGGCCCGGTGGCGAGTGCCTGCGCCATGATACGCACATTGGAAGGGAACGTCTCGAGCACCCCGAGCAGCGCGTCCTCACTCTGGACGAGCTTCACCCCGGTTCCGTTGCACCCGATATCCGGCTTGATCACGGCTGGGAAATCGATGCCCTTCGTCCTCATGGCGGCGACCAAGTCACGCGCATCGTCCTTGCGGCGTCCCTTGCGCAGCATCTGCGTGACATAGGGCGCGATCCAGCGCGTAGCGACCGGACCGGCCAGATCGAGAATACCGCTCTTGCTTTCGCCACAGAGCCCGCCCGTTTCGATCAGGGGGTTCGCCGCACTGGGTACGCTGAAATCGCCATAACGCAGGCCGAGACCGATCCAGTACAGAACGATCGGCGTATAGAAAATCGACCCGGGCCAGAACTCAAACAACGAGAGTGGATGCGGCTCCTTCTTTGTTTCTCCCTGTCGGGTTGTGGTCTCTGCGCCCATGCCGGTGTCATCGCAATCGGAAGATTCGGGCAATCCGTGTGTCGTCTGAAGCATCTGCCACTCAGTCACTGAAAGTCTGGAACCGGGCAATCAGGCGCCCGACGAAAAGGATGGTCAGTATGAACCCCGCGATGCCAAACCAGCGCCAGCTCGCCATATGGACGGACATCCAGCCCCCCACATGCAACGACACACTGAAAAGGAGCGAGGTCCAGATCAATGTAGCGACTACCGCGCTGGCCGCAAACGCGCCGAATGGTGCCCGGAAAAACCCGCAAGCCGTATAGAGCGGCAGACGGGCCCCGGGGATGAAACGGCTTATCACGACGGTGCGTACGACGTTGCGGTGAAACCAGCTGCGCCCCTTGTCGTGACGCGGCATGGTCAGCCAACGCCGGGCAGGGGGCCAATTCGCGCCCACAGCACCCAGGCCGTAGAGCCCGAGATCGCCCACAGCCACGCCGATATAAAGGGAGACAAGCGCCAGCGCGACGCTGATACGACCATCATCCACCGCCATGGCCGCGATCATGGTCGTGGCATCCTCGAGGATGAATGTGCCGATGATGACAGCCATCCCCTTGGACCACCACGCCGCACCGGCGATCGAGAGAAGGTGGTAGAGTGAACTGGTATGAAGAGGGGTGCCGTCGGACATGGCGCATCATGTGCCACGGCAACCCCCAAAACGCCAACAGGGCAATTGCGAATCGCTCCCGACTTGCAGCGTTCGATTGTAACGCCCGGCGGCGGAACGTCGATGCCGTAACCTATTGAAGATTTACAAAGCAGCCGCCATCGACCAGCAGGGCGGCACCCGTGACATAGCTGGCGAGTGACGAGCCCAGAAAGACGATTGGCCCTGCCAGGTCTTCCGGCTCGCCCAGCCTGCCGAGAGGGATGCGCGCGATCATCGCGCTCGCCTTCCCCTCATCGGCTAGATCCTCCTGATTGATTGGCGTCCTGATGGTACCGGGCAACACTGAGTTGCAGCGAATGTTATGTGGCCCCAGAGCAATGGCTGTTGACTGCATCAGCGAGTGAACGCCGGCTTTGGTGGGCGTGTAATGTGTCTGGAATTCCCCTCCAACCAAAGCCGAGATGGACGACACCGCAATGATCGCCCCACCGCGCCCCTGTCTGACCATCTGATTGGCCGCAGCCTGCACCATGAAATAGGCCCCGAGCAGATTAACGCCGATCGTCTTCTTCAACACGTCCGGCGGCAGGTCGAGAAAAGAGTGGAACGGGCAGATCCCGGCATTGCTGACAAAAACGTCCAGACCGCCCAGTTGTGACTCGATAGCGCTCATGAAACGGACTGCCGTTTCCGGCTCGGCCACATCGCCCTGCAGGTACAAGGCGCGCCGCCCGGTTAGCTCGATCTCATCGAGAAGACTGCGAACAGTCTCGGGGGCCACGATATCGGTTATGGCGACGTCAGCGCCCTGCCGCGCTGCTTCCAGGGCCGCCGCCTTGCCGATGCCTGAAGCGCCACCTGTAATCGCAAATACCTTGCCTTCAAGCAGCATGAGCTTCGTCTCCTTCTATGCGGTCGCATGTCGGGCCTGCGCATTCTGGTCTTGACGAAAGCGAGTCGCGTTGCGGCCCAACCATACCTCCATGCCCCCCCTGAACCCTGACTTCCGTTTGATGGACCAGGTTCAGGATTGGCCCTTGCAAGCCAGCCGGGGGTGCTCCCTCAAATCGCGTTGTAGCGGCGGCGAAGCATCATGCTCAATTCAGCTCTGCGCGAGCCCCGAAGGCGATGGAGACGACACTCTTGAGGGAAAAGCAATGCTGATCATTGGCTACTCCCGCGCGGAGCCATTCCGCACGACCGGCCCAGTTCCCCTGTGCGAAACCTAGAGCGGCAGGATCTGGCGCAGATAGTCGCGGTTGCGGGCCGCGACACTCAGGCCGTCACCGCCATAATGCTCGACCAGAAACGGGCTTGAGTACCCATATTCCAGCGCCATCGCGATGGCGGCCCGGTAGCTGATCACACCCTGCTCCATCGGCGCTGGCGCGGTAACGATCATCCCGGTCGTCGCATCTTCGGTGCGCAGGTAGTTCTTCACATGCCAGTAACGCAGATAGGGAGCGAGCTTGACCATCATGCTGTGCCAGTGCTCGACCGGACGATGCAGCCGCACAAGGTTGCCAATATCGGCATTGATCCCGCAGGCCGGGTGATCGACATCCTGAATAAAGCGAACGCTGGACTCAGCCGTCCCGAGATAGGTGTCCTCGTACATTTCGAGCGAGAGTGTCACGCCCACGCTTGCTGCATGGTCGGCAAGTTCGCGGATACGTGAAACCGCCTTTTGCCACACAGCCTTATCCTCCGGGTCACGATGACCCTGAGCGGTCCAGAACCAGAGTGCCTTCTTCTGGACATCGTTCAGCGCTGTTGCGAAGCCAACCGCGATTTCGCTTGCGCCCATCTCCGGCGCCACATCGATCACCCGATGGATATAGGCCAGATAGGCATCAGCCTTCGCCGGGTCAGGATCAATGACGGAGCGTCGCGAGGTCGAGATTGCGGGGATGGTCAGGCCGGCATTGGTGCAGAGCGCCAGAAACTCGCGTCGGCGTGCTGGCGTAAGGTCTGCCACACGCAGCCAGCTATCCGTCGGGTCGATTTCCGTGAATCCTGCACGGGACACTTCCGATATCGCCCTAGCCCAACCCTCGGCGGGTTGATCCTGCACCGAGCTGCCATCTGCCAGAACAGCGGGATACTGGATCATGGCCGCAGCAATCGGCCAGTTTTTCGCGTTGTAGCGGTGTTCTGATTTATTGTCTGTTGCTGTGGATTGGGGGGTGGGGGCGTTCTCAACCGGGGCGGACATGATCACATTCCTTGCAACGATGCGTCCAGCACATTGAGAGTCGGCACCAGACGCGGCCAAGCAAAGACGGTGCAAATGGTCTTGTCGATCAGAGTTATCCGATGCCGCTATCGGCTTTTCCGATAGCCCGCTCCCGTAAAGCGTCCCACACGAACTGTGCTGCGGGTGACAGGGCACGGTCTCGCATCCGGATGAGATGATAGGGCCCGATGATATCAGGCAGCGAAACCGGCAATTCGCCAATCATCCCCGTCTTTTCGAACATCCCGAAAAGCGAGCGGGGCAGTACCGAGACCATGTCGGATTGCGTAAGCAGGTCGATCGTCGCGAGAACGGAGGAGAGTTCGGTCAGGCGCCGGGGCATGGGCAATCGCGCTATCGTGAATATTCCCTCGAATGCACGGCGGAGCGGGCTGGGCTGCATCTGTACGATCCATCGCTGGTGTATCAGCGCATTAAGGTCAAGCGCCTCCGCCTGAAACAGAATATTGTCGCACCCTGCAACTACTAGGAGCGGCTCATCGGATATCTCCTCAATGGTGAGGAGATCATGGCCAATACCCTCCATTGGGCGGCCTAATGCGATATCAATCCGCCCCGATTGCAGAAGGGCCATGAGATCATCGCTGGTGGTCACCCTGAGGGTAAGACTGATTTCGGGGTGGCTGCGCGTCGTTGACGCCAGAACCGGGGTCACAATTTCATGGAGTGCGGCGCCAATCGCGCCAATACTGACAGTCCCTGTCAGCCCGCGTTTGACGGCCTGGAGATCCTCACGCAGGCGCCCGAGATCAGCCAGAATTTTTTCGGCGTGACGTATCGCAACCCGTCCGGCGTCAGTCGGAGTCAGACCGTGGGAATGCCGCTCAAAGAGCTGTGCGCCGAGGTCATCCTCCATATCCTGCAGCAGCTTGGATGCGGTAGGCTGCGACACGTTGAGTGAGCGCGCCGCACGGTTGAGCGACGGCTCAAGGCTGATCTGCTGCAGAAGCAGGAGCTGCCTGAATTTCAGCCGGAAGATAAGCGCGTCCATCATAAGCAGAAGGTGACGACTTTGCTGCCCTCTGTCACCTCACAACCTTACCGTCAGAGCACGGCATGAATCTTGAAGCCGATTGCATCGACCTGCGGTTTGTCCGCCTGCAGATTGGTGCGCCAGATATGCTGATAGTCAGGCTGGATCGAAAACCCACGGAAAGCATGGATGCTGTAGGTCGCCTCGAACGTCATCAGATGGCTCTGCGGGTAGGTGGCAGAACCCGGCAGGGGAAGTCCGCGCCGGTATCGTATCCATTGTGACGCCACAAGCTGGCGACTGGCGAAGGTCTCTGACCACTCGAGGCCAAACGTATCTTTCGGGCGTGACGGAATGATCCCGCGATCGACAATCCCGGCATAGACCTGCCAGTCATACACACTGTTCTGGCCCTCGCTTTTCGTCGCACCCGCGAGCGCATAGAGCCCCTGCAACGGGCCATGGCCATTGCGTATGAGCATCTGGTCACCTTGCAACCATATCTGCGTCTTGCCATTGGTCCAGCGATAGGGCTGACCCGATGCGGCAGCGGGATTCATATTGCTGTCGTAATAGAGATCCCGATAATTCGATGAATCATAGGCAACGCCAAACTTGTAATGCCCGACAAGCTGGTTTTTGCCAAAAGACGGGATCAGACCGATCTCGGTTGGCACGTAAACGCCGGTATAGAGCTCTGTACCCATCCGGAAACCCGTGCGGTCATACTGGTTGGAATTGAGATACGGATTGACGCCGTATAACCCCGACTGGACATAAATGCCGTGCAGCGGCCAGTAACGCACACGCGTTCCCCAGGTCGAGCCCGGATAGGTGCCATAGCCCGCGGCTGTGCGCGTCAGCGATTTCGGGATGCCGCAATTGGATTTGTTCATGAAGGTGCAGAACAGGGGCGAATTGGCGAAGTCGATATTGACGGGCATCTTGCCCAGCGCGATCTGCATGCGATTATGCAGCAAATCCTGCGTGCCATACACATAGACAAGATGCACCCCGACATTGCCGCCGCCGCCATAGATTTCCTGAAAACCGTTCAACGAGCGTTCACCCAGATCGGACGCCAGATTATGCCCGGCACGATTGACGATGACTGCATGGGTAATGAACCCTTGCCACCCCACAAGTCTGGACCAGTCGAGATCAAGCTCGACCCCAATCTGATGGGCGTAGCCCGCGTCGCCTGCATGTCCGGCATTGAGCACCATGGCACTTTCACTGGTATAGTCAGCCACAATGCCAATGCCTTTGCGATTGAGGCGCTTGATCAGCCGTTCCCACGGCAGAACCATGCTTTCAACCGAGGGCGTGAACGCCGTATTGGCGTAGGACGTCGGTGTATCAAGGGCAAAAAGCGGCGCGGTTTCAGAGATCGGCCCGCGATACTGCGCCCAGGCATTCTGGGTCAGGGCGAGGCATAAGAGGCCGCACCCCAGGCCCGCCGGGAGGAGCCCCGCGCGACGGACGAGCGGGTTCATTGACCGCGCGACTGGCGCGGTCCTTAGCAAGAAACTCGTTTTCATGAGCGTCTATCCTTGCCTGCGCCTCAACGTGCGCAGATCACGGTCACACAGCCTGCTGCCCAACCCCACGCAGGCTTTTCACCTCGTGGTTGCAGGCGCTGGTCTGGCGCTGCCTAGCTTGCCGGTTCCGCTTCGCGTGCCGCTACAGGCGCCGATGACGCAGGAACTGTTGCAGGGAACACAGGCGTCAATAACGGGGTACCTGCGAAATGAGCCACCAGATTATCCAGCACGAGCCGCCCCATAGCGGTACGCGTCTCGATGGTGGCGCTGGCGCGGTGCGGTTGCAGCACGACGTTACTCATGGTCGTGAGCGCCTGCGGCACTCGCGGCTCATCAGCAAACACATCGAGCGCGGCGCGGCCAAGCCGCCCGCCCTGAAGCGCCCTGACAAGGGCATCCTCATCGACCACGCTGCCACGCGCCACGTTCACCAGAAGCCCCTCAGGTCCGACAGCCTCGATAATATCCTCGCTGATCAGATGGCGGGACTGCGCACCGCCCGAGGCCGCAACAACCAGAACGTCGCTGGCTTCAGCAAGCGCCTTGAGGTCAGCCACGAACGGAATTCCCGGCAGAGAGAGGTCCCTGCGGCTGAAATACGAAACCGGCATCGAGAAGGCCTGCGCCCGCCGCGCGATAGCCTGCCCGACCTGACCCATGCCTACAATGCCGAGTTTCACCCCGCTGACCTTGCGCGATAGCGGCAACCCCTTGCTACCCCATAGCCCTTGTCGAACCAGCGCATCACCTGGCAACAGGTCCCGCAGGGCTGACAGCATAAGGGCCATCGCGAGATCGGCCACATCGTCGGTCAGCACATCACGCGTGACGGTCACGGCAATATTGCGGCGCGCAGCTTCGACCAGATCCACCGCATCCGTACCGATGCCGTTAATGGTGATGATCTCCAGATCAGGCAGCGCGTCCATCAGCTTGCGAGGCAGCCCCGTACCGCCGCCGGTCACCACCCCGCGTATCGATACGCCCGAAGGAAGCGTCTCACCATTCCAGCGATGAAGCACGTAGCCTTGCTCAAGCTCGGCTTCCACAAATGGCATCATGGGTTCGATAAGAAGGATATGAGGTTTCACGGGAATGTCCTGTCTCTGGAAGAAAGTCTGGGTCCGACCCGATTGACGGGTTGATTTGTGCCTGGTGAGCCGATGTCAGCGCATCTGTCAGGGCAACTCGACCGTAACGGGGGGAAGATGGGCGATCCTTGCCGTGGCCGTCATGCCCGGTGGGACGAAAATGGTGTCGGTCATCGAGCCCGTTGTGATCATGCAGCCCGCCATGAGTGGGATACCTCTTCCCATTGCGTGATTGGCCAGCCAGACCAACAAACGACGCGGATCGCCCGCCGAATTGCCACCGATATGCTCGATCACACGACCATCACTGAAGGCGAGACGAACCGTCTCGCAAACAGGGCTGAGACGCTGCCACGCCCTCGCACCTTGGCCGATTACAAGTGCGCCGTGGCTCGCCTGATCAGCCAGATGCACGAGCCGTGGCTGGGAGCCGGGCCGCACAAAACGTGTGTCGATGATCTCGATGGCGGTATGGACACTGTCGATGGCGTCCATCACCTCGCCAAGCGACCAGGGCCGGTCGCGCCACGGCAGGTCACGGCCGAGACGATAGACGATTTCCGCTTCCACCCCGCGATGACGACACAGACCCGGTGCCAGCGTCGTATCGCCGTTAAAGAGGGTCGCTTCATGCAACGGCGCTGCGAACGGAAGCCCGGTGGGCGAGGGCGCGCCAACTTTCCAGCCCATGATGTTGCCCTGATCGGCAATCAGCGCAGCGGCGACAGCGTCCTGTATGCGATAGGCATCGCCCTCTGTCCGGGGCACCTCACTGTCGTCCAGCGCCTGTAGCGGGGCGCGTGTATGGCGACAATCCAACAGACGCTCAGCAGCTGACGCCGTATCGCAAACAGAGGAAATTTCACCGGGAGGTGCGAGGTCGAGCGTGATCATGCGGAAACTCCCGTTCGATCAGAAGAGTGAACACGATGCGGTGCGATGAGGCACGGACTCACGACAGTCCATGCGAAGGCCATGATCGCGTATCCGAGGCTCTTCACAGCGCATCTTCCTGCGCCATCAGATCGCGTCCTCTGGTTTCGGGCACATAGAAAGTCGCGAGGATGGCAAGGCAGGCCAGAAAGACGACATAGACGGACAGCGGGATCCAGGCGTATTTGCCACTCCCGACGCCGCCAATATGAAACCTTGCGAACATCGCGATGAGAAATTGCCCGACCATTGGCGATACGCCACCCGCGATGACGGAAGAGAATTCGCGCGTGAATGAAACAGCCGTGTAGCGATGGCGCAGCCCGAACATTTCGGGCAGCAGGGCCCCTTGCGTGCCGAACATTCCCCAGGTTGCTACCCCAAGCGCGAAGGACAGGGCGATGGCCGAGGGTATAGGGTGGCCCTGACTGAAGACATACCAGACGGGCAGGGCGCTGATGGCCTGAAGCAGCGCAAAGCCACGATAGACACGCACACGCCCGAAGCGATCGCTCAACCACCCTGCAACCGGGATGGTCACTCCGCCCACAAGTGCCGCGCCAATCAGGACCAGGGTGCCCCACTGGCTGTTCATGCCTACTGTGTGCACGAGATAGCTGATGGCGAGCACCTGATAGATCGACGAGCCCCCGTTTTCGGCCATGCGTAAACCCATTCCGGCCAAAATCGGCCGCCATGAGGCCGTCAGCGTCTCACGCAGCGAGCCGGTCTCCTCATGACGCTCATCTTCCTTGATCTTGGCGAAAGTGGGTGACTCCTTGAGCCTCATGCGCATGTAAAGCGCGATGAGAAGCAGGACAGCACTTCCGACAAAGGGAACACGCCAGAGCATGGTCTGGGTGATATCCGGAACACCGGTCAGCATGGCATAATAGATGAGTCCGGCCGCGACCGTCCCGATCTGGATGCCTAAAAAGGGAAGGGCCGCGTAGTAGCCACGACGCTTGCGCGGGGCACACTCGGTCATCATGACGGCAGCCCCGGCCTGCTCCGCACCTGCGCCGAAGCCCTGCGCCATACGCAGGAAAACGAGCAGCAGGGGCGCCATGATGCCGATGCTCTTGTAAGTCGGGATAAGGCCGATAAGTGCGCTGGCGAGCCCCATCAGCGTGACAGTGAGCAGCAATACGCGCTTGCGACCGTAGCGGTCGCCCAATCGGCCAAAGAAGATCCCGCCCAGAGGGCGCACCGCAAAACCGATAAAATAGGTGGCGAAGCTCGCCACCAGACCGAGGCCGGGAATATTGCTCGGGAAAAAGAGCGGGGCGAAGATCAGGGCAGAGGCGAGGCTATAGAGCGCAAAGTCATAGTACTCCATCGCGCTGCCAATCGAGCAGGTCCAGGCGGCCCGGCGCAGTTCCTGAGCCGACATCTCGGGGCGCAGCGCGTCGTTGGCCTCGGTTGGAGGAGAACGCATGGCGACCGTTGCGCTGTTTCGCTGAAGAGCCAGACTCACCATCAGACTTTCTCCGCATTGTGAGGAGACACAATATGGAGGTCATTTCCGGGGCGCTGAACGAGGCTCGACGTAAGATGGAATAAAGTCATCACATACCGCCTTGCTTCACTCCATCGACCGCCGCGATACCATTTAGATCGATCCAAAAGAAAATCATCAGACGATCTCGGAGGCTTAACCGCGGGGATAGAGGAGACTTTTGTGGAACTTACAATTCTGTAATGACTGTTGAACGCTTTTTCGAAACAAAAGTCACACCTTAAATGTGACACATCTATCAATGATCTGTGATGCGGCGTTAAATCGCTGACACGATCGAACCTGGCTGATCACGCGCTTTCACGCAAGATCAGCTCCGGTGCGATGACTTGCTTTTCCTCGCGCCGTGCAGGTCGTGTCATCCGCTTTTGAAGGAGGCGCGCCGCAGCCGCCCCGACCAGCCGTGGCATCGTGGCGATGGTGGTCAACGCGGGATAGGAGGCAGAAGCCGCGGGAAGATCATCCATGCCGATCACGGCAAAACCGCTTCCTACATGGTTGCCCACCACGACACCGCGCCGACGAAGCTGATTCATCAGCGCGAGCGCCATGATGTCATTGTAGCAGATGGCAGCTTCTGGCGGTTCAGGAGAGTCCAGAAGGGCATCAACCTTGCGCTCATCGTAGCGGCTGTCACGCGTGCCATCGATGATCGCCACATCCGATAGACCCAGGCGCGCCGCCGCCTCATGGAATCCCTGCACGCGCGCCAGAGCTGCGGAATGCGTTTCCATATTCCCCACATAAACCACCCGCCTCCGCCCTGTGTCGACGAGATAGGCGAGGGCCGCATCGATCCCGGCAGCATAATCGACTGTCACGTAGTCACGCTGGGCGCCAGGCACCTTACGCAATACCTGAACAAAGGGCAGGCCGAGCCGGTCCAGCTCCGCTATCAATGCGGAATCACTGCCGATCGCCGGGCAGATGATCAGGCCGTCGATGTTGTGTTCGCGCAGGCGCTGGATCTGCTTCGCCTGTCGTGCCGGCGATTCACCGCTATTGGCGATGAATGAAACGATCTCCTGCGTGTCATTTACCTCCTCCACGCCTGCAGTCAGCGTGCTGAAGAATGGATTGGCGATATTTGACAGCACAAGGCCGATGGTTCCCGTGCGGTTCTGCCTCAGATTGGCTGCGCCACGATTGTAGATATAGCCGAGGCTATGCATGGCGGCCTGGACCTTTTCGCGCGTTGCCGCGGCAACCAGCGGGCTATTGCGCAGCACGAGAGAGGCCGTCGCACGTGAGACACCGGCCTCCCGTGCGACATCGAGCAGATTGACGGAGACACCGCTCTGTTCAGACTTCATGTGTTAAAGACCTCACGGTTCGATAATGATCGTTTAACAAAACAGTCGATGAAACGCTGAAAGGACTACTGGATCCCAGAAGAAATGCAGTGACTCCCCCATCAGGATTCAGGACTTCTGCGGTCAATCTGCTGATGATCTCATGGCAATATTTTGAAAACAGACTGAATATCATCATTATCGTTTTGTAATACTTCGCAAACCTATGATAGCTATGCAGTTTGTCACTGGACCATACGTTACCCGTGTCATAAAAACCGCCTCAAGTTTTGACTGTCCCGGCGCGGACTCATCCAGAATGGTTTCGAAACAGCAAACAGGAAACGGTCATTAACGATCACCCCGGTGGTGAGCCAATACTAGGCTGATATCCGGACCATGTTGCAAGGCATGGGCGGGAAATACGCCTCCCGCCGACAAAAGCGTTCAACGCGCGTAGCGATATTTTATTTTGGGGGATTCTCTCTTGGCAAAAGCAGCCCGGTCCCGGACGACCACAGCCCGTAAGAAAAACCAGACAGACACCTCTGCTTCTGCCCAGGCAGGCGTCAAGACGCCCTCTACCGCGACTGACCTGCTCGATCAGGTTTCTAAGGCCGCTGCACCGGTGGCGGACGAAGCTGTGGTAACGTCGCCGGCCCCGGTGGCCGAGCCAGCTGCACCTCCAGGTTGCGGGTATCCTGCCGAGGCTCTTTACTTCGATGCCAACTGGTATCTCGCCGCGTATCCCGATGTCGGGGCCTGCGGTCTGGACGCGGTTGAGCACTTCATGACGCATGGCTATCTCGAAGGCCGCGACCCCAATGGCCATTTCAGCGTCGCCGAATATATCGCTGCGAACCCGGACATTCCCTTGACGATCAATCCATTCCTGCACTTCATCATGCATGGTGCTGCCGAAGGTCGAAAGCTTCATCCCTGAGTTGAACCGGGGGTGGCACCCTCTGGCAAATAAACAGGCAAGGATGACACTGGTGCTTACCCGACGCTCTATACTGGCCGCGACAGCGGCCGCCCCCTGCCTGTACGGGACCAGCCTTGCCGGAACGCTTGGGCACAAAGGGAGTACCCATGTCCATAAGCAGGCTACTTCCGGTGCATCGAGCGGCAGTTATGCTGCCTTTCTCGACACCCTGCGCAGCGAGGCCATAGGCAAGGGAATCGCCCCCTCGACTCTGTCGCGTGCCTTCGCCCTGACACGCGAACCCAATGCGCGCGTCATCAAGCTTGACCGGCATCAACCGGAATTTACCCTGACCTGGGCCCAGTATCGCGAACGTGTGATCAGCACGACACGCATCAGCCAGGGGCAGGCCGCTTATCAGCAGCGCGCGCAGATGCTCGAAGCCACAGGCAAGATGTACGGGGTCGATCCACGCGTCATCGTCGGCATCTGGGGGCTGGAATCAGGTTTCGGTCGCAAGATCGGTACATTCTCGGTCATCGATGCGCTCGCGACACTCGCTTATGACGGCAGGCGCGCCAGCTTCTTCCGTGGCGAGCTGTTCAAGGCGCTTCAGATTCTTGATCATGGTGATATCCAGCCAGAAGCGATGCTCGGCTCTTACGCAGGGGCGATGGGGCAGCCACAATTCATGCCCAGCGCCTATCTGCACTACGCTGTTGATGCCGATCATGATGGCAGACGCAATATCTGGACCAGCGAGCAGGATGTATTCGCCTCTGTTGCCAATTATCTGCACGGCAGCGGCTGGGAGCCCGACGCCCCCTGGGGACAGGCCGTGACGCTCACAAAGGATATCCCGCAGGGGCAGCTTGGACGAGGCAACAAGCAGACGCTTGCCTCATGGATGGCGCTTGGTGTGCGCCGCGAAGATGGCTCAGCCTTCTCGCGCAGTGATGTAACGGGCGCTGTCATTCGCCCTGATGGTCCCGGCACGGACGCCTTCATGGTCTATCGCAATTTCGATGTGATCCGGCGCTATAACCCGTCCGATTTCTATGCTCTCGGCGTTGGGTTGCTCGGCTATGCGGTCGCTTAAGGGCCGCGCGGCGCTTCTGGGCGCAACAATCGGGCTCGCGGGATGCCATCATCATGAAACACCCAGACAGGCCGCACCGCATTACATGGTCGGCAGTGCCTGGCAGGGAAGTGACAGCTGGTTTTATCCTGCCGAGCATTTCGATCTGAACGAGACAGGCCTTGCGGTAATCGCCACTGCACCCAAAGGAGGCGTTACGGCAGATGGCGAAATCTGGTCGCCCAACGCCATGACCGGCGCCCATCAGACTCTTCAGCTGCCGTCTGTGGTCACGGTGCGCAATCTCGCCAATGGCCGCATGGTCAGGATCAGGCTGAATGATCGTGGCCCCTCGAGCGCCGCTCGGGTGCTTGCCGTCACACCGCGCGTAGCGATTCTTCTTGGCATGGATGCCACGCCGACACCGGTCGAGATTGTGCAGGATGAGGCCATGAGCCGCCAGATTGCCGAGTCCAATCCGAATGCGCCGAAACTCGAAATCAGCGCAGCCCCACGCGAGGCCATTACGGCGCAGTCTCTCGATGATGGCACAACACAGACGCTCGGCATGAAACAGAACGACCGCGAGGCCGGGCGCCAGACGCTTTATGTGCCCGACATGCCGCAAACGGTCATGCAGGGTCAGGCCCAGATGCCCTATTACCGCGTGATTCTGGGCAGTTTATCGGGACATGCTGCGGCTGCACGTGTGGCTGCACAATGTGGCGCTGACATCAGCCAGACGGCGGGTGTGGCGGGATCATTGCCGTGGACGGTTGCGCTCGGCCCCTTCACCGCTGTATCCGAGGCGGACAGGGCATTAGCCCAGGCGCGCCAATGCGGTGGCACGGGCGCGCATATTGTGGCCAGGTAAGGTGTTGACGTGCGGACAAGACGTTTTCTGCTCTCGGGTGCGGCTGGGTTAGCCGTTTCAAGTCAGTTTGCTTTCGCGCGCCCGCGACGTGGCAAGGGAGCGTCCAGCGCTGCGGCAGCAGCCACCCCGAATGCTGCCACAGCCAGCACGGCCACACCGGCATCCACGCCGATCGGCCCGCTCGACACCGTAGCGCGCTGGGCCTGCATCATCGATTTCGATACGGGTGCAACCCTGCTGGAAAAAGCAGCGGACGAGCACATGCCGCCGTCCTCTCTCACCAAGATGATGACCGCCTATATCACGTTCGGCATGATCCGGGCGGGCCATCTGACCCTGACCCAGTCTCTACCGGTCAGTGAAAAGGCATGGCGCACACAGGGCTCGAAGATGTTCGTGCCTCTGGGGCAGAGCGTGACCGTTTCGGATCTGATTGAAGGCATGGTCATTCAGTCCGGCAATGATGCCTGTATCGTATTGGCTGAAGGCATTGCCGGGTCGGAAGAGCAGTTCGTCAATCTGATGAATCAGACGGCCGCCAAGCTTGGCATGACTAACACCCATTTCATGAACTGCACCGGCCTGCCGGATGAGTCGCAGTATATGAGCGCACGTGATGTCAGCCGCGTCGCGATGCACCTGATCCGTGACTACCCCGAATATTACCATCTCTTCTCGGCCACGGAATTCACATACAACAATATCAAGCAGGGCAATCGTAACGTCCTGGTGGACAAGGGTCTGGCCGATGGGCTCAAGACCGGCCACACCGACGCTGGCGGCTATGGTCTGTGCGCCAGTTCCAAGCGTGATGGCCGTCGCATCATCATGACCATCAACGGCACGTCTTCCATGAATGAGCGCGCTCATGAGGGCGAGCGCCTTCTCGGGTGGGCCTTCGCCAATTTCGAGAACGTCACCCTGTTCCATCATGGTCAGGTGGTTGATCATATGCCGGTCTATATGGGCGAGGCCGCCGAGGTCGCGCTTGTCGGCACCCGTGATATCGTGCTGACCCTGCCGCATGGCTGGCAGCAGCGCAGCAAGATCAGCGTGGAATATCCGTCACCCGCCATTGCCCCTGTCATGGCCGGACAGACGATCGGTGCGCTTGTGCTCCAGAATCAGGGGATGCCGGATATCCGCCTCGATCTCGTTGCCGCCAATGCTGTGCCGCGCCTCGGGCTGGTGGGCCGGGCCCTTGCACGACTGGGCCATGGCCCCAAAGCCGCGCCCCATAGCTGAGGCGTGAGCGGTCTGTTCATCACCTTCGAGGGCGGCGAAGGGGCGGGAAAATCCACCCAGACCCGCCTCTTGCACGCGGCCCTGATTGCCGCAGGGCATAAAGTACTTCTCACCCGCGAGCCCGGTGGCTCGCCGGGGGCCGAGGCCCTGCGTGAACTGATCCTGTTCAACGAGGCGCCTCTTTCCCTGCGGGCGCAGGCTCTGGCGCATATGGCGGCGCGTGCCGATCATCTCGACAGCGTCATCCTTCCTGCCTTGTCGCGGGGTGAGATCGTGATCTGCGATCGTTTCCATGACTCAACCCTTGTCTATCAGGGCTATGGCCTCGCCAGAGGCGATACCTCCACGCTTGCGTTCATCCAGTCCTTGCGGGCCTTGCTGGCCTGCGAGCCCGATCTGACCCTGATGCTCGAAATTCCCATGGCAATCGGGGCTGCTCGCGTGGCTGCAAGGGGCGGGCGGCTGGACCGTTATGAGCAGGAGCAGGAAGCCTTCCACACCCGTATCGCCGAGGGCTTTGCGCGGGTCGCCCAACAGGATCCGGACCGGGTCAAACGGGTCGATGCCTCGCGAACCCCGGAAGAGGTCGCTGCCGGGATCATGGCCATTGTCGCGCCTCGCCTGATCGGTTCACACATCGACACGCCACCCTGCGGTTCATGAGCGGCCCTGAAAACCCGGCTGCGACTGCCCTGATCGGGCATGAGGCGGAGAAAGCCCTGTTTCGACAGGCGCTGGAATCCGGTCGCCTGCATCATGGGTGGATGATTCATGGCGATTCAGGCATTGGCAAGACGAGCTTTGCCTTCGACTGCGCCAGAGTGCTGCTGAATGGTACGGATCGGCAGAGCCGTGGCGGACGACAGATTACAGCAGGCACCCATCCCAATCTTCTGCTGATCACCCGACGCATGGATGAAAAGCGCAAGCGCATGCGTCAGGAAATCGTGGTGGATGACGTCCGCCCCGTGCAGGATTTTCTGCATCATACGGCTGCGGACGGTTCGTGGCGCGTCGTCATTGTCGATGCTGCCGAAACCCTTAACCGCAACGCGGCCAATGCGCTGCTCAAACTGCTTGAGGAACCGCCCACCGATACGGTGTTTTTCCTGACCTGTCCGGCACCCTCGGCGCTGTTGCCCACTATCAGAAGCCGCTGCCGTCTGCTGGGGCTAGCCCCGCTAACCACCGAGCAGACGGCCGCCGTGCTCAAGGCGCAGGGCAGAAGCGTTGCCGAACTCCAGAGCCTCGTCGCGCAGGCGCATGGTGCGCCCGGCCGCATCCTTTCTGCCGATCAGGGCACAGACAGAGCGGCCCGCGATCTCGCCACGGCGCTTTTGGCGACCGGCGAAACACCCGTTTCAGACAGTCTAGCTGCTTTCCTGCGTCACGATGACGGTTTTGCCGTGCTCTGTTCTTTGCTAGGAGAGGGGCTTGCAGACCGCGCCAGAACACTGGCGGGGCAGGGGAAGCTTGCCGAGGCCAGCCAGGCCGCCGAGGCTTTCTCCGCCCTTCAGGCGCTACAGCGCGAGACCGAGCGGTTCAATCTGGACAAGAATCAGGCTGTCAGACAGGCAGCCGCCATAGCGAGTGCTCCATGACCTCACGTTACTACGTCACCACCCCCATCTATTACGTGAATGGCGCACCCCATATCGGCCACGCCTACACCTCCATCGCTGCCGACGTGCTTGCGCGGTTCAACCGTCTGGATGGCAAGGACGTGTTTTTCCTGACCGGTACGGACGAACACGGACAAAAGGTGGAACAGGCGGCCCAGACTGCCGGTATCGATACCCAGAGCTTTACGGATGGCATCGCAGCCGATTTCCGCAGCATGGCGGATGCGATGGGCATTTCCTATGACGATTTCATCCGCACCACCGAGCCGCGCCATAAGCAGGCCGCTCAGGCATTGTGGGAAAAGGTCGCCGCAAATGGTCATATCTATCTCGATGCCTATGAGGGCTGGTACGCGCTGCGCGACGAGTGCTTCTATTCTGAAGACGAGCTGACAACGCATGCGGATGGCCGCAAGACCGCCCCGACGGGTGCGCCCGTCGAGTGGGTGCGCGAACCTTCCTATTTCTTCCGTCTCTCCGCGTTCGAAGACAGGCTGCTGGCGCTCTATGAGCAACACCCCGAATTTCTTGGCCCGATGGGACGACGCAACGAGATCGTCAGTTTCGTCCGTCAGGGGCTGAAGGATCTCTCCATCAGCCGCACCAGCTTCAAATGGGGTATCCCGGTCCCTGGTGATGCCGATCATGTCATGTATGTCTGGTTCGACGCCCTGACCAACTACCTCTCGGCGCTCGGCTATCCCGATTTCAGCGCTGAGCGCATGAAATACTGGCCGGCCTCGGCACATATCGTCGGCAAGGATATCATCCGCTTCCACGCCGTGTTCTGGCCCGCCTTCCTCATGGCTGCCGAGATCGACCTTCCACATTCGGTTTTCGCCAATGGCTGGTGGACGATCGAGGGCGAGAAAATGAGCAAGTCGATCGGCAATGTCATCGACCCGCGTGATCTGGTGGCCAGCTATGGCCTCGACCCTGTGCGCTTCTTCCTGCTGCGCGAAGTCCCGTTCGGTGGTGACTCCGATCTCAGCAAGCGATCCTTGGTCAATCGCCTGAATGTGGAACTCGCCAATGATCTCGGCAATCTGGCCCAGCGCACACTGAGCCTGATCGCGCGGAATTGCGACGCCACATTGCCTGCCTTTGACGCGCTTAGCGAAGATGACAACGCGCTTCTGGCCAGTGCATCGCTGCTGCCCGAACTCCTGCGCGGCCAGATGGGGCGCTTTGCCCTGACTGACGGGCTGGAAGAGGTCTGGAAGGTCATCCGTGCCTGCAACAGCTATATCGACCGTCAGGCCCCGTGGGCGCTGAAGAAGACCGATCTCGTGCGCATGACCACGGTTCTGCGTGTTTTGCATGAGGCCATGCGCCATATTGCCATCCTGCTGCAGCCCTATATGCCGGGGACCATGGACAAGCTGCTCACACAGCTTGGTATCGCTGAGACTGCACGCGATTTCGCCTCCCTTGCCACACCGCTCGATGCCGGTATTACGCTGCCCGCGCCACAGGGTCTGTTCCCCCGCTATGTCGAGCCCGAGACTGCAGCGTGACGGTCCAACCCATGACAGGCCTGATCGACTCTCATTGCCATCTGGACCGTCTGGATGACGTGCCTGCCGCGTTGGCACTGGCCCATGAGCATGGACTGGCAGGCATGGTGACGATTGGCACGCGCCTGTCACGAGCGCAGACGCAAATCGAGCTGACGCGTTTCGACACGCCCGAATTGCGGGTCTGGTGCGCGATCGGCACCCATCCCGACCATGTGGGTGAGGAAGCCTCCCCCGAGGTCGGGACGATCATCCGTCTCGCAGCGCCAGATCATGTCATCGGCATTGGAGAGTCAGGGCTGGATTACCTGCATGGCGCGCCGTCGGTGCGCGACGCGCAGGCCCATAGCTTCCGGGTTCATATCGATGCCGCCCGCCAGACCGGGCTGCCGCTGGTGATCCATGCCCGCGAGGCCGATGATGACGTCGCGGCCATTCTGCGTGACGAACATGAGAAAGGGGCTTTTCCCTTTCTGCTCCACTGCTTTGCCTCAGGAATAGAACTGGCCCGGACGGCCATTGATCTGGGGGGCTATATCAGCTTTTCAGGGCTGTTGACCTTTCCCAAATGCGAGACCATCCGCGAGGTCGCACGCGCCTTACCTGAGGAGCGACTGCTGGTGGAGACCGACAGCCCGTTCCTTGCGCCTGTGCCAAAACGCGGTAAGCCCAACACGCCGGGCTACGTGGCCCACACTGCTGCGCGGCTGGCGATGGAACGCGGCATAGAGAATACCGCTCTGGCCGAACTCACCACACGTAACTTTCACGCCTTGTTCAAGCGCGCCGCATGAAAGTCACGATCCTCGGTTGTGGTGGTTCTGGCGGCGTCCCCATGGTTGGCGGCGCACAGGGTGAGGGGATCTGGGGCGCCTGCGACCCCACCAATCCCCGCAACAAGCGAACGCGCTCCTCCATCGTCATCGAGGCCGAGAGCGGCAAGCGTTTGCTGGTGGATTCAGGACCCGATCTGCGCGCCCAGCTCCTGCGCCAGAAAATCGGCGTGGTCCATTCCGTTCTCTACACCCACGAACATGCGGATCATGTAGCCGGGCTGGATGAACTCCGCGCCATCAATCGCATGCTCGATGCACCGCTTCCGCTCTATGCTACCGATACGGTCATGCACGAGCTTGAGGCGCGCTACAGCTATGCCTTCCGGCCGTGGAGCGGTACCGGGTTTTTCCGCCCCGTGCCGCAGCCGCATCTGATCACCCCCACCGACAGGCTGGCAATCTGCGATCTCGATTTGCAGCTTTTCGAGCAGCGCCATTACCGTATTCCGACGATCGGCCTGCGCTGCGGCGATTTCGCCTACTCGACCGATGTCGAGTATCTGAGTGAGGAATCGCTGGAGGTTCTCTCAGGCGTAAAAACCTGGATTGTCGGGTGTTTCCAGTATGAGCCCCATGTCGCTCATGCCTGGGTTGATCTGGTTATCGAATGGTGTGCACGACTGAAACCCGAGCGCACAATCCTGACCCATATGGGACCTGCGCTCGATTACGAGACACTCCGCCAGCGTCTGCCTGACGGCATAGAGCCCGGCTATGACGGCATGGTTCTCACGGTTTAAATATTTCTTCGATTAACCGTTTTTTTGTTGAAGCGCGGCTCTACATCGCGATAGCGTCAGCATATCGGGTGAGTCCGGTACCAATTTTCATAGCGAGAATTCCCCTCAAATCCGGTCATTCCGGCCAGTTCCTGACCATGTTGGAGCATTTCATGCTTCCGCACCCTTTGTCGTCTCTCAAAGCCTGACTTCCCGACTTATCGCCTGATTTCCTATCGGTGGGTGTGACCGTTTCGCCCCCGGCTTAGTGGCAGGCCTCATCGGAGCATACGAGTCATGAGTGCATTCTCGGACGTCTTTACGCTGGCTTCTTCTTACCGTGAGGAACGCCGGGAAACAGAGATGTCACTGGCTTCCTATCTGTCTCTCTGCCGTGAAGACCCCAGCTGCTATGCCAGCGCCGCCGAGCGTATGCTGAAGGCGATTGGCGCCCCGGTCATGCTAGACTCAGCGCGCGACCCGCGTCTCAGCCGTATTTTCATGAACCGCACGGTACGCACCTATCCGGCCTTCGCCGATTTCTATGGAATGGAGGACGCGGTCGAGCAGATTGTCGGGTTCTTCCGTCATGCCGCGCAGGGGCTGGAAGAGCGCAAACAGATTCTCTACCTCCTCGGCCCGGTGGGTGGCGGCAAATCTTCGCTTGGCGAACGCCTCAAGACCCTCATGGAACGCGAGCCCATTTATGTGCTCAAGGCAGGCAAGCAGGTCAGCCCTGTGTTCGAAAGCCCGCTTGGTCTGTTCGACCCGGAGCGCTACGCGGACTCGCTTCAGGCACAGTACAATATCCCCCGCCGTGTCCTGACCGGCATTGCGAGCCCCTGGGCGCTGAAGCGACTGGAGGATTTTGACGGCGATATCTCACGTTTTACCGTGGTGCGCCTCAATCCGTCGAAGCTGCGTCAGATCGCTATCGCCAAGACCGAGCCCGGTGACGACAACAATCAGGATGTCTCTGCCCTGGTCGGCAAGGTGGATATCCGCCAGCTCGAAAATTTTAGCCAGAACGACCCTGACGCCTATAGTTTCTCAGGTGGGCTCAACCGCGCCAATCAGGGCATTCTCGAATTTGTCGAGATGTTCAAGGCGCCCATCAAGATGCTGCACCCGTTGCTTACCGCAACGCAGGAGGGGAATTATGTCGGCACGGAGAATATCGGT
>Ga0157362_1000084_pt1 | contig 26512 bp, 18 predicted proteins | sample AttlaeALBM3_FD_111480 | JGI IMG/M metagenome (GOLD analysis project Ga0157362, IMG submission 111480) | Fungus gardens microbial communities from leaf cutter ant in Ribeirão Preto, State of São Paulo, Brazil - Atta laevigata ALBM3 | ecosystem: Host-associated > Fungi > Mycelium > Unclassified ... | reverse complement strand
GCGCAACCCGTCGCCGCCGCCAGAGCTTTGGGCAAAGACGCCGGGCTGGAAGGCCAGCAGATCGGCATTGGTCAGATTACGGCTGCGAAGGACTTCCTTCGAACTGATGACAGATACCCCACCGGGCACGGTTTCGAGCTGGCGGCTTGCTGCTGCGGCCGGGGAGAGACGATGCTGTGAAACGGTAATCGATTCCGCTTTGCCGATGACAGATTTCGCGCCACTGCGTCGGTTGGGCGTCTGGAGGCCCCTTCTGGCTCGATCGGTGGCTTTTGCCGATGCTGCGTGTCCCGAAGCTGACGGTGAATCAGCACTTGAGCCAGGCTGAGTGGCCGTGTGACCGGGCTGCACGAGAGCTGGGTTGCGACTTGGTGAGACGGCGGCAAATGCCGTCGAGACGGGAACAAGGCTCACCCCGGCCAGAAGGGCGAGGGAATGAGTGCCAAGCGTGTTGCGACGCAGGAGGGGCAATTCAGATCGGTGGCGGTGTTTCATAAGGGCGATATCCGGGGAGGGTGATGAATGAATTGGAGGGCGTGCGAGAAGGCGGACATCGGTCGCGTGAGGGGATAAACGGCATATTTTCGTTGTTCATTATTTCATTCATTTGGAATCGTTGAATTTGGTCGCGGATCGTCCGGGCGCAGAGGGAGAAGCCCTTCATGCCCGGAGGGTGAAAGAGGGGGCGCTCACGGGGCCTGGTTTGAGGGGCAGAGCGTCTGCCCCCGGTTTCCGTCCCGTGTGCGATACAGGGCATGACGCAGGGCCGGGTCAGCATCGGCGTCATAGCCGAACACCTCCCATCGTAGCGCCATGTGCAGCGCAATGCCGAACAAGGGAGCAATCAGGATGACCCAGAAGATCTGCATACCGAGTGCTGTATAGAGCGTGGGCAGGGCCCACATGCTCAATGTGCCACTGAACCCTGCCACGAAATTGGTGAAGCCAATGCCTGTGCCGCGCAATTCGGTCGGGTAGCTCAGCGTCGGATAGACCATCTGCTGGCATCCTGGCCCGAAGCCCTGAGCGAACAGGAAGAGGGCAAAACCGCTCATCACCGACACGATGCCCAGGCTGCTATGCGGCGTACCGGCCAGGGCAAGCAGCAGAATGCCCGCCACCTGCATGGCATAACCGGCAAGTGTGATCGGTCGCGATCCGAAGCTGCGGGTCAACCTGACGCCAAGCAGGCCGCCACTGAAGGCAAAGACCAGATTGAGCAGGATCGACACACCCAGCACTTCGGTGCGTTGCAGGTGCAGCATGGACGACAGAAGCCCCGGCAGACCAAAGGCAATCGCCGCATAGGAGGTGGCGCTCACGATCTTCATGCCGATGACAAGCGTGGTGCGCTTGAGCAGGGGTTTGCGCAGCAGGGCAAACAGGCTGGGCGGCGTCTGGCGCGGCGGCGTTACCGTGATATGCAGAACCGGGTCCACCCCATGTGTGGCGCGCAGGATAGCGGCGGCTTTTTCCAGATCACCGTGGCGGGCAATCCAGAGCGGCGATTCACTCATGTAGCGGCTGCGCACCAGAATGATGATCAGGGCAGGGACTGCGCCAAAGCCGAGCGAGGCACGCCACAGCCAGTCGGGGTGGCTGGCTGGCACAATAGCGTTGAGCGCAAACACGAGTATGAAGCAGGCCGAGGAGGCCGCATACCAGGTCGGGCACCATGCGGCAGCCCGCCCGGCCTTGCTGCCCTTGCCCGAGAGTTTCGAGAACTCGGAGAGAAACGCCATGGCAACGGGCAGATCCATACCGACGCCAAACCCCATGGCAAAACGGGCCAGGATGAGAATGCTCGCGGTTGGTGCGGCGGCGGCAACAAGGGCCGCAATCACGAAGCATGCCATGTCCGCCATGAATACAGCGTAGCGGCCGATACGGTCGGTCAGCCATCCACCCATGATACTGCCAATAATCGTCCCTGCGCTCATGGCGGCCGCGACCATTCCGGTCTGCGAGCCGGTCAGGCCGAAATGCTTCTGCACATCGCCAATGCCATAGGAGAGGGTCGTCAGGTCATAGGCGTCAAGAAACACGCCGCCCAAAGCCAGCAGCACGATGATATTGGCATGACCCTTGCCGCTCGGCCCGCGATTGATCAGGGCCGCAATATCATCGGCCGAGCGGATGATCGGGCGTTCGGGCGCATGAGAGGGGGCGGCACTCATGATCGGACCTCATCGGGCAGACGTTGCGTTGCAGGAGAGATGAGGGCTGCAAGATGGCGGGCCACCGATTGCGCGTTTTCGGTCACTTCAGGCAGGCCCATCAATTCGCCGAACGTGCCGCGTGACAACGGCCCCGCAATAAGGACGGAGTCCACCTTGTGGCCATCAGACAGCGCGTGATGATCGAGGCTGGTGTGCAGTCCAAGGCCGGTCGGGTCCGGGGCAAGGGCGCCCTGTGCTGCGAGCGACCGCAGCACAGGCATATGTGCGACAATGCCTGCATGGTCGGGTCCGGTGGTATTGATCACGTGATCCACCACGAGGGGAAAGGAGGGCTCCCCCAGCCTAGTCCCGTCCCGGGGCTGAATGCGCAGGCGCATGCCGCCATCCGAGATTTCTGCACTCACGAGGCGTGCAGCACGCAGGCTGAGGGTTTTTTCGGCCAGACGCTGTGTGAGGATGGCGTCGATCTGCGGGGCGATACGGAAGCGATGCACGTCCCAGAAGGGGCGCAGGTGACGTATCAGCCGTCGACGTTCTGGAAGAGAGAGTGCCGACCACAGAACAAGCCCTTGCTTGCGCACGGCATCAATTACTTCGTGCCACGACAGATCGGCATGATCGCGCAGTGCCTGTCGCACATGGCGCAGCAGGCCCCTTGCGGTCGGGGCCGGCGCAATGGGGAGAAGTTCCGAGAGCGCCGAGGCCTCGGCAGCATGAGCGCGCGGTCGTAGCCCACGCCGCGAGAAGGCGACGATGGGTCCTTGATGGCCGCGTGCGGTCAGGCCGGCCACGACATCAGCCATGGTAAGGCCCGTTCCGATAATGGCCACACGATCCTCCACCCCGATGCGCGACAGCGCATCGTCACGCCACGGGTTGGCAATCACGCGTCGGTCGTGGGCGAGCGCCCTGAGCGGCGTCGGCAGGGCGGGTGCAGGATGGGTCAGGGCAATGACAAGCCGTTCCGCCAGGATGGGCGGCCCATCGCTGAGAGCGATACGCCAAAGCCTGTCGCGCGTGATATCGAGCGCCTCGGCGCGGATATGCTGCAACCGCCCCGATGTGATTTCGGGGGCGAGGCGGGCTGCAACATAACGGCCAAACTGCGCTCGGGAGGGGTAGAGATCGCCAGAGGGCAGAAAGGCGTCAGGATCGGTGGCGGACAGGGCATCGAGATCGAGCCACGCGCGGAAATCTCCCGGCACGCTGGTATCGAGACTCATGCGCGACGCGGGCACATTGATCCGGTGCTGCGGGTCCTGCGTGCCATAAGCGAGCCCCGCGCCAAGCTGGGCACGCGGCTCGATAATCGCCACCTGGCCGGCGGCGAGGTCAGGGCGCAGCCGAAGCAGGTGATAGGCCACCATCGCACCTGAGGCGCCGCCGCCGATAATGGCGACCGGGTAGGAGGGGGATGCGCTGCCCATTATGACGCCGCGACCCGTCCGGGCCTGTGGCTTCCGGCAATGGTTTCGCCAAACGGGCCCATATTGCTGCTGGCCCGCTTCGTACGCACGGGATGAGCGGTAGGCAGGAGCGGCAGCACAAGTTCACCGAAGCGATAGGCTTCCTCCAGATGCGGATAACCCGAGAGAATGAAGCTGTCGCACCCTGCGCGGCGGTATTCATCCATACGCTCGGCAATGGTGGCCGGATCGCCCACGAGCGCCGTTCCCGCGCCACCGCGAACCAGCCCGACACCGGCCCATAGGTTCGGGCTGATCTCGAGTTTGTCACGCCGGCCGCCATGCAGGGCGCTCATGCGTGACTGCCCCACGGAATCAAGCCGCGCAAAGACTGATTGCGCCTCGGCAATGGTGGCATCATCGAGTTTTGAAATCAGCCGGTCTGCCTCTGCCCAGGCCTCTGCCGTCGTCTCGCGGGCAATGACGTGAAAGCGTATGCCAAAGCTGACTTCGCGACCCGCTTTGGCAGCAGCCTCGCGCACACGGGCGATCTTCTCGCGCACAAGGGCGGGCGGCTCGCCCCAGGTCAGGTATTTCTGTACCCGTCTTGCCGCAATATCGATCCCGACATCGGAAGAGCCGCCGAAATAGAGCGGCGGGCCGTTTTCCTGATGGGGCGGAAAGAGCAGCCGACCATCCTCGATGCGGAAATGCGGCCCTTCATGGGCGATCGTTTCGCCACGCAGGAGGCGCGAATAGATATCCAGAAATTCGTCAGTAATGGCGTAGCGCGTGGCATGGTCGTGAAACAGCCCATCGCCGCCATTCTCGCGCGGGTCACCCCCTGTTACGACGTTGATCAGCAGACGCCCCCCGGACAGGCGGTCGAGCGTTGAGGTCATGCGTGCGGCGAGCGTGGGTGACTGAAGCCCCGGACGCACAGCCACAAGGAATTTCAGACGCTCGGTCGAGGTGACCAGCGCGGAGGCAACAACCCAGGAATCCTCGCAGCTGCGCCCGGTGGGCAGAAGCACGCCATAATAGCCCAGCGAATCAGCGGCGCGGGCAATCTGTTGCAGATAGGGCAGATCGACCGCGCGACCGCCCTCGCTGGTGCCAAGATAACGGCTGTCACCATGCGTGGGCAGGAACCACAGGACGTTGATCTTGTCCGGGGTCGTGTGGGCTGCACCACCATCGCCTGAACGCCCCCCGAAAGAGGTGCTGTCTGCCGGTGCGAACGGGGTGGAGAAATCGGGGCGGGTCATGGCAGGGCGCTTTCTTTCTGCACGGTCTCTTGCCGTGGACTGGTCTGTGGTCCCGATGCGGGCTCTGGCGTGCGCCGAGCTGGCGGGGACGGGCTAATGGCATGGGCGTCGGGCGCTGGCGGAGTGGCCCAGAAGGCCGGGGGCTTGCGATAGGCGGCGGCGGGATGGGTGTTGGGCAGGCGGTCACGCCCTGTCAGGCGATGGCGCAGCGTTTCGCCCTCTGCCGGGGCAGGGGGCAGCCTTCCGCGGCGGCGCAATTCGGGCGCGATCAGGGTGGCGTAATCGTCCAGCGTTTCGTGGCTGTGATATTGCCGCAGATTGATGCCATCGATGCCGTCCTCATCGAGCCAGGTCTCGATGGCATCGGCAATCTGCTCCGGCGTGCCGGCGATGAAAAAGCGCCCCTCGTCAAAGCTTGCGATCTGCGCAAGCGCCGCACCGACTGTCTGATCGGCACCAAAGCGACGCCCCATATTGCCCAATTCACGCCCGCTTTGAGAAAGGGCCTGACCGATGGTAAGCGCCGGGTCGAACTGTCGCAGGTCGATTTCAGCCTGAGCATGGACCAATGCGCCCTCTACGGAGTACAGGGACCGGTAGCGCGCCAGTTTGGCCTCGGCTTCCTCGGTTGTGCGGCCTGCAATGAGACCGGCCATCACATAGAATTTCAGCTCTGAGGGATCGCGCCCTTCTGCTGCGGCCGCTGCGCGGGTGCGGGCAATATGGTTGCGCACCTCATCCTGTGTGCGACCGCCAATGAACACGGCCTCGGCATGGCGTGATGCCGTTTTCAGCCCGCGTGGCGAGCCGGTGGCCTGAAACAGAACCGGTGTGCGCTGTGGTGTGGGCTGCACAAGATGCGGCCCCTCGACACGGAAATGCGTGCCGTCATGATTGATGTGGCGCACACGAGCGGGATCGCTGAAGCGATCACCTGCGCGATCCGCAATGACAGCCTCCTCCTCCCAACTCCCTTCCCAGAGCTTGTAGAGCACTTCGAGATATTCATCGGCGCGGTCGTAGCGGCTGTCATGTTCCAGCTCGCCATCCAGGCCGAAATTGCGTGCGGCATTGGGCAGGTAGGAGGTGACGACGTTCCAGCCCACGCGGCCATTCGTCAGCAGGTCGAGCGTGCTCATGCGCCGCGCAAAGGCGAAAGGTGGTTCGTAGGTGGTGGAAAATGTCGCGGCAAAGCCGAGCGTAGTGGTAACGGCGGCCATTGCCGGAATGAGCGAAAGCGGATCGAGATTCGGAATCTGCAAACCAAGACGCAATGACGCATCGAGCCCGCCGAACCGGTCATAGATGCCGATCACGTCCGCCAGAAAGATGGCATCCATCCCCGCAGCCTCGGCCTTGCGGGCTGTCTCAAGCCAGAACGCCATCTCGCCGAAACGATGGCGCTGGTTGCCTTCCTCGCGCCACATGCCGTGGACGATATGGCTGACGCAGGCCATCTCGAACAGATTGACGTGAAGGGTCTTGCGTTTGCCGGACGGTGCCGCGCCCTGCCGATCGGGGTGGGGTGCAGGGCTCATGCTGCGTTCTCCCGGTTTGCGTCTGCCGCAAGGCGGCGTAGCCCGTCGCGATAGGGTGTCCATAATCTGGTGCCGTTGAGCGCCACATCGCCCAGTTCGCGCTGACGCTGTGCGGCGGGATTATGCGAGGCCAGTGTGCGGGCATTGCGCCAATGCCGATCGAGACGCCGTGTTTCGGAAGTGGCCGAGGCACCGCCAACCTCGAACAGGGTCGTGGCAGCTTCCAGCGTCTGCTGTGCGATGATCTGCTGCGCCTTGAAGATTTCCTCCTGGGCCTTTTCGATGGCATCGTCATCATGCTGCCCGGCAAGGAAGAGCGGCTCGATCTCCTCAAGCGCCTGTGCCCCGCGATCGGCAAGCACAGCGGTCGAGTAGGCAAGAGAGGACAGACGCCCCACGACGCTCTGCACGATCGGGTCATCCTTCTGGACCACCTTGCCCGGCACGCCGAATACCCGTTCGCGCGGGCGGACAAAATCCAGCGCATCGCGCAGCACGGCCTGGGCGATGCCTGCGAGGGTCGTGTTGTGGAATTGCTGGTAATAGGCCCCAAGGAAAGGTTGGCTCGGCGGGGCGTCAGACGGTGAGCGTTCCACAATCTGCCAGGGCTGCAGCGGAACCTGCTCGAAAATCGTGGTGCCGCTGCCGGTCAGGCGTTGGCCAAAGCCATCCCAGTCGTCCAGTCGGGTAACGCCGGGTGCGTCTGCAGGCACGAGCACACGCACCCTGTCACTGCCGAAAGTGGCCCAAACGATAATCCAGTCAGCATAGAGCGTTCCGGTCGAGTAGTATTTGCGTCCGTTCAGCCGCAGCCCTTCATGGGCCTCGGTAACCTGGGTGGTGACACTCGTCTCGTTGTTGCGCTCGGCCATAGCCGCGCCCAGAACGCGGTTTTCGCGTATCAGGCCGCGCCACCGTTCGGCATCCGGCAATCCGGCGCGCAGTGTTTCAACAAAGGCAAAATGCGCCCGGAAAATCTGTGGAATATTGGAGTCCGCGCTGGCGAGGTCTCGCAAGACCCTGAAGCTTTGAGACAGGCTCAAACCTGCCCCGCCTGCCGCCTTCTCCAGACGCAACCGACCAAATCCGGCCTGAGCCAGAGCGGCAACAGCGTCATGCGCAGGGGCTCTTTCACAGTCGCGCTGCGCGGCATCTCGAGCAATAACGCGAAAAATCTCTGTGAAAACCATGACAAAATTCCTACGGTAGGACTGAATTTTGTAAATTCAACAACAAAAAATAGTTGTTATATCGAGATAACAGAATGAAATGATATTTTTTGTCAACGGTGAATCATGTTAAATTCGTTAATCACTATTATAGATCGTTATAATGTATAGTCTACAGTTAGGCGTCCTGCCGAGCCTGGCTGACCCGTGCCCTGCACCTGTCGTCTCTTCCTGCGCTGTCGCCTGGGGGGTAGAAATGGGGCCAGTTGATGCAGCATGGCGAATAGCGGGGCAGGGGCGGCAAATGGCAGGCGAAGCTTATCTCGATGAATGGAAAGCAGCGCTCAGCCGGGCGACGGGTGCGCTCTATCTCGTCATGGTCGAATGTATCGCCCATGCGATCCGCAAGGGGGATTTGCAGGAGGGTGAGAGGCTCCCCCCTCAACGCGAGATGGCTGCCCGTTTGGGCACCAATCTCAGCACGGTGACCCGCGCTATTGGTGAGGCGCAAAAGCGCGGCCTGCTCGATGCAACGGTCGGACGCGGTACATTCGTCAGGATCAACGCGGGCGATGGTTCGTGGCGTCAGACCGGCGCCAGCGTGATCGATCTCACCATGAACTCACCGCCTCTTCCCCGCGACCCGTCCCTACAGGCCATGATACAGGGCGAGATCGCCTCCATATTTCGCCATCAGGACGTGCAATCCCTGATGTCATACCGCGTGACTGGCGGAACGCAGCAGGATCGCCAGCTCGGGATCAACTGGCTGGCTCCTGTTCTAGGGCGCAGGCGGGCAGGTGAACTGCTGATTGTGCCGGGTGCCCAGGTTGCGCTGTCGGCCATCATGAGTTCTCTCGTCAGGCCGGGTGAGGCGATTGTCACGGATTATCTGACCTATCCGGGCATGAGGTCGATTGCCGCCCAGTTTGGCTATGTGCTGCTTGGGGTCGATCATGACGAGGAGGGGATGAACCCCGAGGCGTTGGAGGAACTCTGCGCGCAGCACAGACCCCGGGTTCTGTATTGCACCCCGACCCTGCACAATCCGACCACTGCCACATGGTCAGTCGCCCGGCGTGAGGCCATACTGGGCATCGCCAGACGCTATCAGGTGCAGATTGTCGAGGACGATCCCTATAGTCTCCTCCTCAAGGCGCCCCCGCCGACGCTGGCGATGCTCGATCCGACGCGTGTCATCTATGTCGCCACCTTGTCCAAGGTGCTCAGCCCTGGTTTGCGCACGGCTTACATCGTCCTGCCCGGCGCGGAGATGACCCGCCGCATTACCTCGGGCGTGCGGGCCATTTGTCAGGCCAAGGCAGGCCTGCTGGACGCGCTCGTGTCACGCTGGATCGAGACCGGTATTGCCCAGCAATGCCTGCGCAGCATCCGCGAGGAACTGACCCAGCGCCATCATGTGCTGCGGCAGGTGATGAGCGATCATTTCCATGACCGTTCACCCAGCCCTCATGTATGGCTGCCTTTGCCAGAATGGTGGACTAGTGCCGATTTCGTGGCGTTCGCGAGGCGGCAGGGGCTGGCTCTTGTGCCCGGCTCTGTCTTTGCGGTCACCGGGCATGCACCCCCGGCGGTGAGGATCGCGCTTGGAAGCGCCCCTGACCTCTCCGGGCTGCGGGACTCGCTTATCAATTTGCGCTCCGTGCTGGATTATCGCCCCGCCAGCGGATTTTCCGATATCGTGTGACCGAGATAGCGCGTTCTGTCGTTCACGAAAAAGAGAGCGAAAAACCGCAAGTTTTCAATGGTATAGGGTTGTCGCAATGGTTTGTCATTGAATGATCGGTATATTGTTTGGTGTTGTATCGGATAATACTTCCGGAAATATTCAATAGCTTCTTTTGTATGGCCTTTCGGTCCATACAATATTTTGCATTTGCAGTCAGTTTCGGTCATGGTGCGAGGAGGGAACAGGGTGTTCCGGTCCTGCCATACGCGGCGGGGCTGGGTGGCCCTCTCCAGGAAAACCAGCAACGGGATGGCGCCGGGGATATTCGCTCCACCGTCGACGCCTCTCCGTCAGGGAGAGTAAGAATGACCGCAGAAGTCGCCAACATGTCGCTGGAAATAAGAGAAGCGAAGGCGCAGCGCCGTCTGCGATACCGCATGATTGCCATGGTGGTCGGCGTGCTCATGTTCCACGTCTGTCTCGCTTGGGCCATCGCGGGCACTTCGGTCGACATGCAGGACCACTTCCACACCAATTACTGGGCTCTTGGCGCCACGTTGTTCTGGGCCATGTACGCGGTTTACAACATGAGCGTCTCGTAAGGGCGCTCACCCTCTCTTACGGATGATGAGGCGGCCATGACGCGGCGATAGATCGCCTCGTAATTGTCGATCATCGTCTCGCGGCTATAGAAAGCCTCTGCCCTGTACCGGGGAAGCGACCTGTCGATGCGTGAAGCCTCCCGGATCGCCAAAGCAAGGCCGTCAACGTCTCCCGGTGCCGCATAACGTCCGGCTGTCTCGCCGATAATCTCTCTTGCAGCACCCTGATCGAACGATGCTACAGGTAACCCACTCGCCATGGCCTCGACAGCAATCAGGCCAAAAGGCTCATCCCAGCAGGGCGTGAAAAGCAAAAGCGCGGCCTGCTGCATCTCGTTCGACAGGGCGGCGCCTTCCAGAACGCCGCCATAGGTGATGGCCTCGCCCAACTCAGGTGCGATCTCCTGATCGAAATAGGCTTTGTCCTCCAGATACCCGAAGAGACGAAGCGACATATTGGCGCGTTTTGCGGCCGCGATGGCAAGATGCGGACCCTTGTTGCGTGTTATCCGCCCGCACCAGATTGCGTGATCGCCTCCTGAGGCACCGAATGGCCAGCAGGCCATATCGATCCCGTTATGTACAACCATGCTCTCGGGCGGGATGGCCTGCCCCCACCATGATATGTTCTGTCGGGCGGATGTCACTGTGACATGATGGGTATCACTCAGCGAGTCACGTACCACGCCGTGTATGGCGTCAAATGGCGGGACATGCAGAGACGTCACGCAAGGCAGGCCCGTGCGTTTTGCTTCCTGCATCGCGAAGCGATGAAGGGAGTTGTTGTGAACAACGTCATAGTGTCCCGAAAAAATCCGGTGGCGGGCTGCGCCAAAGGCCTTGTCGAGAACGGTGTAGAGCTCCGGGTGGGGATTCGTATTTTCCCAAGGGTAGTCGCGGTCATAGTGAACAGGCAGCAAGGGGTCGATCGTGAAGGCGGGATTGCTGTCACCCGCAGCGAAAAGCGTGACGTCATGCCCCCGCGCCATCAGGCCTCGCGCGAGATGAAAACTATGCGCCTCCATCCCACCCTTGAATGGTTCGGCAATCGGGTGGCGCGGATGGGCCACGAGGGCGATACGTAGCGGGCGGTTCACGGCGACGATCCGTCACTCAGCTGCGATAGCGACAGGGTTCACCGCGTCGGGGCGAAATGGCCCAGGCGTCGCTGGAAGGGGCGCGGCAGTTTCGATTGGTCCCAGCGCGGCGAGAGCGGCTTCACGTGTTGCCTGACGCTGCTCCAGAATTCTGATGACCGAGGCCGTATTGGCATAAGGCTGATGAGCCTGCTGTCCTGTCAGGGCCAGATCGTCTGCATTGGGTGCACGCAGGATACGGATGGGCTGGCCGGGCGTGTCATCGATCAGCCCCATGAGCCGGAAGGCGTGAAGCCAGTGGCCCATGGTGCGGTAACCCCATTTGCTCTCAAAAATCTCGGCGTTGCGCACCACCGTCTCAAGATGATGAACGGGCGGCATATGATGCGTGTGGTGCTGATGATAGACGCGTGCGCCATTGACCCAGGCCAGGGCATTGCCGGCCAGAGTGAAACCTTTGGCAAAATCCGTGTCCTCACCGCCATAGCCGGTAAAGCCTTCGTCGAACCCGCCAGAACTCGCGAAACGTGTCCCGCGAATGGCAAAATTGAGCGACCAGAAGCAGCGATAATCCGGGCAGGCTTCTACCCCATAAGCCGGTGGCCCGCGTCGGTCGGAATGGCGCTCGCTGACGACTTCGAAAGCGGCATAGGTCCAACCTTCATCATTTGCCCCAGCAGGGAGGTACATGACCTCACCCATCAGCAGTCCGTCGCAGGTTTCCAGCGCATCGCGATAATCCCGCAGGCAATGCGGTGCCGGGATACAATCGATATCGAGAAATACGAGAGCCTCACCGATGGCTTCCGACGCCGCGAGATTACGCGCGGCAGACAGATTCATCACCCCGGCAGGTGCAAGGATCTGACGCACGGGAAAATCCACCTCTGGCAGGTTTTCATAGGGCTTATCCTGCATCACGATAACGATGAATTCGTCAGGATGGACGCTCTGGCGCAACAGACCGATCATCATGTTGGCCAGATGGCTGGCGCGCCCTTTGGCAAGGGTCAGAACCGAAAGCGTGTTCATGGCAGGAAACTTTCATGCGCGGTGGCGCTGGTCATGGTGGAAGGGGGCTCATTCCAGAGGCGGGCAATCAGGGTTTCAAGCCAGTGCGCAACACCCTCCGCGGGACGATCATCTATGGCGCTGCGCTGGATGCCGGGCCGATGGTTCAAATAGGTCTCTTCCAGCGCTTTTGCCCAGGCGAGCGCCGAGGCAGGCATGTGCTGGCGTATGACGGCCATATGGGCGGCTTCGAGGCACTCGGCCTTGCGACGCTGTTCATCGAAATAGCGCCATTCCGGGATAGCAAGCCATGGCTTGCCGGCGGCGAGAATTTGCTGGCAGGTCGTATTGCCTGTGCTCGCAATGATGCAATCGGCCGCGGCGATATAGTCTGTCGCGTTGGATACCCACCCGCGATGAAGAATATTGCCAGGCTCTGTTGCGTGCCAGTCGCGTTCCAGCGCGCCGATCGTGACCCACAGGGCATCGGGGCGGTGGCGTGCGCCGACCGTGATGGGGGCCAGAGTGAAACCCGATCCGCCGCCGCCCGTCATGACAAGAATCATCTCCCTGTCGGGGGCGATGCCGATGCGCTGTCGGGCCACTTCCTTTTCCGGCAGGATTTCGGGCTTGCCGAGGCCACCGGCAAAGAAAATCTGCTGTAGCCGTGAGGTCGTCCATTCAGGTTGTGCAAGCTGGGCCGAAAACGGCGCCAGCAGACCGACCGCGCCATCATAGGCAGCCTGATGGCCCTCGTCCTCGCGGTCGCCATGTTGCAGGATCTTTATATGCGGCACACTGCACAGGCGGCAAAGCTGGGCAATTTCGGCGGAAACATCACAAATCATCAGGGCCGGGTCTGCCTCGACAAACCACGCCACAATCTGCCCCATAGCCTGCCGTATGCCGGGCCAGCCAAGCGGCGCACAATGCAGGGTGCGGGGCGTGGGCATATCTGCCAGCGCCGCGTTTTCCGCCCCGGTCGCTTCGAAAAGCGACGGAATGACGGTCAGACTGACATGGGAGGGCAGGTCAGGAAACAGATCGGCGCGGGCACAGAAAATGCATACCGGACGCGTATCGGGCAGAGCGTTGATGATCGCGAGACAGCGCTCCGCATGACCGCGACCCTGATGATGCACGAAATAACCAATAGGGCGCGTCATGCGGACCATCCTGACAGTTGCGGCTGGGTTGCGCTGTCAATCAACTGGGAGAACGCAGGCAAGGGAAGAACCGATGGCGCAATGCTGCCCGACGGCAAGACAGTAGTTGCAAGCCTGCGCGGGGCAGGGCGTGCCAAACGCTGACGCTGGCGTCCAAGCTTGCGGTAGAACGCGACAGAGTCTGCGGCGTAGTTTTCCCAGCCCAGGAGCGCCTGATGTCTGGTGGCTGACCCCGAAAGCCGTGCCCATAGTTCGGGCGACGACAGCAGATGGTTTAGCCTGTCCGTCAGGCTGTCTGATGAATCAGGGGAAAAGAGCAGGCCATGCCCCAGTCTGGCGATAATATCGACCGGACCGCCGCGATTTGTGGCAAGAACGGGCAGTGCGACCGAGGCCGCTTCGAGCAGGGTAAGACCGAAGGGTTCGTGACGCGCCGGATTGACAAAAACGCCTCTCGTATGAGCCGCAAACCGGTAGAGGCTGGCAACATCATTCGCCTCATGAGCGGCAGGTAGCGCGAACTGCGCCTCTAGCCCGGCTGCATGACGGATGTGATGCAGTTGTGCAATTACACCGGCTTCTTCCGTGCCGGGTTGCACACCGGCATGTTGCCCCGCGAGAATGACCAGATTCGCGCGCTCGTGCAGGCCGGGATCACTTGCGTAGGCCTGAGCCAGGAGGACAAGGTTCTTCTTCTCGACAGCGCGGGCGATTGCCAGAATGACGGGGCGATCAGGATGAGCCAGATGGCGGGCGATAAAGGTCCGTCCTTGCGCGGCGGGTGCGGGATCGAGCGTGGGGACGCCGGGTGTGATCTGGCGCAGGCGTGAGCGGTTGAGCGCGATGCCGTAGCGGGGGATCTGGTGGCTCGCTTCATCGCGTGTTGAAACGATGATGCCATCGGCCTGAGCGATGGCGTTGCGCTCCATGGCGATACGTGCGTGCAAAGCCGGGCAATTGCGCCCTCCCGCCTGCAATTTATCGATGCCTAGTGCATGGGGTGTGTAGATGACGGGAATATTCAGCTTTTGCGCAAGAGCAAGACCAAGCTGGGCAGCATCGGCAAAATGCACATGAATAGCGTTGTAACGCTGGTCCGGGCGGCTGGCATGGCGCAGCAGGGCTTCGGTCAGGGCAGGGAGGTCCGCAAGAGCGGCATCTTTTTCGCGGTAAGGCGAGGCTGGCGCACCGATACGCTGGATCGTGATCTTGTCCGAGACACACTCGATTTCCTGATCATGGATCAGACCAAGCGTTTCATTGCGAAACCGTCTCGTAATGATTGTGATATGATCAACGTCAGGACGGGCAGCCTGTGCACTGGCTGCCTCAAGCACATAAGCGATATGACCGCCCGTATCAGGCGTAATTCCGTAGGTAACCGGGGGCGCGCGAAGACAGCCACCCAGCGCAATGTGAAGTATATGCACGCGTAACCTCGCTCATGGGGCGATGTAACGTTTTCGGGAGAGAACGGGTTGCGCCGCTCAGGGACTCATTCATCGTCCTGGTCCTGCTTGTGGCGCTTGGGAGACTCCCGCAGAAACACGCGCGGTTTTGCGAAGCCGATCGCGCATGGTTGCCCATGTCAGTCTCACGCGGCAGGACGTCCTGAGGGGATAGGGATGTGTATGCCCAAAGGTGGGCGACAGGCATCATTGTCCGAGCCTGTCGCGTGAGGAGAAATCAGTCCCGATTGATCAGGATATCAATCGGGGGGCGGCCATTGAGATAACCCAGCGAGAAAGCACCGGCCTCGGGCGCGATGCCGTCATGCAGCAGGCTGCGCCAGGCGCCCTGAACAGGGAGCGTCGTCTCGCTAAGGCCGCGATGGTGAATGCATAGTCCTTCATCCGGCGCCAGCGCCATTGTCAGCCGCGGCGCAATGATGAGGCAGGAGCCTTCCATCGTTTGCCGCTGGAAGGCGATCACATGCTCTGCCAGAGGGCCTGTAGCAATGAGTGGTAGATAGCGCCCGGAGGCAAAGAGATCCGTGTTCTCAAGGCGAAGAGCCAGAATGGTTTCGATCAATGCCTGCTTGATGCGGCCATTCCTCCACCCGGCGCTGCTTTGGGAAAAGGGCAGGGCTTCATCAAGCATTGCCTGATGGGTGGGATAATCTACGGGTCGGCGGTTATCCGGATCGACAAGGCTGAAATCCCAGGTTTCACGACCCTGATAAAGGTCGGGAACACCGGGGCTGGTCATGCGCAGCAAGGTCTGTGACAGGCTGTTGAGCGTGGCGGCCGGGCTGATGCGCTCGACATAGGATGACAGGCCTTTGCCAAAGTCTCCGGTCATGCAGCGATGGGCGAAATCCAGACAGGCTTTTTCATAGGCTTCGTCAGGATTGCTCCACCCGGTCTGGCTTCCGGCTTCACGCAGCGCCTTCGTCAGATAGGCGTCGATACGTTCGCTGTAATCGCTGAAACCAGCCTCATTCAGGGGCCAGGAAGAAACCAGCGTCTGAAAAATGAAATAGGCATCGGCTGGTATGGGTGAGGGACCATGGGCAGTCTTTTCAAGGAAAGCCTGACTCTGGTCCAGCCAGCGCCGAGCCGTTTCAGGCCAGTTGGCCGCCGGCTCACTGAGAACCATGAGCCGAGCCCGCCCATCTTCCCCGCGCTTGTGGTCATGCGTTGCGGTGGTGAGGAGTGCCTGGGGGTGGTTGGCCAGACGCTCGATATTCATGTTGTGAAAGCTCTTCACAGGGGCTGCGAACCGATCGGGGCTGCAACCGACATCGTTACGCGAGAGAAGGCGGGCATAGCGATAGAACGCTGTATCCTCACCTGCCTTGGCCGTGAGAGGCGCTGTGAGATGCTCGAAGCGTTCGAGAATATCCTGCCGTTCCGTCGTGTCGATACGGGCATCGGCAAGGTACTGGCAAATCTGGTCCAGTATCTCGTGCTGATAGACGGGCAAAATCTGCTGTGCTGCGAGACGTGCCCTGTCGATGGCGCGAAAATCGGCACCGGAATCACCACCATCGGCGAAATAGCTGCGATAAACCGGAAAGACGGTCAGAAGGGCGCGCAGGGCAATGCCAATGGCGTGCGGCGTAAGGTCACGGCCGGAAGGGAATTGCCCCGCGAGCCGTGTCGTCAGTGCTTCGAAATCGCCCACAAACGAGGTGTCGAGTTTCTCATGCCGGGCCGCGTGCTCGACGGTTTCGAAGTCAGCCGGACCGTAAGCGGACCACAATTCGGTTAGTGGTGCCTCGCCACGTGGGTCATGAAGGGCGAGATCAACCTGCTCGAGAAAGTCGTAGCCAGTCGTCCCCGTAACCGGCCATTCCAGTGGCAGGATTTCGTTCTTCTGGAGAATTTTCTCGATGAAGAATGGTGCCTGATCGCGCAGACCTTCCGGGCGTTCCCGCCGCAAGGTGTCCAGACGGGCGCGAAGTCTCGTGCAGTATTCCGCCGGGCGAGCGAGGCCATCGACATGATCCACGCGCAAGCCGTCAATCAGGCCTTCACGATAGAGCTCGAAGACGAGTTTATGCGCGTCATCAAACACGTCCTTGCGGTCCATACGCAGGGCAACGAGGGAGGTAACATCGAAAAAACGGCGCCAGTTGACCAGATCGCCCGCAACGCGCCACCAGGCCAGACGGTAGTGCTGCACCTCAAGCAGGGCTTCCAGTCTCTCCCGCCCGCTTTTGCTGTCAGGGGTGATCACCGCGTTGAGTTTCGCAAGGGTCTCATCGGTCATGACCGATGCCCCTGAGCATCCCGCTTCGGCAAGTAATGCGGCTTCGCTTTGTGCGGATAAAGGATAGAACTGATCGCCGTAATGGATGGCGAGATGGTTAGACGCTTCATGAAGCGCGATCTTCAGATCACCGCTCCTGATGGTGTCATCAAGGGGATCGCCGAGAAAAGGCAGCAACACCTTGTTGTGCAGCATCGGGTTGGCTGGCGACCAGTCGATGTCGAAATGCTGGGCATAGGCGCTGTCGCGCCCGTGGCGCAGGACATCCATCCACCAGTGATTGGCGGAACCAACCCCCATATGGTTGGGGACAATATCGAGGATAAGCCCCATGCCCTGGTCACGCAGCGCCGCAACCAGATTTTTCAGCCCTTCAATGCCGCCACGATCAGGGTCGATCGTGTGGCAATCGACCGTGTCATAGCCGTGCATGGAGCCGGGGCTGGAAGACAGGAGCGGCGATGCATAGACATGGCTGATCCCTAGTTTTCTGAAATACGGAACCAGTGGGATGGCGTCATTGAGGGTGAATTCACGATGAAATTGCAGCCGCAGGGTTGCTGTCAGAGGCAGATAGGTCATGCGCGTCACTCCAGTCCGGCCACCAGACTGCCGGGTGGCAGTTCTTCTACGGCGCGTCGCGCTGCCGAGCTATAAAGGAGCGTGGCAGGTTCGGAAATCTTGCAGGTCTCGTGGTCAGAAAGATTGATGGCGATCGAAAGGATTGACCCATCGTCGAGTTTCCAGCGCGCCAGCACCGATTTATCGCCGATCACGCTGGCATCAAGGCTGTGCACATTCGAGAGCCTCGGCACAAGAAAGCGCTTGCGCAGGGAAAGGAGAGTATGGGTGCGGTCAAGCCAGATACGCCCATCCAGCGTGGCGCGCTCATCACGATCCGGGCGCGATTGGTCGAAGGTCGAAAGCGCGTTGGGGTCAGGGATGGTCTTGCGCTTTTCGGGATCCTGGAACGAGGCGAATTTGGCAAATTCCTTGCGTCGGCCCTCACGCACGGCGTCAGCCAGTTCATCATGGAAATCGCAGAAGAAAAGGAAGGGTGTGGTGCAGCCCCATTCCTCTCCCATGAACAGCATCGGGACCATGGGGCTCAGCAGCAAAAGAGCATAGGCCGCATGGAGCGCTTCGGGCGCTGCGAGTGAAATCAGACGCTCGCCCATGGCACGGTTGCCGGTCTGGTCATGGTTTTGCAGGAACAGGATGAATTTGGTTGCGGGCAGGTCACCGCTCGGCATGCCGCGTTTCTTGCCCGAATACGGGTTCATCTCTCCCTGATAGGCAAATCCCTCATGCAGCACGCGGGCAAGTATGCGCGTGGGGTTATCGGCGAACATTTCATAATAACCCTCCTTCTCCCCCGTGAGCATGACATGCAGCACGTTATGGCCGTCATCATTCCATTGGGCGGTATAGCCATCACGCAGGAGGCCTGCGTCGTTATTTTCGTTTTCGAGAATGAGATGCACATAGCGACCGGGCTCGATTGTTCCGGTGACGCGCTTGCGCAGCTTGCCGAACCACGCATGATCGGTAATGGCCGAGGCCGCATCGATGCGCACACCGTCAAACCGGAATTCCATCAGCCAGTAGAGCACATTGTCGATGAAGAAATCGGCCACTTCGGGCTTGGCAAAGGCAATGCCAGTGCCCCAGGTGGAATTGTTGTCGTGATCGAAAAACGCTTCCGCGTAGTCGTGCAGGAAATTCCCGTCCGGGCCGAAATGGTTATAGACCACATCCAGCAGCACCATCATACCTTTGGCATGGGCCGTGTCGATAAGCCGCTTCAGCGAGTCAGGGTCACCATAGGCCTGCGTCGGGGCGTAGGGCAGGACACCATCATACCCCCAGTTGCGCGTGCCGCCGAAGCTGTTGATGGGCATGATCTCGATGGCCGTGATACCCAGCGCCTTGAGCTCATCCAGACGATCGCGCACGCCATCGAAACCGCCGAGCAAGCCGGCATGGAGCTCGTAAATGACAGCTTCGACCCAGGGGCGGCCAGCCCAGTTCCGTGTTTTCCAGACATAGGAGGATGGGTCTGTCACCACGCTCGGCCCATGCACGCCATCCGGCTGGCTACGGCTGGCCGGATCGGGAACGGAAAGATCGTCCCGTACGCGATAGCGATAGCGGGCACCTGACGGACATGACGTTGTCAGGGTGAACGTACCGTCAGGTTCGGCCTGCATGGGCAGGGGCGCCTGATTCTCCAGTTCGAGGCTGACGGCCTTGCATGACGGCGCCCAGAGCGCGAAACGTGTTGTTCCGTCACTCTGGGGGGTGGCACCAAAACGGGTCTGGTAGAGATACGCTTCTGGCATTGGTGCCTCCGGTTGGGGAAGGGTCAGCCGTGTTTCGGGACGAGATACAGAACGGCGAGAGGAGGAAGCGTCAGGACGAGTGAATGTTCCATGCCATGAGCAAATTCTTGCGACGCCATGACGGGATTGTCATGAACCACGCCAGAGCCACCCAGCTCGCTGCGGTCGGTATTGACGCGTTCGACCCACGCCCCCCCACATGGCACGCCGATGCGATACTCGTGGTGGACCACTGGCGTCATGTTGCACACGACGAGAACAGGGTTAGCCCCCGGGGCCTGACGCAACCAGGCGAAAACCGTATTTTCGGTATCGTCTGCGATGATCCATCTGAAACCGTCATGGTGGTAATCATGAGCGCTGAGCGCCCGTTCCTCGCGATAGACCGCGTTCAATAGGCCGACCGTATCGTGCATACCTTTGCCAAGATGATCGTGCAGACGGTTCCAGGCGAGTTCACGGTCATTGTGCCACTCTTCCCATTGGGCGAGTTCACCCCCCATGAAGAGCAGTTTCTTGCCCGGATAGGCCCACATCAGGGCGTAATAGGCGCGCAGATTGGCATGCCGCCGCCAGTCATCACCCGGCATGCGCGACAGAAGAGATCCTTTGCCGTGCACGACCTCGTCGTGAGACAGTGGCAGAATGAAATGCTCGGTATAGGCATAGACCATGCCAAAGGTGAGGTCTGACCCATGAAAGCGCCGCCATAGCGGATCCTGCTGCATGTAGCGCAGCGTATCGTGCATCCACCCCATATTCCATTTGAAGCGAAAGCCCAGCCCACCGACCTCAGCAGGCGCAGTCACACCCGGCCAGGCCGTCGACTCCTCGGCAATCAGAGCGGCGTCATGGCAGTAATCGCGTATAATCCCGGAGAGCTCGCGCATGAAATTCACGGCCTCCAGATTTTCACGGCCGCCATAGACGTTGGGACGCCACTCGCCTTCCTTGCGGCTGTAATCGCGATAGAGCATGGAAGCCACGGCATCGACGCGCAGGCCGTCGATGTGAAAATTTCTCAACCAGTAGAGCGCACTGCCGGTCAGGAAATTGCGAACCTCCGTGCGTCCGAAATTGTAGATGAGCGTGTGCCAGTCCTGATGGTAGCCCTCCATCGGGTCGGAGTGCTCGTAAAGATGCGTGCCATCGAACAGGGCCAGCCCGTGGGCATCTGCCGGGAAATGCGCCGGTACCCAGTCCATGATGACACCGAGCCCCGCCTGATGGCAGCGGTCCACAAAGCGCGCGAATTCGGCGGGCGTGCCATGGCGCGAGGTTGGCGCATACATGCTGAGAGGCTGGTAACCCCACGAGCCTGAAAAGGGGTATTCCGTGATCGGCATCAGCTCGATATGGGTGAAGCCGAGCTCGGTGACATAAGGAATGAGCTTGTCACCCAGATCATTCCAGCTCACATAGCCGGTCGGGCTGTTCAGGCGCTGCCATGAAGGCACGTGCAGTTCATAAATCGAGATCGGTGCCTCGAGCGACTGTCGTGCCGCGCGCTGCGCCATCCAGTCCTGATCCTGCCAGTCATGCTCGAGCGGTGGGGCCACAATGGAGGCTGTGGCCGGGGGGAGCTCGGCATAACGGGCATAGGGGTCCGCTTTGGCGGGCAGAATGACACCGCCTTGCGCCATGATCTCGAATTTGTAGCGCTCGCCAGACCCGATGCCCGGGACGAACAGTTCCCAGATGCCTGCGCTGTGGCGCAGCCGCATGGCATGACGACGCCCATCCCAGATGTTGAAATCACCGATGACTGACACCCGATGGGCATTGGGTGCCCAGACGCTGAAGCGTACACCCGATACGCCGTCGATCTCACAAATATGGGCGCCCATGATCCGGTCGATATCGCGATGATTGCCCTCAGCAAAGAGGTAGAGATCAAGATCGCCAATCAACGTGCCGAAGCTGTACGGGTCGTGCGTTTCCTGCCAGCCATCTGCCCATAGAATGCGCAGGCTATAGCGTGTGGAGGTCGCGGCTATGGTCGCCTTGTAGATGCCGCGCTCATCGATGCGGTCCATTTTCTTTTCGAGCGGGGGCTTGTTCTTGCGTTCAGCCAGCAGTCTGACCTCGACGGCGTCAGGGTAGAACACGCGTACGACCCCGTTACGCCCTTCGCGATGGCGCCCAAGATAGGAAAACGGATCATGAGCGCGCCCTTCGACGATCTCGTCGATCAGGGATTGCTCCTGAGGCTTGATGGCCCTGATGGCGGGCTGCATGGTTTCTGTATCGGTCATGGAAAAGACGATCTCGCCTCAGGAAAATGTGCAAGCGGTTAGGCTCACGGGCTGTCGGGCCCGCGAGCCATTCAAAGCTGGATACGGATGCGTTCGGTCAGGCACTGGTTCCAAAACGGGGCAGATCGGTGCGGCCCAGACCGGGGTTGCGTGGTCGGCTCTGCGGCATTCTGGCTGTGCGGGTGAAAGACGTATTGGGGGCAAGCGGTATGCCCACATCGCTCAGTCGAGGCGCGATCTCCCCTTCGCCAATCAGGCGGGCCGGTGCGCGACCAGCCATTTCGAGAAGCAGTCGCGCATAATGGGCGGCTTTCCCATACCACGACACATCATGGAGCGAGCCATTGCGTTGCAGACGCGCCCAAACTGATTTCTGGCGATAGAGCCTCTGAGCATGACGGATTGCGCGATACAACGCATCGCCCTGGGTTGGGGAGAACAGGATGCCATTGGCCACACCTTCCTCAATGGCCGCGGCATTGGCGTCCACGATGGTGTCGGTCAGGCCACCCACGCGTGCAGCGATTGGCACAGAGCCGTAACGGAGGGCATGAAGCTGCGTCAGGCCGCAGGGCTCGAAGCGGGAGGGTATGAGTGAGGCATCGACCGCAGAATGCAGGCGGTGGCCGAGTACCTCATCATAACGTAGATGGCAGACGAGATGGCGCGGATAGCGCAGCTGCAGGGACCGGAAAGCCTGCATGATGTCATTGTCACCCACGCCTACGACGGCGAGCTGGATATTGGCCTGGAAGAGACGCGGCGCGATTTCGGCCAGGATATCCACACCTTTCTGACGGGTGAGACGGCTCACGATACCCAGCAACATGGCGTTCGGGTCCTGCGGGAGGCCGAACTCTGCCTGGAACACGCGCTTGTTCGCACGACGGCCCGCGATGTCGCCAACCGCGTAAGGGAAGATCACCGCTGGATCGGTCAGCGAGTTCCAGTCATGGAGATCGATGCCATTGAGAATGCCGTGCAGGTCATTCGCCCGCGTGCTGAGCAGACCCTCGAGACCCATGCCGTTTTCGGCTGTCTGGATTTCCTCGGCATAGGTGGGTGAAACAGTGATGAGCTTGTCTGCAAGCTGCAAACCGGCCTTGAGATATCCGAGCTTGCCGTAGAATTCGACCCCATCGACCGAAAACGCATGGTCGGGCAAACCAATGCGCGCAAGAAGATCGCGGGGAAAGAGCCCCTGAAACGCCATGTTATGAATGACATGGGCAACCGGTGGTGCGGGCAGATTGTCGTAGCGCAGATAGGCACTCACCAATCCGGCCTGCCAGTCATGTGTCATGACGACGTCCGGCTGCCAGTTTGCAAGGCAACCCTGGGCAATGCAGGCCGCAACACGGGAGAGTACGGCAAATCGCATGTCATTGTCGGGCCAGTCCCGCCCGTCCGGACCCAGATAGGGGCCGCCTGCACGATCGTAGAGATCGCTCGACTCGATTGCGTAGAGATGATGCCCGTGCGCTGTTCCCTCCCACAGGGTGACGCGATAGCCGAGCATGTCGTGGAACACATAGGCCTGCACCTTTTGGGTCAGAGCCTTCATGACTGCGGGATAGCCGGGCAGGATGGTGCGGGTGCGCACGCCATGATGACGCAGGGCGGTAGGAAGCGAGGCCGCCACATCGCCCAGCCCTCCGGTTTTGACGAAAGGAAACATCTCTGCCGTGACGGAAAGCAGCTGCAAATCCGTCGGAAGCGTAACGATCTGGTCTGACGGCATGGCGAGCCTCGTCTGGGAAATCGAAAAGAAATTGCAGAGCCATTTGGATGCTAATACTTGTGAAACGCTTCGCATCTGAAATCGTTAACCGCTCGCGTTTATGTTATCAGCACTTTCCCTTTCCATAGCGTTAGGCCCCTCGAACCCGGATGCAGATAGGGAAAATGCCGGTCTAACGGGTCAGGATGGAAAGAAACTCATGAGTGATTCTTTTGCGAAACGCCTGAAGGAAGGAAGCCCCGCCGAGAGAGGCGCCGTCTATGACGGTAAGGGCGTCAATTTTGCCGTATTCTCCGCCAACGCCGAGGCGGTCGAGATCTGCCTGTTCGACCAGAATGGCGAGAAGGAAACAGACCGGATTCGCCTGCCGGAATATACAGATCAGGTTTTCCACGGCTGGGTGCCGGACCTGCGTCCGGGGCAGCTCTACGGCCTGCGTGTGCATGGCCCTTACGAGCCCGATGCCGGTCACCGCTTCAACCCGAACAAGCTCCTGCTCGACCCCTATGCGCGTGAGCATTTTGGCGAGATCGAGTGGAACCCCGCGCTCTTCGGTTACCAGATCGGCCATGCCGACAAGGACCTGAGCTTCGATGAGCGTGACAGCGCAGCTTACATCCCGAAATGCGTGATTACCGATCCTGCCGCTCAGAACCTGCGCCCGCTGGGTACGCGCTGGTCAGATACGGTGGTGTATGAAACCCATGTACGGGGCTACACCCTCAATCATCCTCGCGTTCCACGGCGCCTGCGCGGCACCTATGCGGGGCTGGCTAATCGCCATGTGATCGAGCACCTGAAATCGCTTGGCATCACGACAATCGAATTGCTGCCCATCCAGAGCTTCGTCGCTGATGAGTATCTGGTGAACAAGGGTCTTACGAATTACTGGGGCTACAACACGATCGGCTTTTTTGCCCCCGACACGCGCTATGCTGCGGATCAGGATGATGCCTTGACCGAAGTGCGGCGCATGGTCGCCGCCTACCACGAGGCGGGCATCGAGGTGGTCATGGACGTGGTTTATAACCACACCGCAGAAGGCAACGAACTCGGCCCGACCCTCTCCTTCAAGGGGCTGGATAACGCGACGTATTACAGGCTCATGCCTGACAATAAGAGATTCTATATTAATGATACGGGTACTGGTAATACGTTCAACCTGACAAAAACTGCATCATTACAGTTTGTTGTTGATAGTCTGCGCTACTGGGCCAATGAAATCGGTGTGGATGGCTTCCGCTTCGATCTCGGGACCATCCTCGCGCGCGAGGTTGACGGGTTCGACAGTCAGTCGGGCTTCCTGCGCATCTGCCAGCAGGACCCGACCCTTACCCATCTCAAAATGATCGCCGAGCCCTGGGATATTGGTCCCGGCGGGTACCAGGTTGGCCAGTTTCCTCCCGGCTGGGCCGAATGGAACGACAAGTTCCGTGATACGGTGCGCGATTTCTGGCGCGGCGAGGCCAAGGCTGATGTGCTGGCGCCGCGCCTGCTTGGCAGCCCTGACCTGTTCAACCATCTGGGTCGTCAGGCCTGGGCCAGTGTCAATTTTCTCACGGCTCATGACGGCTTCACGCTGTGGGACTGCGTCTCGTATAACGAGAAGCACAACGAGGCGAATGGAGAGGACGGCAAGGACGGCACGTCGGATAACCGCTCATGCAATTACGGCGTGGAGGGTGAGACGGACGATGCAGCCATCAACGAAGTGCGCTGGCGTCAGTGCCGCAACATGATGGCGACCCTGATCTTCTCGCAAGGCACCCCCATGATTGTGGCGGGGGATGAGTTCGGCAGAACCCAGGGCGGCAACAATAATGCCTATTGTCAGAATAACGACATCTCCTGGGTTGATTGGCGTCTCAGCGAAGGAGGGGCTCGTCTCTCCAAGTTCACCACGCGGCTTCTCGCGCTTCGTCGACGCTTCCCGATCCTGCGTCGCGCCCGGTTCCTGACCGAGGCCTATAATCCTGAACTCGACGTCAAGGAACTGACCTGGATCAGCGCGTCCGGTGGTGACATGCAGCAGGATGAATGGTCGCTGGCGCAGTGCTTCGGGCTCATGCTGGATGGTCGGGCCCAGCCCAGCGGTATCATGCGTCGCGGCGCTGATGCTACGCTCTTGCTCATCCTCAATAGCTGGCACGATGTGGTGGAGTTCACGCTTCCGAAGGCGGAAGGCGACGAATGGAAGCTGCTGCTGGACACCAACCGGCCAGATGACGGCGAGGCGCTGGAATCCGAGTTGTTTGAGCAGGAGCAGGTTTATACCGTGACAGGGCGCTCGGTTCTGCTGTTCGAACTGATCACTAAACCTGAAGCAAGCTGAGCCTTTTCTAGCCTGTAAACTGATGATGGGCGGCGCCCTTGGAGCGTCTGTCCATCATCAGTGTTTGTATGTGTCAGCGTGGCTGTGGCGAAAGGCCTTTCCGTCCTGCGCAATCACACAGGCATGTCACGATTATCGGCGATAGCCTCCATCGAAAGATAGGAGGTGACGGTGTCCAGCTCTACCTTGCTGATAAGCATCTGATAGATGCGGTCGAATGCGTTCATGTCCTTGGCGACGACCTTGAGCATGTAGTCGTAATCACCCGCCAGACGGTGGAAATCCACGATATTGGGTAAGGCCAGAACGGCCTCGCGAAACTGGCTCAGCCATTCGCGTGAGTGGTAGCGTGTGCGTACCATCACGAATACCGTCACACCCAGCCCTATGGCCGTTTGCGACAGCCGGACGGTTTCTCCCTCGATCACGCCGCTGACTCTGAGCGCATTCAGACGGCGCCAGCAGGCATTCTGCGACAACCCGACTTTCTCGGCCAGACCCCGCTGGGAAAGCGATGAATCCTGTTGGAGGGCTCGGACGATGGCGCGGTCTATCTGATCCATGAAACCGAGAAAAACAGATCATTTGATAGAAAGAAAGCGTAATCTGCGATGAAATAGGGTGAGTTTTCCACCATTCCATCGCTCTATCCTGTGCTCATCCGACCACAGGAGCCTTTTGCCATGCTGAACCCCGATACCTGCCTCGATGATTTTGCCGTTTCGCTGAAGGGCGAAGAGGGGCTGGCAGGGCTTCGCAAAGGGGTCATTGGTGAGGGCGTGCCTGTGCCGGGGCCCTTTGGCGATCATCCGCTGCTTTATGCCGATTACGTGGCCTCGGGGCGCGCGCTTCAGCAGGTTGAAAGCTTCGTCCTCACGCAGGTGGAGGGATCGAAGAACCGTTGGTTGATGCGCCTGTCTGGTGATTTCGGGCCTTTGTCGTTCTGACTTACGGCTCCTGGGGTGACTTTTGATCTGGGTTTTGGGCAGACCGGGCGCTGT